>WNGF01006099.1_pt1 | contig 15768 bp, 11 predicted proteins | sample 5400641 | NCBI WGS metagenome assembly WNGF01 (sample SAMN13153371, study PRJNA577476) | soil metagenome | isolation source: 80 cm soil or saprolite under grassland replicate 2 | place: USA:California | collected 2016-06-15
CGGAGGAGAGATACCTCTCCGAGAAGTTCGGCGAGAGCTACAGGGCGTACCTCACCCGCGTCAGGCGATACCTCTGACGTGACGCACGATGCGCGGTGGGCTCACCACTCGCACGACTGCGCCGATCCTTCGCTTCCTGCGGGCGCCCACGCGTCAGAGCACGCGCCCGTTCGATGCAATGACGCTGGAGTAGAACCGAGCGCTGGTCTTCGGCGTCCGTCGCTGAGTTGCGAAGTCGACGTGCACGATCCCGAAGCGCTTGGAGAAGCCGTGCGCCCACTCGAGGTTGTCGAGCAGTGACCACACGAAGTAGCCGCGCACCTCGCAGCCCGCCGCGAGGGCGTCCCGCAGGGCCCGCAGGTGCTCGCGGAGATACGCAACGCGCAGGGGGTCCTCCACGCCGCCAGGCGGCGCCTGTGCCGGGTCGGGAAACGCTGCGCCGTTCTCGGTGACGTACAGCGGGACATCGCCGTAGCGCTGCTTCACCCATGACAGGGTGTCCTTCAGACCCTGGGCGTACACCTCCCAGCCGGTTTCGGTGTAGCAAGCCCCTTCCTGCCGCACCGCCGACGACCGCAGCAGCCAGCTCTCCGGGTCGGCACGCGTGACACTGCGGGTGTAGTAGTTGACGCCGAGAAAATCGGCGGGCGCGCGAAGGGCCGCCACTTCCTCGGGCGACCAGCCCGGCCACGCGTCGCCGAAGATCTCGCGGAGCTCCTCGGGGTATCGTCCCTGGAGCGCGGGATCGAGGTACTGGCGGTTCATGTAGGCGTCGGCGCGCTGCGCGGCCGCGACATCCTCCGCTCTGGGCGAGGCGGGGTATTTCGGCTCGAGGTTCACGACGAGCCCGATCTGGTGCCGCCCCTCGGCGCGGTACGCGGCCACTGAGGCCGCGTGCGCCCGCAGGAGGTTGTGCGAGGCACGCGGTGCCTCGTAGAGGCTGCGGTGACCGGGCGCGAGCACGCCGTGCAGATAGCCGCCGTCGGCCACCACCCAGGGCTCGTTGATGGTCGCCCACAGCCGCACGCGGTCGTCCAGCCGCCGGAACACCGTGCGCGAATATTCGGCGAACCACCCCGATATGTCGGGGTTGAGCCAGCCGCCGCGGTCCTCCAGGGAAGCGGGAAGGTCCCAGTGATACAGGGTCGCCATGGGCTGGATCCCGTTGGCGAGCAGCTCATCCACGAGGCGCTCGTAGTGGTCGAGCCCCGTGGAATTGACCGCGCCCCTGCCCTCGGGAAGGATGCGCGCCCAGCCAATGCTGAAGCGGTACGCGTTCAACCCCAGCTCCCGCATGAGCGCGACGTCCTCTCGAAAGCGCCGGTAGTGGTCGCAGGCCACGTCTCCGGTGTCGCCGTCACGGATCATCCCGGGCGTGTGCGCGAAGCGGTGCCAGATGCTCGGCCCGGCTCCGTCGGCCAGCGGGGAACCCTCGACCTGATAAGCCGACGTCGCCGCGCCCCAGAGGAAGTGCTGCGGGAAAGGGTCGTCGCGGTCCATGGGTCAGCTCAGCTCGACGCGAAGGACGTCGGGTGCATCCGCGCGCAGCCGAGCGGCCCAGTGTTCCAGCGGGATCGCTGCGCCGCCGGCGCGGTACGCGTTGTCGACACGCCTGAAGTCCACCCGCCGTCCATTGAGGACGACGACTTGCGGGGAGTACCCGTGCCGGCCGACGTGGTACTCCACCTTCACCCGTCGGCCGAGGATGGGCACCTCGGCACGCAGTCCGCTCAGCTCGGGCGCGATCACCGGGTCGATGACCAACGCGTCCCCTTCGCGGCGCACGCCCAGCAGCCTGGACACGACGAGCGCAAGCGCAATGCCTGGACCGCTCGAGTACACGCGCCAGCCGCCATCCAGCGCGACAGTGCCTGCGGCTACCTGCGGATAGCTCTGCTGCGCCTCGTAGCGATCGCGAAACGCCGCATCGGAGCTGGAGAAGTAGCAGTTCGCCTGCCGCAGGCTGGCTTGCGGCAACCGCTCGCGGAGCTGCACCGGGTGCGAGAGGGCCAGGGACTGCAACAGGCCGCGGGCGTCGCCCACGTGCGCCTGCATCTCCGCGTACCGCAGGTGCGCGTGGGTGTACATGAGGCCGATCTCGCGCCCGAAGAAGGCGCTGGTCTCGGCACGCTGGAACAGGCGCTCGATCCCTCCACGGTAGGAAAAGGGGCGATCGAACAGGCGCGCACCATCCGGAGCCCAGAGGTGCTCGCGAATCAGCGCGAGGTGCGCCGCGGCCTCCTCCGGCGTGAGCAGGTCCTCCAGGATCGCGTGCATCATGGGCAAGAGGCTGTAGCGCACACCCGTCCGTCGGTCGCGCGGGTGGAGCAAGGGTTCGGGCGCAGCGTCCGCGGAGAACAGGACGTAGCCCGCCAGGACTCCGTCCACCATCAGCATGTTCCGAAGCTCGCGCTGGATGCGCCCGGCCTCGGACTGCAGCGGCGTCGCTCGCGCGGCATCCCTGGCGAACTTCATCGCCGTGGCGAGGGCGGTCAACGTCTGATGGTGCAGGATCACCGTCCAGGTGCTGCACAGCCTGTCGCGCATGGAGGGATCGGAGGGCTGCAGCGAGTCGTTCCAGTCACCGTGGCCGTAGGCCGCCAACGCGGTACCGGCCACGCAACGCCGCCGGATGACGCCGAGCGCACGGTCCACGTGCTGTAGGACGGTCGCCGATCGTCCACTGCGGCCTGGCGCGCCGTGGAAGGACACCTGCGCGTCGAGCAGGGACGTGTCGCCCGTGCTCAGCACGTAGCGCGCCGTGGCGAGCAGCGGCCAGAAGACGATGTCGCCATGCGAGTCCCGCGCCCGCAGCTCCCGCTCGCGCTCGCGCTCGATGAACTGAAACCACTGCGGCCAGTCGCCATCCTCGTTCTGCGCCGCGAACACGCGCAGCAGGAGGTCGCGCGCGGCTTCGGGGCAGTCCAGCGCGAGCAACATCTCCAGCGGACCCTGGCACACGTCGCGGGTGCCCCAGCCCCCTCCGGAATACTGCTCGAGGCCGCGGGGCGAGAGGTGGTGCACCTGCGCGTCGTGCAGGAGCCACGGCAAGATCTCGGCGAGCCGGCCCACCTCGGCCGAAGCGGCACCCTCACCGGGTGCGCTCAACCTGGGCAGCGGCGGGGGCGAGGAGGCGGAGTACGCGTCTGGGACCAACCTGCCGAGCAGATCCAGGCCGAAGGCGCTGCACGCCACACCTTCGAGGACGAGGAACGGCAGCCCTCGTGCTTTTCCATCCGTGAACAGGCGTCCGTCGCCGTGCACGCCTGCCAGCGCCGTGTCGGCGTGCGGTGCCACCACGAACGCTCCGTCCGTGAAGCGCGCGTGGAGGCCGCTTCCCTCGGGCATGCCGACGAGGACGTCCTTGCCCTCCAAGCGCCAGGGAATGGGCAGGGAAGCATTGCCGTCGTCGCCGCCCAGCGCGACGTGCAGCGTCGCCATCCACGCCAGCGGCGGACCGTCCAGGACGCGCCCACGGAGGCTCAGGGCGTGCGCGCCATCGTGCACCGCGCTGGTGAGCTCGATGGCGCCGTTGGTGTGCCGGTAGATCCAGCGGCAGGATCCTCGCCGCATCTCGAATGCGGAGGGCACGCCGAGGAGCTGCCACCGGCCATCCACCTGCACGAAGATCCGCAAGCCGTGAGAGCGGAACAGCCCCAGCCAGCTGTGCGCGGTGGACAGGAAGCGGTTGATGCTGACGTGGCCCTGCGTGACCATCGAGTGGAAGACGCCTGACATCCATACGGTGGACGTCAGCGAGGACTCCTCCGGCACCAACGCCTGCCCGGTCCTGAGGATGTGGCCGTGCGGTCGCTGTGTCCGCGCCTCCTTCGCACGCAGCACCACGTGACCGTGCTCGCCGCAGAAGAAGGACAGCAGCCGCGCGCCGTCGCGCTCCTCGTGTCGCCATTCGGATGGAAAGAGTCGCCGCAGCTCCGCCTCCTCCATGTCCCGACACTCCAGCAAGGAGGCGACGGCGAAGAGCGTCGAGTCGCCGGATCCGCCATTCTCGCTCGCCGGGCCGAGGGGACCTGTCTCCAGGGAACGGGCCCACGACAGCGCCGCGTCCACGGTGGCGAGGTCGTCCGCCGAGGTTGCCGCGGGATGATCGGGCTTCAGGGCGACGAAGAATCCGGCGGCCCAGAGGGCACCGGGAGCGAGGGTGACCGCTTCGTCCTGAACGGCGGCCATTGCGTGCTCGTGCTGTAGCCGCTGGGCAGGCAGCCCGTCTCGAACTCCGGCGGGCATGCCGCCCAGCCGCTGAGAGAGTCCGAAGAGCTGCAGGCCGTCGGTGGCGAAGGATGTGGCTCGCCGCAGCGAGCCCACGACCGCCCAGGGATGCCGCCCGGCCTGCTCGAGGTTCTGCCGCGCCGCAACCACCCAGCCGCAGCGCGCATGCTCCATCGGGCTGAAGTCGACGTAGTGGCTGACGTAATGCTCGTTCAAACGCACGGCGCCATGGCTCGCGAGCCCGATGTCCTGGCCGTACAGCAGGTCGACGGTGCGCTCCTGCGACGAGCGGTTCTCGAGCCGCACTTGCCAGCACCAGGTGGCCTCGTGCTCGGCGAGCACGAGGCGCAGCGCGATGCCCATCCCCTGCCATTCGCCACGGCTCTCGAAGCCGCCGCTGCCATCCCGCGACGCGCCCGCCCGCAGCGGGGACTGCGGCCCGAGCAGCGGCACTGCCTCCACGCGGTTGCCGCGGTGCAACCGCAACCAGACATTGGCAGGCCCGGGCTCCATTCCGTTGCCCATGAAGAGGTTGACCACGTCATCGCGGAGCTGGATGCGCCGCACGCCGCCGTCGAGGTTGAGCTCCAGGCTCAGGCCCGCTGCATTGGCCACGCGCAGAGGGGGGTCGCTAGTCATGGACCAGACGGATCGTTTCATCATCCAGACGGATGATTGCGGGGCCGGGCGGCAGGACGAGCTCGCGACCGACCCAGCGGAGCTCGCGGCCCTGGGACGTTGCACGCGGCACCGGCCGCCGCGACGGCCAGGCGAGGCGAACCCCGCCCGCGGGCGGCACCACCCCCCCGGCCAGCTCCAGGATGTGGCCGTCCGGGATGGGCGAGATTCGGTAGCTCAGCGGGCCGTGGCGCGTGGACCGGTTTTTCACGGCGACTCCGGCGGCCATCCACTCCTCGCTCAGCCCGGCGCCCAGGACCAGGACGTCGTCGGCCTCGCGCTCGTAGGCGAACATGTCGAGCACCGAGCGGAGGTAGTCCGAGGCGATCCAGGCGTGCGGCATGTCGCCGAGGAACTGCGGCTCCCGCGCGTCTGCCATCACGACCTCGGCCCACTGGTTCCATCCGCCCGGCCGGCGGTAGCCCAGGAACCACTGCAGCAGCTCGTGCGCCCGCCGCGCGTGGCCGAGCCGCACCATCGCGCCCACCGTGCGCAGCTCGTAGGGCGTGAAGTCCTTCCATGCGCGCGTGCCCGCACGGCGCTGCTCCCACTCCTTCCAGTAGCGGTCGAAGGTGTGCTGTAGCAGCAGCGGTGAGACCCGCGCCTGCGCGGGATTGAGCGCGATGGTCGTCGAGGTGGGATCGAAGTCGCCGCGGTCGGCGGCGCCCGCGAGGGTGTCCATCCCGAACTGCGCCGCGGTCGCATCGACGGAGCGCGCCAAGTCGTCCTGAAGCTCATCCCGCCACCGCGCCCACTCCGCCGCCAGCTGCGGCTGGCCCATGGCTCGCGCGACGTCGACCGCATCCTTGAATCCGCGCAGCGCCCAGTAGGCGTCCCAGTAGGAGTAGGCGGGCTTGTCCGAGTAGCCCTCGTGGCTGATCGAGGGGGGCAACAGGCCCCACTGGTTGGCAGGCTGCGCGGCCCTGAACTCGGCGGTGCGCGTGCTCCTCCGCAGGCCCTCGAGGTGCGCCACGACGCGCTGCACGACCGGCCAATGGCGCGCGAGGAAGGCCGCGTCTCCGGAGTGCCGCCACACCTCGGCCACGGCGTGGAGGTACTCACCGTCGCTGTCGTTCTCTGGCACCGGGTCGGCGCCGCGGGCGTCCACGCAGCACGGGACCTTCCCCGAGCGGAACACGTGCCCGGCGTACCAGTCCACGAAGTCGCGCGCGACGTCGACCTCGCCCATGCGGACCAGGCCGTCGACCATCATCGCGCCGTCGCGGATCCACGACCGTGCGTAGGAGCGGGTGCCCGGCTTGAGCGCGGCGCCGTCGCGCGACATCAGGATCTGCGCCAGCGCCGTCCGCAGCGTGTCGGCCACCTGCTGCGAGGGCGCGGGCAGGGTGATCTCCATCCGATTCAGGCGCGCGCGCCAGCCGGCGGCGACATGATCGAGGCGGTCGTCGATGTCCTCCGGCGACGAAACCCCGAGGGCACGGCCGAGCGGCGCGGTCCAGGTCACGACGCGCGTCTCGCCTGGCAGGAGCCTCAGGTCCCATCGCAGCAGGGCCGAGGCCTGGCCCTGGGCATCCGAGAGCTCGTGCAGGGCCGGGGCATCGAGCAGGGAATGCAGATCGATGCCCGCCGCCCCGGGCACCGCGGTGACGCGGCTCGGCACCTCGGCGAAGAGCGGCCCCGCGGCGCCGTTCACGGAGAGCCGCGGCGGCTGCCACTCGAGGCGGTCGATGCGGCGTGCGCCGCCAGGCGTGTTGAGGAACTGCTTCGGCGGGTTCACCTGCCAGGGACGAACGGCGAGGAGGAGCGTGAACGTTCGTGCCGCACTGCCCGCGTTCGTCAGCGCGTACCGCACCAGAGCCTGCGGCGCCTCGGCCGGCCCTTCGGCCGCTGCCTCGACCTGGAGGGCGAAGTCGGCATGTTTCCACCGCACCTCCGGCACGGGCAGGTAGCCTTCCCGGAGGGAGTGGCTGATCTGCACGTCGGCCCACGTCACGAGCCGACCCCCGGCCGTCAGGACGGCGGGCTCGACGCTGAAGCCCCCGCGCCCCACCTCCAGCGCCCCGTCCTCGCTGAGGAGCGCCGAGCGATCGCCGCCTCCATCCACGCCCACCAGCGCCCAGTAGCTCTGCTCGCCGAGGAACGCGCGCGGCACGTGTCCGCGCGGCACGTGCCGGGCAAGCTCGGAGAGGGCAGCATTGAGGTCGGGCCACTGCGTGGCGTCGCGCAGCTCGACCTGGGGTGCCGCTTGCCCTCTCGCCCCGCGGATCCGCACGTAGCGGGCCTCGCTCTCCGGTAGGAAGAGCGCCTCGAACTCGCCCGAGCTCCGCTCGACCCGCCGCAACAGCTTCCAGCGCCGGGCGTCCTCCGAAGCGAGAACGTCGTAGCTCTCTGGGCGAGCGGGCCCGGGCCACCGCAGGGCGATCCCGTTGAGCTCGCGCGTGCGCCGATAGTCTAGGTCCAGCGTCCCCGCATGCCAGCGCACCAGCGGTTCGGGCCAGACCGCCGGGTCAGGCTCGCGCTCCTCGACGCGCACCCCCGAGACGCACAGCGCCCCCTTGCCGCCCTTCCGCGCCGCGACGACGAGCTCGAGGGCCTCGGTGCGCGCGAGCGTGCGATCGGCGGTGGGCCCCCAGGCGAAGCTGAAGTGGCGGTTCCGCAAGGTCACGTCGGTGAGGGTGCTCGGCAGCGGGAAGCTCGGCCGGTTCACCCACCACACGTTGTCGCCGCTCGCGTCCACGAGCTTCATCTGGAAGTCGTTCTCGGCGCCGCGCCCCTTCAGGCCCAGCTGCAGCGCGAATGCGGCGGGCCACTGCACCGGGAGCGTATGCCGCATCACCGCGTAGCCGGAGACCGAGTGGAAGTCGTACTCCAGGCAGACGCTGCCGTCGTGGTCCCGCCGGAGCGCGGCGTCGACCTGCTCGGACGCGTCGGCCTGCCAGCCGCCCGTATCGCGGATGTCCACGACGACGCGGCCCGGAGCGGCCTGCGCGCTGCCCGCCAGCGCTGCCAGGAGCAGAGCCATCCTCTTCATCCCTTCACGCTCCCCACCAGCAGGCCGCGCACGTAGTACCGCTGCAGGGCGAGGAAGAGCAGCAGCACCGGCAGCACCGTGACGACGGCCCCGGCCATCATCAGCTCCGCGTCCTGCACGTGCTCGCGCGAGAGCGCGGCCAGGGCGACCGGCAGCGTCTGCACGTCGTGGTCGGTAAGCACGATGAGGGGCCACATGAAGTCGTTCCACGCGCCGAGGAACGTGAGCACGGCCAGCGTCACGATGATGGGCTTGAGCGTTGGCAGCACCACCGAGACGAAGATGCGCACCTCGCCCGCGCCGTCGATCCGCGCCGCCTCGAGCATCTCGTCGGGGATCGCCAGCGCGTACTGCCGGACGAGGTAGATGCCGAACACGCTCGCCAGCCAGGGCACCAGCGCGCCGGCGTAGCTGTTCACGAGCCGCATCTCCTTGAGCATCAGGAAGAGCGGCAACATGGCCACCTGCGCGGGGACGATCAGCCCCCCCAGCACCAGGCGAAAGACGCGCTCGCGCCCCGCGAACCGCAGCTTGGCGAACGCATAGCCCGCCGTCAGGTTGAACGCGAGCGACAGCCCCGTCGCGAGCAGCGAGATGACCAGGCTGTTCGCAACCTGCCGCAGGAGGCCGTGCTCCGCGAGCAGGAGCCGGTAGTTCGCGAGTGTCGGGGCGCGCGGCACGAGGGGCGGCGGGTAGGTGCTGGCCTCGCCGGGCGCCATGAGCGACGCGGACACCATCCACGCCAGCGGGAAGAGCGTGACCAGCGCGGTGAGCGCCAGCGCGAGGTTCACCGCCAGCGAGGCGAACGGGCGCTTCAAGACGACCACCCCGCGCCGCGGACCATGCGCGCCTGCAGGAGCGAGGTCCCCAGCATGAACACGAAGAGCACGAACGCGACGGCGGACGCGGAGCCGAGGCTCCACCACTTGAAGCCGTCCTGGTACATCAGGTACAGCACCGTGACGGTGCGCTCGGCCGGTCCGCCCTGCGTCATCACGTAGGGCTCGGCGAAGAGCTGGAAGTGCCCCGCCGTGGTGAGGATGCTCACCATGAGCAGCATGGGCGCCAGCGCGGGCACGGTGACGTGCCGGAACGTGGCGCCGGGCCCGGCGCCGTCCAGCTGCGCGGCCTCGTAGAGCTCGCCGGGGATCGCCTGCAGGCCCGCGAGCAGGATGATCATGTTGTAGCCGAAGTTCTTCCACACCGAGAGCAGCACGATGGCCGGCATCGCCCAGCGAGGGTCGCCCAGCCAGTCCACCGGGTGGACGCCCAGCCACGACAGGGCGTAGTTGAGCATCCCGTAGCGGGTGTGCAGCAGGAAGATCCAGACCACCGCCACCGCCGCAAGGGTGGTCACCACCGGCGAGAACAGCGCGGTGCGGAAGAAGCCCTTGAACCGCGCCAGGCGCGAGTGGAGCAGGAGCGCCGTCCCCAGCGAGACGGCGATGGAGAGCGGGACCCCGACCACCACGAAGAAGAGGGTGTTGAGCAGCGCGCGCCAGAACAGCGGCCGCTGCAGCAGGTCGACGTAGTTCTCGAGCCCGACGAAGCGCAGGTTGTGCAGGCTGGCCAGGGCATAGATGTCGAAGTCGGTGGCGCTCATGACCAGGGCGGCCACGACCGGCACCACGAAGAACACGGCGATGGCGATGAGGGCTGGCGCGGCGAACAGCCAGCCGGCGCGCGAAGGCTTCATCCCTGCGCCCTTCTGTCGAGCATCCAGCGGCGCTTCTCGAGGATGCGGTCCGCGCGCGCGTCGAGCTCCTCGGCCACGCCCGCCGCCGGGAGCTCGCCGCGTACCACCTTCTCCATCACCAGCCTGAGCTCGGTGGCGATCCGCTCCCACTCCGGGACCTTCGGGACCGCGCGCACGCGGTCCAGCTGGTCGCGGAAGGCCCGCGCCTGCGGATCCTGCGCCAGGTTGGCGTCGGCCCAGGCGGACCGCCGCGCCGGCAGATCGCCGGTGAGACGGTAGAACTGCTGCTGCACCTCGGGGCGCGAGAGGAACTCCACCAGCTTCCAGGCCTCGGCCTTTCGCGGGGAGCGCCGGAAGATCGCGAAACTCGACCCGCCGGCGATCGACGCGCCGGGGCCCGTGGGGCCAGGGAGGGGCGCCGTCATCCACGACGACTGCAGCTCGGGAGGGAGCCGCCTCCTGAACTCGCCGAGCTGCCACGGCCCGGAGATGTAGAACGTGAAGTACCCGCGGGCGAACTCGTTCCAGAGATTGGCGATCTCGGTCTGCGCGATCGGCGGCGCCAGGTGCCGCTCGTACATTGAGAGATAGAACCGCAGGGTGCGCGCGAAGCCCTGGCTGCGGAAGTTTCCCCGGCGGCCGCCGTCGCGCAGCAACGGCTCGCCCTGCTGGAGCCAGAGCGCCACCATCGGCTCGTACTCGTTGAGGGGCAGGATCAGCGCGTAGCGATCGCGCCCCACGCGCTGTTTGACCGCCGCGAGCATGCGGACCCATTCGTCCCAGTCGCGCGGCGGCGCGTCGTGGCCCGCCTGGGCGAGCAGGTCACGGCGGTAGAAGAGCAGGCGGGTGTCCACGTACCAGGGCACGCCGTACTGGCACCCGTCGATCGTGTTGGTATCCAGGATGCCGGGGTCGTAGTCGGCGAGATCCACCTGCCGCGACGCGCGGACCCTCGCGTCCACCGGCTCGAGCGCATCCAGCGCGACGAGCTCGGGGAGCCAGGTGTTGCCCATCTGGGCGACGTCCGGCGTCGCATCCCCCGCAAACGCGGTGAGCAGCTTCTCGTGTGCTGCGCTCCACGGCAGCTGCTCCACCCGGACGCGCAGGCCGGGGTTCTCGCGCTCGAACGCCCTCAGCAGCTGCGTCGCAACCTCGCCCTCGCGGCCCATGGCCCAGAAGCGCAGGAGTCGGTCGTCCCGGCGAGTCGTACAGGCGGCGGCCGCACATACGCCAGCGGCCGCGCGGAGGAAGTCGCGGCGTGACCAGAACGACGGCTGGCGGGACACGGAGCGTCTCTACCGGCTGGCGGACCATCGACGCAACGAGGGGGCGTGCAAGTGCTCGCCGTGCTCGTCGCTTCCGGGGCGCGAGACCCTCCGCGTGGGGATTCAGTGGATCCTCGTCCCTCCGCTCGCCTCTGAAGACATGCGTGCTTGCGAAGAACGCGTCCATCACGAGGCGCGGAACGTCGCTCCGCTGCGACTCCCCATCGTCGGGGCGATGGCGAACGGCAGCCGGATGCGCCGCAGGGGCCACACCGCAAACGTGCGCGGTAGGTCGCCGGCGATCGGTCGCGCGCGCGAGCAGGTGAGGCGCCTAGCGCTTCGCGTTGCACCGTTCACACCTCGGCCACACCGTGCGCATCCGGCGCGACGCCGACGCGTGCGCCGACTGCGCGAAGTGCGCGAGCGCGTGCCCGTCCCGGCTCCCGGTCGACGTCGAGGCGTCGATCCCCTCGACCGAGTGCACCGGGTGCCTCGAGTGCGTGGCGGTCTGTCCGGTCAAGAGCACGCTCGCTGTCGGCGCGCCGCCGATCGCGATGGCCCGCCTGGGCGCTCGCAACCGGGATCGCCGCCAGGTTCCTCGCGCTCACTGGGCTCGCCACCGCTCGAGCGTTACGCACCGGCTGACGGTTGAGATGGCACCGGCATTTCGGTGTCGCGTCGAGACCTCGAGCGCAACCCTGCGATTCACCTAGCCCTTCGAGCCTGGCAGGCGATTCGCAATGAATCGGGGGCATGGCAATCCCCAAGGCCCTGAGCGTCCTGCGGAGCGAGCTTCCCCCTGCTAGCCCCGTCGTGCTGGAGGAGGCGATCGCCTACCAGCCCGGCGCCGTCGTGAGCCGAACCATCGGCAAGGCGAAGGGAGGCTCCGTCACCCTGTTCGCCTTCGACGCGGGCCAGGAGCTGTCCGAGCACACCGCGCCGTTCGACGCCTTCGTCCAGGTGCTGGGCGGGGCGGTGGAGCTGACGATCGGCGGCGAGAAGGTCGTCGCGCGCAAGGGCGAGACGGTGCGGATGCCCACCGGGATCCCGCACGCGGTCCGCGCGCTCGAGCCGTTCAAGATGGTCCTCACGATGGTCCGGGAGTGACGGATGAGCGAGCTCATCGACAACGGGGGCCTCGCCCCCAAGGACCTCCTGAAGCACCTCATCCTCCAGCTCCACGTGGGCGCCGCCCCGGCCCAGGTCCAGAAGCAGCTCGTGCGGATGCTGGGCCAGGTGCCCTACGGCCTCGTCGTCGAGGTCGAGCAGGAGCTGATCGAGGATGGGATGCCGCCGGAGGAGGTGACGCGGCTCTGCCACCTGCACGGCGCGGCGCTCGAGGGCGCCATCGACCTCACCGAGGCTTCCGTCGCGCCACCGGGACATCCGGTGGACACCTTCGCGCGGGAGAACGCCGCCCTGCGTGGAGAGCTCGAGGCGCTCGCCGTCGCGGCGGCGAAGCTGGACGCGCTCCCCGACGACGCGCCGGCGCGCGAGGGGCTGCTCGCGGTGCGCGCCCGGCTGAATGCCCTTGCCGACGTGGACAAGCACTACCTCCGCAAGGAGCACCTGCTGTTCCCGTACCTCGAGAAGCACGGCATCACCGGTCCGCCGAAGGTGATGTGGGCGAAGCACGATGAGGCGCGCGCTCTTCTCCGCGGGGCCATCGAGGCGCTTGCTGCCGCAGCGACGGGGACGGCCGCCGAGGTCCGCTCCGCCGTCGCGCTCACCGTGCGGCCTGCCGCCCAAGCGATCCGCGACATGACCGACCGCGAGGAGAACATCCTGCTGCCGATGTCCCTCGACACGCTCGACGAGCTCGAGTGGTGGGAGATCGCCCGGCAGAGCGCGGAGCTCGGGTTCTGTCTCGTGGAGCCTGCGGAAGGTTGGCGGCCGGCGTCCGCGCCCGAGGCAACGGCCGACGAGGCCACCGCCGCGGGCAAGATCCGTCTCCCGACCGGGACCATCGGCGTGAAGGAGCTGGAGGCGATCCTGAACGCGCTCCCCATCGACGCGACCTTCGTGGACGCCGACGATCGCGTCCGGTACTTCACCCACGGCCGCGAGCGCGTCTTCGCTCGGAGCCGCGCCATCCTCGGCAGGAAGGTGCAGTACTGTCACCCGCCGTCGAGCGTGGACACCGTCGATCGCGTCCTCGGCGGGTTCCGCGCCGGGAAGCGGGAGCGCGCCGCCTTCTGGATCCAGATGCGGGGCCGCTTCGTGCACATCGAGTACGTGGCGCTGCGCGATGCGGAGGGGACCTACCTCGGGTGTCTGGAGGTCACCCAGGACCTCACCGAGAAGCGCGCGCTGGCGGGCGAGCAGCGGCTCCTGTCCTGGAGCGAGGAGAAGGCCGATGCCTGAGTGCGCCGCGTCGATCACCCCCGACTCGAAGCTCGGAGCTCTGCTCGAGCGCTGGCCCGAGCTCGAGGACGTGCTGCTCGAGCTCTCGCCGCAGTTCAAGGCCTTGAAGAACCCGGTGCTCCGGCGCACGGTCGCCAGGGTCGCCACCCTCCGCCAAGTCTCGACCGTGAGCGGCGTCGCTCTCGGCGTCCTCGTAGCGCGCCTCCGCGAGGGCGCAGGCTTCGCGCCGGCCGCGATCCCCGAGGACGAGGGCGCCGCCCCGGCGGAACGCCCGTCGTGGGCGGACACGAGCCACGTGACGCGCACCCACGACGCCCGCGCGGTCATCGAGTCGGGTGAGCACCCGATGCCTCGCGTGATGGCGGACCTCGCCGCGCTCGCCGACGGCGAGGTCTACGCGCTCGTGACCCCGTTCGTGCCCGCCCCGCTCGTCGACCTCGCATGCGGCAAGGGCTTCCTGAGCTTCAGCGCGACGGAAGGCGATGCCCAGGTGCGGACGTACTTTCGAAGGCGAGACGGGCAGGCAATGCCCTAGCGGCGCGCCGGAAGTCGCGCACCCCCGCTTGAAGGAGGAACGAATGGAAGGCGAAGCGCTCTACCAGCAGATCGTCGAGGGAAGCCCCGACGCGATCGTCCTCGGAGACGCGAACGGGATCATCCGGCTCTGGAACGCCGGAGCCGAGGCGCTCTTCGGCTTCGCGGCGTCGGAGGCGATCGGCGAATCCATGGACCTCATCATCCCCGAGCGCCTGCGTGCCCGTCACTGGGACGGCTACCGGAGGGTGATGGCGACGGGGCGGAGCCGCTACGGGAGCGGAGAACTGCTCGCGGTCCCCGCGGTCACGAAGGCGGGGCAGGCGATCTCCATCGAGTTCACGATCCAGATGCTGCGGGGCGCCGACGGCGGGATCCTCGGCCCGGTCGCGATCATCCGCGACGTCACGAAGCGCTTCCAGCGCGAGAAGGACCTGGTGCGCCGGCTCAAGGAGCTGGAGGCGAAGGTCGGGAGCTGAGACATGCTCACGAACATCGGGAGACCCGCCGCAGCGGGAGACGCCGTAGACCTCCTGCTCGAGTGCCACGAGCGCATCCGATCGTTCCTCGCGCTGGCCCGCCGGATCGCCGAGGCAAACCACTCCGAGCCGGGGCTGGTCGCCGAGGCGGCCGCACGCGTCGGCCGCTACTTCACCGAGGCGCTCCCGCTGCACGCGCAGGACGAGGAGGCGAGCATCCTCCCCCGCTTGCGCGGCCTCGATGCGACCGTGGACGTGGAGCTCGAGACCATGGCCAGGGAGCACCGCGAGCACGACCGCCCGATGCGCGAGCTCGTCGCCGCGTGCGAGAGGATCGCCCGCCGGCCGGAGAGCCTCCGGAACCTCGCACCGCTCGTGGGGAGGGCGGCCGCGGAGCTCGAGCGGCACTTCGTCCTGCATCTCGGCCGTGAGGAGACGGTCATCTTTCCCGCCGTACGCCGGCTCCTGGCTCCGTCCGCGGATGCGGCCATCATGCGGGAGATCCGCGAGCGACGCGCCGCGCCCACGCGCAGCCGGACCCCGTGATCACACACCTGCCCGGCGAGTCGTCTCGCCAATCCTGAACCGAGGCCCTACGCGTCGCGCCTCGGACCCGAGGACGAAGGCGCCGAGGGCGATCGGCGCCCGTCGCTGCGGGGCGGCTTTCGCGGCCGGCCGGGCACGATCTCTGGATTTACCGGACCGGCCGCCCAGAAGGCGGCGAGCCTACGGGTAGGCGACGAAGGTGAACGTCGTCTGGACGTTCGCACCACTGGTCGCCGTAGGAGCGGTTCCCGCGAGAACCACGTTGAAGGTGCTACCGAGAAGGTTCTAGGGCTGGTGACGCCCGCCAGCGGATACGAATTCGGGGTCACCTCGAAGGAGACGCTCACGGGGCCGGTGAAGACGTCCTGTAGGCCGGTGAACCCGGTCGACGTCAGTAGCTCGATGTAAGTTCCGGTGACGACGATCTTCGACGGATCGTGCCCGAGCTTCTGCTTCGCGTCGCTCAGGAACTTCCCCCAGGGATTCCCGCTGGGCTGGGTGATGCTCTTGTTCTCGAGGATGGCGTTGCCGGTCCCCGGCTTGATGTTGTTGAACGCGATGGCGACCGGCGCCGAGTAGCTGACGGCGTCGCTGCCGCAGCCTGCGGCGAGCGGGGCGAGGAGGGCGAGTGCCGCAGCCTGCGGCGAGCGGGGCGAGGAGGGCGAGCAGCAGCGGCAGGTTGGCCTTGTTCATGGCTCGGCATGATGCCACGCCGGGCGCCCATCCCGAAGAATCGCTAGGGCGCCGACGTGGGTGCGCCGGCTCCTCCGCCCGACATCGCGCCGTCGCGCGCGACCTGGCCGATGCTCTTGGCGCTCGAATGCACCAGGCGCACCGTCTCGTTCTTGTTCGAGCCGGAGCCGGAGCCGGCGTCAGCCGGGAGGTCTTGGCCGTGAAGCGAGGCCTGGGTTCGCTACTGGTCCCGGCCTCTCGCTGCTCTGGAGCTCAACGGCGGAGATCGCCACGCCGAGGCGCGTGTCCCCT
>WNGF01017248.1_pt1 | contig 15761 bp, 16 predicted proteins | sample 5400641 | NCBI WGS metagenome assembly WNGF01 (sample SAMN13153371, study PRJNA577476) | soil metagenome | isolation source: 80 cm soil or saprolite under grassland replicate 2 | place: USA:California | collected 2016-06-15
CGAGGTACAGCGCCTCGAACCCATCGCGCTGGTTGTACCGCCCGCCAGCACGTAGCGAGCCGATACTCGAGAGCGCCGTGGCCGCGTAGCGGGCCAGGATGAGCCGAAAGGCAAGACCCTCGCGCGGGCTGGTCGATAAGCCCTGGACCGCGACGACAAGCTAGTCGCGCGGCAGCATCGATCAGTCGGGCTGACCGCTGGCGATCGCGCGGGCGAGGTCCTCGATTGGACCGATCTGGCCCTCGAGCAGGTACGACAGTGGCGTGCGTCCCGCGAGGGCCGGATGGGGCGCCCGCAACCACACCCGGACGTACGGCATCGAGCCGTCCAACAGCTCGCGCAGGAACGTCACGGTGGCCATCAACCTGGTGAGCGGCTCCTGGAGCTTTGGCGAGGTTGGGTTCTTGCGGACCCCACGCGCTGTCCAGCCGAGGACCTGGGCCATCTCGGCGGCGGACAGCCCCAGACTCTGGCCGACGCGCAAGGCGTCGTAACGGCCGCTTGCCGGGTCGTGCGCTTCCAGCAGGGTGTGCTCGAGCAGGACAGCCATCGTTCCGAGAGTATAGCATGAATTGTTCTCATTATGTTCCCCATTGGCGCCTCGGGCTGCGCACGGCGCCTGAGGCGCTTGGTTGCGGATCATCGTCAGGCCTCGACCGCGGATCGATGGCTACGGGTAGCGCTGTTGCCGAGATCAGCTACAGCGCCAATCGCGGGTTCGGAGGTGCGAGCTAGAGCCTCGCGTATGGCCTCGGCGAACAGCATCCCGCCATCACGCCTCGCGTATGGCCTCGGCGAACAGCATCCCGCCATCACCTCGAGCGGCGAGATCGGCCGGGTCCTTCACGCTCGGCGGGAGCACGACAGGCACAGCGCGACGGCCGAACGCTTCGACCAGGCGAATGGCGGCTTCCTGACCGGCGGCATCGGCATCCATCACGATGTACAGCCGTTTCCAGCGGCCGATCGCTTCCATCGTCGAGGGACTGAGGCCCGTGCCGCACAGGGCCAGGCCAGGCACGCCCCACAGCCGAAGCGCAAGCAGGTCGGTTGGACCTTCGACCAGGCACACGCCGCGCAGGTCGCGACTCGCCTCGTCCCAACCCAGCAGCGGCTTATGGCCAGAGAGACCGAGGTAGCGGGGAGCATCGCGAGTGGTGTCCAGCAGCCGCCCAACCAGCCAGACGGGGCGACCCTGGCGCAGCTCGGGAAAGACAATCCGACCCTCCATGACCTCGTGCCGGTCCACGCCAATGAGGCCGGCGCGGCGAGCCACTGTCGGGCGCAGGCCTCGCCACACCAGATACGGGACAAGCTCATCGCCCGCGGCGTAGCCGATCCGCTCGCGTTCCAGCAGGGCGCGCGGGAAGCCGCGCTCGGCGAGGTACGCGAGCGCCCGAGCGTCGGCGAGCAACCTGTTGGTGTACAGCTCGACGGCGGCATCGAGCACCGATGCGCGTTCTCCATCCGCTGCGAAGTTATGTTTCTCGGTCGGCCGCGGCCGTCGGGTCAATCGAACGCGGGGCGGCGTTGTATGGACTGCCTCAGCTCCAAGGCGTGCCGCGGCCTCAAGGAATGAAACGTGCTCGAGCCGTTGGACGAAGTCGATCGCGTCACCCCTGGCCTGACATCGGAAACAGACGAACCGGCCGGACCGGGGATAGACAAAGAAGTTCGCGCGGCCGCCATCAGCGTGGAAAGGGCAGCGGCCCGACAGGGCGCTACCGGCTCGACGAAGCTCTACGCCATAAAGCGTCGCCAGGTCGGCGATCGGGTGTTGCTGTACCAATCGCTTCGTGTCGACCCACGTCGGGGGTTTGGCGGGAGCGGGTGATGACATAGGCAACCTCCAATCAAGACGCAAGGGAGGACTGCTCGCGAGAGCGCCCGCGGCCGGAGCGGGAGGCGGGTCGTTCCCCTCGACAGTTCGACCGAACAGCGGCCCGCCGCGTCTTCTCCTCAAGCAGCGCCGTGGACCAGCGGTGGCGGCAGTCCGCGCAGGTAGCGTGATGGCCGGCGCGGCTCGGGTCGTCCAACCTGAACACCCATCGTCGGGCGCCGCGCCCGACAATACGTCAGGTACAGCAGCGCCTGACAGCGCGAGAGCGCGACGTATGTCAGGCGGCGCTCTTCTGCGTCGTCCGCCTCCGGCTCGCCTCGGGCAGGGCTGCGGACGTGTGGCAACAGCCCCTCCTCAAGCCCGGTCACCATGACCACTGGCCACTCTCTTCCCTTGGCGGCATGCACCGTGAGCAGGCTCACCGCGCGATCGTCGACCCCCGGCTCGGCCTCGCCGAGGTGCAGGTCTGCCAGCCAGGTGGCAAGGTCCGGGGCCGCGGAATGCTCCAGCAGGCGGTGAAGAGCTTCCACGTGCTGCATGCGCGCCGGACCATCCGCCAGGCTTGCGAGCCAGACCGCGTAGCCAGTTCGGTCCAGCACCGTCTCGAGCACCTCAACCGCACGCCGTTCGCGGGCCGCGGCGTGCAGCTCGCCAAGCAAGCCGAACAGTCGCTCGACCGCCTCTCGAGCGGGCGGTCCGCCGCGCTTCTGTGCCTGCGCCGGCAGGTCCGCCACGGGCACCCGGCTCTTGCGCAGCGCCCGCTCGACGCCGCGCAGCCTGCGGGGCGGCGTGTCGATAACTCGCGCCAGCGCCGGCCCGTCCGTCGGGTTGTGCGCCAGCCGAAGGTAGGCGATCAGGTCGCGCACCTCCGCCCTCGCGAAGAGGTCGGACTCGGCACGCACCTGGACGGGGATATCGCGCGTGCGGAGAGCCTCGGCAAGTGCGCGCGCCTGGGCGTTGGTGCGGAACAACACCGCGGACTGGCCCGGGTGAGTAATCTCGCCTGTCAGGAGGAGGCGAGCTATCTCGTCGGCCACGAAGCGGGCCTCGTCCACCTCGTCGCTCGCCGCGTATAACCGCGCGGCCGGACCGGCTGGGTTGGTGGTCCACGACGCCGGACGACTTTCGAGCGGTGCGGCGATGGCATTGGCCAGGGCGACGATGGTCGCCGTCGACCGGTGGTTTTCATCCAGGACATAGACTCGGGCTTCCGGGTAGTCGCGCGTGAATGCCTGCAGCAGTGCGGGATCGGCGCCCCTGAACGCGTACACGCTCTGCAGCGGGTCGCCGATGATGCCGAGGTTTCGATGCCGTTCGACGAGCCGCTGCAGGAGCGTGTACTGGACAGGACACGTGTCCTGCGCTTCGTCAACCAGCACCCAGCGATAAGCATCCTGGAGCATGTGCAGGGCGCGCGGGTCCGCGTCGAACAGGCGCAGCGGCAGGAGCAGCATTGAGGCATAGTCGACAGCCGCATGCGCGCGCAGAAGACCTTCGTACGCGCCGCAGAGCTGCGCGAGCAGCGCGTCGTCGAGGCCGTCACGCTCGTATTCGCGTGTGTCGGAGCGGCCGTCCCGCAACCGAAAACGCTCGAGCGCGCGATCGAGCATGGCGACCGAGAGGGCCCACGGGTCGGACTCACCTGAAACGTGTTCCGAGGCCAGCGCCAGGCCAAGCCCGGCCGCCGCCTGGCGCAGCAGCGCGCGAGTGTCCTCACGGCCGTACACGGCCGGCGGAAGCTCGCCGAATCCGAGCTCGACTGACCAGGCCTTGATCAGCTTCAGCCCAAGGGCGTGAAACGTGCGGATGTCGACGTGGGTGGCAGCCGAGCCGAGCACCGTTTGAAGCCGCGACCGCAGCATGCCGGCCGCCGCGGTCGTGAATGTGATCGCGAGGATGCTCGTCGGCGGCACCCCGCGCTCGGCGACCAGGTAGCCGATGCGGCCGGCCAGGGTGGTGGTCTTGCCGCTGCCCGGTCCGGCCAGGATTCCGAGTGGCCCCTCGCCCGCGGTAATAATCTCGCGTTGCCGTGGCGAAAACGGCTCCAGGTTCACCCGCGATCGGGAGGCGGGTTCGATTCATCCCCACACGGCAGGCGGCGTCGCAGCGGCGGCAGTTCCTCGAGCGGCTGGCACTCGGCGAGTAGCTCGTTCCAGCGAAGGAGAAACGCGGTGTCCAGGATGTCGTTGGCCAGCGGCGGCGCGTGGTCGCCACCCAGGAGCGAGACAATCAGGGCGTACTCCGCATTGGCGTCGGCGTGACGGTCAAAGAGCGCCAGCGCGTCTTCGACATCGCGCAGCGCGGCAAGAACAGCGTGCAGCGCCGTCGGCTCGAACACAGCGCGTGGGCTTACGAGACGGTCGAGCTTAAGGGCTGCCCAGCGCCACGTCGTGAGCGTCAGTTGTTCGGTGCGAGTCAGCCGAATCGGACGGGTGCTCTTGGGCTGGTGGTTTGACATGGCACGAATCTCCAGTTGAACAGGCGATGCGGACGAAGACGATTCATGGACGCGGTGGCCCCGAGGCCAGCTGGAGCGAGCCCCCGGTCGACACACAGACAACCGGGGGCCGGATGACCACACAACACATCTCGGCGCCTGACCCAACGCGGCCGATCAGCGCGACAATGCGGAGCCCGTTAGTGACGTGTGGGGATAGCGGCAGCGGGGGAGTCCAGTGCGGCCGTGTGGGTGAACCACGACGTCAGCGGCAGTGCCTTGGCCTCGCGGAAGGCGCGTGCGCGCCCCAGGATCGTCGCAGCCAGGGCATCGCCCTTCGGATCGTTGGGGTCGCGCTCGATGACCGTGCCATACGGAAAGCCAGTGCCCATCCCGAGCGAGGAGAACACGAACAGGCGGTCAGGCCAGGCCGGGTCCTCGTACAGGATCAACCCGCGGCCCTGGGCCGGCGCGAAGCGTTTGAGCGAGGCGCCCGCGGTCTGCGCCAGGCGGCTGCAGATGTCGGACCAGCGGCCGAATACGTCCTCGCTCACCTCGCGCGAAAGGACGCGGACGTTGACCTCCTCGAACGTGGCAAGCGCAGCTTCCAGGTCGCCCTGCGCTTGCTGGTCGGCCGCCAGCAACAGCGCCTGCCGCGCGCCGGCGTCCTGCTCGGTGCGGAGGCGTTGGTCGATCCGGAAGCGGAGCCCGGCGATGGCCGCGCCGGCCTCGGGCAGGTCGTGCTCGATGACGGCAAGGAAACGCCTGGCGTCGGCGACGATGCCCTGCTCGAGGGCCTCGTCTGCGCGAGCCAGCATGGTTTCGACCTGGCGCGCGCGGGCCGCGGCAGCCTGTTCGCGTTCAGCCTCTGCCTTGGCGCGGCGGCGCTCGTCGACAAGAGCTTCGATATCCGGGTGGCGAGCCAGGAACTCGCCAGCCTCGTGCGCGGCGCACTGCACGACCTGGATGAAGGCGTGTTCGATCGCCTGTGCCTGCTGGATGACCGCATCGGCGGCAGCCTGCGCCTCAGCGCCGAACGCCTGATCGCGGGCGGCGTGAGCCTGGGCGGCAAGTGAGCGCGCCTGGGCCAGGTGGTGCTCGTGCAAGACCTGCACGTTTCGGAGCTCATCGTAGTGCGCCAGGTTGGTCTGGGCCGCTTCGCGAGCACGTTGGCTGAGCGCCTGGACCTCGACCACCGCGCGGACGATGCGTTCGAGCTCGAGGGCCAGGGCAGCCGGGTCCGCCAGGACCTTCTGCTCGCTGGAATCAGGCGTCTCCATGACCGTCAGCAGGCCAGAGTCAGCCTGTTCCTCGTCGACCGATGGCTCGATTTGCCCGTCCGTCGGCTCGTCCACGGGAAGGATGGTTGCCACTTCGGCCTGGTCATCTGACGAGACGGTGTCGTCGGTCGCGCCGCTGGTGGGCACTTCAGGCGCACTCGTGCAGGGGCTCGATTTGCGCGACATAGCAGGGCTCCATTTAAAGGAAAGGCGGCGCCCGACACACCGGCCAGGCACCGCGGAAGGACGGGAGAAATTCGGCGCCGTCGAATGGAGGAGCGTCGGCGGCGCACGTGCTACGATCCGATCGAGACGGCCCGCGTCAACGAGCCGCCTCGACCGGGACCGACGCGTTCAGGCGAGTTCTTAACCCTCAGACGCGTTGGTGGAACGAGAACCAGCCGCCTCGAGCGGCTGGTTTCTTGTCAGGACCTCCAGCAGCTCGCGGACCCCGTGCGGGCTCGCCGCGACGTCTGGATCGACCAGCGCGGCAGGCGCCGTAGGTTCCGGGATCGGAACGGCTTGAGGCGCGGAGCCGGGCTGTTCAGAGACCCCGTTGCGAGGCGCCGTCAAGCCGGGCCGGGGCGCGGCGCCGGTGGCGACTAAAGCGGCCGGCGGAGCGGCGGCACCACGTCGCTCGCGTGCCCGATCGTTGATGACGCCCTGGATCTGTGCGGCCAGCGCGCCGGCCACTTCCCAGGCGTCAAGGTCGCGCGTACCGTCGCGCAAACCCAGCGAGATCACGACCAGACGCTGTGAGCCTCTCACACTTGGAGCCGTCGATTGGTCGAGATCCAGGGCGGTGATGTCGTCGTAGACATCGGCCTTGCCGGTCGCAGGTAATCCAGCGGCCACGACAATGCGGTGGACGGGCAGCGGGAGCGGCGCCCACGTCCGCGCCGCGCGCTCGAGCGTCTGCCAGAGCACGTTCTCGAGCTCGGCGATGCAGGACGGGTCCCCCAGGTGGACCTGGATGCCGATGTGTGCGATGGACGTCGACGGCCGCCTTGCGTGACTTGGCCGCAGGCGTCGCAGGAACCTCCCGACGACAAGCGCCACAAGGAGGAACACGAGCGCGTGCGCGGCAGTCAGAAGCGCGAAGAAGAGAGCGCGCGCGCTGTCGCGGACGGAATGACAACTGGGGCCTGGACGCGTGCACATGCGGTCACCTCTCAAAACAGAACGCCCGAGACTTGGCTCGGGCTCGGAGCGGAGCAGGTCGACGACGAACCGCTAGATCGATCTCGGCCGCGGTGGTCCGCGTTCAGACGGGTAGCGAGCGATCATGCTGGGCTCAGCGCCAGACGCCGCGCGCGGCGTGCGTCCTGTCAGCGGTCCAGCGCGACCGTTGCGCGTCGTCGGCCGGCGTCGCGCGCGTGTTTTGCGCCGGCCCCCACGGCTGGCGGGGCTTCTCAGCGACAGGCGCTGAAGCCCTGGCGGCACCGGTGCGGGCCGTTGCTGTTTCGGCTCGTGGGCGGCCTGCCCACCAGCGGGAGAAGAAGTACAGGCCAGCAAGCGTGACGGCCCAGTTGGCGACGACGTTGTGGGCGAGCAGCGTGCCGATGATCATCGACAGCCAGAACAGGAGAACGATGACGCGGATCACGGGAGACTCCTTCGGCCGCGGACGCGGCGGACACAGAAAGGCCCCCGTGGATGACCACGAGGGCAGGCGGGGGCGGCGTTTGGGCTCGGTACCCCCTCAGGTCATCAACACATGACCCGGCGGTCAGATGGCACCGTCGACGGCGGCGACAGGAGCGGCGGCTCCACTCCGGAGGCACCCAGGGCAGGGACGGGCAGCAAGGCGCGGATCGCGCCTGGATAAGGGTCGCAGCGGTTCTTCGCGAAACAGCATCGCCGCCCGCGCATACCGGGCGTTAGCACCGCGTGGCGGAGCCCGACAACGAACTTGGCGAAGTTGTCAGAGAGGTGTTGCGAGCTTCAGGCGCGGTACTCCTTGTGTGACGGATGATGCGCATGGCCCACGACGACGACGACACGGGAGAGCGTGCTCGATCCTGTGTCATCCCGGCCGGGCTGCCGGTGCCCAGGTGCGGCGATGCGGTGGCGCAGGCGCGCCTTGATCCCACCGAGCTGGGGGATCGACCCGATCGGACCGAGGAGTGGGCGCTCCTCGCCGGCGTTTCGGCAGCGGCCGCGGTCGCCGGTCAAACACGGAAACACAGGGCGCAGCGTACGCCAGCAAGCGTGCCGTGGCCGTCCCGTGGCCGTGCCGTATGCGTGCTCCGGTGCCTGTGAGATACATACTCAGCCTGACGCGCAAACACGCTCGACTGAGTTCAAAATGTGACGAAAAGAGTGCGACTACTACTATGTTAACTACGAAGTCGTCCAACGAGGACGACGAACGGTTTAGCGCTGTCAGGCGAGCCGTAGGACGTGGCTGGCGAGCCTGCGGCACCTCGACCGCTGAGACTAGCGTAGAGCGTTTACTGGTCAGGTCGTGACAAACGTGCCCCATGTGCGACTACCCGCGTGGATTCCGCCGTGAGCCACTGCCGTACGATTTTCGGTTCGATCAGAGCCACTGCCGTACGATTTTCGGTTCGATCAGTTCGATCATGTCGCGTGCAGTGAGTCGCCATAACGAATAGGTCTCCCGCACCCCCTCTCGGGAAAGGAGTTCATTCGGCCTCGGCGCGCCACGGAAGCGGCTACTATTCCCGCTTGCTCGGTCATGGGAGCAACGACAGCGCCGGGGGACGGTTAGCAATGGCCAGTGAGAACGCGCGGGCAAACCGCCAGAAGATCAGACAAATCGTGGAGAAGTTGAACAGCCAAGTTGGCGCGCTGCAGGCGCTCGAGACACAGATCAAGCGTCGAGACAGTAAAGACCTGGACGAACTCGCCCGAGCTGGTCAGATTGCGAAGGCGGTGACGCAGGTGAACCAGGGGCTCACTACGCTAAAGCAGGCAAGCCAGGAACCTGCTCGCGGGCTATTCGGCTAGGCCAACCCCCTTTTTTCCCCGACACCCTGAACAATTGCCGATATTCCGCTGCGGGCAAACAAACCGGCAGCTCAACCTCTCGGCAACCGATCAGTTACGCAGTTGGCATCCCAGCGCTGGCAGGGTTCGTCGCCTGTTCGAGGAAGCAAATGCGCAGCCGCTTCATCGCCGCTCTGTCGCTTGTCGTAGCGTTGACGCTGTCCAGCGCCTACGCACAGCCAGCGGCGGGTGCGGCGAGTGTCGTACGTGTCGTGGATGGAGACACCGTCGATGTCCAATTTGAGTACGGCATAGTCGAACGCGTCCGGGTGATCGGCATCGACACCCCTGAAGTAGTTGATCCCCGCAAACCCGTGCAGTGCTTCGGGCGCGAGGCTTCTGCGCACGCGCGCGAGCTCCTCAACGGACAACTCGTCTCTCTGGAAGTGGACCCCAGTCAGGGCGAGCGTGACGTCTATGGCCGGCTGCTCGGATATCTATGCCTTCCCGACGGGCGCAACTTTGGCGAAGTAATGATCGCCGACGGCTTTGCCCACGAGTACACCTACGATCAGCCGTACGCGTATCAGGATCGGTTCCGCGCCGCCCAGGACGCCGCAATTGCCGGCCAGTTGGGACTGTGGTCGCCGGCCACCTGCGCAGGGGACACTGAGCAGGCAGTTGCTCCGGTGTCCGAGACGGTAACCCCAGTTGCACCGGATTCTGCTGCACCGTCCGCTCCTACCGTCGCACCCCCAATCTTCGATCCGACGCGTTACCTGGGGCAGGGCGACCGTTACAACTGTCCGGCGTTCAGGACTCAGGCAGATGCGCAGGCAGTGCTGCGGGCGGACCCTGCCGACCCGAATCGCCTTGACGGTGACCGAGATGGCATTGCGTGCGAGAGCAACCCGCCACCGCGCGACCCCATGCCCGTGCCGCGGCAGTAGCCAGTGCGGATAGAAGAGCGAACGCGAGAAGTGGTGGGTCCGCGCTGGCGTCCCTGTCTTCTGGTGCTTGCGCTGCTCCTCAGCGGTGCGTGCACGGCGCCAGCGCCAGCCGCTGGGCCGGCGACGCCGGTACCAGCTGACGTCCAGGCGACAGTCGAGACCCGTGTCCGAGCAACACTTGAGGCGTTGTCAACGCAATCGGCACCGCCCACGGTGACCGCTGCTGCGACCCCAAGTGCCACTAGTCAGTCTCAGTCGATGCCGACTATTGCCCTGCAAACGACGCCGACCGCGCGAGCGATCGAGGACGTCGTCGCAGCCATAAAGCGGTACACGGTCTTCCTCTGGAATGACGACGGCAGCGGCTCCGGAATCTTGCTCGGTGACGGGCGCATTCTCACGAACTACCACGTCGTGGATGGGGCGGGGACGGTCTGGGCCCGATTGTCGGATGGACGCCAGGAGCCGGTGCGGATCGTCCGAGTCGACCCCCGCCGGGACCTGGCGTTGCTCGAGTCCTCCTTCCGCGCCACGCCGGCGGCCGAGCTCCGTGACGCCCGGACGCTGCGCTCCTTGGAGAGCCTGATCGCTGTCGGCTACCCGCGGGCCGAAGTGCTCGGTGTGCAGGACACCACCGCCACGCGCGGCAGCTTCTCTGGTCGTTGGCAATCGCCGCAAGGCGTCTGGCATGTCCAGACCGATACGCCCGTCAACCCGGGCAACTCGGGTGGGCCGCTCGCGGACGCCGATGGCCGCGTGGTCGGAGTGGTCCGGGCGCAGGTGCGAGAATCCGTCGGGCTGAACTTCGCGGTGGCCGCCGACGAAGTCACGGCATTCCTGGAGGGTGGCTCCTCAGAGCAGTCCACGACGCGGTCAGCAACTCCGGCGATCAAACCAGACCTCGTGGCGGGCGCGGTCAGCCCACGCATGCCGGCAGCAGGTGGGCTACTGTCGCTGACGTACGACATCAATTATTCCGGCGCGCCGGTCTCGTTGGTGCTGGGTGCCTCGCTGCGTCCGGTGGGCGGCGGCGGGTGGATCAGCGATCCGCCGAGTGATGCGACCGTGCGCCTTCAGCCAGGTCGGAACAGCTATACGCGCACCTTCCGCGTACCGGCGGACCTCCAGGCGGGCAGCTATGACGTGGCCTTCGGCTTGCTCGGGACGGACATGCAGACTAGCTACGGCCTGCGTGTCGAGACGGCCGCGATCCAGATAGTAGGTCGCTCTGGCCAATCGGCGGTGGGGCCAGCTGATGCTGTGCGGCAGTTCTACGTGCTCGTCGACGCTCGCAACTACGCGGCCGCGTGGGCGATGCTGAGCCCAAAGTATCAGGCGACAACTGATTACACGACGTGGGTGAGCGGGTACCAAACCACACGCTCCGTTCGATCAACGGCGGTCGAACTGGTGGCGCAGGCAGGCTCCAGCGCGACCGTCGCGGTCAGCGTGCTTGCCATCGACGCTGAGGGCGCGCGCCTGGTGACGAGGAAATACGAGGGGACATGGGCCGTCGTGCTCCTCGACGGGATGTGGAGACTCGACCTTGGGAAAATCCGCCAAGCCGGCTAAAAATCCGGGATGGCCGCGCAGGCGCGGTCCGGTGCCTGATGTCCGAGGAGCCAGATGCCGCTCGTCATAGTCGGTGCCTGCTTTGATGGTTGACGCAGCCTATGAACGCGTGATGATGGCATTCGGTCGCGACACAACGGTGCGTTGGCCCTGCCGCCGCGGCGACTTCGTCCTCTGGCTCCAGCCTGGCAGCCCGCTTGGCCGCCCGTCCCTCGACATGCCCGACTTCTGGGAGATGCGGGACGGTGACTTCATCACTATCACGAACCGCGGATCGGACCTGCCGTCCTGGTTTGAGGTGCACCCGAGCGAGGTGCGCGACGCTCTGGCGCACGCTGTCATGGACAAACTGAACGCCGGCTGGCAGCCGCCGGATGAGCCGATGGACGGGCCGCACCTTGGCGGCTCAGGGCCGGAGACCGTGTGGTCTGGGTGGGCGATTCTCGGCCGGGGCAGGAGGCCGCAAATGGGATCCTGGCGATCCTGGACTTCCGTGAGTGCGCGATCGCCATCGGGGAAACGAATCGCACGGGCCTACTTGACTTCATCGGCTTCGGCTCTCTCTCAACGCCCGAGCTCAGCCCGCAGGGCGTCCGTCGCTGCCAGGTGGGCGTGGAGGCCGCCAGGAGCCTGGGTGCTCCGCGGAATTGGAGTCCTGAGTGGAGCATCGGCTGAGGCCTCGCCGTGCTCTGGTGGGCGCTGTCGACGAAGTGGTCAGTGTCGAATGTAAGCTGAAGGGCCGGCCGCGGAGCCAGCCAGCCGCTCAGCTGTCATCAGCCGCTCGGCCCAAGTGGATATTTGCTCGACGTACCGCCGCACGAATCGGCGTGGAGTGCTGAAGGTCCATCTCCGTAGATGTTGTCGGCGGCGCTCGTTGACCACGGAATGGCAGGAGGGGGTGGAGACGGTTCGGCGGATGTGGGCGACGATGCCGGCTGCCATCCGCACTGCTGGATGAAGTTTTGGGCCGTCGCCCTGGTGGCTCGCGGGCGCCCACCCGCTCCGCAACACCGGCTGATGGTGCACCCCGAAACGGGGCTTATCGCAACCTACAGTCCTCACGCGGGCGATGGCCTGATCACAGATGTCCGGCACTGTGAAGTACTGCCATGCGCCAAGCTCGAACCCAGTCACCGGTTCGCGCGTCATCTCAAGGCGGAACAGGCGCTTTCCGGAGGTTACGCTCCGCTCGCCGCGCCCGAGTGCGCCTGACGCGATACTTCTGCCTCTCCCGTTCGCGCGTATCTGTCCGGTACCGCTCCCTGGCCCTCCGCGCTCTACACACACGACAGCGGCCATAGAACCCGTTCCGGCTTGCCTTAATGCGGACAAACGCGCGCAGGGGTCTGAGTACGCCACAGTCGCTGCACTGCCTGACGCGTATGCCGAGCGTTGCGTCGGCCGCGGGGTCGCCCACGAGCACGCTCGGAGCAACCAGCAACACGGCGACCAGTCCACGGATGGACTCCAGCCGTGCGAAGCGACCGTTCTCAAGTCTGGCCACGGTCTCGCTCGCGAGACCGGTCCGATGGGCGAGCTCCTGTCGCGTGAGGCCCGCGACCCGCCTCCACCGCGATAGGTACGGCAAACGGTAGACAGTCACCTTTGGCTCGGGTACGTCGACAAGTTCCGTCGGTGCAACCACGTCGGCAGGTTCCGTCGGTGCAACCAGCGCTTCACGGGTGCGCCGCATGAGCTCGGAGACTCGGCCGCCAGAGGCGAGCGCACTGCGTGCACGTGAGACCAGGTCGGAAACGGTCTGATCCGACCGTCCAATAAGACGGCCGGTCTCGATGCGGCTCATGCGATTGTCGGTGATGAGAAGGTGGGCGGCGGCTGCCCGCACCAGGGCGACGTCACGCCGTTGCGTCCGGCTGCATAGGACCGCAACGGGGACACCGGACAATTCCGACAGCAGGCTGAGTATTCGGCGAGGATCGTGACGAACGGCCGGTTTCATGTAGCCGAAGCGAGGCGAGTGCGAGATGCGTCACGACGTCTCGTGGCGGTTGCGGGGTGTTCAGACCGCACTTGCTCAGCCTGGTATCTCAGCATCTGTGCTTCCGCGCGTGGGCAGGGACGCCTGGCCATTCGGCAGGCCTTCGAGGCGGCGGACATGCTCGACCATGCCGGCCAGTGCCTGCAGGCTGTCCGCTGACAGGTCGGCGGCGCGTACGGCGATCTGGCGCACGGGCGTCTTGCGGAGTGCCGCGACAAGCTCGAGCTCCGTCTCGACCTCGGCCGCCCTGTCATCATCGAAGAAATAGTTGACAGGCACGCCGAAAAAGGCGGCCAGCCCCTCGATGTGCTTGCGGCTCGGATTCGTGCGCAGGCCTGTGCGTAGTTGCCAGACGTAGGTGGCGGAGATCTTCGCGCCGCCGCACCGCGTGATGCCCTCTGCTACTTCGCGATAGGTGTACTCGCCGCCTCCGGAGGATCGCGCCACCTCGAACAGCCGGTCCAGCTTGCTGGCCAACGTCGTGGGTCCTTGATTCGACATGCTCCTCCCAGAGCGGACCGCGGAGCGGCCTGTTGTCAGACGATACAACTATTGCTGACAGATTGAAAGTCTTCTGAAAGATATAGTTGACAACCACGTGGCGGCTGTACCACCATGGGGAAACCGCCGCGCGGCGGCACGGGTGAGGCACCTGGGGAGGTGCCCGGCAAGCGCACAAAGGCTGGATGTCGGGGGTGGACCGTGACGAGCCAGCGGCTACACGCGCACCCAATGTACGTAGGGCGCATCGGCGGGGCCGTGACTGCGGCGGACCGCTTTGCGCGACGGCCAGGGGACGGCTGCGGGCCGGCCAGGGGACGGGACGTGGCGCACAGTCGAGCGGCTGCGTGTCGCGCGCCTACGGGCTATGCAAGTGACGGGCCTTTCGCACGGCATCAGCCGACTCCGACGACCGAGAGAGAGGGATGAACCGCATGAGCGCCAGCACGGCTACCACGAATGGGCGCGTCGTCGACGATCTTGCCCCGCTCGGTCTTACGGCGGAGGGTGCCGACCGAAAGCACGCGCGGCGACTGAACACCCGACTGGTGGCGGGTGTTGCCTGCGTGCTCGCCGCCTTCATCGGTTTCCTGCTCTTCAGCGCGTCCTCCACTCCGCGCACGCGCGGAGTCGTGGTGGCCACCCAGGACCTGCCGGCTGGCGCCCGTCTCCGCCACGCCGATCTCGCCGTGGCGCAGGCGCAGCTCGGCGACGCGCAGGCTCGGGCCTCAGTGGCCGCCGACGCCCTGGATGGCCTCGAAGGTCAGGAATTACTGGCGCCCGTCTCGGCACAGCAGATTCTCGCTCGTGGCCAACTGAGCACCGGTCGTCGGCCCGCACTCCAGCCTGGGTTTGTGCGGATGACCGTGCCAGTCCGACCGGATACGGCCGTCGGCGGTGCACTGCGAGCAGGCGACCTGGTCACGGTGCTGGGGACCACCGACAAAGGCAAGCCGACGGCACAGACTCGGCCCGTCGTCGAGCGCGTCCTGGTGGACCAGGTTGGCCAGTCCGATAGCCTCGCCAGCTCCAGCCTCGGCGGTGCCAACGACGCCAACGCCGCGCCCACCACTCTTCGTCCTGGGCGGCCTATCGCGTGGGCAACGCTGATCGTGCCTGAAGACCGGGCGACAAGCCTTTCCCTGGCCCGGTGGAACGGCGACCTCGAGCTCGTGCAGCTTCCGGCTGGCGACGCCGCCCCGTCGGCGCGGTAGCGGGCGCCACCATGCAGGTTTCGGTCGACGAACAAGAGTCACCCGCACCAGCCTGGACGCGCCTGGCTGGAGCACGAGTGGCAGTCGCGATCGGCGACGCGTTCCGCGAGCGACTTGTGCTCGAGGCGGTTGGCCTCGCAGCCGAGAGCGACGCCGCGTTGCGCGTGGGCGACCTCCTTACGGCGATGCGAGACCACGAGGCCGACGTGTTGATCGTCAGCGCGGACCTGCACGGGCTCGGGGCCGACGCGGTACGCGCCCTGAGCGAAGCGCGGCAGCCAGTTCTTTTTTGGGGCGCGACCGTGGATCGGTCCGACCAATTCGAAGCACTGCGCGGCGCACCCGTGACCGTGCTGCCCCACAACATCGACTCAGCCGGTCTGCGCTTGGCCCTGGAGACCGCCGTCCGCACGGGCGGACGCCTGCGACGACCAGCCCCGCTGCTCGCGGCCGCACCACGCGCCCAACCTGAAGCCGACGTGCTGCCTCCCGCGGGCGCACTCGGCCCACCGGCGCCGCTCGCACATGTGGCGGGGACAATCCTCGCGGTCGTGGGGCCCTCGGGAGGACACGGGGTCACGACTTTCGCGATCGGGCTCGCTGCTGGCTTGAGTCGAGCCGCCTCCGTGGCCCTGATTGACCTGAACCTCGTCCTGCCCACCCTGGCCCTGGCGCTTGACCTGAATCCAGCGCGCAACCTGTACATGGTCCTGCACGAGGCCGGTCCACGGCGCGATCCGACGCTCTGGTCGTCGTTGCTCCAGGCGGAGCTCCAGTCACTTGACCGAGCGACTCCACGAGGGGTTGTCCTCGCAGGCGTTCCCGGCTCGAGCCTCGCGGCCGATGTCGGGCCGGACGGTGTTCGGCATCTCTTGCGCGAGCTCGCACGTCACGAGCGCTTCGTGGTCGCGGACGTCGGCACGAATCTCGACGCGAGCACCTCGGTTGGCGCGGCTCACCGCGCAGCGCTTGAAGCGGCGGACCGGGTACTCGTGGTCGCCCGGGCTGATGTCATT
>WNGF01005682.1_pt1 | contig 15759 bp, 13 predicted proteins | sample 5400641 | NCBI WGS metagenome assembly WNGF01 (sample SAMN13153371, study PRJNA577476) | soil metagenome | isolation source: 80 cm soil or saprolite under grassland replicate 2 | place: USA:California | collected 2016-06-15
ACACCCTCCCGAGCGCGTCGTCGGCGAGGTGCGCGGTCAGGACATAGCCTCCGAACCGCCGCGGAAGCTGGTCTTCCATTGTCATGCCGGGGATGTGGCCTTCACCCCGTCATTGTAAAGGTGAAGCGAGAAGTCGACGGCAGTCGGCCGTCAGTTCTGTGCCGGACGTCTGGGACCTTGAATCTCCGCTGCCTTCGCGGGCTCACCCGTGGCGGCTGACCGGGCCCTGCGAATGGCCGCGATGGCCTGAACATGCTCCTCGAACGTTTTCGAGAACGTGTGGCGGCGGGAGGCGTCGGCGACGAAGTAAAGGTACGGCGTCTTCTCGGGCTCGACAGCGGCTCGGATTGCCTCGAGTCCCGGATTGCAGATCGGCCCCGGAGGCAGGCCGTCGTTCAAGTAGGTGTTATAGGGAGAATCGTAGGCGTAATCGGACCGGTAAAGAACGCCCGTCCACTTGCCGTCCTTCTTCAGGGCGTAGACGACGGTCGGGTCCGCCTGCAAGCGCATGCGCTTCCTGAGGCGGTTCCAATACACGCCGGAGATGAGGCGCGCTTCCGATGCGGCGCCGGTCTCCTTCTGGATGACGGAGGCGAGCACGACCGCTTGCCACGGCGAGAAGCCCAGAGCCTGAGCCTTGTCGCGCAGCCCCGGAGTGAAACGGCGGCGGAACTCGCCGGTCATCGTCTCGACGACCTGGAGGGCCGTGGTGGATCGTGTGACCACGTAGGTATTGGGGAAGAGAAAGCCCTCGAGGTCCGGCACGCCGAAGGCGATCCCGGGCAGAAACTCTGTCGCGCGCAGGGCGCGTGCGAAGGCCTTCGGACCTCCCACTCCCTGAGCGACGAAGAGGTCGAAGGTCTCGGAAGCCGTCAAGCCCTCGGCCACCACGACCGTGTGCCGGACCACGTCGCCTCGGACCATGCGGTCGATGACGGCATCGATCGCCATGGGCCGGCGAAACTGGTACTCGCCGGCCTGCAGAGGGCTCGCGCTGCGCGTGGCGCGATAGTAGATCTCGGCAATCTTGGCGTTCTCGACGACCCTTTCCGCTTGGAGCTGCTTGAAGATCTCGGACGTCGGCGTGCCGGCGGGAAAGACGAGCGTGACCTCTGCGGCGCCGGGCACGGGAGGCGGGTTTTGGAGGCGGTAGAACACGTAAACCAGAGCCGAGAGGCCGAGCAGCACCAGCAGCAGGACGAGGCGCAGCGCTCGCCGCGCCGCGCTCACGTCCGACCCTCGGAGGTGTGCGCCAGGTAGTCGGAGAGAAGAAGTGCCGCGGCCTCGCGGTCAATCTCCTCTTTCGAGAGCCCCGGCGCGGAGCGTTTTGCCTCCCAGGACGTCAGCGTCTCTTCGTGATAGTGGATCGGGAGGTCCAGCTCGCGGGAGAGTTTCTGGCCGAACGAACGGACCCGCCGCGCGAAGGGGCTCTCGACGCCGGAGGGGGACCGCGGAACGCCGAGGACGATAGCCTGGACCTCCTCTTCCGCGCAGAATCGGGCGATCTGGCGGGCCGCCTCGGTGTCGTTTTTGCGGGAAAGCGTGCGGCGAGCGGCGACGACCTGCCCAGTGGCGTCGCAGGTCGCCAGTCCGATCCGCTTTTCGCCGAAATCCACGGCCAGGAAGCGGTGCATGCGGGCTCAAGCGTAGCGTGAAAGCTCTAGCGATAGAATTGAAGGCCTATGAAGAACACAGTCATTCTCTCGGCCGTTCGCACTCCCGTCGGCTCCTTTCTCGGAAAGCTCTCTTCCCTTTCGGCGCCCGAGCTCGGCTCCGCGGCGATCCGGTGCGGCCTCTCCCGCGCCGGCGTGGTGCCATCGGAGGTCGAGCAAGTCATCCTCGGCAACGTCCTGCAGGCGGGCATCGGCCAGGCGCCGGCCCGGCAAGCCTCTTTAAAGGCCGGGATCCCGAATACGGTTCCCTGCGTCACGGTCCACAAGGTCTGCGGATCGGGGATGCGCGCCGTCATGGACGCCGCCAACGCGATCGGCTCGGGCGAGTACGAGGTCGCCGTGGCGGGGGGCATGGAGTCCATGTCGAATGCGCCCTACCTGCTCGAGCGCGCGCGCACGGGCTATCGGATGGGCCACGGCCAGCTGACGGACTCCATGATCAAGGACGGGCTGTGGGACCCGTACAAAGACGTGCACATGGGCAACTGCGCCGAGATGTGCGTGGCGAAATACCACTTCACGCGCGAGGAACAGGACGCTTTCAGCCTCGAGTCCTACAAGCGCGCGCAGAACGCCGCGAAGACGGGCCTCTTCGCCGACGAGATCGTGGGAGTGGACGTGCCGCAGAGGAAGGGCGATCCCGTCAGGATCGACGCCGACGAGGAGCCGTTCGCCGCGCCGCTCGACAAGATGGGGTCCTTGAAGCCGGCCTTCCAGAAGGACGGCTCGGTCACGCCCGCGAATTCCTCCAAGATCAACGACGGCGCGGCGGCGCTCGTCGTCACGTCGGAGGAGAAGGCCAAGGCGAAGGGCTGGAGGCCGATCGCACGCATCCTGGGCTATGCCGGCGTGGCTCAGGCCCCCGAGTGGTTCACGACGGCGCCCGTCGGAGCGGTGCAGAAACTTCTCGACAAGGCTGGCTTGAAGGTCTCCGACATCGACTACTTCGAGATCAATGAGGCGTTCGCGGCGGTGGCTCTCGCGGCGATCCGCGAGCTCTCGCTCGATCCGGCGAAAGTCAACGTTCGGGGCGGCGCCGTGGCGCTCGGACACCCGATCGGTGCCTCAGGCGCGCGCATCCTCACGACACTCGTGCACGCTCTGCGCCGCGACGGCAAGAAGCGGGGCCTCGCGGCCATCTGCATTGGCGGCGGGGAGGCCACCGCGATGCTGGTCGAAGTGGCCTGATGGCTGAGGCGCCGGGCGTTATGCGCTCGGCGCTCGGCGGGAGAAACGAAGCGATCACCCAGTGCCCAGGCCTCAGAGCCCAGCGCCCGGTCCCGTTTGACATCGTCATCGGCGGTATCCCTCGCTTCGCGGCCGAAGCTCCCTGGTCCTGGCGTCTGGTCCGGCGGTTCGCGGCTTTTTTGCCGACCGGCGCCCGCACCGAGATGCCGGGCCGCCGCCCGAGAGTCGCCGACGCCGCGGGACAGGCGCCCATCGTTCTCGTCGTCGCGGATCCGGAGGCCTACCTCGTTCCGGACGCGGCCCGGCGTCTGGTCGCCGCGCTCGACGCGGGCGCTGGCGACGTGGCGCTGCCTGTTTCCAACGAACCCTGGTCCGAAGATGCGCGCTGGGCGCCGCCGTTTGCCTACCACACGCCGGCGCTTCTCGAAGAGGCCGCGGCGGCCGTCGCTTCCGGTGCCGCCGCGCCGCGCCCCGCCGGCGACCCGCGCTCTCCCGTCTTCGCCGTGCGGCGGCAAGTCCTACGCGACCTGCCGGAGGCGATGGCCTTGGACGAGCTGCCCGCCGAGGCGGCTCGCCTCGGCCGGCGCGTCCTCGTCGCTCCCGGTGCGTATCTGCATCGCTACGGAGAGATGGACGGCCAGGCCCGGGCGGATCTCGTGGCGAAGGTGCCCGCGGGCGCCCGAGCTGTTCTCGACGTGGGCTGCTCGCGGGGAGCGACGGCGGCGGCCCTGCGCGCCCGCGGAGTGGAAACCGTGGTCGGCATCGAGCCCGATCTCGGCGACGCCGCCGAAGCGGGGCGCGTCTGTGAACGTGTTCTCGCGCAACCTCTCGAGGCGGTGCGCGAAGAGTTTCCGGGAGCGTTCGACGCGGTCCTCTTCGGCGACGTGCTCGAGCACCTGCCCGATCCATCGGCGGCGCTCGAGCGCGTCCGGCCCTGGCTGTCGCCCTCGGGGGTGGTCGTGGCCTCGGTGCCGAACGTGGGCCACTGGTCGGTCGTCTCCGAGCTGCTCGCGGGTCGGTTCGACTACGTTCCGTACTCGCTGCTCTCCGGCACGCACATTCGCTTCTTCACGCGGGCGACGCTCGCCGACCTCTTCGAGGCGTCGGGCTATCGCCTCGAGAACGTGGAAAGCGTGACCTTCCTCGCCTCCCCGGCGGGAGCCGGCAAGCTCGCAGGCCTTCGCTCGATTCCGGGTGCGTCGCCCGATCTCGAGGTGGCGGAATTCCTCGTTGTCGCCCTGCCGGACGGCCGTTTATGATCGACCGCGAATGATCGACAAGGTCGTGGCCTCGGCCGATGAGGCCGTTCGGGACGTCTTCGACGGAGCCACGCTCGTCGTCGGCGGCTTTGGCCTGTGCGGCATCCCCGAGAACCTCATCGCGGCGCTCGTGCGCAAAGGCGTTAAGGATCTCACGGTCGTCTCGAACAACTGCGGCGTGGACGACTGGGGGCTGGGCCTGCTGCTCCAGACGCGCCAGATCCGCAAGATGGTCTCGTCCTACGTCGGAGAAAACGCCGAGTTCGAGAGGCAGTTCCTGTCGGGCGAGCTCGAGGTGGACCTCGTGCCGCAGGGCACGCTCGCCGAGCAAATGCGCGCGGGCGGCGCCGGCATCCCGGCCTTTTACACGCCCACGGGCGTGGGCACGCTCGTCGCGCAGGGAAAGGAGGTTCGCCAGTTCGACGGCCGCGAGTACGTCTTGGAGCGCGGCATCGTGGGCGATTTCTCTCTGGTGGCGGCCTGGAAGGCGGACCGCCTCGGCAACCTCGTCTACCGGAAGGCCGCGCGCAACTTCAATCCGATGGCCGCGACGGCGGGCCGGATCTCCATTGCCGAGGCCGAAGAGCTCGTCGAGGCCGGCGCACTCGATCCCGAGAACGTCCACACGCCGGGTCTCTTCGTCAACCGGCTGGTCGTCGCGCCCCGCGCCAAGCGCATCGAGCGGCGCACCGTCAGGAAAGGCTGAGCATGGCTCTGGACAGGGAAGGCATCATCCGGAGGGCGGTGAAGGAGCTGAAAGACGGGTACACCGTGAACCTGGGGATCGGGATGCCGACGCTCGTGGCCAACCACATCCCGAAGGACATGGAGGTCATCCTCCAGTCGGAAAACGGCATCCTGGGCCTGGGGCCCTATCCCACCGAGGCCGAGATCGATCCCGACCTTATCAACGCCGGCAAAGAGACCGTGACGATTCGACCGGGTGCTTCGTATTTCTCCTCGGCCGAGTCTTTCGCCATGATCCGCGGCGGCCACGTCGACCTCTCGATCCTGGGCGCCATGCAAGTGGACGAGGAAGGCTCGATCGCCAACTACATGATTCCGGGCAAGATGGTGAAGGGCATGGGCGGCGCGATGGACCTGGTGGCGGGCGCTCGCTGGCTCGTCGTGACGATGGAGCACACGGCGAGGTCCGGAGAGAAGAAGATCTTGAAGCGCTGCACGCTGCCGCTGACCGGCATGCGCTGCGTGCGCCGCATCATCACCGACCTGTGTGTCTTCGACGTGTTACCGGACGGCAAGGGGCTCAAGCTCGTCGAGCTCGCGCCCGGCGTGACAGCCGAGGAAATCCGGAGTAAGACCGAGGCATCCTTCACCGTCGCTTCCGACGTCCGTTCCATAGAAGTCTGAGACAGGGAGAGGACGTAGGACATAGGTGGTCGGTGCCTAAGGTTCCCCTACGTCCTAAGTCCTTCGTCCTACGTCCTCTCATCGCCGCGCTGGGCGCTCTCGCCTCGGCTGCCGTGGCGCAGGAGTCGACCGACCCTTTCGAGGCGCGCTTCAAGCAGCATGCAACTTTCCAGATCCGGTTCAAGGTGCCGGAAAAGGGCGGAGAGATCCACCTGTACACGAAACACCAGCGATTCGTGCAGGACGTCTCCTGGGACGGAGACGAGGACGTCTTGATCGAGTACCAGGACCTGAAGATGACGGCCGATCAGGGCCACTACGACTTTCCGACGAAGACAGCGACGTTGACGGGGCATGTCATCGTGGATCAGGGCCCGACGCGCCTCTCCGGCTCGCGGGCCGTCATCCAGGTCGAAACGAAGACGGGTTCGATCGAAGACGCCACGGCGGACCTCGCGCCGACGTACCACATCGTCGCAAAAAGGATCGATAAGATCGGCGAGGCGACCTACCGCGTCCACGACGGCGTCTTCACTTCGTGCGACCTGCCGCGCCCGGAATGGTCGTTTCACATGGCGCAGGCGACGGTCACCCTCGACGACTACGCGTACATGAAGAGCGTTTCTTTCCGGGCGGGACCCCTGCCCATTCTGTACACGCCTTACCTCGTCTGGCCGACCAAGGAGAATCGCGCGTCGGGCCTGCTCGTGCCGGGCGTGGGCTACAGCGGGCGGCGCGGCGGCTATCTGGGCCTCACGTACTACTGGGTCACGGGCCGGGCGACGGACGTGACGGCCAACGTCGACCTCTACTCGAAGGGCTCCTTCGGCCTCGGCACCGAGTTCCGCTGGACGCCGACTCTCGAGTCGGCCGGAGTCTTTCGCGGCTACGCCATCCGCGACAAGCAGGCCACGGTTTGCGTAAAGGTCTCCGAGGCGCCGCCGGGGAGCAACAGCTGTTCGTTGCCCGACGGATCGCTCGGCGTTTACGCGACGGAGACGAAGAACCGATGGAAATTCCGTCTAGACCACGTCGCGGAGGATCTGCCCTATGGTTTCCGCGGTGTTGTCTCCCTGCGCGACTACTCGGACAACCAGTTCCTCCGGGATTACGAACGCAACTTCGGCGTCGCCTCCTCGTCGCAGAACCTGTCCGCGGCGTTTCTTTCGAAGAATTTCGGGGATGACTCCGTCAACCTGCGCTTGGAAAGGAACGAGACGCTCTTCACGCCGTCGATTCTGCAGGAACGGATCCCCACCCTCGAGTTCTTCCGGCGCACGTCGCGCGTGGGCGCCACGCCGCTGTACCTGGCTCTCGAAGCGTCGCTTTCCGGGCTTTTCATCAACCGGGGAGCGAGCCTGCCGCACGGCACGTACGGCCGCGCCGACCTGCATCCGACCCTCTCGCTGCCGCTCAAGGGCATTCCCTGGCTGTCGGTCACGGCCCGGGCGGGAGGCCGCTGGACGGGTTACACGAACTCGACCGACGATTCGCAGACGTGCTTTACGGGCAGCACGGTGGAGCGCACCTACGGCGAGGCCAGCGTCTCGCTGGTCGGGCCCTCTTTCACGCGGATTTACGACGGCTCGATCGGGCCCTATGGCAAGTTCAAGCACGTCATCGAGCCGCGGGTAGACTACACGTACGTGTCGAACGTCTCCGACCCGGCTCGTTTGCCTGTGTACGACGAGATCGACACGAAGCTGGGTCAGAACCAGGTGCATTACGCCCTCGTAAACCGGCTGCTCGGCCGGCCCGCCGATCCCAAGCAGGGCGCAGCGTCCGAGATCGCTTCGCTCGAGATCGGCCAGACGTACAACTTCACCCTGCCTCAGACCACGATCGCCACGACGGCCGCCTTTCCCGCGCTCGGCAACGCCGGACCGGTGGAGGCGACCCTGCGCCTGACGCCGGCCAGCCTCTTCCAGTTCGACGGCCGGGTCGCCTACGACACGCACGTGGACGCGGTGACGGGCACGTCGATCACGGCCTCGGTGAACTGGAAGGCGAGCTTCGTGAATCTGACCTGGTTCGAGAGCCGTGCGGTCGTCAACACCACGCCTGGCGAGATCACCCTCGCGCCGCCGAGCGACCAGATTCGCACTGCAGCGGGCCTGGACATCGCGAAGTGGCTGCGCGTGGACACGCAGCTGAATTACGACGCCCACAACCGAACGATGCTCGAGGACCGCTCGCTGCTGACGTTCGTGGCGAAGTGCTTCACCGTGTTCGTCGAAGTGCGGGAGCTCCGCGTGCCGCCGAGTCCCCGCCGCGAATACCGTCTCGTCGTGAACCTGAAGGACATCGGCACGCTGCTCGACGTCAACGGCTCGCTCGACCGGCTCTTCGGCCAGTGACGGTTTCGCTATGATTCTTTCTCGCGATTAGGCATGGTCGAAGCCGGCGTCGCCCCAGCACCGATCCCCGCCGAGGTGATGGTTGCGCCGCGCCCCGGGGCGCAGCTGAAGAAACGCGTGCTCGTGACCGGCTCCTCGGGCATGTTGGGGCGCCAGCTCGTGCCCGTCCTCGCCGGCGCGGGTTGCCAGGTGTTCGCCCGGCCGAGAACCGAGCTCGACATCACGTCTGGCGAAGAGGTGGCACGCGCCTTTCGGGAGATTCGGCCGGAAGCCGTCGTCAACTGCGCCGCGTACACTCAGGTCGACGCATGCGAGACGGACTCGCGCGCGCGCGAGGTCAACACGGGCGGCGTTCAGGTTCTGAGCGAAGCCTGCCGGCGGCAGGGCTCCCAGCTGGTGCACGTCTCGACGGATTTTGTGTTCGACGGGAAGAAAGCGACGCCCTACCTCGAAGGGGACCCGGCCCGCCCGCTCTCGGCCTACGGCCGCGGCAAGCTCGAAGGCGAAGAGGCGGCGCTGTCGGTGCCGACGGGCCTGGTCGTCCGCAGCTCGTGGCTCTTCGGGGCCGGGGGCCGGAACTTCGTCGAGGCGATCTTGAAACAGGTCGAAGCCGGCACGCGTGAGCTGACAGTCGTCAACGACCAGCGGGGCCGGCCGACCGGGACCACGGACCTGGCTGAGGCGATGCTCGCGCTGCTCGAGGCCGGAGCGGTCGGGGTTTTCCATTTCGCCAATCGTGGCGAGGCCACGTGGTTCGATTTCGCCCAGGACGTTCTGCTGCTTTCCGGCCACGGAGAAGTTGCACTCCGTCCGACGACGTCGGAGGCGCTGGCTCGTTCGGCTCGCCGTCCCAGCTACTCGGTGCTCGCGACCGGCAAGTACGAGGCCGTGACCGGCCGTGCGATCCGACATTACCGCGAGCCCTTGATCGAATATCTCGCCGTCCGCTCCGGTGCCGAGCTGTGACCTCGGCGGCTGTGTCCCCTTTGTTTCCATCTCCCCCCGGGAGAGGCTTGTCCTCCGAAGCCTGGCCGGAGGAGGAGCAAGGGTGAGAGGCGTGCCGGAGCCGTCCCGTGCCTCGACGAGAGGGCTTTCCGCGGCCGAATGGAAGAGGAAGGCCGTCCACGCCGGCATGGGCCTTTTCGCGCTCCTGCTGCGCTGGCTGACCTGGGAGCAGGCCGTCCTCTGCGCTCTGGCGGCGCTGCTCTTCAACCTCTTCGCCATGCCGCACATCGGGCGCGGCGTGTACCGCGACGCGTCGAAGAAGCGCGACGCGGGGATCGTGGCCTATGCGGCAATGGTGCTCGTCTTGATCCTGCTCTTCCGCAAGGACCTGCCCCTCGCCGCGGCGCTCTGGGCCATGATGGCCTTCGGAGACCCGGCCGCGACGATCGCGGGCCGCGCCCTCGGCGGGCCGGCGCTGCCGTGGAACACGGGAAAGACCTGGACCGGACTGCTGACGAACTGGGCGGTGGCGGGCGGATTCGCCATCCTCTTCTTTCTCGCGACGGGCGGCCCCTTCGCGCCGGCGGCGGGCCTGACGCTCTTTCTCGGCGCCGGCGTCTATGCGTTCTGCGAGTCGGTGCGCTCCGGTCTCGACGACAACGCCGTCGCCGCTCTGCCGACGGCCCTGGCCACGGTGGCTCTGGCCGCGGTCCTGGGCGGGCCTTCGGCTCCCCGCGACCCGACGCTCGGAAGGCAGATTGTTTTCGCGGTCGCGGTCAACGTCGCGATCGCCCTTGCCTCCGCCACCCTGCGCCTCGTCTCGCGCTCCGGTGCCGTGGCGGGCATTGTGGTCGGCATCCTGATCTGGGTCTTCGGCGGGTGGCGATCGTACGTGCTGCTCCTGGCGTTCTTCGCGCTGGGGTCGGCGGCCACGCTCCTTGGCTACCGCCGCAAGGCCGCGCGGGGCGTGGGGCAGGCGGATTCAGGCCGGCGCGGCGCGGCGCACGTCTTCGCCAACTGCACCGTGCCTGCTGTCCTTGCCGTTTTTCACGCTCCCCCCATTGCCCTCGCGGCGGCTCTCGCCGCGGCCCTGGCGGACACCCTCGGAACCGAGATCGGCGCTCTTTACGGCCGGCGCGCCTTTTCGCTGTTCGACTTGACGAAGCGTGGGGCCGGCACGCCTGGTGCCGTCTCGGGACCGGGCACTCTCGCCGGCCTGGCGGGCGCGGCGTTGCTCGGCGCCGCCGCGGCGCTTCTCGGTCTCTTGCCGGCCTCGCGAATCTGGGTCGTGGCCCTGGCGGGCCTTCTCGGCTCGCTCGCTGAAAGCGCGCTCTTCGACCTCGGGGCGCGCCGCGGCTTTGACCTCGACCACGAGTTCGCAAACGCCTTCAACACGTTCGTCGGCGCTGCCGCGGCGCTCGAGATCGCCCTCTCGCTCGATGCCCGGCGGCTCTACATTCCGTTCGGGAGCGCATGAGGCGCTGGAGCCGCCTCGCGCGCCCTTTCACGCTCCTCCCGCCGCTTCTGGGCATCGTTTCTGGCGCGGTGTGCGCGTTCGGGTCGGCGCACAACCCGGACCCGGCACGACAGGTGACCTGGGCGGTCGTTCTCACCGTGGCTGTGGGCTCGCTTTGCGCCGCGGCCATGAACGCCGCTTCGAACATCGTCAACCAGATCGCGGACCTCGAGATCGACCGGCGAAACAAGCCCGGGCGGCCCCTGGTCACCGGCGAGATCCGGATGGCCGACGCCTGGGCCGCGGCGATCGCGCTTTATGTGGTCTCGATCGTCCCGACGTGGATCGTGGTCCCTTATCCCTACCAGTCTCTGGGCGAGCGGATGGCGGCGCCGCTGCACCTTCATGCCGCGTTCTTCATCTACTGCGCGGGGGCGCTCGCGACGTTCGTGTACTCTTTTCCGGCCTTCGGCCGCACGAAGCGGCACTGGCTTGCCGCCAGCCTCACGATCGCCTCGACGCGCGGCGGGCTCTTGAAAGTCGCCGGCTGGGCGTTCGTCGCGTCGGTCGCTCTCTGGGAAGCCTGGGCGATCGGCGCGGTCTTCGCGCTCTTCCTCCTGGGCTCGACGTCGACGAAGGACTTCTCCGATATGGAGGGAGACCGCGCTCACGGCTGCATCACCCTGCCAATCCGGTTCGGCGTGCGGCGCGCCGCCCGGATCATTGCGCCCTTTTTCGTCGCGCCGTGGCTTTTGATCCCGCTCTTCGCCTGTCTGCCCGATCCGGACGGCGCAGGCGGCACCCTGTTGACGGGCAACCGGACGTTCCTGATCGTTCTCGGCCTCGCGCTCGCGGTCTGGGGCATCTACGCCGCGCGCCTGCTGCTTCGCAACCCGGAGGACCTCGCGCGCACCGAGAACCATCCGGCCTGGACCCACATGTACGCGATCATGATGGCGGCGCAGGTCGGCTTCGCCCTGGCGTACGTGCTCTGAGTTCCCGGCCAAACGCGGTAAAATGAGCCGTGTCACGCCCCGTCAACGCCGCTCCTGCTCCGGCTTCTGCAGCCGAGCCCGAGGTTTTCCAGGTCCGCTGGAGCGGGCTTTCCGTCACGTTCGACGAGCGGACGTTGAATGCCCTCGTGCACCGGCTCGTGGACCGGATTCCGGATCTGCAGGATCTCCTCCTCGAGGTTTCCAACGGAGAGCTGACGTCCAACCTGACGGTGCGACGGTTTGGCGTGCCTCTTTCGGCCCGAGCGACGCTGACTCAGCTCCGGTTGAAAGACGGCTTCCTCGCGTTCGTGCTCGACAGAGTGCAGGCTCTGTCCTTCATCCCGATCCCGGATCAGCTTCTGGGGTATCTCGTGCAGAAGGCTCCGGCCGGTCTTTTGACGTGGTACCCGGAGGATCGCATCATGGTCGTGAACCTGAACGACTGGATGCCGCCGGGCATCGACCTCTCGCTCGAGCGGACGCAGTTCGATCCCGGCGCCCTCACTCTCCACTTCGCCCCCGGCTCCTACGACCTCTCCGACCTGCTGCAGGCGTCTTTCGCCGATCCGGACGACTGAGCGGCTTTCGGCCGCAGGCGGTCGCTGCGCGACCGGCGGCCGAGAGGTCCTAGACGGGAGCCAAGCACCGTCTCTGTCTCTCGCGCTAACAATTGCACTCTGCCCCCTCCGGCCGCGTCGAGCGGCCGCTCAAAACACCCTTCCTTGTCCGGACGAAAAGATCTCCGTCGCCGACAAGCTGTACCTCGACGCGTCAAGAGCATTCCTTCGACAACCACTTTAGGCGCAAGCCCCTGCACGTGTTTCGGCCGGCTATCCGTGAATAATCCCGGCTAAAATCCCTCCCGCCCACCGAGGAGGGAGTCATGAAAACCCTTGCCGTTCTCTTCGCCAGTCTGCTGTCGGCGGGGTCCGTGCTCGCTCAGGCGGGCGAGATCGTGCCGAACGAGAACCTGATCGCCGAGGGGATCCCGAAGATCCCGGCCGCGATTGCCGAAGCCGTCCGCCCGTACGCGGAGGTCCGTTCGGCGAGCTTCGGGAGCTGGCACCCGACGCGCCGCGAGATGCTCATCACCACGCGTTTCGCCGACACCGTGCAGGTGCATCTCGTCAAGATGCCGGGCGGCGACCGAAAGCAGTTGACGTTCTTCGCGGACCGGGTGGGCAGCGCGTCCTTCCAGCCGACGAAGGGCGACTTTTTCCTCTTCTCCAAGGACGTCGGCGGCGGTGAGTTCTTTCAGATCTACCGCTACGACGTGGCCACGGGCGCGGTGACGCTCTTGACCGACGGCAAGTCCCGAAACGGCGGGCGAGTCTGGTCACGCAAGGGGGACCGCGTCGCCTACACGTCGACCCGCCGCAACGGGCAGGACACCGACCTCTACGTGCAGGATCCCACCGATCCGAAGACGGACCGGCGTCTGGCGGAGGTCGTAGGCGGTGGATGGGGCCCTCTCGACTGGTCGCCGGACGATCGCAAGCTCCTCGTCCAGCAGGGCATCTCGGTCAACGAGTCGTACCTCTGGCTCTTCGACGCGACAACGGCGGAGAAGACGCTCGTGACGCCTAGGGGCGGGACGGAGAAAGTCTCTTACGAGGGCGGACAGTTTGCGCCGGACGGCAAGGCGATCTACGTGGCGACGGACAAGGACTCCGAGTTCCAGCGTCTGGCCCGCATCGATCTTGCCAGCGGCAAGCACACGTACCTGACCTCCCAGATTCCCTGGGACGTCGAGAACTTCGAGCTGACGCGCGACGGCCGGCGCGTCGCCTACGTGACCAACGAGGACGGCGCGAGCGTGCTGAGCGTCCTGGAGGTTGCGACGGGCAAGGAGACCAAAGTGTCCGGCCTCGCGCTCGGCACGATCGGCGCCCTGTCGTGGCACGAGAACGGGCACGATCTGGCCTTCACCTTCTCCAGCGCGCGGTCGCCCTCAGATGTCTACGCTTACGACGCGTCGACGGGCAAGCTCGAACGGTGGACCGAAAGCGAGACGGGGGGACTGAACGCCGGGACGTTTTCCGAGCCCGAGCTGGTGCGCTGGAAGAGCTTCGACGGCAAGACGATCTCGGGCTTTCTGTACAAGCCGCCGGCGCGCTTTGCGGGCAAGCGCCCGGTCATCATCAACATCCACGGCGGCCCAGAGAGCCAGGCACGGCCGGGTTTCCTCGGCCGGACGAACTATTACCTCAACGAGCTCGGTGTCGCCGTGGTCTTTCCCAACGCGCGCGGCTCGTCGGGCTTCGGCAAGACGTTCGTAAAGCTCGACAACGGTTACAAGCGCGAGGATTCGGTCAAAGACATCGGGGCGCTGCTCGATTGGATCAAGACGCGCCCGGACCTCGACTCCGATCGGATCATGGTTACGGGCGGCAGCTACGGCGGCTTCATGACCCTCGCCTCCGCAGTGGCTTACAACGATCGGATTCGCTGCTCGCTCGACGTCGTCGGCATCTCGAACTTCGTCACGTTCCTCGAGAGAACGGAGGCCTACCGGCGCGACCTGCGACGCGTGGAGTACGGAGACGAGCGCGACCCGAAGATGCGGGAGTTCCTGATCAAGATCTCGCCTTTGACCCAGGCGGCGAAGATCACGAAGCCGCTTTTCGTCGTTCAGGGAGCAAATGACCCCCGCGTGCCCCGCAACGAGTCCGAGCAGATGGTGACGACGATCAAGAAGAACGGCGGTCCCGTGTGGTACCTCGTAGGGAAGGACGAGGGCCACGGCTTCGCCAAGAAGCGCAACCAGGACTTCCAGTTCTACGCCACGGTCGCGTTTCTGCAGGAGAGTCTGCTGAAATAAGCACGGCAGGGACCGCGGCAGGTTCGCCTTCGCCTCTTTCGTGAGGGAGTTTCAGCCAACCAACGGATGTGACGAAGGCCACCGGGCCACGTTCCGCGGCGGGTCGATTCCCAGAAATCGGGCGATGCGGGCGTCGATCTGCCAGGAGCCGATCGTCTCTACCCTCTCGGCCGCGATTCCCGGCCCGGCCGCCAAAAAGACGGCCTGGAGCTGCGGATGGATGTTCCAATAACCGTGTGATCCGAACTCTGTCGCCGTCGGCAGGGCGCCGGTCGCGATTGTGATGTGCGAGACCGCCGTCAAAGACGGTGTGGGAGGCACTGACCGCGTGGCGACGAAGCCGCGCTCGACGATCCGGCGAAAACCGCCCGCCGGGAGCTTGCCTGGCTGCGCCATCAAGCGCCGCAACTGTTGCCCGCCAACGGCATCGAACGAGATCAGCACGGCCCGGCGGCGCGCTGGCTCAGCGCCGCGGGAAGGGAAAGCCGGGGCGAGCAGAAGGAAAGCGAGAGTTCTCTTCACACGCGACCGCTGAAGACACCCGGCCAAAACGGGTTCTGCACGCGCGCGACCTCGTCGAGAATGCGCGAGGCGAACGGCGCCAGAGCTCCGAAATTCGCATGCGGCGGTGCTTCGCCCAGGAGCACGCGCAGGCAGGCCGCGGCCGACGCGGAGATTGCCTCGAGGTTGTAGCCCCCCTCGAGCGCCAGGACGACGCGGCCGCCGGCGAGACCGAGAAGGCGCGACGTCATCGCAGCATAGCCGGCGGGCGTGATCCGCATGTCGCCGAGCAGGTCGCCCGCGGCGGCATCGAACCCGGCTGAGACGAGGACCAGGTCGGGCTCGAAAACCCGCGCCACCGGGAGCAGCACGCGGTCGAAGGCCTTGAGGTACTCGGCGTCGCCGCAGCCGGCCGGCCACGGAACGTTGATCGTTCGTCCGAGAGCGTGCGGCCCGCCGATTTCGAAGATCGCGCCCGTGCCCGGATAAAAAGGGTACTGGTGCGCCGAAAAGTAGAGCACGTCCGGGTCATCCCAGAACGCGTTCTGGGTGCCGTTTCCGTGGTGCAGGTCCCAGTCCACGATCAGAACGCGCCGGGAGTTTCGATCCCAGGCCGCTCTTGCCGCGATGGCGACGTTGTTGAAGAGGCAGAACCCCATCGCGCGGTCGGCCTCCGCGTGGTGCCCGGGCGGGCGCACGAGGGCGAAGCCGTTGGCGAGCTCTCCGGCAACGACCCTTGCGCAGAGGTCCGTGAGACCGCCTGCGGCCAGCAGCGCAGCCTCTTGGGACTCGCGTCGGGCGTAAGTGTCCGGATCGAGCTGTGTGAGATCGCGCGAGGCGGTGCCCTGGACTGCGGCGAGGAGATCTTCCGTATGGACGGCGAGAAGCTCCTCGCGCGTCGCGGGCCGCGCGGCAATGCGGGCGCAGCGGGCCGCAAGCCCTTCGCTCTGGAACCGGCTCCAGATCGCCTCGATGCGTTGTTCGTGCTCGGGATGGCCGTCCGGCGCGCGGTGAAGGAGAAAGCGCGCGTCGTAGATCAGGCCGGTCGCCATCCGCTAGTGTCCTGAGTTAGAGATTCGTCTACAAAATCTGGCGACGGATTCGAGGATTTCGTCGGCAGTTTTGGTCCAGACGAAGGGTTGGGGGTCTTGGTTGTAGGCGTCGAGGTATTTGCGGATTGCGGTTTCCAGCTC
>WNGF01008544.1_pt1 | contig 15750 bp, 13 predicted proteins | sample 5400641 | NCBI WGS metagenome assembly WNGF01 (sample SAMN13153371, study PRJNA577476) | soil metagenome | isolation source: 80 cm soil or saprolite under grassland replicate 2 | place: USA:California | collected 2016-06-15
GGCCGGCGGCCCGCTCATGCTGGGCGACGATCCTGTTCGCGTCCAGGACCTCCACGGTGGTGGCCGAGAGGCGGACCGCGAGGCGGCGTCCGGCGTAGCGGGCCGGGACGGAGTAGTAGCACTGCCGCACCGCGACCCGTGCCCGGTTGTCCACCCGGGCCTCCAGCAGCCGGGCCGGGTCGAATGGCTCGCCGGTCAGCGGCAGCAACGCAGGCAGTTCGGCGGCAAACGCCGCCGCGACCGTCATGGGCCGTCCGGTGATCACCCGAGTGTCGGCGAGCACGTCACCCGCGGCGATCAGCGTGTTCAGCTCGGCCAGCGACTCCACGCGGCACCGGCACCAGGTGGTGGCGGCGGAACCGGCCGATCTCGCTCTCGACCCCGCCCTTCTCGTGTGCGCCGTCCTTGCCCGGACGGCAGAAGAACGAGTCGAACCCGTATTCTCTGAACTGCCACAAGTCCCGTGTTTCGCAGTTTAGTTGCGTAGCGGAAGGACTGGCGAGGGCTTATCCAGGAGGGCCAAAGCCCGGTCTCATTGGATGCTCCCAGGCTCCAGGCTCTAATTTGCCCGATCGGCCGCATACCAGGCCGACTGCAGCCCATGGGGGTAGTCGCGGAGGCCTTGGAAGGTGAGTCCCGCCTTCTCCATCACACGTCGGGACCGCCAGTTCGCTGGGTTCGTCACGCTGATGATCCGGCCCAGGCCGATATCGTCGAAGCCGAACTGGAGACATGCACGCGCCCCTTCGGGGGCTAACCCTTGTCCCCAGAATGGACGCTTCAGCTCAAAGCCAACCTCCACATTGTCGGATCCGGCCAGTCTGTCAGCCGGTTGAGCCCGATTTGGCCGATCCACGCGCCAGTCCTCCGGTCGAGGGCTGCGAAGGCCCCGAAGCCCTCCTCGTCCCATTGCCGGAGATGGTGGGCGGCAAAGGCGATGACGCGCTCCGGCGTCACCGGGCGCATGTATCGGCTGACCTCGGGCTCCGAGAAGAGCTCAAGATAATTAGGCAGGTCATCCTCCTGCCACGGTCGCAGAATAAGGCGCGGGGTTTCGAGAGATCTCATAGGCTCCGTGCTCCCATTGGCTGGTCGCAAGACAATTGAACGGATTGGACCTAGGCTGGCTGGTCCACCAGGGTCTCGGCAAAGTGCCGGATTGTCTGGTTCATGGGCTGGTGATGCCGAGAAGGGGCAGGACGCGGGTGGTGTCGCGGGCGTTGCGGCGCAAGGCGGCGGCGATGTTGCGGTGGCCGTGGGCGTGCAGGATGGCGATGGCGAGGTTGCGTAGGCTGGCCATGGCCCGTGGGGCGGTGCCGGTGTGGACCTGGGAGGCGTCCTCGGCGTAGGTGGTGTCGCGGATGTGGTGCAACGCCTCGATGCCCCAGTGGCCGCGGATCCAGTCGGCCAGGCGGGCGGGGCTGGCTTGGGCGGCGTGCAGGTTGGTGACCGCGTACACGGTCACGGTCCGCCACTTGTGGCCGGCAAGTGGCCGGACTCGGCGGGTGATGCGCAGGGCCTGGGTGGCGTGGGGGAAGTCCAGGCCAGCCACGGTGGTTGCTTGCAGGCGGCGGAGCTCGGCGCGGCCGTGGCCGCGGTCGCGGGTGTGGTCTGCGGTGGGGATCTGGCGCCAGGGCAGGCGTTGGAGCTGGTGGTGCAGGGTGGGCTGGTTGGCCTTGACGATCAGCAGGTAGGCGGCGTGTTTGTGGCTGACCAGCCAGTCGGCGTGGGTGCGTTGGGTGTGCATGGCGTCGGCGGTCAGCACCCGGCCGGCCAGGTCCAGGCCCTCCAGCAGCGGCTGGAACCGGGTGATCTCGTTGCTCTTGGTGGCCACCTGGGTTTGGGCCAGGACGGCGCGGCTGGTGTGGTCCATGGCGGCCAGCAGATGCACCGGCGCGGTGTGGTGGTGGCCGCTGCCGCGCAGGGTCTTGCCGTCGACCGCCAGCGCCTGCCGCCACGCCGGTGGCGGTGGCGGTCGGGTGCTGGGTGGCGGTGGCTGCTGGTCGGCCAGCCAGCGGCCGATGGCCAGGTCCAGGGCGTCGGGGTCGACGCGGGCCAGCACGCGACGCACGGTGGCCTCGGCGGGTGGCCGCCAGACCCGACGCAGCGGGTCGCGGCGGACCCCGAGCGCGGCCAGCACCTGGTCGGGCGCGTCGGCTGCCCACTCGCCGATCGCGGCCAGGGACCTGGCGCCGGTCAACACCGCGCACACCGCCACGGCCAGCACCGTGACCAGTGTGTGCCGTCGGCCGCGTCGGTGGCGTGGGTCGGCGACCTGGGCGAGGTAGTCGAGCAGACTACGGCACTGGTCGGGTGCCAGCGCAGCCGGCGCGTCCAGCCGCTGGGCAATGGCGGCAATGGGGGATGATGTGGAGGCAGGCACGGTGGTCCGGTCTGGTCATGGGCTTCGATACCCACATGATCGCCGGGAACCGTGCCTGTCCTACATTCAGCCCAGTCCACTCACCCGAGCATCACCAACCAGACAAGCCCGCACTATGCCGAGGCCCTGGCTGGTCCACGGAGTCCTCCCGGCTTGGTGGATGATATGTGGGCATGCTTGCAAGGGCCGCGGTGGGTGTCACGGCAGGACGCTAGGCATCCCGAGGTCGACGGTGGCGTGGTCGCGGGCCCGGCGGTCGAGCTGGGCGAGCTTGTCGTTGGCGCCGGCGAGGCTGACCTGGAGGCCTTCAACCTCGCCCAGCCAGCCCTCGCGTTCGCCCTCGGCGATGCGGGCGAGCAGGTTGTCGCGGATCTCCACCAGCCGGTCGCGCTGGGTCGCATCGGGCCAGAGCAGCGGACACCTGACGCACGCGTGCTCGTGGATGCAGGGCGTTGCGAAGGCCCGGCCGCAGGTGCCGATGGAGACCTTCCTGCGTTCGAAGTGGCCGAGGAACTCGGTCCACTCCTCGTCGGTGGGGGTGCGGTATTCCTCGCTGGGGCGTAGTGCCCTGCGGCGGGTGAGGAACGCCAGGTGGGCTTGGACGGCCTCGTCGGGATAGACGGCCTTGTAGCCGAGGGTGACGTTGATGTCGTGGTGGCCAGCGATGACCTGGGCGATGTGGGGTGGCAGCCCGCCCAGGATGGCGTCGGTGATGAACAGCCTGCGGAAGTCGTGGGGGGTGAAGTGCAACGGGCGGCCGGTCGCTGGGTCGACCAGGCCGGTGTGGGCGAGCGCGGCGGTGAGCATGGCGCGGATGCTGCCAGGGGTGATCGCGTGGCGCTCGTGGCCGACCTGGCGCTGGAACAGCAGCGGCGCCGACGGTGACCAGGCACGCTCGCGCGTGTCATAGGCGGCCAGCAGCGGCACCGCTCCGCCGGAGTCGCGGACCCGGCGGATGATGGTCGACAGCACGTCGGCGAGTTCGGGGTTGACCAGCAGAAGCCGTTCGGCGTCGGTCTTGGACGGGACGATCTGCAGCAGCGGCACCAGCTCGCCGGTGGTGGGCAGCCGATATTGCACCAGGCTGTGGTGGGACAGCTCGGTCAGCTCCTCGAGTCGGATGCCGGTGGCGCGCAGCACCTCCACCGCGGCCCACGCCCAGAAGGCGTGGTCCTCCTCGCGGCCAAGGTCGCGGCGGGCGCCGCTGGCGGGGTCCTCGGCCCAAACCTTGGTGGCCGCCGAGCGGTGTGTGATGGCGCGGATCAGGGTCTGCCCGGCGGCGGTGAAGGCCTGGCCCGGTGGGGTGTTGCGGGCGGCGGCCAGCAGCTCGGCGGCGGCCTTGCGGCGCTGGTCGACGGTGCGGACCAACACCGGCAGGACCGGCAGCCGCTCGCGAGTGCGGGCGTCCATGCGGGCTTTGCGCTGGCGCTTGAACTTGCGCCGGTTGATCTCCTCAGCGCCAACCGGGCAGGGCGCCACCCACGGTCCCCACCGTGCCGGGTCCTCGACTGCCCATTGGGCTAGGTCGAGGTAGAAGGCGCGCACCGGGGTCAGGCATTCGCGGTAGTTGATCCGGGGGACCCGGACCTCGGCCACTCGGCCGTCGGGGGTGCGGACCGTCTTGGTCACCGTGCGCAGCCGCCGTTTCCAGGCGTCGGCGACCTCGGCGGGCAGGTGGAGGCTGGCGATGCCGGGATGGTGGCGCTCAAGGTCGGCCCAAAACAGCTTGCCGAGGAAGGTGGCCAGCGACACTAGACTGGTGTAGTCCAGCGCGGGCTGGCGTTCCCGCAGGTAGTCCACCAGCAGATCGCGGACGGGGCGGCAGGCCAGCTGGTAGCGGTCGATCAGCTCCTCGCAGGTTCGCTGGCCGCTGCTGCGCAGCTCCCGCAGCGTCGCCGGGGTCCCCTCGCCGAAGACCCCCAGCTGGTGCAGCGCCCGATAGAACAGGTGTGTGCCGCCGATCGAGGTGCCGCGCAGGTCGGCCTCGACGGCCAGCAGCTCGGCGACGTCGCCAACGGTCACGTCGTCGAGGGCCCCGCCTTTGGCGGCAAGGATCTGGGCCGCCCGATAGAGGGTCCGGCTGGTGGCCGCCGGGGGCACGCTGGGGTCGGCCTCACACAGCGCCCGCAGCCGGACGAACCCGCCGGGATCCCTGCAGGTGGCAAGGTCACCAACAAACGCGCCCCGACGGAACGTCGCGGTGATCAGCCAGTGCAGCGAGGGCCGGATGACATCGGCGCTGATAGCCACCACCACCGCCCGGCCCATGACATCCCGGTGATGCTGGGTGTCAGGGCCATGCTCGTGCAGCCAGCCGGCGAGCCGCTGCCGCCACGCGCTGCCGTCGGCGTCGGCGCCGCTGGCCAGCCAGCGGTCCTGCCAGGTGTGGCCCGGCTGGGCCTCCAGCCAGTCCAGCAGCAGCCCGAGTCCGAGCCGGCGCCCGGCCTGGCTGGCCCGGTTGGCCAGCGCGAACGGCGGCTGGGTCAGTTGCGCCCAGGTCTGCTGGCGATCCTGGCAGGTCGCCGGCCACGCCACCCCTGGGGGCCGTGCGGGCGGGGCGAACCTCGGCAACGCCTGCGTCCCTGGCCTGCTCGGGGCGGGATCTGGGTGCTCGACGGTCAGCACGGCGGTCACGGGTCACCGGTCCCCGTGCCAGTCCCAACAGCACCGCCAGCGTCTCCGGGTGGTAGCCGGGCGCTAGGACCGGGACCACTCGCTGCCGGGCCTGCCGGGTCTGCTCGGCGTGGTGGGCCAGCAGCCGGCGGATCACCTCCTCCTTGCGCGGGGTCAGGTAGAGCTGGGTCGTCGAAAGCTGGGCGTGGCCCAAGACGAACTGCACGTCGGTCAGCGGCAATGCGGGGTCCTCAGCCATCCGGTAGGCCGCGGTGTGGCGCAGCGAATGCAGGGTGACGTCGGTGCCCACTCGCTGGTTAACCCGCTCGAACATGCGGTGGACCGCGTGGTAGGTCAGCGGGCGGTGCGGGCGGCGCAGCGTCCACCACAACGGCTGGCGCCGACCCGTGGGGATCACGCCGTCCAGCTCGAGCTGGTAGAGCCGCAGCCACACGAACGCGTCGGTGGAGGCCGGCAACTCCTGGAGCTGCCGAGTGCCCTTGCGGACCACCATGATCAGCTGCCGCCCGGGGTCGACGCCGCCCTGGGTGGCCGACAACAGCTCCGCGGCCCGCGCGCCGGTGGAGACGTAGAAGGCCACCAGCGCCCGGTCCCGGTGGGAGGGCAGCCGCGCGAACAGCTCGTTGAACTGCTCGTCGGGGATGCTGCGGGGGATCCGGTGTGGCACGGTCGGCCGATACAGCCCGACACGCTGGTTGCGGTGCGGCTCCATCGGGTTGTGATGGGCGTGCGCGCGCCGGCCTCGCCGCGAGCGCTCCAGCGGGAACGGGTTGAGGATCGGCCCGCTGCCAGCGTCGCGGTGGAACTCGTAGAAGCAGCGCAGCACCGTCTCGCTGTGCGCCCGCACCGAGGCCGCGTAGGCGTTGCTCGCCGCGACCGGCGCTGGCGTCGCCGCTCGACTCCTGGTCGGGGTCTCGCCTTGCCGACGCCAGTGCGGCCGGGCCGGCTTGCCGGCGATCTGCAGCCAGCGGCAGAAGTCCCGCGCCTCGGCCCGGGTCGCCCGCTCCCAAGCCACCCCAGCCGCCCACAGGAACCGGAACCAGCGCAGCAGGTCCATCCCGTAGGAACGCAACGTCGCTGGTGACCGGCCGGCCGCCTGCAGGTCACGGAGGAAGGCCGCCACCGCCTCGACCGCAACGCCGTCTGGGTCGAGGAGCCGGTAGGGCTGCCACGCGTCTTCAGTGGCGACCAGCCGGCCGACGGGTGGCACGACCATGGTCGCCAAGTCCGTGGAGCACCCCCTGATCTCGTCCTTGATCTCATCCATGGCGGGGATGTCTATCACATCCGCCGCATGGCCGCTGACCAGTGATTATGTGGCTGGTAGTTCAGTCAACCCGTAGTGGCTGCGCAACGCGATGAACCGCTCGGACTCGGTGCGGTCCCGTCCGCGCAGCACCCGCACCACGGCGGGCTTGAGGTTGTCGTAGCGGATCCGTGCCGGCACCGCCCCGAAGTGCGCGAACGCCAGCACGTGCCCTTCCAGGAACGCCTCTTGGGCCTGGGTGGCGAACGCGACGTGGAAGGCCCGCCCGGAGTGCGAGAGCCGCATCACGAACATCCACAACTTCATCCAGGTCCCGGCGATCGTCGCGTAGAACTCGCCGAAGTCGACCTCGGCCTCCGCCCCCGGCGGATGCGTCTGCGGCACCGCCACCTCGACCCGGTCCAGACCCAGCTCCACCCTGCGACGGGCGACATAGCGCGACACGGTCACCTCGGCGATCGTCGCGCCGTGCTCCGCGACGAGCCGCTGCCAGACCCGCCGCGCGGTATGCCGCTGCTTCCTGGGCACGTCCCGATCGGAGAGCAGCCAGCCGTCGACGATCTCGACATACGGGTCGATCGCGGGACGCGCCCGCGGTGGATACGCCTTGCGCGGGGGCGGGGCCGCACTGGCCAACGCTTGCCGCACCGTGCGCCGGTGCACCCGATGCCGATCCGCCAACTCCCGGATCGACAGCTCCTCGACCCTCCGGTCCCGCCTGATCTGCTCGAACAGTTCCACTCTCGACCGCGCCATTCCCGACCTCCACGCCAGCGACATCGACGTGAAGATCGCAACCGGGGTGGGGCCAATATTCGTGACGACACGCTGCACCCACCGCCAGCGCGATCACCACCCAGGTGGAGCCGAAATTCGTGAAGACAACGCGGCTAACCGGGGCCAAGTCAGGTGATCACACGCAGCAACGCCCATGGCGAGGTCCTGGAGCCCGGCCAGGTGCCGGGCTGCTACCTCGGCCTGCGCCTGGACCAACCCCGCGACACGCACGCCGGCCGGGTGCTGGTGGTCGCGCCGGTCGCACTGCTGCACCCCTGCGTCCCGCAGCCGGACGGCACCGTGCTGTATGAGCTTGTGACCGGCCACCCCGACCGGGCGCCCCACGAGCTGGTGTTCCTGCCCGACCTGACCGTGGAGCTGCGCGCTTGGCCGACTGACACCTGGAGCAAGGTCGGGATCGACCCGCAGGCGGCCGCCCACGCGGTGGTGGCTGGCTGGCAGCGCGGCGACCTGCTGGGCCTGCGGCTGGGCGGCCTGACCGCCGAGGAGGCGCTGGCCTTGGAGCGGCCGGCCATGACCTACGTGCGCGCCCAGCTCGGCGACCGGCTCCAGCGCCAGCTCGCCCGCGCCTACCGGCGGTGGCGGTACCCGTCCAGCGGCCGCCGGCCAGGCGACCGGTTCCTCTAGCGGCGGACATCGCAGGCTGCTGCGGACGTGTCCGCGGCGGACACCAACCGTCCGGACATCGACCGCGGTTCCGGACGCAGCAGCCGGACAGCCACGACGTCCGCGATGTCCGGTTCCGCAGCCACCCCGGACACCGGCCGCGCGGTGTCCGGCTGCCCGGCCCGTGGCGGCAGGACTGCAGCGGACCCGCGGCCGCCGTTCCGGCGCGACGGCAGCGCCGCGGACGTTGGACTTGCTCGTCTGCGCTGGTCAAGTGGTCCAGGTGGATGCAGCCGGCGGATACCGGCTGTCCGGACGCGCGCGGACACCGGACGCGGCCTGCCGGACACCCGGGAGCCCGCACGCCCTGGCACTGCGGACCCCTGCGACCGCGGCAGGGTTATGCGAACCTGCGGCAGCGTCCACGCTGGACAGTCGGCAGCAGAACCGTCCAGTACCGCAGCCATGTCCGACCGGAAGGGACCGCCATGTGCGGCACCGGCCAGCACCCCGCCTGACCGCCAGATCCGTAGGCTGGTGCTCAGCGTCCATGGCGTGATCCTGAGTGCTGTTTGTGCAGCTTAGGTCAGGGGTCGAGTCCAGCCAGTACCAGATAGTCCATCCGGTGACGATGGCAAGGCGAGCAGGACATCGAGAGCACACGCTGTGCGGTGTGGCCGCTACGCTGAGCTGCTCGCGTTCGAGGCCGGCTGATGCTTTCTATTTCGCGTCAACTGCTGGCTGGCGACTATGCGCCGCGGAGGTTGCGTCGGACCTGCGCATACTGAGTGGTCTCGACGACGATCAGGGCGGCCAGGATGACCACCAAGCCGGCCAGCCCAGCAAGCGGTGGGAGGACGGCGGTGGCTGGCAGGGCGGCCAAGAGCACGCCGGCCGTCACCAGCCGTGGGAGGCTCAGCGCGCTATGCATGCGGCGCTTGAACAGCAACTGCCCGACCAGGTACAGCGCGACGCCGCCGAAGAGCGGGAGCGCGTAGAAGGCGCCCAACGGCTCGCGCTCACCGGCGTGCGCCAGCACGCCCTCGACACCCAGGGCGGCCAGCACGATGCCAGCCACGAGCGGGAAGTGGCCATAGGTGTAGGCCTCCACGGCCAGGTCGACCTTGCCGTCGGTCTACTACGGCGCGCCGGCCATGCCAATATCGCCGCGGCGCTGCGTTGGGTCGGCCGGGACACCACCCGTGCGCTTGCGCTGCTGGGGATCTCGTCAACACCGTAGAGCCAACCTGCGCGCTGGTTTGCCGATCCCTGTGGACGATCAGGTCACCTGTGGGGAGTTCAATCACCTGGACGCCGTGACGGACGCGGCCTTCAACGGCTCCCCACAGGGCTCCGGTACAAGCTGGCGGCAACGGGACTGCCGCCGTTGGCCGACTCGAGACCGGGCTGGCGCTGGCGGTCGTCTCAGCGAGCGCCTTGGTCGCCCGTGCGCCCGGGACCAAGGCCCTCAAGGAAGTCCACGATGATCGGGTTGACTAGGTCCGGTCGGGTCATCGGCGCCATGTGACCAGCCTCGGGGATCTCGACCAGCCGCCAGCCAGGCGCCGCGTTGAGCAGCAGCTCACTGAGCTCGCGGATGGGACGGCGCGTGTGCGCCGCCCGCAGCAGCAGCGTCTGTGCGCGGATCTCGCGCCATACCTCCAGTGGCGTCGTGTCGTTCATGACCCCATCCCACTCGTGAACGTTGGGTGGCAGCGCCGCCAGGAACGCGGCGCGGCGGGACTCGGGCATGGCCGCCCACGTCCCGGCCCCGTTCCAGTAGTCGGCGAAGCGTTCGGCGACGACCTCCCAGCGACCTTCGGCTCCGTACCGCTTGACGTGGTCTCGTAACCCGGCCGCCTCGGCGTAGGCCGCGGCCCGGCCATACATGGCAAGCAGGTAGAAGGGGTTGGGGTCAAGTAGCACCAACCCGGCAAGGTCTGTCCCCAGGCGCAGGGCGGCCTTCATCGCGACCGCGCCGCCAAAGGAGTGGCCCACCAGGGCCAGGGGACGACGACCAAGGTGCTGGAAGAGTCCGAGCACCAGCTCGGCCTGGTCGGTCAGGGTCTGCGGTCGCCTGGGCGGCCAGCTTGAGCTCTCCCCGTACCCGAACAGGTCGACGGCCACGACCTGGAAGCGGGACGCCAGCTCCCCGGTCAGGGAACGCCACTGCTGCCTGCCGCTGACCGAGCTATGCACCAGGATGACCGGCTCGCCTGCACCCGATGCCTCAAACCCGACGCGCCAGCGACCGGACTGGATCGCGGACACAGACATCCCCCCGATCGGCGGTCCCGTCCTGCCGGTGCTGCTGATGCCGGCAGCCTACTCCGGCGCGGTGGTCGCCTGGCGGATCCCAGACGACGGGCCAGCTGGGTGCCCTTGCTTGGGCCCTGCTCCCGGTTGCTCTTCCGTCGCCTGCCGATGCCGCCACCGCGCTCATGATCGTGCGTGCCCGAGCGCGACGGTGGTGGGTGTGCGATGCGGCAAGAGCGGCTCGGGCTGCTGCCGTGCTTGTCTTGTCCGTCTGGGTGTGGTGGTGCAGCATGCAACCGGCAGCGAGGAGCGGCCGGCAGCGGCAGCGGCCGCCGGGGAGGGTGGGGCCATGCGGATCGCGGTCTACGGCGCCGGCGGGGTCGGCGGCTATTTCGGGGGACGGCTGGCCCAGGCCGGCGCCGACGTCCACCTCATCGCCCGCGGCGCCCACCTGCAGGTGCTGCGCACCCACGGCCTGCGGGTGCGCAGCGTCAAGGGCGACTTCGCGGTGCGGCTGCCGGCCACCGACGACCCGGCCGACGTCGGCCCGTGCGACTACGTGTTGTTTTGCGTCAAGGCATTCGACACCGAGCCGGCCGCGGTCCGGCTGGGGCCGCTGCTGGGCGAGGACACCGCGGTGGTGTCGCTGCAAAACGGGGTCGACAACGAGGAGAAGCTCGCCCGCGTCGTCGGCCCGGCCCACGTGATGGGCGGGGCCGCGTTCATCTTCGCCGGGATCAGCGAGCCGGGCGTGATCGTGCACACCGGCGGGCCGACCACCATCACCTTCGGGGAGCTGGACGGCCGGCGCACCGAGCGGGCACAACGGCTGCTCGCCTGCTACCAGCAGGCCGGCGTCGCCGCCGAACTGTCACCGGCCATCAAGACGGTGCTGTGGGCCAAGCTCGCCTTCATTTGCGCGCAGGCCGGCATGACCGCGGCGGTGCGGCTGCCGATCGGGGAAATCCGCACGGTGGATGCCGCCTGGGCGGCGTTCCAGCGCCTGGTCGCGGAGGTCGCTGCGGTGGCCGAGGCGGACGGCACCCCGGTGCCGCCGGCCGCCCTGGAGCGGGCCCTGACCCTGGCGCAGGGCGTGGAGCCGGGCAGCTTCTCCTCTCTGCACGACGATCTGGTGGCCGGGCGGCGCATGGAGCTGGAGGCCCTGCACGGCTTCGTGGTGCGGCGGGCTGCCGAGCACGGGGTGCCCGTGCCGACGTCGCAGGCGATCTATGCGATCCTCAAGCCGTGGGCGGTCCGCAACGAGCGAACCGAGCGGTGAGCCTCCCGGCCGACCCGGTCCGGCTGCGCCGGGCCACGGCCCGTCCAGGGCTGGCCGCCAACGCCGGCGCGGCCACGGCGGCGGTGTTGTTCGGCGCCTCGGTGGTGGCGGTGCGGGTCGCGGTCCAAGAGATCCCCCCACTCAGCCTGGCCGTGGTGCGCTTTGGCCAGGCCGCCCTGCTGCTGGTCGGCGCCTTGCTGCTGGCCGCGCCGGCGCGCCTGCGGGTCCAGCGCGGCAGGCTACCGCTGCTGGTTCTGCTCGGCGCGGTGCTGTTTACCCTGTTCCCGGTCACGTTCAACGCCGGCCTGCGCTGGACCGAGGCCTCCCGTGGGGCGCTGATGCTGGCGACCATGCCGCTGTGGAGCGTGTGGCTGGCCCGCGGCGTCGCCGGTGAGCGCCTGGCCGGCCGCCAGCTCGCCGGGGTCGTCGTCACCGTCCTTGGGGTCGCGCTGGCCTTCGTCGAGCCACGCGCCCTCCACGGCGGCGCCGAGCAGCAGGACGACGAGTTTGTTGCAGACCGGGCAGCCGATCGCCAGGGCGGACAACACTCCGCCGCCGGCGGTCTCGGTCAGGCTGCTGGGCTGGGCGGGTGAGCGCACGTAGGTCGCCATGACCAGGCCGCCGAGCAGCGCGGTGGCGGCCAGAATGGGGTAGCTCCACCACTGCACCGGGGTCATCCGGTCGAACAGCGGGTTGGGGATGACGTCGGTCGGCGCGCCGGCGGCGATGGCGAACACGGCCGCGCCGCTGGCGGCGGCGAGCCAGCGGCGAGCCGGCCAGACAATGAGGGTGGCCGATGCCGGCAACGGCGAGGGCAGGGCTGTAGCCGGCGCCGTTGGGGCCGGGGGAGCCCGGTGACCACGCCTGGCTGGACGGTGAAGCTCAGGTGGTCCTCCGCTTGGATGTGCCCGAAGGTCTTGGTCAGGTCGGTCGCCACGATCCGACCCGAAGCGTGCGTCATTGGGCCCAGCTCCTGCTGCTGGCGCTGGCCGGCATGGCAACGCTGCCGCTGGTGGTCCTGCCCTGTTTTGCCGTGGTGCGTCCTAGCGACCTTGCGGCGCTGGCCAGTCCGAGCCTGATCCGGGTCGCGCAGGCGGCCAGCCACGGGCTGACTGTGGTCTACCTGCTGCGTCTAGGGTGGGTGGCGGTATCCACCGCGCGGGCGAGGCCGCGGCTGGCCGAGGCGCTACGCGCGGCCGAGCGGCTTACGATCGCCGGGGCCCCAGCCAGGTCCGGCTACGTGCTGCCGGTGCCGCAACCGGTCGCCTACGCGCTTGGCGGTCGGGCCGGCGGCGTGGTCATGTCGCGCGGGCTGCTGGCGGTGCTCGACGACGACGAGCGCGACGCCGTGCTGGCCCACGAGCTCGCGCACCTGCGCCTTGGCCACCACCGGCTGCTGTTGTTCGCGCTGGTGATCCGCACCACCTTCGGGGCAGCGGTACCAGCGGTCTGCCAGGCGGCGGGGTCGTTGGCGCGAGAGCTGGAGGTGATCGCCGACGAGGCGGCCGCACGGGCGGTCGGTGATCGCCGGGTGGTCGCCCGCGCGCTCGCCAAGGCAGCGCTGGCGACCATCGGGCCGGTGCCGGTGCTAGCGTTCGGCGGGGATGGTGAGCTGTCGTACCGGCTGGATCGGCTGACAGGTGACCGGCCCTGCGAGGACCGGCGCGGGCTCGCGGTCGCAGCCACTTGGCTGCTGGTCGCAGAGCTGGGGACAGTCGTGGCCGTGGCGCTGCAGCCGGCTGGGCCGTTGGCGGGCGGAGTGGTGGGCGGGCTTGCGCTGATGGGCATCGGCTGGCTGTCTGGCCGCGGTGTCGTGTCGCTGCCCTGGCCTGCGGGTCGGGCAATCCTGCGCCGGCTTCGAGGAGTCGGACTCGTGGGATGGCGACGATGACCATGCGCTTTGACGCGCCCCAGGCTCGCTGGCGGTGGTTGCCCGGCGCCTGACGGCGAACTCTCGTGCCAGGTAGACCAGGCGCCTCAACGCGCCGGTCCTCGCTGTGCGGACCCGGCGCCCTACCGTGGCTGCTGCGCGACCCCGAGGACGTGCGGGCGGACCAGCGGGGGCATGGCCTGGAGGTCGAACCGGTCCAGTTCCACCACCTGCAGCCCTGCGGTGGTGATAGCCGCCACCGTGTCGCGGTTGGGGTGGCAGCCTCCGGCCAGCCAGCCCCATGGGCGCTGGAGCCGGTCCTGCCAGCGGGCCAACCGGGGGGCGTCGGCCCGGACGTGCTCGTAGAAGCGCAGCATCCCACCGGGGCGCAGCACCCGACGTATCTCTGCCAGCGCCCGGACCAGATCGGCGACGGTGCACAGCACCAGGCTTGCGACCGCCGTGTCGACGGTGGCGTCCTCGGCGGGCAGGGCCTCGGCGGTGCCTGCCACCACCCGGATCGGCGCTGGCGCCTCCCTGGCTGTGGTGAGCGCGAGGCGGCGAAGGTAGGGTTCTGGCTCCACGGCCAGGACCTCGGCGACGGTGGCCGGGTAGTGCGGGAAGTTCAGGCCGTTGCCGGCGCCGACCTCGATGACCCGGCCGGCCGAGCCGGCCAGTAGCTTCCTACGGTGGTCGGCGACCTCGGCGTCCATGAGGTGGCCGACCCGCGCGTAGAAGCGGGCGAAGATGGGATGGTGGACCGGTCTGGGCTGGCATGTGGGCATGGGCATATCTCCGACCTGCTGGATGATGGGTGTCAGCTGACCGTGCGGCGGTACAGGCGGACCGCCAGCGGGGCGAAGACCGCAGTGATCGCGGCCGACCAGGCCAGGGCCAGCGCAACCTGGCCGCTGACGGTCTGGCCTGGCGGCAGGGCGCCCTGGCCGAGCATCAGGCCGCGCAGGGCGTTGGTGGTCACGGTGACGGGCTGGTGGGCGGCAAACGCCTGCAGCCATCCCGGCATGGTCTGGGTGGGGACGAACACCGAGCTGGTGAACGCCAGCGGGAACGCGCCCATGAAGCTGGCCGCCTGGACTGCCTCGGGGGTGCGCACCACCAGTCCGAGGGCTGCCATGGCCCACGACCAGGCGTAGCCGAACCCCAGCGCGATCGCGACGCCGGCCAGCAGGCGCCAGGGGCTGGTCTGCCAGCGAAAGCCAATGGCCAGCCCGACGGCCAGCAGCAGGACCATGGTGCGGGTCGTGCCGACAAGGTCGGCGAGGGTGCGGCCGGCGGGCACCGCCGAGCGGGCCATGGGCAGCGAGCGGAACCGGTCGATGACGCCCTTGGCCAGGTCCTCGGCCATCCGGAAGGCGGCGCCCTGGCTGCCGAACAGGGCGAACTGGGCCAGCAGGCCGGGGATGAGCCAGTTGACGTACCTGCCGGCAGCGGCCGGGGGCAGCGCGCCTTGGATGGCGCCGCCGAACACGTAGGTGAACATCAGGATGAAGATGACCGGCATGACGCTGGAGGTCACCAGCACGTCGGGCAGCCGCAGGCTGCGGACCAGGTCGCGCCGCGCGATGACGGCGATGTCGCTGGCGGTGCGCCCCAAGCCCAGCGGGCGGGTGGTGGTGATGGTGCTCATCGAGCTGCCTCCACGGGTCGGGCACGGCCGTTGCCGCCGTCGGGGGTGGCGTGGTGGCCGGTCAGCGCAAGAAAGACCTCGTCGAGGGTCGGTTTGCGCAGCGCCGCGTCCTCCGGCGTGATGCCGGCGGCCTCCAGGCGGCGCAGCGCCACGGTCAGGGTCCTGGAGCCGTCCGGCGCCGCCAGGATCACCCTGCCGTCGTGCTCGTCAACGGTCGGGCCCTCACCGTTGCCGTTCCGCAGCGCCGCCAGCGTCCGGGCGCGGTCGGCGTCCGGCACGCGCAGCTCGACCACCGCGCCGCCGACGCGGTCCTTGAGCTGCCGGGCGGTGCCCTCGCTCACGAGCCGGCCGTGGTCGATGACCGCGATCCGGTCGGCGAGCTGGTCGGCCTCCTCCAGGTACTGGGTGGTCAGCAGCGCCGTGGTGCCGTTGGCGGCCAGGTCGCGGATCAGCGCCCACAGGTCGTGGCGGCTGGCGGGGTCCAGGCCGGCGGTGGGTTCGTCCAGGAACAGCACCTGCGGGCGGCCGACCAGGGACGCGGCCAGGTCCAGGCGACGGCGCATCCCGCCGGAGTAGGTCTTGACCTGCCGGTCGGCCGCGTCCATGAGATGGATGCGCTCGAGCACGTCGGCGGCGCTCCGCCGCGCCTGGCGCAGCGACAGGCCGTAGAGCCGGCCGATCATCTCGATGTTCTCTTGGCCGGTGAGGTAGTCGTCGACGGTGGCGGACTGGCCCGCCAGGCCGATCCGGGCGCGCACGCCGGCCGGGTCTGCGCGGACGTCGACGCCGGCGACGCGGGCGATACCCGCGTCCGGTGCCAGCAGGGTGGTGAGGATGCGGATGAGGGTGGTCTTGCCGGCGCCGTTGGGACCGAGCAGGCCGAAGATGCCGCCTTGTTGGACGGTCAGGGTGAGGCCGTCCAGCGCGCGGACCTTGCCGGCGAAGGTCTTGACCAGCCCCTCGGCTTGGATGATGGCGTCGTGCATGAAGCTCCCCAGCTTGTCTACTC
>WNGF01006683.1_pt1 | contig 15744 bp, 16 predicted proteins | sample 5400641 | NCBI WGS metagenome assembly WNGF01 (sample SAMN13153371, study PRJNA577476) | soil metagenome | isolation source: 80 cm soil or saprolite under grassland replicate 2 | place: USA:California | collected 2016-06-15
CAGCGCCGGCGTCGACCGCCTGCTCGACGCGCCTGTCGTGCAGTCACACGTCACGGTGACGACGGCGAGCGGAATCCACGCCGTGCCTATAAGCGAATATGTGATCGGCGCTATGTTGGCTTTCGCAAAAGGCCTTCCCCGCGCTTTGCGGTCTCAGCAGGAGAGAATATGGCGGCCCTACTGGCCGGACGAGTTGGAAGAGAAAACGGTCGGCGTCCTCGGCATGGGGGCCATCGGCGCGAGGGTGGTCGAGCTCGCAAAGGCTCTCGGTATGCGCGTGCTCGCGATGCGGCGGTCTGTCGAACGGCGGACAACCGGCGCGCAGGCAGGATTCCCCGCTGCAGATGAGATGCTGCCTCCTTCGGAACTCAGGCATCTGTTGGAAGAGAGCGATTACGTCGTCGTTGCCCTGCCACTAACGAATGAGTCGCGTGGACTGATCGGCGAACCCCAGCTACGAGCGATGAAGCCCAGCGCTATCATCGTAAATATCGGCCGGGGGGCCATCATAGACGAACAGGCGCTCGTCCAGGCTCTGAAGGAAGGACGGATCGCCGGAGCGGCGCTGGACGTCTTCCAGCAAGAACCACTTTCCGGCGAGAGCGAATTGTGGGGACTGGAGAACGTGATCGTCACGCCACACATCAGCGGAGGCACGCCGCGCTACATGGAGCGTGCAGTGGTGCTGTTCTGCGATAACCTGAGGCGGTATCTGGCGGACGAGCCGCTGCGAAACGTGGTGGACCCCGCGCGAGGTTATTAACGGCGATGAACGCAGGAGACAGTCAACAGCGAGCTGTTGAGGGCGACGAGCCTGTCGCCCCTACGGCCCAGCGTCACTGCTTGAAGTGCCGGCTTGCGGGATTATTGACATCCTCCGCCCATCTGGCTGGGTTGTCGACGATATATTGGCGCGCTCGTTCGAGCTCTCGTTCGTTTCGGAGGACCCTGTCGTAGTAGTCGCGCTGCCAGATGGGCCTGCCTGGGGACCCGCTACGTTTGTTGATCCGCTTTGTGCTAGCAATCTTGAACGCGGCCATAAGTGAGGACAACGAGCGAGGCGTTGGTCCGTTGGCGCGGCGCGGTAGGGGCGACAGGCTCGTCGCCCCTGCGATCCAAACGATCGCGTGAAAATGGTTCGGCATGACGACGAACTCATCGAGTTGAACCTCAGACCGAATTGTGTCTGATCGCAGCCATTCGTCGTGAACGACTTCTCCCGCCCAAGTCAATATGGTCTCGTTGCGTGAGACGGTCCCAAGGATCATTTCTCGATTTAAGGTGCAAACGGTCACGAAATAGGCCCCGTTCTCCGCATAGTCCCAGTAACGAAGCCGTATCGAACGCCGATGATGTTTCCGCGGATCGTAAAGCACGCCGCCAGATTATGGTCATAGCCGCCGGATTGGAAGAGGCAGATGGCACAACTTGCGACGAGCCCCTAAAAGAGAGCGCTACGCGCCGAGCTTATCAGGCTACGCGCTCGTCAAAATGACATCGCGCGGAGGGCGACGGGCGTGTCGCCTCTCCGCGTTGACTAGCTGCTTACCGCAGCCAGCTTGGGGCGATCGTGGGACCTCTCGGGGTGAAGAGCGGCGTTTAGCACCTCGTCTACGTGCTCCACGAGCAGGAACTCCAGCTCACGGCGCACGTCTTCAGGAACCTCCGCCAGATCGTTCTCGTTGTCGCGAGGCATCACAATATACTTGCTCCCCGCGCGGTGGGCGGCGAGGACCTTGTCGCGGATCGAGCCGACGGGCAGCACCTTGCCCCGCAGCGTAATTTCGCCGGTCATGGCGACCTCCTTGCGGATGGCGCGATCAGTGAGCGCGGAAACGAGAGCCGCCGCCATCGTGACTCCCGCCGATGGGCCGTCCTTAGGAATAGCGCCCGCCGGCACGTGAATGTGAATATCGTTCTTGTCGAACACGGCCGCCTCGATATCAAGCGCCGCAGCTCGCGAGCGCGCGTAGGTGAGGGCGGCCTGGGCTGACTCCTGCATCACTTCACCGAGCTTACCCGTCAGGATAAGGCGGCCGCGGCCGGGAACCGTAGTCGCTTCGACGAACAGCACGTCACCGCCGGCCATGGTGGCTGCCAATCCGGTGGCGACGCCCACCTCGTCCGCCTCAGAGGCAAGCTCCCAACGAAAGCGCGCGGGACCAAGGAATTCGGCCACATTCTCTTCGCGAATGGCGATCGAACCGTTCTCACCGGCCGCTACCCGTCTCGCGACGGCGCGACAGACGCTTCCTAGCTCTCGCTCCAGATTACGCACCCCAGCCTCGCGGGTGTGCGTGCGAATGATCTCCGTGATAGCGCTTTCGCCCACATGCAGGACGCCATCCGGGATCCCGTTTTCCTGAAGTTGCCTCCCGAGCAGATAGCGCTTACCGATCTCAAGCTTCTCACGTTCGGTGTAGCCCGGCAGCTCGATGATCTCCATACGGTCCCGCAGGGGTCCGGGAATATTGTCCACAATATTCGCCGTGGCAACGAAAAACACTCGAGATAGATCGAAGGCGATGTCCAGATAGTGGTCGGTAAAAGTCGAGTTCTGCGCCGGGTCCAGGACTTCGAGGAGTGCTGAGGCTGGATCTCCGCGGAAATCGACGCCCAGCTTATCGACCTCATCAAGCATGAACAGAGGATTGCGCGAGCCACAGCGTTTGATCTCCTGTATGATCAGGCCGGGCATTGAACCGACATACGTCCGCCGGTGTCCGCGTATTTCGGCCTCATCCCGCATTCCACCGAGAGACATCCGGATAAACTTGCGGCCGAGCGCGCGCGCGATCGACTGCCCGAGTGACGTCTTGCCCGTTCCAGGCGGCCCTGTAAAGCACAGGATCGGGCCGCGGGTGTCGCCCTGTCGCAGCTTGATAACGGCGAGGAAGTCGAGGATGCGGCGTTTGACCTTATCGAGGCCGTAGTGGTCTTCGTTCAGCACCGCTTCAGCGCGGACAATATCCAGCAGGTCCTCCGTGCTCGTATTCCAGGGGAGATCGGCCAGCCATTCGAGATATGTCCGTGAAACCTGGTACTCGGGGGAGATGGACGGAATACTGGTCAGGCGTTGCAACTCGCGGTCGGCCTCACGTTGGGCGGCTTCGGGGAGATTTGCCTGCGCCAGGCGCAGCTTCAGCTCCGATAGCTCAGGAGTGATGTCGCCTTCTCCTAGTTCCTTCTGGATGGCCTTCATCTGCTCGCGCAGTATGAACTCGCGCTGACGCTTATCGAGCTCGCCGCGAACGTCGGCCTGGATCTGCGATTGCACCTCCAGCACTTCGATCTCGTGCGAAACGAGGTCCTTCACGATCGTCAACCGCTTATTGACGTTCAATTCCTCAAGCACGGCATAGCGATCTTCCGTGCTGATCTGAAGGTTCGCTGCAATGAAATCGGCGAGCGCGGAGGGGTCTCCGAGGTTGCCGACAGCTGCCGCAAGTTCCTGTGGAAGCGTCTCGGACAGCGTGATGATCCGGACGAAGCCTTCCCTGACCTCTGCCATGAGAGAGTCGAGGCCGGCGCTGCGGTCGACTGTTTCACCCAGGCGCTCAATGCGGCCGACTATCCAGGGTTCGGCTTGCTCGAGACCGAGCAGTTTGATGCGCCCCACACCCTGGAGAATCGCATGCACCGTTCCGTCCGGCGCCGTGGCCATCCGCACGATGGTCGCGGCCGTGCCGAGTTGGTAGAGGTCTCCTTCGTAGCGATCACCATCCAGTACGTGCTGCGGAAAGACGCCCACCATCTTAGCCTCGGAGGCGGCCGCTTCGCCCACCGCCTTGATGTCAAGCTCGTCGGCAGCGAGGAGCGGTAGCAGCTGTTGCGGGTACATAACAGTAGCCCCGCCCGGAATCAAGGGCAGGAGCTCCGGGATCCGGGGTTGAGCCCTGACTGTCGCTCTACTGCGCGTTTGTCGACGTGTTTCCGCATGCTCCATGGGAGTTGCCTCCGTTTGGACTGCTGCGGGGAAGGCCCTTAGCGAACCAGAATCGTCAGCGCTCGGCTGCGTGCAGGTGATGCTTTGGGCAGCACGATTTGCAGCATTCCGTCCTTATAGACGGTCTCAACCGCGTCAGGGTTAACTGCTGCAGGCAAGAATAATTCGCGCTGAAAGGGACCGAGGCTTATTTCCACCTGCCGATAATCGCGTTTTGCGCCTTGCTGTCGCGGCTTTCGCTCACCGCGCAGTGTGCACTTCGACCCTTCCACCTCGAGCTCCAGGTCCTGGTCACGAATGCCGGCGATCTCGGCCACGATCACCACCTGGTCTTCAGTTTCGTATATATCGACGGCCGGCTCCATGAACGGAAGGGAGAAACTTGGCCTTCCCGGCGCGCCGATGACTCGCTGGCGCGCCTGCTCCATGCGCTCGCGGATGTGTTCGAATTGCGAAGACGGCTGAGACGCGCGTTTTGTCATCCTACCCTTCATTGCGCCGCCTCTACGATCATTTCGACCTCAACAGCGATATTCATCGGCAGCTCCGCCATGCCAACGGAACTGCGCGCGTGCCTGCCTTTGTCTCCGAACAAGTCCAGCAGAAGACCGGAGGCGCCATCCATGACAACGTGCTGCTGGTTGAAACCAGGTGCACTGTTCACAAAGCCGAGGAGCTTGACAATCCGAGTGATCTTCTCCAGGTCACCAATCTCTTCTTGGAGAGCGCTAAGGCAGTTTATGACGCACAGTTTGGCAGCTTCCCGGGCTGCGGCCAGATCCACGTCACCGCCCACCTTGCCTGTCACTGCGCCGTCCAAGCCGATCGGACCAGCGCCAGACACGAAGACGAGATTTCCAGCCCGCGCGGCGCCCGCGTATTTGCCGAATGATCGCCTCGCGGGAAGCGCTATTTCGAGCTCACGAAGCCGTTCGGCAATATTTCCCATCCGATGCCTATTTGCTCTTCTTCGGCTGCGGAGGTTCCCGTTGCGATTTGCCCGCGGAATCTCCTCGTTTGCCTGTCTCGCCGCTTTCGACGGCAGCGACTGTCGCGCCGGTGGGTAGGACACCATCCGCCGGTGTATCGTACTCCCGCTGCATGTCAATCACAGCAACAGCGGCGACGCGGTCCCCCTCGACATCCATGAGGGTAACGCCTTGCGTGGAACGAAGCTGTCGCGAGATATGTTCGATTGGGGTGCGGAGCACTATGCCTTCTTCCGAGATGAGCATCAGTTCGTGGCTGGGGTCCACCATCCGCGCGGCCATCAGCTCGCCCGTTCTGGGAGTGGTCTTGAAAGTCCGGACTCCCTGGCCACCACGGCCGTGCTGCGGATACTCGTCAACGTTGGTGCGCTTGCCATAGCCAAACTCGCTGACAACTAGCAATGCCTCGGCGGCGCTCGCGATCTCCATGCCGACGACGCGGTCGCCGGAGGCAAGTCTGATTCCGCGGACACCACCGGAATGGCGGGAGGCCGAGCGAAGGAGCCTGACGGGGAAGCGGACAGACTGGCCACGCGCAGAGACCAGAATCGCATCGTCCGAGTCAACCGCCAGCTTGGCTGACACCAGTTCATCGGCTGGCTCGAGGTCCATCGCGATCAGTCCATCGCGGCGGACATTGGCAAAATTCTTCAGGGGTGTCTTTTTGACCTCTCCCAATTTGGTCGCCACAACCATATACTCGTGGTCCATGTCCGGCGGTATGCGTACGACCGCCGTAATCCGCTCCCGTTGGTCCAACTGAAGTAGCTGCATCACGGACTCGCCGCGGGCCTGACGGGACTCATCCGTAACCTCGTAGGTCTTTACCTGAAAGCAGCGGCCGCGGTCGGTGAAGAAGATGAGTTTGTCATGGGTATCGGCGACGACTAGATGCCGAACCGCGTCGTCGTCACGCGTCTTCATGCCGATTACTCCGACGCCGCCGCGACGCTGGGCGCGGTAAGTGTTCAGCGGCAGGCGCTTGATGAAGCCACGCTTGGAAATGGTGACCACGACTTCCTGGTGCGCCACCATGTCCTCTTCCGAGAATTCTTCCGGCTCCTGGTCGACGATGATCGTGCGGCGGTCGTCGCCGTACGTCTTCTTGAGGTCTATCGCATCGTCCTTGATCAGGAAGTCGATCTTGCGCGGGTTAGCGAGAAGGTCCTCGAGATACGAGATCAGCTCGATCAGCTCCTTGTACTCTGCCTGGATCTTGTCCCGCTCCAGCTTGGCCAAGCGGCGGAGTTGCATGTCGAGGACGGCTTGCGCCTGGCGGTCGCTCAACTGGAACGGCGCCCGCATCAGACGTCCCTTCGCCTCCTCGGCGGAAGGAGACCCTCGGATCGCCTGGATAACCTGATCCAGCATGTCAATTGCCTTGAGCAATCCTTCGAGAACGTGCGCCCGATCGCGGGCCTTCTCGAGGTCGAACTCGGACCGCCGGCGAAGTACATCGCGACGGTGATCGACGTAGGACTCGAGCATCTTCTTCAGGCTCACCGTGCGCGGCTGGCTGTCCACCAGGGCGAGCATGTTGACCGCGAAGGCGGACTGCATAGCGGTGTGCTTATACAGCGCGTTCAGCAGCTGCCGGGGCTGTGCTTCGCGCTTGAGCTCGATAACGATGCGCATGCCGTGGCGGTCTGATTCATCCCGGAGGTCAGCGATACCGTCGATGCGCTTGGCCCGGGCCAGGTCGGCGATCTTTTCGACGAGGGACGCCTTGTTCGTCTGATACGGCAGTTCGGTGACGATGATCTGGTTTCGGTTGCCCTTCGCCATCTCCTCGATGTGGACGCGGGCGCGCGTGACGATACGGCCACGACCCTCGAACGCACGGCGGATGCCATCCCTGCGCTCGGTTGTAGGCCCCTGGCCGTTCACGGCCGGCAAGCGGACGGTCTCGAAGCGGAAGATGACCCCGCCTGTGGGGAAGTCAGGCCCTTTCACAATTTCGGCGAGTTCCTCCATGGTGGCTTCCGGATGATCGATCAGATGGGCGATGGCATCACACAGCTCACCCAAGTTGTGCGGCGGTATGTTGGTAGCCATGCCAACGGCAATCCCCGAGGCGCCGTTTGCCAGCAGATTCGGCACCCGCGCCGGAAGTACGACGGGCTCCTTCAGCTCATCATCAAAGTTCGGAGCCATGTCGACTGTATTCTTCTCGATGTCTGCGAGTAGCTCGGCGGCGATCCGTGTCAGTCGCGCCTCGGTGTAGCGGTAGGCGGCGGGGGGGTCGCCGTCTATCGAACCGAAGTTGCCCTGTCCATCGACGAGCGGATAGCGCATGGAGAATGACTGCGCCATGCGTACAAGGGCGTCGTATACCGGATCGTCCCCGTGCGGGTGGTAGTTTTTGAGGACCTCCCCGACGATACCGGCGCACTTTCGATATTTCGTACCGGGGTTCAGGCCCATCTGCTGCATCGCGTATAGGATGCGGCGCTGGACCGGCTTCAGGCCGTCGCGAATATCGGGAAGCGCGCGCTGGACGATGACCGACATCGCGTAATCGAGATAAGAGGAGCGCATCTCCTCCTCGATCCTGATCGGACGTACGCTCAGAGCAGGGATTGGCGGTGGTTCGAGAGTCATGTGAGCTCCTTGGGGCGGGGTTGTGTGAACGCTTGCAGGCTGGTCTGACGCTTAGAGCGACGACTATCGAAACCGGCAAGCGGATCCTGGATGGAGGTCTTCTGGCCTGCGGGGTACGCCCTAAGGCCTCCATTCACGAGGACGCACAATGTCACGTGTAAATTATACCTGAAATAGTAGTCGTGAGACAGTGAGCGGACGGGTCGGTAGTAGGTCAGTTTGAAAGGCTTAGCGCCCGGGCCACCGGAAGCCGATTCTAACCCGCGCTTCCGCTTCATCGAGGGCGCGGCGCTGTTTCTCTTGCTCTAGCTCTTTGCGCACCAGAAGCGCTTGATCTTCTTCTTCCCGGGTGCGCGGCCATCCTATCAACCGGTGCAGCGCTCGAAACACCCAGCCAATCAATGCTCGATTTCCTCTCGTCAATGCGGTTGTAGCGCACAGGAGCCCCGGCGTCAACGAGCGAGTCGGGGACACAGTGTGTCAGTTTGAAGACGTGCCTCGCTGCTCGTCTCCTCTTAGCAGCGCCGAAAGAAGTGGTCCAACGCCCAAGCCAAAAGCGAAATAACCAACCGCAAGTCCAACTAAACCAATTAGTCCCATTGCACCAATGCCGATGGCGACGAGAGCGATACTCGAGATCATAATCAGAAGAATCCCGACTGCCATCGAAACGACCAACCCTATGTTCGGTCGGAAGATCAATCCGATTGCCATACCTAAGGCCAAGAAGGGAAGAATGAAGACAGCGGGTGTGACCCAGAATGGCCACCATAGCCAGTCCCAGGATGTGAGCGACACGCCACCAGCCACAGCGCCGTTGTAGCGCAGAGGCGGGCAGGCGTCAACGCCCGAGTTGCCACCTAGGTGTATGGGATCGTGTCCCTCGGGGCTTGACGAACGCGCAGTTCGTTTGGCAGAATCAGCGTAGTAATTGTTCTGTGGATTCTAAACGATGAGTACGTGCAGACCGGTAACCCACAGCCTGGGCAGACGGCAGAAATGACGGACTACGTTCACGATCCGGTTCGTCGCCAGCGATACGCTTTCCAGCGCGATGGTGACAACCTGCTTATAGAAATCTGGGTGCAGCCTGGAGGGGACGGGCCCACTCACGTTCATCCCGGCTTGGAGGAACGCTTCGCTGTACTCGAGGGCAGCGTCCGATTCAAGGCCGGCGACCGGACTGTAATCGGCGGTGCGGGAGACGAGCTCATCGTCGCGCCGGGAACGAAGCACTCATTCAAGAACATCGGCGAGGACGAGGCCAGGCTACGCGCCGAGATCCGCCCCGCACTGGAGCTCCAGGGGTTGTTGGAGGACCTGGCAGAAGCCGCGCGTTCGGGCCTTTACACCCGGCGCGGAATACCAACGAGCTTTCGCGGAGCGCGCCGCGTGGCCGAGATCCTTCAGCGCTACGTTGACACGGCGGTTGTCCGGTGGCCGCCGCCGGCTCTCGTCCGGCTATTTCTTAGGACGATCCGCCTCTTCTCGCGCCCGAGGTCTCGAGAACAATGACTACCTGGCGCGATAGGGTGACCCAATCGCTGGGTGATGCGGCCAGCCGCTCGGGCGTGCTGTCGGAGACGGCCGGGAAGATCTTCGCGGTGTTGTATCTGGGTCCCGGTCCGCTTTCTCTCGACGAGATCTCACACGAGGTGGGCACGAGTAAGGGGAACGCGAGCGTCCAGGTCCGCGAGCTGCTCGAGCTGGGGATGGTGCGAAAGGTGTGGGTACGGCGCAGCCGGCGCGACTACTACGAGGCGGTGACGGACCTCTGGTCGATCGCGGCGGAGGTCATCGGTCGCCGCCTCGAGCAGGAGGCGCGATCGCTGCTGGCGGCCGTCAGCGAGACGGAGAAAGAGCTGCCGGAGTCGGCGGGCGACCTGGTGATGGGAAGGGTGAGATCGATGCGCTTGTTCCTGGAGCTGGTTGCGGCAGGAATCGAGGGTTTCCGGCGAGGGGAGATAATGAACCCTACGGAGTTGCGAAAGGTGGCCGGGTAGATTTCTTCTTTTTTCAGATCAACGTTCCGAAGTTTTCGAACACTACAAACGGCATTCGAGGAAGGAGGTACGCGATATGACACGGGAAGCGCGGGCAGGCGAGCACCAAGAGTACAGGCTTCTAAGGTATGCCTGCATTCTCTACGCTATAGGCCTCGTGGCCCACGGAGCAGACCATTTGCGTCGCGGCATGGATGTCCTGACACCAGAAGTCGCCTGGGCAGGGACTTTAACCACGGTCATGGGGCTGATTCTGATCGCGCTGGTGTTTAGCGGCCACCGTCTGGCGCCAGTGGCCGCGGCCGCCTTTGGCTTCAGCAATGCGGCCGGCGTAGCGGCGGTCCACTTGCTCCCGCATTGGAGCGCTTTCAGCGATGCATTCCCTGGAGGTGAACTGGGAGTAGAAGCCACATCGTGGGCCGCCGTGATTATTGAGATCGCTGGCCTACTCGCGCTTGGGGCGGCGGGCACGCACTTGCTCATGCATGGTTCCGCAGTTCCAAACCGAAGTAGCGAAAGGAGCGCTAATGCTTCTCGATGATTTTCTGGCGGAATACGACTTTCGCGAGCGCCACGAGACCTTCATCCAGGCACCGCCCGAGGTAGTGCGCCGGGCGGCCGATGCCTGGCGGCCGAGCTCGTCATTCCTCTGGCGCTGGCTCGTGCGGCTCCGCGGGCTAGGCTCGCTGAACGGCACGCTGCGGGAGTGGGCGGAGGCCAACGGCTTCCTGCGGCTGGCCGAAGCGGACGCTGAGGTGGTGTACGGCCAAGCGGGGCGCTTCTGGGGGCCGAACGAACGCGCCGCGCTGGTCTCGCCGCGAACGGTCGAGGAGTTCCGCAGTCTCGCTGATCCGCGCTACGCGGTTGGCGCAATGAACTTTGTCATCGAACCAGGTACTTCCGGTCGTGGCACTCGCCTGTTCACAGAGACCCGCGTCCGCTGTCTTGGCGCCTCGTCGCGCCGCCGGTTCCGGCTGTACTGGCTGGCGATCAGGCCGTTTAGCGGGCTACTGCGGCGCGGCATGCTCAGTGGGATCAAGGCTGAGGCTGTGAGGAACGCGCGGCAAGCAACGCTGAGGAGCAGCGGGCCCTGATTCACGGAGAGTCCTCTGTAGTTGAAATCGCAAAGCAATGATTTCAGGCGAGTGAGAAGGAGAGCCCCCATGAACGAACTGTTTCTTGTCACAGGAGCGCTGGCCGGTTTCGGTGCGCTGGGGCACGGCTATTTGGGAGAGCGCCTGGTGTTAATGCCGCTTACGCAGGGCCGGGATCTGCCCTCAACGCGCTTCGGAGGCGCGACTCAAACAGCGATGATGCTTCGCTTCACGTGGCATTTCTTCACCGTCGTGATGCTCAGTCTGGCGGTGGTGTTCTTCGCGCTGGGGAGCGGGGTCGTTGGCGGCGGCGACTGGACCGTGGTGCGGGTACTCGCCGGTTACTTCGCCGTTTTCGGGGTGTTAGTCCTGGTGCTATCTCGTGGCCGTCACTTCGCATGGTTGATCGGCCTGGGAGCCGCCGCCACGGCCTGGCTCGGAACGCTCTGAGGCCGGACCAATGTGGATCGCGAAGACACGGGGACCAGACGCGAAGGGCGAGGTTCGTAGACGCTTGAAGGCATTTGGGCTACATTCGGTCGCGAGGCGGGGTGCCAGGAGCCCGCAGCTACACATCTGACGCGGCAGATGCCCAATTAGAGCGCGCCCTCGGCCCTGAGAAGCGCTTCCTTCATGTGGAGGCCGCCTCCGTAGCCCGTCAGCGACCCGTTGCTGCCCACGACTCGATGACACGGCACCACCAACGGAAGCGGGTTCGTCGCCATCACCCGGCCGACCGCGCGGGCTGCGCGTGGGCGTCCGACACGCTCGGCGAGCCAGCCATACGTCCGGGTCTGGCCGCTGGGGATGCGCAGTGTCTCTTCGAGTACGGCACGGCGGAACGACGGCTCCATGTTCCAATCGACGTGAACCGCCAGGTTGTCATAGCGGCCGGAGGCAAGCGCGCATATACGCTCCGGTAGGTCCGCCAGGTCCGCCTCCCGGGCGGCTTCCGTCGCGCCAAGCTCCAGGACTTCACGGAGAGCTTCGTCCCGAGCGGCGCAGGGGAGCGTTGTGGCCCGTAGCCCATGCGGAGAGAGGACCAGGCCCACCCAGCCGAGATCGGTCTCGCACAAGTGGAAACTCAGGTTGTCCATCAGGGCCTCCTGCGGGACGAGAGCGCATGCGGCTTAGTGGGAAGATAGTACCATCCCAGCCGGCGGGCAGCATCCGGAAGGAATTGGCTCGCCGTCACTTGCCAGTCTGAGATACGATTGATCGGTGCGTCCCACTCTCCTCAATATCTTGCTGCTCACCGTCTTGGCCGCCGTTGTCGCCTGCGGGGGCAGCGACGCAGCTGGTCCGTCGCCCACGACTGCGCCGGCGTCGAGCGCTCGCGCGGAGCAGCCCGCCCTTACAGCAACGACGGCGCCCACTCCCGAACCCACGCCAGAGCCGCCGCCGGCCCCTCCGCCTACTCTAGACTTCTCGGCCAGCGCGCCCCGCCAGGGAGGGTTCCTCTTCGTTAGGCTTCTTTATCCGCCGGCCGGCTTGACCGACGCCGCGATTGACTTCAACGGAGCTTCCTACCCGATGCTTCGTTCCGGCGATCGCTGGTTCGCCGTGATCGGGCTCGGTACAGATTTCGGCGTTCGTGACTATCCGATCGCGGCAAAATCGGGAGACGCCGTCTTAGCCTCCGGCACACTGAGCGTCAGTGACGGCGGCTTCCAATACGAGTCGCTGGAGCTGCCGCCCTCGAGTATCGACCTTCTTTCGGACCAAGCTGCCATCGCCAACGAGCGTGCGACGCTGGCGCAGACATATTCCAGATTCACGCCTGAGCGGCTCTGGTCAGGAGCGTGGATATTGCCGGCGCCGGGTCCAATTACGAACGGCTTCGGACTCATGCGTTCAATCAACGGCGGGCCTTATTACCCGCATACGGGAACAGACATCGCGAACGAAAAGGGTACCCCTGTGGCCGCAGCAGCTAGCGGGGTTGTGGCGCTGGCGAGGCCGATGTATTTGTACGGGAATGTGGTGATCATAGATCACGGTGCGGGAGTCTTCAGCGGCTACAACCACCTGGACAGCATTGCGGTGACGGAGGGGCAAGCGGTCACGATCGGCGATCTGGTTGGGTTCATGGGCGATACGGGGTTCGTGAGCGGGCCGCACCTGCACTGGGAGGCGATCATCGGCGGGGTCAGGACAGATCCACTGCTGTGGACACAGCAACCGGTCGATCCCTAGCGTTCAACCGTCCAACTCGCCCAGCGCATTTAGCACTAGCGCACTCGCAACAATTCCCGCTGTCTCGGAGCGAAGAATGCGGGGCCCGAGCGAGACGATTTCGGCGCCTGCCTCACGAGCGAACTCGACCTCTGATGTTTCGAACCCACCTTCTGGGCCGATGAACACGCTTACGGTTTCTGGGCGGTGGGTGAGTCCACGAAGGTAAACTCCGAGACCTCGCGCGCGTTCGCCCTCGAAAGGCATCAGCTTCAAGCCGCGCGCCTGCTGGATGGCTTCCTCGAATGGCACCGGCGGTTCGACGTAAGGCGGGCGGCCCCGGCCGGACTGCTCGGCAGCCTCGACGACGATGCGGCGCCAGCGCTCGCTTCGCGCGGCAGCGGGCTCGGCGTCGCCCTGCACCTGCGACCGGGCGCCAATGACAGGCACGAATCTAGAGACACCAATCTCTGTCCCTTTCTCGAGGACGAGATCGAAGCGGTTCGCGCGGATAAGCGACTGATAGAGGACCAGAGTCAACTCGGGCTCATCCGGAGCATCACGTTCGGTGATGACGACACCGGTGACAGCGTAGGAAGACACGCCCGTGAGCTGGACTTCGTACTCGCGCGCACCGCCTTCGCTAAGCACCACGCGGTCTCCCCGTTTCAGGCGCAGTACGCGCCCCAGCCGGTGGGCGAGGTCCGCGCCGAGAGTGACGTTGCGGGCGCGCAGCGAGCCCGGCGGCACGAAGAAACGTCGGAGCGTTTGCGTCACGCTGTAAGCGTCATGCGGGTGTGGGTCGTCCGTCAAGAACAGCCATGATCGCCCGCCACACGCCATCTTCGACAACCTTCACCGTCAAGCCTGCCGATTCGAAGGCGCACGAGAGACCAGCGACGGCGTCCTCGAGAAAGCCGCTCGCGATCAACCAGCCGCCCGGCCTCAAAGGGCGGGCAAGCTGGACTGCCAGTCGCTCCAACGTCAGGCCGCTGATATTAGCGACGATGAGGTCAAAGGGGCCAGACGCGACGTCGACAGTCCCTTCTCGGACATCAATCACATCGGCGACGCCGTTCGCCGACGCGTTTTCCTGGGCGGCCCGGACGGCGTTCGGGTCGATGTCGAGCGCCAGCACCTGCTCCGCGCCCAGCTTGGCAGCGGCGATGGCGAGGATGCCGGAGCCGCAGCCGAGGTCGAGTACGCGCGAGCCCGGCCGCACGTGATCTTCAAGCGCCCGCAGGCACATCGCCGTCGTCGGATGCTGGCCGGTGCCGAAGGCCATGCCCGGATCGATATCGATCACAATCTCGCCGCGCTTCAATCGGTAGTGCGTCCAGGACGGCTTCACGACGAGAGCGCGCCCATGCCGCTGGATGCCGAAATGCTTCTTCCAGGAGTCTCGCCAGGCGACACCGCCTGAGCAGGCCTGGCGCATGATGTCCGCCGCCAGATCGGCGTCGATGCCGGCCACCTCGACGGCGATTTCGAGCCACTCCATGCCGGCGTCGTCCGAGTTCAAGGCGATCGCCAGCTAAAGAAAAGGCTTGCCAGATCCGTAGCGCCTAGCCCAGAGCGTCTTTGATCTTCCCGAAGATACCTTTGTCGCCGTTTGCGACGGGAGTTCCGAAGCTCTCGGCCAGCCGCTGGAGGAGATCGCGCTGCTCCTCGGTAAGGTCGGTCGGAGTAACAGTCGAGGTGCGTACCAAAAGATCGCCGCGGCCGCCGGTGTGTAGGCGTGGCACTCCTTTGCCCCTCATGCTAAACACATGGCCGGACTGAGTGCCGGCTGGGACCCGCAACTGATGGTCATCCCCATCGAGCGTGGGTATCCGTGCTTCGAAGCCGAGTGCGGCTTGCGCCGGATTCATCTCGAGTTCGTAAACGAGATCATCCTCTTCTCGCGTGAAGAAGGGATGTGCGCGCACGCCTATATATACATACAGATGGCCGGGGCTGCCCCCGTGCGCACCGACGTCACCTTCACCGTTGAGGCGCATGCGCGCGCCGTCGCTCACGCCGGCAGGGATCCTCACGCTGAGCGTGCGCTCTTTCCGCTGTCGGCCCGATCCACGGCAGTCTTTGCAGGAGTCGCTTATGATCCGGCCTTCGCCGCGGCACTGCGGGCAGGTGGCGATGTTCACGAACTGACCGAAAAAGCTGCGGCTGACGCGACGCACCTGTCCGCTGCCTTCGCAAGTGGCGCAGCGAGGCGTCTTGGAACCAGGCTCGCCTCCGTTCCCGCCGCAGCGCTGGCAGCGCTCCACACGCTCCACCTCGATCTCGCGTTCGCAGCCGAAAGCGGCCATTTCGAAGTCGATCTCGATATCGATGCGGCGGTCGGTCCCACGCTGGGCCTCCCGCGCGCGACGGCCGGTTGTAGTGCCGCTGAAGAACGCCTCAAAGATGTCTCCGAAGCCGCCTAGATCGGCGCCGTCGAAGCCCCGGCCGAAGTCGAAGCCCTGGAGGCCGGCGTGACCGAAGCGGTCATAGGCCGACCGTTTCTCCGGGTCCGAAAGCACCTCGTAAGCCTCGCCGATCTCTTTGAAGCGCGCTTCGGCTCCGTCATCTTTGTTCCGGTCCGGGTGGTACTTCATCGCCAGGCGCCGGAACGCCTTTTTCACGTCCTCAGCTGATGCGTTACGTGAGACGCCAAGGATCTCATAGTAGTCCTGCCGTGCGGTCGCCATATCAGGAAATATTGTATCAGGAGGCAGGCGCGCGGAGGAGACGTCAGTGGCATGTCTCCGGGCAGCCGCCCCGGGGGTTTGGCAGTGGTTGTGGTGCTAGCCGACTGTCGTGCTGCTCGAGCCGGAGCCGCTGTTGTTCGCCGGGTTCGGGTCGCTCACCGGCTGAAGCGGGTCGATTGCCGCACTCCCGTTCACGGTGAAAGTCTGAGACCCGGCAGCGGTGCAAGTCACGCTCCAGGCGACGCC
>WNGF01005686.1_pt1 | contig 15743 bp, 9 predicted proteins | sample 5400641 | NCBI WGS metagenome assembly WNGF01 (sample SAMN13153371, study PRJNA577476) | soil metagenome | isolation source: 80 cm soil or saprolite under grassland replicate 2 | place: USA:California | collected 2016-06-15
ATGGTGATGCCCGGCGACAACACCACCCTCACCGTCACCCTGATCACCCCGATCGCCCTGGAGGAGGGCCTCCGGTTCGCGATCCGCGAGGGCGGCCGGACCGTCGGGGCGGGCGTCGTGACGAAGATCGTGGAATAAGAAGATGCCGAAGGACAATCGACCGATCATCACGCTCGCGTGCACGACCTGCCGCTCGCGTACGTACGCGACGACAAAGAATCGAAAGAACGACCCGGACCGGCTCGAGCTCTCGAAGTTCTGCCCGCGCTGTCGCCGGCATCGGGCGCATCGCGAGACACGGTGAGGGGCGGACATACGGCAGTAGCTCAATTGGCAGAGCACTGGTCTCCAAAACCAGCGGTTGAGAGTTCGAGTCTCTCCTGCCGTGCCGATGCGCTGAGGGAAAGGAAGCGATAGTGGCGACACGACCGGCGCCCGGGTTCCTCCGGTTCACCCAGGAGTCATGGCAGGAGCTGCGGAAGGTGACCTGGCCGAGCCGCGAGACGGTGATCCGACTGACGGTGATCGTGCTCATCATCTCGGCCATCGTCGCCGCGTACATCCTGCTGTTCGACAACGTGTTCCACCTCCTCGTCGACCGGTGGGTGCTGAACACGCCGGAGACGACGCCCGCGCCGCTTCCGGTGCAGCAATGACCCGGGACGGGGAGCCTGCGATGAACGACGAGCGCGAAGAGAGCGCGACGCCCGCCGAGACCGCGGAGGTCCAGGACCCCGTGGCCGAGCGGGAGGAACGCGACGCGGCGAAGCTCTCCGACCAGGCCGCCGCGGAGGCGGCGCGCGCGTTCCTCGGCGAGGCGGAGCCGGAGGAGGAGGGCGTCTCGCCCGAGGAGGCGAAGGCGATGCTCCGGCGCGCGGGCGCCGTGCTCGAGGCCGAGCCCGAGGCGCCCGCGGCGGAGGCGGCGGTCCTGCCGGAGCCCGAACCCGAGCCGGCACCGGCCGTGGAGAAGCCGGCGGTGGAGGTCGATGACCGCCGCTGGTACGTCATCCACACGTACTCCGGTTACGAGAACAAGGTGAAGACGAACCTCGAGCACCGCATCCACTCCATGGACATGGGCGACAAGATCTTCCAGGTCCTCGTGCCGACCGAGGAGGAGATCGAGATCAAGAACGGCAAGCGCCACCCCGTGGAGCGCAAGGTCTATCCGGGATACGTGCTCGTCGAGATGAAGATGGACGACGATTCCTGGTACGTCGTGCGCAACACGCCAGGCGTCACGAGCTTCGTCGGCATGGGCACGACGCCGACCCCGCTCTCCGATGGCGAGGTCAAGGCGATCCTGCGGCAGATCAAGCTCGACGCGCCGAAGTACAAGGTCGCGTTCACGAAGGGCGAGGCCGTGCGCGTCACGGACGGACCGTTCACCGACCTCCATGGCGTGGTCGATGACGTGAACCCCGAGCGGAACAAGGTGAAGGTCCTCGTGTCGATCTTCGGCCGCGAGACGCCGGTCGAGCTCGACTTCCTGCAGATCGAGAAGCTGGTCAAGTGAGAAGGAAGAATGAGGCACGAGCGAGGAGAGGCTTTGCCGCGACGAGCGAGTACGACCCGCCGGGGCGCGTCTCCCGGCGAAGCCGGAGATTGAGCAGGTAGATGTCGAAGAAGGTCAAGGCCGTCATCAAGGTGCAGATCCAGGCGGGCAAGGCGACCGCCGCGCCGCCGGTCGGCACGGCCCTCGGCCCGCATGGCATCAACATGGGCCAATTCATCAAGGAGTACAACGAGCGGACCGCATCGCTGACCGGTACCGTCGTTCCGGCCGTCGTGACGATCTTCGAGGACCGCTCGTACACGTTCGTGACCAAGAGCCCGCCCGCGGCGGACCTCATCCGCAAGGAGGCGGGCATCGAGAAGGGCTCGGCCACGCCCAACAAGAACAAGGTCGGGAGCCTCTCGCGCTCGAAGGTCCGGCAGATCGCCGAGACGAAGATGAACGACCTGAACGCGAACTCCGTGGACTCGGCGATGAAGATGGTCGAGGGGACCGCGCGCAGCATGGGAGTCGAGATCACCGGCTAGCACGCGAGAACGTGGACCGCGCGTCAGACGGGAGGCCGCACCGCGGCCGAAGGGAGCAGGACATGGCGCAGCACGGGAAGCGCTATCGGGCGCTGGCGGAAAAGATCGAACACGACACGCCGTACGCGCCGGCGAGCGCGGTGAAGCTCGTCAAGGAGACCTCCGGAGCGAAGTTCGATACCACGGTGGAGCTGCATCTGCGGATGGGCGTCGACCCGCGCCACGCCGACCAGATGGTGCGCGGCTCGGCGGTGCTGCCGAACGGGACGGGCAAGACGGTCAGGGTCGCGGTGTTCGCGCAAGGCGACCGCGCACGGGAGGCGACGGCCGCCGGCGCCGACGTGGTCGGGGCCGACGACCTCGCCAAGCGGATCGAAGGGGGCTGGCTCGATTTCGACGTCGCCGTCGCGACCCCCGATCTCATGGGCGCGGTCGGCCGGCTCGGGAAGATCCTTGGACCACGCGGGCTGATGCCGAACCCGAAGTCGGGGACGGTCACGTTCGACGTCTCGAAGGCGGTGCGTGACGCGAAGGGCGGGCGGATCGAATTCCGCGTGGACAAGACCGGCGTGGTGCACACGGTCGTCGGCAAGGCGTCGTTCACGGAGGAGGCGCTCCTGCAGAACCTCGCGACCGTCATGGACGCCGTGAACCGCGCGCGGCCGGCCGGCCTCAAGGGCAACTACATCGAAACGATCCACCTGACCAGCACGCAGGGGCCGAGCGTGAAGCTCGATCTCGGGCCGGCGATCGCGCTCGCGGGTCAGTCCCGCGCCTAGCGGACGGATCGGTCGCGCGCCCTGCGGATAGACTGGAGCGCGAGTCGAATTTCATACCGCAGCCGTAGAAGCCGGTTCCCGAACGGGGCTTGAATCCGCCGACGGCGGAGCCAGCGGAGGCAGATCGCGCGCGACGGCGACGTCGCGTCGGCCTTCGCCCCGCTCGGGACGAAGGCCTTTTTCATCCCAGAGCGCGAAAGGAGGTGAGCGATGGCGAAGGTCAAGACGGGTCCGAAGACGAAGCGCCGGGGCGGCGGCATCCCCGCGAAGGCGAAGGCGGTCGAGGCCCTGCAGGCCGACATCGAGCGCGCGGGCGCGATCATCGTGACCGACTACCGCGGACTGCGCGTGCAGGAGCTCCAGGACCTGCGGCGCAAGCTCCGGCCGCGCGGCATCGAGTACCACGTCGTGAAGAACAGCCTGTTCAGCCGCGCTGCCGAGCACTCCCAGCGCGGAGCGATCGCGTCGCTGCTGACCGGTCCGACCGCGGTCGCGCTCGGCGGCGGCGACGAGGCGGAGTTCGCGAAGGGCGTGATGGACGAGACACGTCCGTACCGCGCGATGAAGATCGTCGGTGCGTTCATCGGCGGCCGAGCGCTTGGCGCCGACGACGTTCAGTCGCTCGCCCGGTTGCCAGGACGGCCGCAGCTCCAGGCGACGCTCGTCGGGATCCTTCAGGCGCCGCTCACGAACGTGGTCGCCACGCTCGAAGCGCCACTGGGCAACCTGATCCGCGTCCTCATGGCGCGCGCGGAGCAGACCGCGTGACCGCGCGCTGACCCACCGCATCCGCTCCACGAACGCGACCCGCTCGAGACGGACGAAAGAAAGGGAACCGAAGACATGGCAGTCGACACGAACACCGAGAAATTCGACAAGCTGGTGAAGGACATCGAGGGTCTGTCGATCCTCGAGATCGCGCAGTTCGGCAAGTACCTGCAGGACCGTTGGGGCGTCTCCGCCGCTCCGGTGGCGGTCGCGGCGGCCGGTGGCGCGGCCGGCGGCGCGGCCACGGCCGAGCCGGTCGAGGAGAAGACCGAGTTCACCGTGGTGCTCAAGGAGACCGGCGCCTCCAAGATCAACGTCATCAAGACGGTTCGCGAGATCACCGGTCTCGGCCTCAAGGAGGCGAAGGACCTGGTCGACGGCGCGCCGAAGCCGGTCAAGGAGAACGTCGGCAAGGACGAGGCCGAAGCCGTCAAGAAGAAGCTCGAGGACGCCGGCGCCACCGTGGAAATGACTTGAGCGATCGGCCGCGGATGGCCCTTTTTCGGGGCTTTCCCGTGCGCCCTGCGACCAGCTTCGGTATCGCTGGCGGTCGCCTGCCTGCCTGCTGAGCGGCGGGCGCTAAAGTTTCCTCTGCGGGACCGCCTCGGCGGGATCGCGAAAGGTGCCGGACCGGGACCACGCAACGGGCGGGGTCCCGGTCCTGGTTTTCCACAGGCCCCGGTCCACGGATCGTCAGCTTCAACGGCCGGCCGCGGACCGCGTCGCGAGGACCGATCGCTCAGCCGGGGTCGGGCGCGTCCGCGGGCACGAGGTGCGATCCGAGCGCGCGCGCCGCGAGGAACCGTTCCCCTTCCGCGGTGCCGAGGAGCAGCGCGGTCTTCGCGAGGACCTCGGCCTCGGTGCCGGTCCGCGCGATGACCGACACCTCGCGCAGGTCCGTCGCGGCGGGAAGTCCGGTCCGTGGATCGATGAGGTGGTGGAGGCCGTCGCCCCAGCGGCGCGCCGTCGTGCCGCTCGTCGCGGCGCCCATGTCTCGCAGCAGCACGGTGGTGCCGCCGAACCCGACCGGCCAGCCCTCACCGTCCGGCCCGCCACCGATCGCGCGCAGGTCGCCGGCGAGATTCGCGAGCGCGTTCGACCCAAGGCGCTCGACGGCCCGGTCGGCGAGCCAGCCCTTCGCGAGGCCACCGAGATCGATCGCCGCGCCCTCGCTCAGCTTCGCCTCCCCGGGGCGCAGGGCGACGATGTCAGGGAGCGGTGGCACGATGACGGGCGCGCCGCTCGGCTCCGTCGGGCCGGCGGCGAAGTCGCGGGTGTAGCCCGCCGCGAGGAGGGCGGGCAGCACCCCGACGTGGACGAGGCCGCCGCTCAGCTCGTACGCGGCGAGCGAGGCGCGGAGCAGCGCCTCCAATGCCGGCGAGACGCTCGTCCACCGTCCGGCCGAGCGGTTGAACCGCGAGAGCTCGCTGTCCGTCGAGAACCGGGTGAGCCGCTCGTGCATCGCGGCGATCCACGAACGCGTCTCGGCGAGCGCGGGGTCGTCGGCGACGTCCTGGCCCGCCTTCGCGGATGCCCCCGTCCGATCCCGCGCGCGGTAGAGCTCGCAGCGACCGCCGAGCGCCTCGAAGTGCAGCGCGGCCGTGCCGCCCGGCTCAGGCGCGGAGGAAGGGGATCCGATCGAAGCTCTGGTCGAAGATCGCGCGCGCGTCGACGCCCAGGTGGCCGTCGAGGACCTCCTGGTAGACGGACCGGAAGTCGACCGCGTACGCGAGATTCCCACCGCCGTCCAGCTTCGTGAGCGACGGCGTCTCGCCGTACAGGCCACCCTTCACCGGGTCGCCGACGAGGAACATCGTCGAGGCCGTTCCGTGGTCGGTGCCGGCGCTCGCGTTCTCCCGTGGCCTGCGGCCGAACTCGGACCAGGTCGCGATGAGGACGCGGTCGGCCATGCCGTGCGCGGTGAGATCCTCGTGGAACGCGCTGATCGCCTGGTCGAGGTAGGCCATCAGCGCATCGTGACGGTTGAGCTCGGTGTAGTGGGTGTCGAAGCCGCCCAGCGTGACGTGCAGCAGCTTCACCCCGGTGCCGGTCACGATGAGCTCAGCCGCGAGCTGGAGCGCGTTGGCCAGCTGATTCTTCGAGCTGTACACGAGCTGGACGTTGTCCGAGTAATGACCTTTCGGCACGTACTGGGCCGCGCTCGTCCGCAGCTGCGCGACGGTGTCGCGCGCGGTCGCGACCGCGGTGTCGAAAAGCGCTCCATAGATCCCCGGTGTGCCGGTGTACAGCGCGCCGACCGCGCGCTCCATGTCGTCGCCCTGGAACTTGAAGGTCTGCTGGTCGTTCACGACGGTGAGCGTCGCCTGGAGATCGCGCAGTGCGCCCGGGATCCCGGTCGTCCCGCAGGCGCACCCGACGAGCGGATGGCCGGCCGAGTCGTAGTTCTTCGCGATGGTCTTCCCAAGCCAGCCGTCCTGCTCGCGTCGGGCCGGGTCCGCCGTCTCCCAGACGCGGATCGAGTCGAAGTGCGAGAACGACGGCTTCGGGTAACCGACGCCCTGGACGATCGCGACCTTGCCCGCGTCGTAGAGCGACTTCAGCCCCTTCAGGTTCTTGTTCAGGCCGAACTCGCCGCTGAGCCGTAGCGCGCTGTCGGCGGCGACGCCGAGCTGCGGCCGCAGCGAGCGGTAGCTCGCGTCGTCGAGCGGGATCACGGTCTGCAGCCCGTCGTTGCCGCCGGCGAGCTGGATCATCACGAGGATCCGGTCGTTCGTGGCCCCGCCGTCCTGTTTCGCCGCGTAGACCGCCTTCGCGAAGACGTCGGGGACGGCCGCGTATCCGGCCGCCAGGCCCGCGGCACCGGCGCCGAAGACGAGCCCGGCGCGGAGGAAATCGCGCCGGCCGATCTTCGAGAGGCTGAGCTCGCTTCTCACGCGCTGCTCCCTTCCGTGGCTTGGGGAGTTCCCGGGAGACAGCTCCCTCCGGCATCGCGGCCTGGGGGGTTCTCGGGGGGCGGAGCCCCCCGGTTGTCATTCATTTCAGCTGGAATTCCGGGGCGACGAGGACCACCGCCCAGCGTCGCTGGTCGCCGCCGGAATCGTTGAACAGCTTCAGGGTCTGCGATGACAGCGTCGAGTCGAGGACGTCGGCGACGGCCCGGTCGCTCGAGGGAAGCTTGCGGGTCTGCTGGACGGCCGCGGTCACGAAGTTCGCACGCCCGAGCATCGTGTTCGAGCTGACCCACGACTCGTTCTCCGGCCATCCGCCGACGCTCGGCGGGTCGAACAGGGTTTGGCCCATCGTCGAGCCGCTCCGCACGATGAGCGGCGAGAGCTGCGGGTTCCCGAGCGCCCGTGCGGTCCCGACCATGAACTCGGTCGGCGATTTCACGAGCGCGCGGTAGGCGCGATCCGACGTGAACTCAGGTGCCGTGAACACGTCGTGCATGAGCGACCGGACGTCGTAGCCTGTCGCGCGGAACCGCGCGGCGAGACGAGCGACCAGCGCCTCGGCCGGATCCGGCATCGCGAAGTGCACGAGGATCCGGCGCACGATGTGGGGCGCCGTGGCGTCGGACGCGAGGATCCGGTCGATGACGGCCTCGGTGTCGAGCCGTCCCGTCTGCCCCAGGAACGTGAGGGGTGGCCCGCTGTACGCGCGAGCCCGCTCGAACACCCCGGTCTTCACCGGGTCCGCTTGCGGCGTCCGCCCGTTCGGGTTCTGGCGCCGCGCGCCCTCGACCATCGCCTCGGTGCGGGGCTCGCGCCAACCGGCGAGCGCCTTCGCCGCCGCGCGCACGTCATCCTCGGTGAAGCTGCCCGCGCCCATCGTGAAGAGCTCCATGAGCTCGCGGGAGTAGTTCTCGTTGGGGTTCCGGCCGGTGCTCGTCGCGAGGTCGAGGTAGCGGAGCATCCCCGGATCGATCGTGACCTGGTAGAGGATCGAACGGAGGTCCCCGAGCGCGAAGCCGCGCCACGTCCGGTTCTGCCAGTAGAGGAAGGGCGTTTGCAGCCCGACCTTCCGGTAGTCGCTCGTGAAGTGCCCATGCCAGAAGAGGGTCATCCGCTCGATGAACGGGGTCGGGCTCGCGAGCATCCAGTCCACCCACCACTGCTGCAGCGCGCCCAGCCGGAGCGGGCTCATCTGGCTCGCCGCGTCGGCACCGGTCAGCTCGGGCGGCTGGGCCGCCGGCGTCTCGAGCAGCCGATCGACGGTCTTCGCCCAGCCGTCCGACCGGGCCTGGTCGAGCTCGGCGGCGGTCGCGCCGAAGGTCGTCCGGCGGAGGAGGTGCGCGACCTGAGCTGGCTCTGCGGCGAGCGGGGAGACCCAGTCGAGACCGGCCGCGTTCGCCTGGGTGCCGGTCACGGGCACGCGTTCGAGCCGGGAGTACGCTTCCAGCCCGAGGAGCCGGGAGGTCGCCAGCCCGGCAGCGCCGGCGACGGCGGTCGCAAGCACGGTCCGGCGCCTGACCTTTGGCAGACCGAGCGCTGACTTGAGGGCCGTCGTCCGCGTCGCCATTCGCCTGAGAGTACCCACGGGATCGGCGCTCGTTGCGTCCGCGAAGCGTATTTCCGGCGTCTTTTACAGAGTTCTTGCGCCTGCGATCCGCTCCGGGCGCCGGGCGCGGCCCGATCCGGTCGACGGCGCTGACCGGTCGGTCGTGGGCCAATGCCCCAGTGCCGACCGTTGACCCACTACCGACCGTTTTGCCCTCTTGACACGGCCTTCCCGCCGACGGAAAGTATCCGGTTCCTGTTGACCTCTCCCGGCCGGTCGCGTAACATGACGGCCTTGCCACCTTTCCTTCTGCCGCGTGACCGCCTGCCCGCGCGCCCCCACCGACCCCAGCCTTGAGGAGGGCCCCCGCATGTCGCTGACCCTCGACCGTCCCCCGGCGTCCCCGATCGAGCGCCGCAACTACGCATCGCTGCCCGAGGTCCTGCCCCTGCCGAACCTCATCCAGACCCAGATCGACTCGTTCAAGTGGTTCTGCGACGAAGGTCTCGGCGAGCTGTTCGCGGAGATCTCCCCGATCCAGGACTTCACCGGAAAGAACCTCGACCTGCGTTTCCTGAGCAGCGAGTTCCGCGACCCGAAGTACTCCGAAGAAGAGTGCCGGACGCGCGACCTGACGTTCAGCAAGCCGCTGTGGGCGAAGGTCGAGCTCGTCAACAAGGAGACGGGAGAGGTCAGCGAGCAGGACGTGTTCCTCGGCGACTTCCCGTGGATGACCGACAAGGGCACGTTCGTGATCAATGGCGCCGAGCGCGTCGTGGTGAGCCAGCTCGTGCGGTCGCCGGGCGTGTACTTCACCGCGGTCGATGACCCGACGACCGGGCGGCAGCTCTTCTACGCGAAGCTCATCCCGAACCGCGGGGCGTGGCTCGAGTTCGAGACGTCGAACAAGGACGTCCTCTCGGTCAAGGTCGACCGCAAGCGCAAGCTGCCGGTCACGACGCTGCTGCGCGCGATCGGGTATTCGACGAGCGACGAGATCCGCCAGCTCTTCACGAGCGTCGACCTGGATCCCGAGCACCAGTACATCTCGTCGACCCTCGACAAGGACCCCACCCAGAACCAGAACGACGGGCTCGTCGAGGTGTACAAGCGCCTCCGGCCCGGCGACCCGCCCACGATCGACAACGCCCGCAATCTCGTGAACGCGCTGTTCTTCAACTTCCGCCGGTACGACCTCGCGAAGGTCGGCCGGTACAAGCTGAACCGCAAGCTCGGCCTGGACGTGCCGATGGACCAGCGGACGCTCACGAACGACGATCTCGTACGGATCGTCGCGCGGATCGTCGAGCTCAACCGCGGGCTCGGGAAGCCGGACGACATCGACCACCTCGGCAACCGTCGCGTCCGCGCCGTCGGCGAGCTCATCCAGGGGCAGTTCCGGGTCGGCCTGCTCCGGATGGAGCGCGTCGTCCGCGAGCGGATGTCGATCGTCGAGCCGGAGAAGGCGACGCCGAAGGAGCTCATCAACATCCGCCCGGTCGTCGCCGCGATCAAGGAGTTCTTCGGCGGCAGCCAGCTGTCCCAGTTCATGCAGCAGACGAACCCGCTCGACGAGCTCACCCACAAGCGCCGCCTGTCGGCGCTCGGCCCGGGTGGCCTGTCGCGGGAGCGCGCCGGGTTCGACGTCCGGGACGTGCACTTCAGCCACTACGGCCGGATCTGCCCCATCGAGACGCCGGAAGGGCCGAACATCGGTCTCATCGGCTCGCTCGCGACGTACGGACGCGTGAACCCCTACGGGTTCATCGAGTCCCCGTACCGGCGGATCGTGAAGGACGGCGGTGGCCGCCCGCGCGTGTCCGACGAGATCGTGTACCTGACCGCGGACGAGCAGGAGCTCGCGACCGTCGTGCAGGCGAACGCGCGTCTCGACGACGGGGGCTTCTTCGTCGATGACCGGGTCCAGGTCCACCGCGGCGCCGAGTACCACGAGTCCACGCCGGCGATGGCCGAGTACATGGACGTGTCGCCGAAGCAGATCGTGTCGGTGTCGGCGGCGCTCATCCCGTTCCTCGAGCACGACGACGCCAACCGCGCCCTCATGGGCTCGAACATGCAGCGCCAGGCCGTGCCGGTCATCCGTCCGGAAGCGCCGATCATCGGCACCGGTATCGAGTACCGCGCGGCGAAGGACTCCGGCCAGGTCGTGGTCGCCCGCGCACCGGGCGTCGTGCGGTCCGTCTCCGCGACCGAGATCTGGGTCGAGGAGGACGCGGGCGACGCGTACCGCTACAAGCTGCAGAAGTTCGTCCGCACGAATCAGGGCACCTGCTACAACCAGCGGCCGATCGTCGCGGTCGGCGACCGGGTGGGGGCCGATCAGGTCATCGCGGACTCCTACTCGACCGACAAGGGCGAGCTCGCGCTCGGCCAGAACATCTTCGTCGCCTTCATGCCGTGGGAGGGTGGCAACTACGAGGACGCCATCATCCTCTCGGAGCGGATCGTCCAGGACGACAAGTTCACCTCGATCCACGTCGAGAAGTACGAGGCCGAGGCCCGCGACACGAAGCTCGGCCCCGAGGAGATCACCCGCGACATCCCGAACGTCGGCGAGGAGGCGCTCGCGGACCTCGACGAGAACGGGATCGTGTACATCGGGGCCGAGGTCGGCCCGCAGGACATCCTCGTGGGCAAGATCACGCCGAAAGGCGAGACCGAGCTGACCGCCGAGGAGCGCCTGCTCCGCGCGATCTTCGGGGAGAAGGCCCGCGAGGTGAAGGACACCTCGCTCCGGCTGCCCTCCGGCGAGCACGGCAAGGTCGTCGACGTCGCGATCTTCAGTCGCGAGAACAACGACGAGCTGCTGCCCGGCGTGAACAAGCTCATCCGCATCGCGGTCGCGCAGAAGCGCAAGATCAGCGTCGGCGACAAGATGGCCGGCCGCCACGGGAACAAGGGCGTGATCGCGAAGATCCTGCCGGTCGAGGACATGCCCTTCCTTCCGGACGGCTCGCCCGTCGACATCGTCCTCAACCCGCTCGGGGTGCCGAGTCGCATGAACATCGGCCAGATCCTCGAGACCCACCTCGGCTGGGCCGCCTCGACGCTCGGGATCCACGTCGCGACCCCGGTCTTCGACGGCGCGAAGGAAGACAAGATCAAGGAGACCCTGCGCGACGCGCAGCTGCCGGAGAGCGGGAAGATCATGCTGCGCGACGGCCGCACCGGGCGCGCGTTCACCGAGCCGGTGACGGTCGGCTCGATCTACATGATGAAGCTGCACCACCTCGTCGAGGACAAGATCCACGCGCGGTCGACGGGCCCATACAGCCTGATCACGCAGCAGCCGCTCGGCGGCAAGGCCCAGTTCGGCGGCCAGCGGTTCGGCGAGATGGAGGTCTGGGCGCTCGAGGCCTACGGCGCGGCGTTCATCCTCCAGGAGCTGCTCACCGTCAAGTCCGACGACGTCATGGGCCGGGTCCAGACGTACGAGGCGATCGTGAAGGGCGAGGACATCCAGCCGCCGGGCGTGCCGGAGAGCTTCAAGGTGCTCATCAAGGAGCTCCAGTCGCTCGGGCTGTCGGTCGAAGTGCTCAACGAGAACGAGGAGGAGATCCGGTTCATCGACGAGGCCAACGTCCTCGCCGCGCCGGACCTCGGGATCAACATTTCAGGCCTGGAAGGTGGCGCCTGATGCTCGAAGTCAACGAGTTCAACGCGATCCGCATCTCCCTCGCCTCGCCGGACCAGATCCGGTCGTGGTCGAGCGGCGAGGTGACGAAGCCGGAGACGATCAACTACCGCACCCTCCGCCCGGAGAAGGACGGCCTGTTCGACGAGCGGATCTTCGGTCCGACCCGCGACTGGGAGTGCTACTGCGGCAAGTACAAGCGCATCCGGTACAAGGGGATCATCTGCGACAAGTGCGGCGTCGAGGTGACGCGCGCGAAGGTCCGGCGCGAGCGCATGGGGCACATCCAGCTCGCGTCGCCGGTGTCGCACATCTGGTTCTTCAAGGGCACCCCGAGCCGGCTCGGGATCCTCCTGGACATGTCGCCTCGCAACCTCGAGCGGATCCTCTATTTCGCGCTCTACGTCGTGACGCACATCGACGAGCACCAGAAGGAGCGCCACCTCCAGCAGATCGAGGAGGAGGCCGAGGCGAAGATCCGCCGGCTCGAGCAGACGATCTCCGACCGGACCGGCGCGATCGAGAGCCGCGCGAACGCCGAGATCATGCGGATCCGCACCTCGACCGAACAGCGGGTCCGGCAGCAGGAGGAGCAGCTCGCCTCCGAGCTCGAGACGCTGACCCAGGCCGCGACGCGGGTGAAGGAGCAGCTCGAGGAGTCGCTCGCCAAGCCGGCGTCCAAGGACATCGTGTTCAAGCCGAGCGACCTGAAGCTCGTGAGCAAGGGCGAGAACGTGACACGCTCGATGCTCACCCAGCTGCAGCGCGCGCTCCAGAAGCAGACCGACGCGCTCGTGAAGGCGGGCCGGGCCGAGGAGGCGACGACGCGCAGCGACGCGGACAAGCGCATCGCGGACATCCGCGCCCGCGCGGACCAGGACCTCGGCGTGGTCCGGCAGGAGATCGCCCCCGACGTCCAGCAGGTGCGCGACGAAGCGCGGGGCAAGCGCGACGACGTCGACTCGATCAAGTGGATGCAGAACCTGACCGAGGCCGACTACCGGCAGCACTCCGAGCGCTACCGGTTCTTCCGCGCCCAGATGGGCGCCGAGGCGGTGCTCGAGATCATCCGCCAGCTCGACCTCGAGAAGCTCGCCCTCACGCTCCAGAACGACATGCGCTCGACGACCGGGCAGCGCCGCAAGAAGTCGATCAAGCGGCTCCGGCTGATCAAGGCGCTGCTCCGCTCCGGCGCGTCGCCGGAGTGGATGATCCTCACGATCCTGCCGGTCATCCCGCCCGACCTGCGCCCGATGGTCCAGCTCGACGGCGGCCGCTTCGCGACGAGCGACCTGAACGACCTCTACCGCCGCGTCATCAACCGGAACAACCGGCTGAAGCGGCTCCTCGAGCTCGGCGCGCCCGAGATCATCATCCGGAACGAGAAGCGGATGCTCCAGGAGGCGGTCGACGCCCTCATGGACAACGGCCGGCGCGGCCGCGCGATCTCCGGGACCGGCAACCACAAGCTGAAGAGCCTTTCCGACATGCTCCGCGGGAAGCAGGGCCGGTTCCGGCAGAACCTGCTCGGCAAGCGCGTCGACTACTCCGGCCGCTCGGTCATCGTCGTGGGCAACGACCTGAAGCTGAACGAGTGCGGCCTGCCCAAGAAGATGGCGCTCGAGCTGTTCAAGCCGTTCGTCATGCGCCAGCTCGTGGAGCGCGGCCTCGCGCACAACATCAAGAGCGCGAAGCGCTACGTCGAGCGCGTGTCGCCCGAGGTGTGGGACGTGCTCGAGGAGGTCATCAAGGACCATCCGGTCCTCCTCAACCGCGCCCCGACGCTCCACCGGCTCGGGATCCAGGCGTTCATGCCCAAGCTCATCGAGGGGAACGCCATCCAGATCCACCCGCTCGTCTGCGAGGCCTTCGGCGCCGACTTCGACGGCGACCAGATGGCCGTCCACGTGCCGCTCTCCGCGGCCGCGCAGGCCGAGGCGAAGCACCTCATGCTCTCGACCCGGAACATCCTGAAGCCGGCCGACGGCCAGCCGGTGGTCACGCCGCGCCAGGACATGGTCCTCGGCACCTACTACCTCACGCTCGACAACAAGGACGGCAAGCGGCCGCGCCTGTTCGGCGACTACGGCGAGGTGCAGTCGGCGTTCGACCTCAACGTCGTCGGGATGCACGACGCGGTGAAGTTCCCGCACGACGGCAAGATCATCGACACGACCGTCGGTCGGGTCCTGTTCAACGCGGTCCTTCCCGAGGACCTGCGGTTCGTGAACAAGGTCCTCGACCGCTCGGCCATCCGCGACATCGTCGTCGCGGTCTTCGAGCGGCACGGCAACGACGTGACCGCCGATGTCGTGGACAAGATCAAGACCATCGGGTTCTCCGCGGCGACGCACGCCGGCGTCTCGATCTCGATCGACGACGTCACCATCCCCGAGAACAAGGCCGCCGTCATCAAGGGGGCCGAGGGCCGGGTGGGGGAGATCGACCGCCAGTTCTCGCGCGGCCTGATCACCGAGGAAGAGCGCTACGACCAGACCGTGAAGCAGTGGACCGACGCGACCGACACCGTGATCAACGGGATGATGGTCGCGCTCGACAAGCGCGGCCCGGTCTACATGATGGCCACCTCCGGCGCCCGCGGGAACGTCCGCCAGATGGGCCAGATCGGCGGGATGCGCGGCCTCATCGCCGACCCGCAGGGCCGGATCATCGACCTCCCGATCCGCTCGAACTTCCGCGAGGGCCTCTCCGTGCTCGAGTACTTCATCTCGACGCACGGTGGGCGCAAGGGCCTGGCCGACACCGCGATCCGCACGGCGGACTCCGGGTACCTCACCCGGCGGCTCGTCGACGTCGCGCAGGACGTCATCGTCCGGCTCGAGGACTGCGGCGACGAGGACGGGATCTTCGTCAACGCCGACGAGGTCGGGATGATCGAGCCCTTCCCGGACCGGCTCTTCGGCCGGGTCGCGGCGATGGACGTGGACGACCCCAAGACCGGCAAGCGGATCGTCGGTCGCGGTGACGACATCAATCGGGACACGGCGCGGGCGATCGCCTCCGCCGGCGTCAAGCGGATGCGCATCCGCTCGCCGCTCAGCTGCCATGCGAAGTACGGCATCTGCCGCGCCTGCTACGGCCGCTCGCTCGCGACCGGGAAGCTCGTCGACAGCGGCGAGGCCGTCGGCATCATCGCGGCGCAGTCGATCGGCGAGCCCGGGACGCAGCTCACGATGCGCACCTTCCACACGGGCGGCGTCGCCGGCGCGGACATCACGCACGGCCTGCCGCGCGTCGTGGAGATCTTCGAGGCCCGGAACCCGAAGGGCGCCGCGCTGCTCGCCGAGGTCGGCGGGCGCGTGGTGATCGAGGACACGGAGCGTGGGCCGAGGGTGACGATCGTGCCAGACGACGAGGAGCCCCGCGAGTACCAGCTCCCGCGCCGCACGCGGCTGATGGTCACGGACGGCGAGGTCATCGAGGCGGGCGATCCGCTCCACGAGGGCTCGATCAACCCGGCCGAGCTGCTGCAGCTCAAGGGCTACACGCCGACTGAGCTGTATCTCGTCGGCGAGGTGCAGAAGGTCTACAAGTCGCAGGGCGTCGACATCCACGACAAGCACATCGAGGTCATCGTCCGCCAGATGCTCAAGAAGGTGCGCGTCGAGACGCCGGGCGACAGCGACTTCCTGCCGGGCCAGCTCGTCGACCGTGCGGTCGTCGAGCGCGAGAACGTCCGGATCAAGAAGGAGAAGGGCGAGCAGGCGACCTACGAGCCGCTGATCCTCGGGATCACGAAGGCGTCGCTCGCGACCGAGTCGTTCCTCTCGGCCGCTTCCTTCCAGGAGACGACGAAGGTGCTCACCGACGCCGCGATCGAGGGCAAGATCGACCGGCTGCTCGGCCTGAAGGAGAACGTGATCATCGGGAAGCTCATCCCGGCGGCGACGGGCCTGAAGCGGTACCGGTCGATCGACATCACGCCTTCGGATCCGCTCCCGGCCGCGGTCTACACGAGGCCGGAGACGGAGGCCGAGCTGCGGGCCGCGCTCGAGGAGATCGACGCGGGCGGCGAGCTC
>WNGF01009775.1_pt1 | contig 15743 bp, 14 predicted proteins | sample 5400641 | NCBI WGS metagenome assembly WNGF01 (sample SAMN13153371, study PRJNA577476) | soil metagenome | isolation source: 80 cm soil or saprolite under grassland replicate 2 | place: USA:California | collected 2016-06-15
ACAGTCAGTGACTGTGCCGTGTGCCGATTGGCCTGCCGGGGTCCGATCCATTGCCAGGGAAGGGATGCAGGCAAGGAGGAGCGCGGGTCGTCGGCAGGTGGTCAGGGTCCGATTCGCTGCGTGAAAATCGGCGTTAGCCGAGCGGCCCGTCGAGCGGTCCGCCGAGCAACGGATGTGACCGCCGTCGGCGGTTGAACCACACGACGGTCGACTGGAACCGGCCGTTCGGCATCTCCGTCGTGAGCACGGCGGGCAATGGACCGTCGAGGAGATTGACGTGGCTCCTCGGGAACGCGCTCATCGAGCGTCGCTCCTCGGGCCGCCTCTCAGGGGCGTTGGTCCGCTCGACGTACGCCCGGCCTTGCGCTCCGGCCACTCCGGCTGCTCCATCGACATCCTCGGTCACCCCTCGGACATCGATGCTGATAACGATCGAGACGTGGGTGACGCGAAGCACCACCAGCACGATGAATGCGGGGTCAAGGTAGGAGGTAGAACTCGACCGAGTACTCGCGGCCCTCGGCGAGATACGGGTGATCTCCGATCAAGCGGAGCGCTTCGTCGACGTCCGCTGCTTGGATGATGCTGTACCCGTTCAGCTGAGCCGCGGCGTCACCGGTCGATCCATCACCGTGAAGCGCACGCCCTTCGACGATCGGCGATCCCCGGTCGACCAACCTGTCGCCCAACTTGGCGAACCACTCTGGCCAGCCCTCGTGGTGGCGTCCCGCTTTTGGTGGAAAAGCGGGCAGACGCGGGCTCCCGATCACGGATCTTATGCGGCAGGGGTGACAGGCTGGTCGACCACCCCCTCGAGTCGTGACGGATGGTGGAGCTGGCGGCGCAGGTCCTGCAGCAAGCGAACCCCGGCCGGGGTCATGACCACTCCACGCCAGCCACGCGAGGCCCGGTCCAGCACCGCCCACACCAGCGACAGGCAGGACCGCTCGCCGGGCAGCCGGCCGATCACCTTGACCCGGCGGCGGGTCTCGCCGAAGGTCCGCTCAATCAGGTTGGTGTGGCGGATCCTTCCCCAGTGCTCACGCGGGAAGCGCAGGAAGCAGGTCAGCTCGGGCAGGGTGTCGGTCAGGCACGCGACCGCCGCGGGGTAGCGGTCGCGGTAGCGCTTGGCGAACATGGTCGCCCGCTGGCGGGCCTGGGCGACGGCCTGCTCGCCGGGGTCGGCGGTGATGTCGTCGAAGATCTGCCAGAACGCCTGCTTGACCTCATCCTGGGCGTGCTTGGGGACCTTGGCGAGCAGGTTCCTGGCGCGGTGCACGAGACACCGCTGGCGCAGGCTGTTGGCCAAGACCACCTCGACCGCGCCGATCAGCCCTGGCGCGCCGTCGGTGATCACCAGCAGCGGCGCGCGCAGGCCCCGCTCGACCAGCTCGCCCAGGAACCCGGCCCAGGGATCGTGGCCCTCGCTGGCGCCGGGTGCCAGTCCCAGCAGCACCGGGGTGCCCTGGCTGGTAATCCCCCAGGCGGCAAGCACCGGCTCGGCCGGCGCGCCCGGATGCATCCGAAAATGCGACCCATCCAAGAACAGGTACTCAAGCTCGATCCCCGACAGATCACGGTGCTTCCAGGCATCGAACTCGTCCTTGATCGCCTGGCAGACGCGGCTGACCGTCGACTTTGACAGGGCCGCCTCCGGCCCCAGCGCCTCCGCCAGGGCCGCCTCCACGTCACGCATCGACAGGTCACGCACGAACCCCGAGATCACCAGGGCTTCCAACGCATTGGTGCGGCTGACGCCCTTGCCGAGCAGCCGGGACGTGAACGGCTGGTCGGTGCCGCGCAGCTTGGGGCGCTCCAGCACCACCGGCCCAGCGGTGGTCTTGACCGTGAACTCGGCGTGGCCGTTGCGATAGCCGGCGCGGTCACGCTCGCCACGAGCGTAGCGGTCGCGGCCCAGGAACTCGCTCACCTCGGCTTCTACGGCGGCCTGGACAACCAGCCGCACACTCAGCCGGGCGACCTCCTCCAGCACCTGGCCGAGGTCTTGCTCCGAGGCGAACAGCTCGTCGATCTGGGCGCGGATGCGCTCGACAGCAGATAGTCTTGGGGGCACGGGCGTGGACCTCCTCAGCATGGGTTGGTAGCTCTGCTGGGAGCCTACGCCCGTCCTACTTTTCCACCGCTACCTGGACGCCACCGCCCTCGTGGGAGGCATCCGGTAGTGTCGCCGGCCCGACGTAGAGCACCAGGAACTGTTCATGTCGTCCTCCCTCCTGGCCTTCGCATCGATTCGTCAGCGGCCGGCCCGGCCATGGCCCTGATGCGCTGACCGCTGGATCTACCCGCGGGCAAGCTCCGTCAGTTGGATGAGATTGCCGCAGGTGTCGTTCAGCATGGCGATAGTCGAGGCGGTCACGTCCGTGGGCGGCGTGGTGAACTCGGCGCCCCGAGCCTTGATTCGCTCGTAGTCGGCTCGCACGTCGTCCGTGTAGAACATCGCCGCCGGCTGGCCCTGCTCGAAGATGGCCTGCTGGTAAGCCTTGGCCGCCGGGTTGTCGTTGAGTGCCAGTTGCAGCTCGGCGCCCTCAGGCTCTTCCGGTGATCCGACGGTAAGCCAGCGGAATGGCCCGTTCGAGAAGTCGGCCTTCTTGGTGAAGCCCAGCACCTCTGTGTAGAAGCGCAGCGCCTTCTCCTGATCGTCCACGTAGATGCTGGTCAGCTTGATCTTCATGTCGCCCCTCCGGTGAGCTGTCATGTTCGGCGCGTTCGCCGCGTCAACAGGTTCCCTTGGCGTGACTGTTGGCAACGTTCAGCGCCCAGCGACTGTGTCCTTTGGTTTGCGGGCCTCTCCTCAGCTCACCGCCCTCTTCACGAGCGCGGCGATCCTCTTCTCGTCGGCAGCGGTCAACTCCGTCAGAGCCCACGAGGTCGGCCACATGGTGCCCTCGTCGAGGTTCGCCGCCTCCTGGAAGCCGAACGTCGCGTACCGCGCGTTGAACTTCGCTGCGCTTTGGAAAAAGCAGACGATCTTGCCGTCCTTGTTGGCATACGCGGGCATCCCGTACCAGGTCTTCGGCGACAGGTCCGGCGCGCTGGCCTTGATGATCGCATGGAGCCGCTCGGCCATGGCGCGATCCGGTTCCGGCATCTCGGCGATCTTCGCGAGCACGTCGCGTTCCCCGGCCGCCCTGTCCCTGTCTGCACGCGCTTCGGCCTTCAGCTCCTTGGCGCGCTCCTTCATCGCGGCCTGTTCTTCGGCCGTGAACCCCTCGTACTTCTTGCTGGTCACAGTGGTGCGCTTGGCGGACCTCCGCGTGCCCTTGGTGGCAGTCTTGCTCTCAGCCACAACGAAACACCTCCTTCGGACGGCTCAGCGTTTCTCCGGGATCCATGGTCGTGGTCATCTGCACCCCCGTGGCTGCCTCCTTCCTCTGGCGCTCCTCCTTCTTCCTGGGCTGTCTTCGCCTGCTGGCCTCGGCTGCCGTCACATCGGCACGTCTCGGCCCGTTAGTGCTATGACGGAGCTTGACAGGGAAGTGTGACCAGATGCAGAAGCCGAGTAGCCGGCGGCCGAGTTCGAGCAGCACCGCCCGCATGCGCGCCGTGGCCCTGCGGATGCTGAGCTCGGCTGACCACGGTGGTCTGGGTCACCCTAGACACGCTGCACGCCCGCGGATCCGGCCGCGAGGAGCCACTGATGGACTCGCCCGAGCCGGCGACCGCTGGCCCGCCGGTCCTGTCACATCGGCGGCGTCTCGTCCGTCAGTACGATGACGGACCGTGACGGGAAGGTGAGTGATGGCCACACCTGAGCGGCTCGCCGAGCAGTTCGAAGAGCACCGACCGCACATGCGGGCGGCCGCGTATCGCATGCTCGGATCGGTCAGCGAGGCGGAGGACGCCATCCAGGAAGCCTGGATCCGATTGAGCCGCACGGATGTCAGTGGTGTCGACAACCTGCGGGGATGGCTGACGACGGTCGTGGCGCGCGTGTGCCTGGACATGCTGCGAACGCGAGCGTCGCGCCGGGAGGATCCCTTGGACGTACACGTGCCGGATCCGATCATCTCTCGCGCGATCGATCGTGGGGACGAAGGGCCCGAGGCGGACGCCATACTCGCCGACTCCGTCGGTCTGGCGCTGCTCGTCGTCTTCGAGAAGCTGGAGCCGGCGGAACGACTGGCGTTCGTGCTCCACGACGTGTTCGCGATGACCTTCGAGGAGATCGCGCCGATCGTGGATCGCTCGGTCGTCGCAACACGCCAGCTCGCGAGTCGCGCGCGCCGACGGGTCCAGGGCCAGGCGCCGACCCCAGACGCGGACCTGCGGACGCACCGCCGCGTCGTCGACGCGTTCCTCGCGGCCGTCCGGGACGGCGACTTCGAAGCGCTGGTGACCGTCCTGGATCCGGCGATCGTCCTGCGGGCCGACGGCGGAGCGTTGAAGGGCGTGTCGCGCCTCGTGCGTGGGGCTCAGGCGGTCGTGGCACAAGCGGCGACGTTCTCGAACCTCGCGTCGTCCAGTCAGGTGGTCCTCGTGAACGGCAATATCGGCGTCCTGGCGCGCCGTCCGGATGGGCACTTGGTGGCCGTGCTCGGTTTCACGATCGCGGACGGCAAGGTCGTCGAGATCGACATCCTGGCCGATCCAGATCGGCTCCGCCGGCTCGATCTGTCGGCTATCGAGCGCTGAACCTTCGTCCGACGGTCACATCTGGCCCGGTCGTTCCGTCCTCCTTGCGTATTCCAGCACCAGGACGGCAAAGGAACGACTCACCGTGAAGCTGCGCCTTCGCGACAACTCCTGACCTGCACTCCCCGAAGGCTCCCCGGATTCTCCCCGTTCTAGGCGTCACGGTCTGAAGCCGTCGCGCGCCTTTGTATGTGTGATGGACGCAAACTGGACTGCCGAGAGCGGCTGCCGCGGACGACGCACGGCACCGCCTTGGCCCACTGCCTCCTGGGCGGTCACGCAAGTCGCGGTGAGCTGCCGCCGCACACCGAGTACCGGACCGCGAATCCTCGGGCGGATCGCGCTCCCCAGGCTCGACGAGGAACTCGTGAGGGACTGAATGGGACTGAGCGGGATCCGCGATCTCTCAGGATCGAGCGCGATGGGGACTGAATGGGGACTCCGACCCTTCACGATCGAGCAGACAACCGAAGACGTCACGTCGATCCACCGCTTGGCCGCGAGCAGGCATCCGAGGGCGACGGCTGTCTCGCCACCGGCAGCCGGCTTGGGAACCCGAGGGGCGATCCGCGGGAAGGCCGGCGCCACGGTCCATGACGCGAGCCGGACGAGCGATCAGGTCGGCCCCGAACCCGGGCACCTCATGGCGGAGGCGCGCTCGGAGTGAACGGAAGGCCGGACGAGCGCTCGGGCGGCGACCGAACAGGACCGGAGCGCCGGTAAGGACCGCGGTGATCCGCGAAGGGAGCCCTGTGCCGGATGGCCGAAGGCGAGCTCGGCCGGCGAGCTGAGGACGCCGTGTGAGCGGCGAAGGAGGGAGGTGAACACGGGCACGAACTGAAGATCCGTCGACCAGGCCGTGTGTGCTCGCGCGCCCTGGCGCGGCGTCGGGCTGCCCAACAGCCGTTGGAGACGGCGCGTGGGCGGCGCGACGGCGCCGGGCGCGAGAGCGCAAAAGGCCAGGTCACGGGGCCTCTACGCCGAAGGCCACGACCCGAAGAGGGGGAGGGCTGTGCCCGAATCATGGTTCAAGCAGAAAAGGCCGTATCTCGCGCTCGCGCGAGCGCGATCGATGAGCGAGACCATCAGGTCCTGCTTCACCTGCTCGAGCACAAGATCCTCACGACCCACCAGATCACGAGCCTCTGCTTCAGATCTCTCAGACGGTGCCAGCACCGGATGAGGGAGCTGAAGCAGATGGGGTTGGTCTCGAGCTTTCAGGTAGGGAGGGGTTTCGGGGAGGGGAGGGCGCCGGCCCGCTGGTACCTCACGAAGGCCGGGCTGGTTGAGATCGCCGATGCGAAGGAGATCCGGACCTCGGACCTGCCCTGGGTGCCCGATCCGAGCTACCGGTCGAACAAGCTGCTCGCCCACCGCCTCGGGGTCAACGCGTTCTTCTGCGCGCTCGCCGAGGCCTCCAGGGCCCTCCAGGGGCACTGCCTGGCCACCTGGCGGCCCGAGCACTGGGTCGGGACGAAATCGGGCGACGTGAAGCCCGACGGGTTCGGCCGCTACCTGCACCCGGGCGGGGCATGCGAGTTCTACTTCGAGTACGACCGGGCCACCGAGGCTTCTGGCGCACTCACGCGCAAGCTCGAGGGCTACCTGCGCCTCGGCGCGGGATGGACGAGGGAGCATGAGCTCACAGGGTTCCCGAACCTGCTCGTCCTCGTGCCGGAGGAGGAGCGCGGGGGGGAAGTCGCCTCCGTCTTCCGTTCTGCCGTCGGGAACCTGCACGCCTCGGGCTCGCTGGCGAGCTCGTTCCCGCTGTACGTCGCGAGCGAGGACCGGCTCACCGAGATCGGCGTCCTCGGACCGGTCTGGAAACATGTGCCCACCGACGGCGATCGCTTGTCCCTCGTCGACCTCCCAGCCCGACCGCGAGACCTGTACCGAACCGCACGATGTCTCGGTCGGTACTTCACCGACGCCGACCCTGGACACCGACGCCGCATCTCCCCTGCATCCGCCACACCCCGATTCCGCGCCCTGCCGCGCCGACATGCCCCTTGAGGCCGCGGCGCGGGGACGCGCCAACCGAAGCCGGACTCCCTCACCCGCGCAGCAGGAACGGTGAGGCCACGGAGAAGGGACGCGAACGGCAGCGGGACGGTCTCGACCCCATCGCGGAACCGGGTGAGGCAGAGGTCGATGCTACCCTCAGGCCTCTCGCGAGGGCGCTGCTCGCGCTCGCCGAGCAGCTGAGCCGAGAGGAGGCGCCGTGAAGGCCGTCATCTACCTCCGGGTCTCGACGAAGGAACAGGCCGAGAGGGCTACTCGATCCCCGCCCAGGCCGAGGCCTGCCGACGGTTCATCGCCGATCAAGGTTGGGAGCTCGCCGACGAGTACGTGGACCGAGGGGAATCGGCCCGCAGCGCCGACCGGCCGCAGCTCCAGGCCATGCTGGCTCGCCTCGCGGATGACCCAACCATCGACTGCCTCGTTGTCCACAAGCTCGATCGGTTGGCCCGCAACCTCGAGGACCACGCCGCCGTCCGAGCCGCCCTTCGCAAGGCGCACGTTCAGCTTCACTCGGTGACCGAGTCCCTGGAGGACTCGGCCTCGGGCAAGCTCGTGGAGGGGATCCTGGCCTCGATCGCCGAACCTACTCGGCCAACCTCGGTCAGTCCTTTGCAGGTTAGTCCTTTGCAGGTTAGGTTCAAGCGGGGCAGCGGCGTTCAGCCCATGCGGACCATCCGCAGGCGCGGCACAGGCCCATGGTCGACACCATCTCGCCCCAGTCTCGTGACAGCTTGCTCGTCGGGATCACGGCGTGGCCGACGACGCGCCATGCGCGACCTGGCCTCGGCCTGCAGGTCGGCCAGCTCGGCGTGCTGCAGCCGCTTAGGAAGTGGTCGGCGTGGACAAGGAACGCCCTAAATGGACAGGGCGCTTGCTTCAGATTAACCAGTACAACTCGGTTACAACGGCTCCCCTGCCCACGCCACCACCAGACTACCGCCGGCGGGTGGCCGCTTAGGATCACGGCGACGAGGACCAGCACCACGATCATGGGTTCCACGGCTTCCCTCCCTTCCGCGTGAGGGGGTTACGCGGGCAGGTTGAGACACCTTGGCACTGGATGCTTCATCTGGGTTACAAGGTGGGAGCGGGCGCCGACGGCGCAGGACTACGGACCACGTGGACACTCGCCCATCGCCGGCTCGAGCGGCTTGGGGCGCGCTGGAAGCTGTGGAAGCTCACAGAACGGCCTCAGACGGCGCAGAGAGCTGGCGTAATCGTGGCGGTGCACCCGGGCCCTTCGCTGACTACAGGCCGAGCCGGCCGGCGGGGTTGTCGCGGAACAGGTCGGCCTCCTCGATGTAGCGGGTGACGGTCTGCGCGGACTTCCAGCCGCCGTGGCGCATGATCGCCACCAGGTCGGCGCCGCCCTGCCGGGCGCCGGTGGCGAACCCGCGGCGCAGCGAGTGCGGCGAGAACCCGTCGCCCAGCCCCACGGCGGCGAACCGGCGCGAGAGCAGGTCCCGCACGCCGCGGGTGGTGAGCCGCCCCGGCCCGAGGTGGCCCCAGCGATCCACCGGCCGGAACGCCGGGTCGTCGGTCGGCGCCGGCGTCTCGCCGCGCTGGCGCTGGGCGCGCTGTAGGCGTGCCAGCCAGGCGCGCCAGCCGTGCACCGGGCAGGTCGCCGGATCGGCAGCGTACGGCAGCCCGACCGTGCGGCTCTTGCCTTCCTGGTCGGTCTTGGAGCGGCGCACCCGCACCCGCAGGCCCTCCTCGGTGTCGCGCACGTCGCCGACGTCCAGGCCGACCAGCTCGGCGCTGCGCAGCCCGGCGGTCAGCAGCAGGGCCAGCAGCGCCCGGTCGCGCACGTCGCTCAGCGCCCGCTCGCGCAGCTCGTCCGCAGCGAGCCCACCCGGCGTGTCATCGTCGGCCTGGCCGTTCCCGCCGGCGTCGTCGACGGTGAGAAGAGGCGCGTCCGGGAAGGCCGCGAGCACCTGGCGGAGCACCCGACCGGTGGCCGCCTTGGCGGGGGAGACCGCCGGCGCGGCGGGGTCGCGGCGGATGCCCTTCCACACCACGCGGACCTGCTCGTCGGCGGTCGGGTCACCCACGCCGGCCAGCCGGTGGACGTGGCCGATGGCGGTCAGGCGCAGCTGGATGGTGGTGGTCTGGTAGCGGCGCGGGCGGGTGTGGGCGTCCAGGTAGGCGGCGACCGTGGCCGCGTCGGCGGGCAGCGAGGGGCGGTGGTGGCGCGCGCACCAGGCGCGAAAGTGCCGCCAGGCGCGCGCGTAGGCGGCGCGGGTGGCGGGGGCCAGCGCGTTGCCCGCCCACGAGCGGGCGCCGTCCAGGTGCTGGGCGAAGCTCGGCGCCTGGAGTCTGCCGCCGCCGGCGGGCCCCGCCAGCGGCGTGTGGTCGCCGTCGCTGGCCGGGGGTGCGGCGGGGTCCGACCGGTGCGCGCCGGGCGGGTCGCCGCCCGGGTGCCGGCGGGCGCGCGGGGCGAGCGGCTCGAAGCGGGCGCTGCCGCACGCGCACCGCCGCGCGGAGGCGGGCACCAGCCCGTGCGCGTGGCGCTCCAGCAGCCGGTAGCCGCGGCGGCCGCAGCCGGCGCACGCCACCCGCCAGGTGCGCGCCGACCCCACCGGCGCGTTGCCGTCAGGTTCCAGCGCGGCCGCCGCGGCGACGACGAGCTCGCCGCCCGTGGCGGCGGGATCGATGGGGGCGAGGGGCTGTGGGGCGGTGGGCATCGGGGAGGCCTCCAGGGGGTTGTAAAGCGTCAGGAAGTGTCAGAGGCGACGACACAAAACGTCAGTGAGCGCAAGAGTGGCGATCTACTACATATAGTGACCGGCTCCGGTCCGCCGGCCCGGTCGGTGGCGCCAAGCGGGTCGGATGTGGGCCATCCAGCGGTCGAAGAACGCCTGGAGCTGGGTGGGGCCGAGCCGGTCGCACACCTGCTACAACCGATCCGGGTCGTCGCAGGCGGCGAACCCGCCTGCCAGCTCGCTGAACCCGATGCCGCGCTGGCGGGCCTGCTGCTTGGCCACTCGTGGCCGTTGACCCACACCTTGGCCGGCCAGGGGAAGTAGCTGCACAGCTTGATGAACCCCGGGCCGAACTGCTCGTCCCAGACGGAGAAGTAGTAGCAGCTGACCCGCCGGTCGGCCTTCTCAAACCCATACCGGGGCGGACCCGGCCGGCCATCGCCGCGGCCCCGGTCATACCCGGTGAAGACCCGCTGGAACTCCTGCGCCACCCCGACCGCGACCACCTTGGAGTGGCCGTCGTGGGCAGCGGCCTCCAGGTAGGGCGCATCACCTCGGCCTTGCGCTGGTCCTTGTCGAAGCGCACCACCGGGATGGCGTTGGCCGTGGCGAACCGGGCCACCGCGCGGCCGAACCGCTCCCCGATCGGGCCGAACAGCGCCGGCGAGGGAATCGGATTGCCCAGATGCTCGGTCAAAAACCGCACGACCTGCCCGCCGACCTGCAGATTGGGGACGTAGGCATTGAGGTAGACCCGGTCCAGGCACTCCACCTCCAACGTCACGTGCCCGTCCAAGATCTGGCTGACGGTCACCGTGCCCGCCTGGTTGGCCGCCGCGATCGCCGCTCGTGCCCTGGCCCTCGCCGCCACCGCCGCCTCCACACTCGCCGGATCAAAGCGGCAAGCCTGACCCAGCAAGCCGGGTAACGCTATTTGCCCAGCTCAACCCCGGCTATGCTCGGCGGTCCGAGGCTGGCCTCACTGGTAGCAGAGCCTCGCGGTGCTCGGTCGCCCGCCTGCCCGTCCCGGCCAGCCGCGAGGACCCATGGCCCATCACGTGGACCGGCCCTCGGTAACGCCACCGGCCCACCCTCGGATGCGCGCCGCGAGCTGGCCGCTGTGCGGCACCCAGGACAGGTGACTCAGGCGGGCAGCCCCGGCCTCCGCCGGCCCGTACCGCCAGCGGGTGACGGCGGCGCCGGACAGCTTCTCGCACAGGTGCTCCACCGCCCGCGGCGGCGCCTGCCGGTCGCCGTCGACGCACACGCTGAGCACCGGCAAGCGGACCTGGCCGAGGCGCGACTCCAGGTCAGGCAGGCCGTCCACGGCGTACCGGCCGGTCCGTGCCTGGCGCCCCCAGTCCGCGATCAGCCCGGCGGCCTGCCGGCTCCCAAAGCCGGTCGCGGGCAGGTACCCGAGCAGCCGGCTCACCGCGACCATGAGCTGCGAGCCGACCAGCACCCGCACCCCACCCAGCGGTCCGTAGCGCGGGAAGTACGGCGTGGACGTGGCCACCAGGACCAGGCCGGCCGCGGCGGTCGGCTCCAGCGCCAGGTACAGGGCAGACAGCTGACCGCCGAGACTGTGCCCGAGCAGGAAGACCGGCCTGGCGGCGAAGCGTTCACGCACGACGGCGAGCGCCCGCGGCCAGTCCCGGGTAAGCAGCTCCCGATACCCGTAGCGGGTGCTCCGCCCGGCCAGCGGCCGGCTCCTGCCCGAGCCCCGCAGGTCGAATAGCACCGCGTCCGCCCCCGCGTCGCACAGCCCGTATGCCAGTGGCCGGTAGTACTTGGCCCAGACGCCAAGCGCAGGCCACACCACGAACACCGGATCGCCAGCGTCGCCGGGCGCCTTGCGTCTGACGACCAACCCGCCCAACGTCGTACCGTCGCCCACGGAGACGTTGAGCTCTTCCTCGCCGCGCGCCTGCATGCCCACTCCTCTCTGGTCGCGGTCCGCGACCGGTGCTGGACGTCGGTCTCGACGAGGAAGGCGCGGATGACCTCGGCCAGGCGCCCTGGCTAGTCCTCCGGGATGAACCCGCGCGACTCCTCGATCATCTGCAGCCGGGCCCGCGGCAAGACGGCGGCCAGCAGCCAGGCGTGCTCGACCCGGGGAACATTTGGTCGTCGGGGTCCCACACCACCAGCGCCGGGCCGGGGAACGTGGGCAGACTGCGCGCGACCCGCCAAGTGTGGCGCGGATGCGCGGCCAGCACGACCTTGCGGATGTCGCGGCGCACCCCGCGCAGGCGGCATCCGGGCGGGGTTGCGGCAAGCTGCAACGCCGGGCCGTCGGCCCCGATCCCGTACTCGATCGTCACATTCGCCTCGCTCACCCGCGCATCCTGCCAGATCTTGCAGACGCAGGCAGCGTGTGGTCGAGCGGCGCAACGGTTCACAAGGGTGCCGGAGCGGGCATCCACGGATCGCCCTCGAACAGCCGACGCAGGATCACCAGCGGGTTCATGCCGTGCTTGCGACCGGTCGTCAGGGAGGAGCGCAGCAGCAGGAAGACCTGCGCACCGGGCAGGGTCCGCCAGCAGCCGGAGATCTTCTGCGCCAGCTTGACCATGCGGATGTCACGCTCAGCCTGGTTGTTCGAGAACGGCACGCGCAGGTCGACCAGGAACCGGCACACCGCCCCACGGCGGGCGTCCAGCCGCCCAAGCAGGTTAGCGGCCGGTGGCTGCTTGCTGCGGCCGCGCTGGCCCGGCCGGCGGGCCGGTGGCGGGTTGGCCGCACGGCCCTTGGCGATGATCTGGTCGTAGCGGCCCAGCAGCCCCGACAGCAGCTTCGCCTCCACCCGGTCGGCCCCGGCGTCCCGGGCGCGGGTAGCCGCCGCGCGGGCCACCGACAGCCACTCGGCCATCTCCGCCGCCCACCCCTGCCCCGGACCGGCCGCAGCCTCCTCCAGCTCGCGCAGGTGATGGGCGTTGCACAACGCGTGGGCGGCCTGCTCGTAGCGCCAGTACGGCGCCCACCCGTCGTGGACCGCCACCCCACCGAATCCTGGCAGGACCCCGCCATCGTCCATCGCCGCAGCGCCCCGCTTGCCGTGCACGGTGAACCAGCTCAGCCGCTCGTTGGACGCCGAATGGACCCAGTGCAGCCGCCCCGCCACCCGCGCGCCGCTCTCGTCGAAGTGCGCGACCTCGGCATCGACCAGCTGGCCGCGCACCTGCGCGGCGAACCCGCCCAACCCCGCCCCTCCCTCCACGGTGATCGCGGCCGGCGTCCCGGTCGCCACCGGCGCCCCCAGCACCTCCCCAAGCAGCTCGCCGGCCCGCTCCACCGGCAGGTACTGACCCACCAGCAGGTAGCAGGCCAGCGCGCGCACCCCCGGGCCGTAGCAGGCCGCCGCGCGGGCCTGCGCAGGAAACCCGGCAGCCGTCACCGTCCCGCAGTCGCACCGGCGCCGCTCGGCCCGATGCTCGACGGCGCGCAAGCGGATCTCGGGCAGATCAAACACCTGCCGGACCGCCACCCCGACCACCGGCGCCAACACCAGGTCGGCGCCGCACCCCCGGCACCGCTCGGGCACGTGGACGACCACCTCGTCAGGGTCATCGACCCGGGCCAGGTGCGCGCCCGGGGCACCGGGCTGCTTGCCGGGCTTGCGACCACCACCGCGCCGCTGGCGCGCGGGGGTGGCAGGCTTGCCGAGCCCGTCAGAGGACGGCGGCTTGGAGGAATTGCGCGAGTGCCGGTCGAGCTGGCGCTCCAACTCCGCGACCCGACCCTGCAGCTCGACGATGACCGCCCGCAACTCAACGATGACCGCTGCCTGGGCAGCCACGGTCGCTTCCAGATCAGGCTCAGGGAACAGCTCACACCCTCCAGCAAGTCGAGTGCCTTGACCCGCTTGCCCAAGGGCCTGCGGGAGAGCTACCTCACACATCCCCCAGCAGTCAACCCACCCGCAGCACAGCCCGCCATCCCCCTGAATAGTTAGAGCGCCGGGATAAACCGGCATGGAGAAAGGGATGAGAGAGCCCGACATCGAAGGAGTAGCGACCCACGGTGGCCCCAAGTCATGCGACGGCGTCCGCGAGGACGGCGGCGAAGCGTTGACAGGGGTACGTGTAGGCTGGGCTATTGAGCCGCGAAATCAAGGCTCCGGGGTGCCGACGCCGTTAACTAGGCCGGAAGGCAACATCGTCGGTAGCGCTATGCGCGAGCTGCCGGCGGACCCCGCGCGGTCGAAGAACCTGTGCATGCGCGGAATCTCCATGCGCGAGAACCGGGAGGTTGGACCTGCCCCCGGGAGGTGGACACCGGGATTATGCGGCCGTGGTCGATGGTAGCGGACTGATGGTGGCGTGCTGGTGTTCCCACTCGATGGGTGGCAGGTAGCCACGGGTGGAGTGGAGCCGGAAGCGGTTGTACCAGGCGATCCAACGGAAGATCGCGGCCCGTGCCTGCGCGCGGGTGTGGTAGTGGGCCCGGTCGACCAGCTCGACCTTCAACGAGGCGAACCAGCTCTCGGCCACCGCGTTGTCCAGGCACGAGCCGGTGCGGCCCATGGAGCGGCGCAGCCCCAGCCGGGTGCAGGCATCGGTGCAGGCGCTGGAGGTGTACTCGGCACCGCGGTCGGTGTGGAAGATGGTGTCGGGCATGCGCGTGCGGCCGCGGGTGGCCACGGCGGCCTGGAGCGCGTCGCAGGCCAGGGTGGCGTCGTGGTGGGTGCCCATCGAGTAGCCGAGCAGGTGCCGTGAGGCCAGGTCGATGACCGAGGCCAGGTACAGCCAGCCCTGGTCGGTGGGGATGTAGGTGATGTCGCCGCACCAGGCCACGTCGGGATGGTCGGGGTCAAACAGCCGGCCCAGCAGGTCGGGGGCGGGCGCTGCGGCAGCGTCCGGCCGGGTCAGCGAGCGGCGCCGGCGGGGCCGGTAGCCGACGATCCCGTGGGCGCGCATCAGCCGCTCCACCCGCTTGTGGTTGGCCTTCCAGCCGCGCCGCCGCAGCTCGGCGGTGATGCGCGGGACGCCGTAGGCACCCTTGGAGCGAGTGTGGATGCGGCGGATCTCGGCGACCAGCCTGGCCTCGGCCTGCTCGGCCACCGATGGTCCCTGGGCGACGCTCGAGGTCCAGGCGTAGTACGCGGAGCGGGTCACCCCCGCGGCGGTGCAGGCGGCTGCTACCGGGAAGCCCGCGGCCTTCTGGGCGTCGACACAGCGGTAGCGGCTCACGGTGTCGAGGTCTCCTTGACCCAGAAGGCGACGGTTCGTTTGAGCAGATCACGCTCCATCCGCAGCCGGGCGTTGTCGCGCTCCAGCTGGGCCAGCCGGGCCCGCTCATCGCTGGTCAGACCCTCACGCTCGCCACGGTCGATGCGGTCCTGCTTGGCCCAGTTGCCGAGCGTGGAGTCGTAGATGCCCAGCTCACGCGCGATCTCGGCGATCGGTCGGCCGCTGGTGCGCACCAACTCCACGGCATCATGTTTGAACTCTTGGGTGAACTGCCGTCTGGTCCTCTTGGGCTTGTCGGGCATCTGGACAGCCTCCTCTTATCGGAGGTGTCCTGCCACCAGGGGGAAGTCCAGGTCCCACGCTCGCCCGCCGTGGTGATGGCAGGGCGGGCCGCTCAGGGAAGGCCAAGGCCGCAAGCCTGAGATGGACGAGCGTGGGAAGTCTGACAGCCCCGTAGTACCTGCGAAGCTGCCGAACAACGCCGGGCAGCCGGCGGCGGAGGCGGTGGAGGAAAGGGGGCTGGCCAAGGGGAACGCGGCCAGCAAAACGCGCCCCGGACGCAGTGCCGGACAAGGCGCGCCAAGTGCGCTGGATCGCGTGCGCCGGATTGCAACGCAGGACAAGGATGCGCGGTTCACCGCGCTCCTGCACCACGTCACGCTCGACCGCCTGCGGGCGGCCTACTGGGCGGTGAACCCCCGGGCGGCGACCGGGGCGGACGGCGTGACGTGGCGGGCCTACGGGCAGGACCTCGAGGCGAACCTCGTTGATCTGCACCAGCGGGTCCACGGCGGGAGCTACCGGGCGAAGCCGTCGCGGAGGGCGTACATCCCCAAGCGGGACGGGCGGCTGCGGCCGCTCGGGATCGCCGCGTTGGAGGACAAGATCCTCCAGCGCGCCGTCGTCGAGGTGCTCAACAGCATCTACGAGATGGACTTCCGCGGCTTCTCCTACGGGTTCCGGCCTGGACGCAGCCCGCACGATGCGCTGGACGCGGTCGCGCTCGGGATCGTCAGGAAGAAGGTGAACTGGGTGCTGGACGCCGACATCCGTGGGTTCTATGACGCCATCGACCACGGCTGGCTGATGCAGTTCCTCCAGCACCGCATCGCGGACAAGAGGGTCCTGCGCCTGATCCAGAAATGGTTGGGCGCAGGCGTCATCGAGAACGGGA
>WNGF01005688.1_pt1 | contig 15742 bp, 17 predicted proteins | sample 5400641 | NCBI WGS metagenome assembly WNGF01 (sample SAMN13153371, study PRJNA577476) | soil metagenome | isolation source: 80 cm soil or saprolite under grassland replicate 2 | place: USA:California | collected 2016-06-15
CGCTGGAGGGCCGGCGAGCTCGCCAGCGACCCGGCGCGGGTGTCAGCTTCGGCGACCGCGCGGAGGAAAAGGGCCGCGGCGGAACGCCCCTCAGACTCGAGGCGCAAATCAGCCTTGCGGGATTCGCTCTTCCCGACGCCGGAGGCCGCGAGCCAGGCCAACGCGAGGAGCGGCAGGAGCGCAATGAGAACGAGCAGCGCGGCGAGGCGCGCGCGCGAACGACCCTCAGCGGACGGCAGCAGGGCGACCGCTTCGTCTCTCACGGGAGGAGGAACCCCACATGTCCCGAACGGGAGATGCACCTAAAACGATGCACGCCGCAATCGAAAAGCTGAGGACCACGCTCGACCGGCCCCGCCACGGCGTGGACGGCTCGGTGGAACGCGCGCGGCGGCTCGCCGCCCTCACGGACAGGCTCGAAACGAGGCACGGGTACACAAGCGACCATACGGCGGCCGTCAGCCGGCTTGCGGTTGCAATCGGAAAGCGGCTCGGGCTGCGTCAAGACGAGCTCGCGAACGTCGAGCTCGGCGCGCTGCTCCACGACGTCGGGAAGCTCGAGGTTCCGGAGACGATCCTCGGCAAGGCGACGTCCCTGAACGAGCTCGAGTGGCGGGCAATGCGCCGCCACGTGGAGTCGGGCGAGCGTCTGCTGCATCGGGTCGTCGATCTGCCGGCCGTCCTCGGGATCGTCCGCTGGCACCACGAACGCTGGGACGGCGCGGGTTACCCCGACGGGAAGCGCGGCGATCAGATCCCGCTCGCTGCGCGCATCGTCGCGGTGGCGGATGCTTTCCAGGCGATGACCGAAAGACGGCCGTATCGCAGTCGCCGCAGCGAGAAAGCGGCGCTCGAGGAGATCCGCCGGAACGCCGGAACGCAGTTCGACCCGAGCTGCGTGAACGCGCTCGGGGACGTCATGCGCGCAGGCGCGAGTGAGTGAAACCGTCGTTTGCCGCATAGCAACCCGTAGTAGCCAGTCAAACTCATCCTAGGGTGCCGCGGGCCGAGCGCCTAGAGATTGGCGATCTCGGGAGAGCGTCAACCCTCGCAGCGTGTCGCCGTCCCTTCGACGAGTGGCCGCCCAGCGTCGCGCCGATGGTTCACCTTTATCTACCGATACGGCAAGCCCCGTTGTCGGGGGCTTCCCGCGACCGATAGGTCGCCGCGGTCGCTGATCGTCGAGCTATGCAGTGCTGGCGGTGTGGCGGCTGATCCGGCCGAGGGTGTACCCGAGCCAGACAAGCCCGGCGCACACGACGCCGGCGCCGATGCCGAAGACGACGTTGCCGAGACGGTCGTCGGCGCTGTCGATCGCCATCGCGACCGCGCCGGCGATGCCGAGCGCGACGCACAGCAGAGCGACGCTCCACGGCACGGCGCGGCGGGACGTCCAGACGCCGGCCACGAGACCGGCGAGGATCGGGGCGGCGATGAGTGCTGCGAAGAACATCGTGTGTGCACCTCCGGGTCGTTGACCACCCGACCGTAGGCGGCCGCGATTCGACCGACATCGCCGCAGGTGGCGAATCGCGATCGCTCTCGAGAGCGATCTTGTGCGCGCACGCATCACCTTCGCGGCCTATGGAAAGCGACGCCTCGAGGCCGTACGGTTAGTGCATGCCGGAGAAGCTCGCGCTCCTGGTCCAGCGACGCGGCGAAGAGATCCTCGCCGCCGGAATCGCCGCCGTTGCACTCGTTCAGATCTGGCTGCTCGACGAATCGGCGGCGACGAGGGTCGCGGCCTCGGCCGGCGCCGTGGTATTAGGCCTGGCGGCCGCGCGCCGAACACGGATGCCGCTCGCGCTGCTCGGCCTGCTAGCGGTCCTCGCCGCAGCGGGAGAGGTCCTGCCGAAGTCGGCCACGGACATCGAGGCGATCGGCTTCTTCATCCTGCTTGCGGTCTACAGCGCTGCGGCCCACACGAGCGGACGACGGACGTTGGTCGCCGGCGCACTCACGGTCGTGCTCTACGTCGCGACTATGGCGACCGATCAGGACGGGATCAACGTCGCCGCGATCATCTTCTTCGGCCTCGTGTTCGGCGGCCCGTGGGCGGCCGGGCGCGCGATTCGGCAGCGTCGGCTTCGCGAGCAAAAACTCGAGCACGAGAAGGCGGAGGCAGAGGCCGCGATCGTCGAGGAGCGTTCGCGGATCGCGCGGGAGCTCCACGACATCGTTGCGCACTCGATCAGCGTGATGGTCCTGCAGGCGCGCGGCGGCCGGCGCGTGATCGACGCGGAGCCCGGCGAGGCGCGCGATGCGTTCGGCGTGATCGAGCGGACAGGACATCACGCGCTCGAGGAGATGCGTCGCCTGCTCGGGATGCTCAGGGCGAGCGACGACCAGCTCGCGCTTGCGCCGCAGCCGACGTTGCGGCAGCTCGACACCCTGCTCGACCAGGTGCGCGCAGCCGGGCTGCCGGTCGAGGTGGTCGTCGAAGGCGAGCCCGCGGAGTTGCCGCCGGGCGTCGACCTCTCCGCCTACCGGATCGTGCAGGAGGCGCTGACGAATGCACTCAAGCACGCCGGGCCGGCGCGCGCCCGTGTGGTCGTCCGCTACGGGGAAGACGAGCTCGAGCTGGAGATCGCCGACGACGGCTCCGGCACCGGGAACGGAGGCGGCTCGGGCCACGGCCTCATCGGAATGCGCGAGCGGGTCTCGGTCTACGGCGGCGAGCTGCAGGCGGGTCAGCGCCCCGGCGGCGGCTACGCGCTGAGAGCCCGGCTGCCGCTCGGTTCGGCTCGGCCATGACGATCCGCGTCTTGCTCGCGGACGACCAGAACCTCGTGCGCGGCGGCTTCCGGATGATCCTCGGCGCCGAGCCTGAAGTCGAAGTCGTCGGCGAGGCCGCGGATGGAGCAGAGGCGGTCGCGCTCGCGCGCGACCTGCGTCCCGACGTCGTGCTCATGGACGTACGCATGCCGAACGTCGACGGCATCGAGGCGACGCGCCGCATCGTCGACGGCGCGGAGGAGTCGCCGCGCGTGCTCGTGCTGACGACGTTCGATCTCGACGAGTACGTCTACGAAGCACTGCGCGCCGGTGCAAGCGGTTTTTTGCTCAAAGATGCGCCCGAGGAGCAGCTCGTCGCCGGAATTCGCATCGTGGCCGCCGGCGGCTCGCTCTTCGCTCCGGCTGTGACGCGGCGCCTGATCGAGCGCTTTGCGGCCACGTCGTCGCGGAAGCCGCCGCCTGCGTTCGACGACCTCACCGCACGCGAGCTCGAAGTGTTACGCCTCGTCGCGCGCGGACTCTCGAATGCCGAGATCGCGCGGGAGCTCGTCGTCTCCGAGCACACCGTCAAGACGCACGTCGCGCACATCCTCGGCAAGCTCGACCTGCGCGACCGCGTGCAGGCGGTCGTCCTCGCCTACGAGTCCGGCATCGTTCGCGCCGGCGAGTGACCGATCAGCTCTGCAGCGGCCAGACGCAAGCGTGGACGCACACCCAGCCGCCGTTTCGACGTGCGTAGGTGTCGGCGTAGCGGCGGTACCGTCCCGGCTCGCGGCATGTTCGCGCCGACACAACTGCGGTGTCACCGTCGGCGTGCACGGCAAGCTGGTCGATGACGAGAGACGGCGAGGGGTTGTTGCGAAGATTCTCGACGTATCTCTCCTCGCTCCACGTCTCACCCGTGGCTCCGTCGAGATACGCGAAGTCGGGGGAGAGAATCGGACTGAGCAGCTCCCAGGAACCCTGGCGGAACGCCTCGATGAACTGCTCGTTCAGTTCCGTCAACACCTTGATGTCATCCATCGAGCCTCCCGAGATCGAGTGCATTCAGCGGGACCACAATCGTGTGGTAGTCGTCGATCAGCGCCATCACGGCGTCCTCGTAGCTCTCTCGCCACTCGTCGCTTCCGTAGAAGGAGCCGAGCTGCTCCTCGCGCTGAGCGGGCGACGCGAAGGCGCGCATCAAGAAGTAGCCGTCCTCGTCGACGATCGACGGGCCGTAACCGACCACGCTGATGCCGGAGCGGCGAAGCATCGGCAGTGCTCCCTCGCGAAAGATGCGGTCGAACTCCGCACGGCCGCCGGGCACAAGCTTGTACGTCCGCACGTCCAGCACAGCCGCGGCCTCGCTCGCGAAGGGCTCCACGACGGCAGCCTATGCCTCGACTCACTCAGACGAGGTCGTGTTCGAACGCGAACGCGGCCGCCGCGGTCCGCGACGGGACGCGAAGCTTCGCGAGGATGTTCTGCACGTGGCGGGCGGCGGTGTTCTCGCTGATCGCGAGCGCCGCGGCGACTTCGCGATTGCTCTTCCCGGCCGCGACCAGCCGCATAACTTCCAGCTCGCGCGGCGTCAGGTCTTGCGCCTCGCCCTCGGCAGGCCGGCGCCTGCCGGCGAGCCGGGCGATGTGCTTGGCGACGTGCTCGGCGTCCCTCCCCACGCCCGGCAGCACATCGGAGGAAACCGCGTATTGAAAGACGAGCCCGACGAAGTAGAAGCCCGGCAGCGACCCGACGACGCCGCGCTCGTGCAGCGGCTCGCCGTCCTCGCCGAAAGCCGGGAGGTCGATCCACGAGAAATGGTGGTCGAAGCCGGTGCACCAGATGAGGTTCGCCACGTCGAGGACGCGACCGTCCTCCAGCACGGGCATTCCGTCGCGCACGCCGGTGACCCTTGCGACGCTCTCGACTCCGGCGGCTGCGAGGTCCTTCGACTTCACCCTGATCAGCGGCGTCGCGCCCGCGGCGAGCTTCGGGCCGACCTTGCGCCCGATCGGCGTCCCCTTCGTCAGCACGCGGTGGCCGAGAAACCGGAACACCGGAAATGCGAACCGCGCCGCGAAGCTTCCGTGGCGAACGGGGATCTGACCCGCGGGCTTCCCCGCGAGCGAGACCGCATGCGTCCGCGAGAGCTCGGAGGCAATCTCGGCGCCCGAGTTGCCGAGGCCCACGACGAGCACGCCGCCCTCTTGCAGTTGCGCCGGGTTCCGGTACTCGCTCGAATGCATCTGCACGATGCGCGCATCGAGCACCCGCGCGAAGCTGGGCACCTTCGGAATCCGGTGCGCGCCCGACGCGACGACGACGTTGTCGGCCTCGAAGCGCCGGTCGCCCGCGTCCACGACGTACCGATCGCCGACGCGCGAGATTCGCTCCACGACGACGCCGGTGCGGACCGGAAGATCGAACCGCGCGGCATACGCCTCGAGGTAGTCCCCCATCCCGTCCTTCGTCGGGAAGGACCAACCCGGCGCGGGAAAGCGCATACCCGGCAGTCCGTCGTACTTCGCAGGCGTGAACAACCGCAGCGAATCCCAGCGCGTGCGCCAGGAGTCGCCCACGCGCTCGTTGGCGTCCAAGATCACGAACGGCCGACCTTTCCTCTTCAGGTGGTACCCCGCCGCCAGCCCCGCCTGTCCGCCGCCGACGATCACCGTCTCGAAATGCTCTGCGCTCATCGTGCCCCTCCTTCGCGTTTGGTCATAGGAGCACGGTAGGAAGTTGCGAGCGCAGCGGCATCGCCGAGACTGACCAATCTTCACCAGACGAGCACGTGGTCATTTCTGACCACGCGGACGTGTCAGACGAGGTCGTGCTCGAATGCGTACGCGCTCGCGGCTGTGCGCGACGAGACCCGCAGCTTCGCGAAGATGTTCTGCACGTGCCGAGCGACGGTGTGCTCGCTGACGACGAGGTCGGCCGCGATCTGCCGGTTGGTCTTACCGGCGGCGACCAGGCGCAGCACCTCCACCTCGCGCGCGCTCAGTCCGTGAGTCTTACGCGGCTCGGTGGTTGATTCGAGCCGGGCGAGGTCCGGTGCGGCTCCCAGCTGCTCGAACACGCTGCGCGCGGCCTCGAGCTCCAGCGCGGCGGTGTCGTCGTCGCCGAGCGCGCGGCAGGCGAACCCGGTGAGAACGCGAACGCGCGCGACCTCGTAGGGAGCGTCGAGTTCCTGCCACACCCGGCGAGCATCTCGCAACGCGGTGACGGCAGCCTGCGCGTCGCCCTCGGCTAGGGCGACAGCTCCCCGAACGTGCGCAGCGATCGCACCCAGCATTGCGCTCTCGCTGCGCGCCGCGATCTCCGCAAGCTCGAGACAGGCACGGTGCGCTTCGTCGACGTCGCCGGCGGTGAGCATGATCTCGGCGTACGCGGGGAGCAGCGCCGCACGCTGCAACGGCGCTTCGCTCGCGGCCATGACGCGGCGGATCGCGGCCGCCGCCACATTGACGTCCCCTTGCGCGAGCCGCAACAGCGCGAGACCGGGTTGCGGCTCCCGCCCGCACCCGTGCGCGTCGCGGTACGCCGCTTCCGCCGCCGCGAATTCCCCGAGCAGCCGATGGAGCTCGGCCTGCTGGTAGAACGCTTCCCCCGTTGCCGCGCGATTCGCGACCTGCTCGCAGCGCTCTCGCGCCAGGCGCGCCTCGGACAGCGCCTCCTGCCACGCTCCCCGCAGCTGCATGATCCCGGCGCGATGCGCGAGGCACCGGCCGCTATAGGACACGAGCTGGGGCTGCTCCTCGCACCACCGTGTGAGCGCGTTGGTCCACTCGTGGGCGCGACGCGGATCGAACGCATCCTCACAGCCCGCGATCACACCGCAATAGACGACACCGGTGAGCACCGGCGACACCTCTCCAGCGATGACCGCCACCATCGCCTGGTCGAAAAGCCCCAAGCCTTCCCGAACACGCCCCTGCTCGATTCTGATTTGTCCCTGGACGTGCACCGCGACGGCCGCCAGGTCGGCGTCGCCGAAACGTTCGCCGATCTCGCGGGCATCGGCTGCAGCGGTGTACGCGCCTTCGAGATCGCCGGTCTCTTTCCGTTGGAACGCGACCGGCAACAAGAGATAGCCCTGCTCGACGCAGTCGTGCCCGGCGCGGTCGACAAGGCGCTGCGCGCGGCCGAACCATCCTCCGGCCGGGCCGATCTCTCCACGGACCGCGAGGTTCATGCCGATGAAGAACGCGGCGCGTGCGGCGCGGAGCCCTTCGTCGGAGTCGAGGTACGCGTGGTGGGCGCGCTCGAGGATTGTGAAGTAGTCGTCCATGAGCCCGACCATCGACGCCGCCGTCGCCAACAGCTCGAGGTCGTCTGCGCCGAGCGGTTCCGCCTGGTCCGCGCGCGACAGCGACTCGTACGCGTCGAGCCACGCGCGTCTGGCGTATGACTCGCGGCCTCTCCGAAGCTCGTCGACGATCTGCTTCACAGCCCGAATGGTCGCAGGACCCCGCGCTGCCGGCGATGAGTTGCGCCTGCCGAGGTGGTCTTACCTCAGAGATGCCCTCGAATGCGAGGAGGAACGATGACAAGACTGACGCTCGACATCACGATGTCGCTCGACGGGTTCATCGCCGGCCCGAATCAGACGGTCGAACAACCGCTCGGCGAAGGCGGCGATCGGCTTCACGAATGGATCTACGGGCTCGAGACCTTCCGCGAGCGCCACGGCGAGACAGGCGGCACACGCAACGCCGACGACGACGTGCTGCGGGAATCGATCGACGCCACGGGTGCGGTGCTGATGGGACGGCGCATGTTCAGCGGCGGCGAGGGCGGCTGGGAGGACGATCCCGTCGCCGACGGCTGGTGGGGCGACGATCCGCCCTTCGGTGTGCCCGTGTTCATCCTGACCCACCACGCCCGTGAAACCGTTACGAAGCAGGGCGGGACGTCGTACACGTTCGTCACGGAGGGAATCGACGCCGCCGTCGCGCAGGCTCGCGCAGTCGCGGGAGGCAAGAACGTCGCGGTCGCCGGCGGCGCGAACGTCGTCCAGCAGTGCCTGAGCGCCGGACTGCTGGACGAGATGCAGATCCACGTCGCGCCCCTCCTGCTCGGCGACGGAGTCCGCCTCTTCGACGATCTCGGCGCCGGCCCGCGCGCGCTCGAGCTGACGAGGGTGATCGAATCGCCAGCGGTCACCCACCTTCGGTACAGCGTCAGGAGGTGAGAGCGCGCACACTCGCGCTCAGCCTGAACCGGTGCGTGGCGCCGAAAGACGAAGACGAGCCGCTTTGTGCGGCTCGTCTCCGGATCGTCCTCGTCGTCTAAAAGAGCGCTTTCGGTTTCCGAGGAGCCGGGGCGGCTCAACCCATGCTCGCGAACGCCTCCCGACCGCGCGCCTCGATCTCCTCGGGCGTGAGGTCTGCGATGCGCGTCGCGATCTGCCACACGTTGCCGAACGGATCGGTGACCTGGCCGAGGCGGTCGCCCCAGAACTGGTCCTCGGGCTGCATGGTGATCGTCGCGCCGGCGTCCGCCGCATCCTGGACGACCGAATCGACGTCCTCGACGAAGAGGAAGATCGCCACCGTCGTCCCGCCGAGCTCCTTCGGGGTCTGGCACGCTGACTGCGGAAACTTGTCCGAGAGCATGAAGATCGCGTCGCCGATCTGGAGTTCCGCGTGCCCGATCCTGCCGTCGGGCGCGGCCATGACCCCACGCTCAGTCGCCCCGAACGCGCGCTTGTAGAACTCGATCGCCGCCTTCGCGTCGTCGACGGTGAGATACGGGGTGATGCTGGTGTACCCCTCGGGAATCGGCTTTACGGCCAATGAGTTTCCCTCCTAGGGTCGAGAATTGAAGCGCTGTCCATCCTAATCGCCCTTGACCGATTGTGAGGCTGCTGTCCTTTTCCTCGGCCGCCGTTCGTCTTAGAGACGACCAAGCTCCTTGAAAGGAGGAAGCGATGAAGTACATGCTGTTGATTCATCAGGGCGACACTCCGCTGCCGGGGTCGCCGGAGTGGGAGCGGCTCTCGGAGGACGAGCAGAAGGCCGTCTACGCCGATTACCAGGCGATCAACGAGACCCCGGGCGTGACGCCTTCCGACGTTTGGATGGAGCCGCCTGAGCTGGCCACTACCGTCCGGGTCGAGAACGGCGAGACGCTGACCACCGACGGCCCGTTCGTCGCCGTCAAGGAGGCGCTCGGCGGCTACCTCTTCTTCGAGGCAGACGACATCGACGCAGCGATCGAGCTCGCGTCGCGGATTCCGGCGGCCCGTATGGGCGGTGGGGTGGAAATCCGTCCGGTCAAGGAGGGGTAGCGGTCCTCGAGCAGATCTTCCGTGACGAGTGGGGCCGCGTCCTCGCCAGCATGATCGGCTTCCTCGGCGACTTCGACCTCGCCGAGGAAGCCGCCCAGGAAGCATTCGCGATCGCGGCCGAGCGCTGGCCGCGCGAGGGCACGCCCGCCAACCCGCGCGCCTGGCTCGTGACGACTGCCCGAAACCGCGCAATCGACCGCATCCGCCGCGATCGCACCCTCGCGGCCAAGACCCGCTTGCTCGAGGTGCCGCAAACGATGGAGGACGATGTGGACGAGACGACGATCCCGGACGAGCGGCTGGAGCTCGTCTTCACGTGCTGCCATCCCGCGCTCGCGCTCGATGCCCAGGTCGCGCTCACGCTGCGGACGCTGGGCGGCCTCGCGACGGAGGAGATCGCCCGCGCCTTTCTCGTCCCCGAGGCGACCATGGCCAAGCGGCTCGTCCGCGCGAAGCGCAAGATCAAGTCCGCCGGGATCCCGTTTCGGGTGCCGCCGGCGCATCTGCTCCCCGACCGCCTTGCCGCGGTGCTCGCGGTCGTCTACCTGATCTTCAACGAGGGCTACGGCGGCCGCGGCGACCTCGCGGCCGAGGCGATCCGGCTCGGGCGCGCGCTCGCCGAGCTGAGGCCCGACGAGCCCGAAGTACACGGGCTGCTGGCGCTGATGCTGGTCGACGACGCCCGGCGCGACGCACGATTCGCCGACGACACGGTCGTCCTCCTTCGCGATCAGGATCGATCGCTCTGGGACTTCGACCGGATCGCGGAGGGACGGGCCGCGCTCGATCTTGCGCTTGCGCTCGGCGGCCGCGGTCCCTACGTGCTGCAGGCGGCGATCGCGGCCCTGCACCTCGATGAGCCCCAGGACTGGCCGCAGCTCGCGGCCCTGTACGGCGAGCTCGTCCGCCTCACCGGCTCACCGGTCGTGGAGCTCAACCGGGCCGCCGCCGTCGCCGAAGCGGGCGAGGTCAAGGCCGCGCTCGCCCTGGTCGAGCGCCTCGAGCTCGACCAATACCACTATCTGCACGCGACGCGCGCGGAGCTGCTGCGCCGGCTCGATCGCGTCGAAGACGCCCGCGCGGCCTACAAGCGCGCGCTCGAGCTCGTTCACTCGGACGCCGAGCGGCGCTTCCTCGAGCAGCGGCTGGCCGAGCTCCAAGACTGACTGCAGCTACGGCGGGGCGATGTCGTCGATCGCAGCGAGCTCGTCGTCCGCGAGCTCGAGCCGTTCGAGCGCGGCGACGTTCTGCTCGAGCTGCTCGACGCTGCTCGCACCGATCACCGCCGACGTCACGCGCGCGTCGCGCAGCGCCCAGGCGAGCGCGAGCTGCGCGAGTGTCTGACCGCGGCGCTGTGCGATTTCGTTCAGCGCGCGGATTTTCGCAAGCGTCTGCTCGTCGAGCCGGTCCGTCGAAAGCGTCTCCCCGCGCGTCGCGCGCGATCCCGCCGGTACGCCGTCCAGGTAGCGGTCCGTGAGGAGTCCTTGCGCGAGCGGCGAGAAGACGATGCAGCCGATGCCCGCCCGCTCGCAAGCGTCGAGCACGCCCTCCTCGATCCAGCGGTAGAAGATGTTGTAGGCGGGTTGGTGGATGACGAGCGGGGAGCGCAGATCGCGGGCAATCTCGGCGGCTTCGTCGGTGCTCTCCGGGTCGTACGACGAGATGCCGACGTACAGCGCCTTCCCCTGCCGTACCGCGGTGTCCAGCGCGCCCATCGTCTCTTCGAGCGGCGTGTCGTGGTCGCGCCGGTGCGAGTAGAAGATGTCGACGTAGTCGAGTCCGAGGCGGTGCAGGCTCTGGTCGAGGCTCGCGAGCAGGTACTTGCGAGAGCCCCCGTCGCCGTACGGCCCCGGCCACATGTCGTAGCCGGCCTTCGTCGAGATCACGAGCTCGTCGCGGTAGGGCACTAGGTCGCTGCGCAGGAGCCGGCCGAGCGTCTCTTCGGCGGCGCCGTACGGCGGCCCGTAGTTGTTCGCCGCGTCGATGTGCGTGATGCCGAGGTCGAACGCGCGGCGGACGATCGCGCGCGCCGTCTCCAACGGGCGGTCGTGGCCGAAGTTCTGCCACATGCCGAGCGAGATGGCGGGCAGCTGCAGGCCGCTCCGCCCGGCGTGCCGATACGACATGTGGTCGTACCGGCTCTCAGCCGGGTCGTACGTCACGCGCTCGATCCTAAATGGGTCGCCTTCCAGAGCAGCGCGCGCTACGTGCGAATAAAAGATAGAGGCCGTTCGTGCTAAGCGCTTGGCGCGAGGTCCTCTCGCGCGAGGGAGCCCGGCGCTTCGTGCCGGGCTCCGTCGGAAAACGCGCCGCGTGCCGCGAGGCGTTTGTGGTAGTCGGTTCAGCAGCCGGCTGCCTCGGACGCAGTGATGAGCGGGATCATGTTGCTGAGCCCTTGGGGCGACGCCTTGAACATTCCGTCCATCCCTTGGGCGCTGGTGTGAAGCATGTTGCACGCGCCTGGGCTGGTCGGCGTTGCCGCCGCTGACATCGCTGAAATCGCTGCGGCCGTCGCAAAGACAAAAACGAGCAGGGCAGTCGCTAGAACCTTCGTGCTCATATCTCTCACCTCCTGTGGTTAAGCGCACGCTTCGGGCGCCGTGGTGACGGGGATGACGTGCGTCTCCGTGCCGGGCGGCAGGATGTAGACGACGTAGAAGTCGACTCCGTCTGGGCCCGCAATCGCGCGGTGGACGTGGCCGAAGCCGCGGTCGACGAAGCCCTCGCCAGGGTTGTACGTCGTCTGGCGACACACATCGGCCCGGGCGTCCTCGTACGTAACCGATCCCTTGACGACTTCGACGAGCGCCGGGCCCGGATGCGTATGCCAACCAGTCGGCACGTTCGCACCGAGTCGTACGTGCTGAATGAAGACATCCGCTCCATTGGGCGTGACGGCCCGGGCGAGCGCCGACAGCGGGATGTCTTCGATCGAGTTGTGTGCTGCGAGGAATCCCGTCGGAACTGTCGCAGCGTCAACTTGCGTGACGTGGTTCGCTACCGCGGCACCTACAGCCACAAGAGCAACCGCGGCAACGACTGTTGCGATTGCCGGCCTTCTCATCAGGTTCCACCTCCTTTTGGGGCCGCCGAGACGGCCATCTGAGCGAGCGGGTGAAGCGTGCGGACGCCCTCACATGCGCCTACGACGGCGCATGCCGCCTGCGGCGCAGCTTCGGCGGTAAACGCCCATCCCTCGAGAACCAGACCCGCGGTCGACCCGTCGCGGAGCAGAGCGACGTTCGTGACCCCGAGCCGGGCGAGTTCCTCGAGCGCGCCCGGGCGGAGCGTCGGCTCCTCGTCCGAGGCCGGGAAGAGCACCACCACCATCGCCACGTCCGCTCCCTTCGCTTTGCGGGTCAGTGGCGTCGACGTTAGGTCTGGCGGTCCGTCCCGATCATCGGGGAGCTCCCTCGACTTTGAGCTCGGCGACCCGCGCAGCAAGCTCGGCGCGGTTCCGCACGCCGACCTTCTTGAGCAGGTTGGAGACGTGCCGCTCGACCGTCTTCCGCGACAGAAAGAGTTCCTGCGCGATTTCCGGATTGCTCGCGCCCGCCGCGATTAGCTGGGCGATCGCACGCTCCCGTTCGGTGAGCAGCTCGCTGCCAGGCCCGCGTCGCCACGTGCGGACGCCGAGTGCCCGCAACCGTTTCTCCGCCACCTGCTGCTCCGTGCGCGCACCCATCGCGCTTGCGGTCTCTGCCGCGACTGTGAGGACATGCTTCGCGCGAGTGCGATCCGTTTCAGCGAGGACCGTCCCCAGGTCGATCCGTGTCCAGAAGGCATCGAGAGCGAAGTCGAGTTCCTCCGCGTCGTGCAAAGCAGACTCGAGAAGCCGCGCGCCGTCGCCCTCGGTGAGGAGTGCGTGTACGCGGCGCCGCGTCAGTTCCTCGCGAGGGCGCGGGTCGACCTGCAGGCGCTCCCACTCTTCAAGCGATCGTGCCGCCGCGGCGCGCCGGCCGACGTGGGCAAGCGCGTCCGCGGCCACGAGCCGAAGCTCCGTCGCACATCTGGGGCAACTCGCCACCACGGCGCAGGCGCGGGCGGCATCGACCTGCGCAACGACCTCCTGCGCAAGCTCCTTCCCGCCGACGAGCGCCAGCCACAGCGCCGCAAGCTGATGGAGCTCGATCCGTCCGTGGTCGCTTGCCCCACGGGCGTACGCGAGCAGGCGCTCAACGCCCGCGCGCCAGTCGGCGCGGTGAAAGTCGATCTCGCTCGCAACGCGCTCGATCAGGTGCCGGCCGCGGGCCTCATCCCCGACGCGCGAGGCGAGATCCAGCGTCTCGGCGACGATCTCTTCCGCTTCGACCATCCGACCTCGCTGGAGCAGATAAGCAGCGAGCCAGTAGCCGGCGTCGAGGGTGAGGCGCGGCAGGACGCGGCGCCCCGCCTCGTCCCACACATACCGGATGCATTCCAAGGCCTCGTTGAGGCGGCCCGCCCGCTGCAATGCTCTCGCGCTGGCGACCAACCCGGTGAGGTGGGCCTGCTCATCGAAGCCGCGCGCCACCGCCGCACGCTCGTCAGCCGCGCGTGCCATCGCCTCTAAATCATCCTCTTGGAACGCGGCCTCGTACTCGACCCGCAATGCCTCGAGGTACGCCCGCCGCGCCAGCTCGTCCGACTCGTACAGCCGCGCGCCGCGCGCGACTGCCTCGTGCGCAAGAGCGCGCCCGCGCTCCTTCGTCCCAGCGCCCCACAGATCCAGCGCCGCCTGCTGGACGTCGAACTCGAGGTCCAGCAACTCGTCACCCGCATGGGTCGCGCGTGCCCGAGCAAGGTAACCGCTGGCACGATCGGGATCGTCGAGCGCAAACGCCGACTTCGCCGCGTTTAGGAGCGCGCGAGCGCGCCGCACGGAATCTGGCCAACGTTCAGCAAGCAGGAGGTTCCGCTCCAACGCGACGTCGTGTCTCGCGAGCTCCGAAGCGAACTCCGCAATCTGTTCGTTCAACCTCAGCACGCTCTGGTCGGAAGGCTCGGATCCATCGGCGATCCCCACCAGCAAGGCGAGCCCTTCCTCTCCGAGGAGCGTTCGCTGCCGCGAGCGAACGAGACGATCCGCGACGTCGACCGACGGCAGGCCCGCTGCGTGCCGGTGAGCAACCGCTTCGCGGAGGCGGCGGACGTCATTTCCGGCGCGTCGCATCAACCAGTCGCCCACGCGCCGGTGCACATCGAGTCGCTGCTCCTCAGGAACCTCCCCGGCCGCTGCGACTCGGATCAGATCGTGCGCGAGCCGGACCGTTCCACCCGACTCGACGGCGACACCGCGCGACACAAGCTCACGCACCGCCCGCTCGACCCGGCTGATGTCCCACCCCTTCAGCTCGGCGGCGTCGCCAAAGGCCAAGGGACGGCCGGCGACTGCAAGCAGCGCGAGCAGTCCGCCGGCGTCTCCGCTCGCACCACGTAGTCGCGCGGTCACGAGACGACCGGCGTCGACCTCCGCTCCGGCCGTTCGGACAAGCGCCTCGAGCCAAAACGGGGAACCCCCCGCCCTCGCTACGAGCTCACGCGCCGACGCGTGGGCAAGCCCTGGCTCCAGCATCTCGACCAGCTCGAGCGCCTCGCTGCTCGCCAACGGCCCAAGCTCGAGACGGCGGAGGCGCTCCGGCGGCAACACCTGAGCGAGCGAGTCGACCAGCGAAATCGACGTTGGCGACGGCCGCCCGCCCGCCATCAGCGCAAGCGCCTCTCCCCGGTCATGGGCGGCGCGCACGAGGTAATGGCAAAGCGCGAGCGAGAGGTCGTCGATCCATTGCACGTCGTCGACGAGAATCAGCGCCGGACCGACCGTGCGAAGCGCACGGTGCGCGGACTCAAAGATCCGCAACGGCTGAAGCGCTGCCGCTTCCTCCCGATCGTCGGCAAAGAGCAGCGCCTCCAGGCCGCGCCCTGCCGGCGCCGTAGCGGCAAGAGCCAGCAGAAGATTGGAGGCTGCCGCGAACGGCACCTCGCGTTCCGGCTCGTAGCCGACGACGTGGAACCGGTTCGACAGCGGCGCCCGCACGGCCGCCTCTCCCAAGAGCCGGCTCTTCCCGCTGCCGGGCTCGCCGACAACGACAGCAGCCGCGACGTCCCCCGCCGCAGCGGCGCCAGCGATCTCACCAAGTTCGACGAGCTCCTCCCGTCGGCCCACGAACGCATTCACATGCCAAAGCGTACGACGACTTCAGAGACGTCGATCACCGACGACGTGACCGAGATCTGGAAGCCAAAGCCCAACGCTTCCCATGAAGCGCATGCGGTGCGCGCGGTCGAAAGCCATCTCGCCGTGTGGGCGAGCCATGCACCCGGCGGCCGACGCCGAGTTGACGCACTAAACGCCAACGCCAGCTCGTTCCCGCCATCACTCATACCTTTAGCGGGGGTAACGGAACGGCGAGGATGGAGAAGTCGCTCCCGCTCAACCGACGCGATCTCCCGCCTGGCCGCCTTCGAGGAGTAATCTCGCGGCGAGAGCGAACCAACGGAAAGGAGCCGCGTTGGCTGGAAAGCCCGTTCACCTCGAGATACCCGCGCAGGACACGAGCCGGGCGCAGGAGTTCTACAAGGGCATCTTCGGCTGGCAGTTTCAGGCGATGGAGGGACCGTTCGAGTACCACATGGCTCAAGTCGCCGAGGACGCGGGGAGCGCCGTGTTCCCCGGCGATACCGGCGCGATTCGCGTCTACTTCGACGTCGACGACATCAACGCCGGCGCGAGCCGCCTCCAGGAGCTCGGGG
>WNGF01008443.1_pt1 | contig 15733 bp, 20 predicted proteins | sample 5400641 | NCBI WGS metagenome assembly WNGF01 (sample SAMN13153371, study PRJNA577476) | soil metagenome | isolation source: 80 cm soil or saprolite under grassland replicate 2 | place: USA:California | collected 2016-06-15
TGCTGCTCGGAGCGCTGTTCCTGCGGCTCGCGTGGAGACTGCGGCGCGAGACGACGCCGGTCCGGGCCGGCGCGTTGTTCCGGTTCTCTCTCGTCTACCTGGCGCTGCTGTTCGTCGCGATGGCTCTCGACCCGGTGCTGACATGACGTGGAACGTGAGGAGGAGGCGATGAGTCACGTCACCGACGGAGCCGTCCTGACCCTCGTCGTCCCGCTCAGCCTGCTCGTCGTCGTGGTCGCCCTCTGGGCGCTGCTCGGCCGGCGCTGGCTGCGGCCCGCGGGACGAGGCGCCGGGCAAGGCCCACCGGAAAGACCCCCAGAGCCCTGACTGGGCGGCCGTGTTGAGAAGGCGCCTCCTGACCCGGCTTCTTCTCGCCCTCACGGCGGCCGCCGGCGCCGGCGCGGCAATCGGGCTCAGCCTCGGGCTCACCCGCTCGCCGTCGGCGCCCGCCCGCGCGGGCGTCTCCGCGGCGCCGGCGTACCGCGGTCAAGTGCAGTGGCCGCCGCGCTCAAAGCGGGCTCCCGCGTTCACGCTGCCCGATCTCGAGAACCGCCCGGTCTCCCTGCGCTCCGAGCAATCGCGCACCGTCCTGCTTACGTTCTTCGACTCCCACTGCAGGAAGGAGTGCCCGCTGGAGGGACGCGCGCTCGGGCAGGTCCAACGGGCGCTGCGCGGCTCCGGGGTGCCGGTGACGCTGCTCGTCGTCGCCGTTAACCCGAAGGGCGATACGAAGCGCAGTGTGGCGGCCTTCATGCGCGCGACGCACTGGACGCTGCGGTGGCGCTGGCTCGGCGGGCGTTCGGCCCGGCTCCGCCGCGTCTGGCATGCGTACAGGATTGCTGTCGTGCCGCTGCGAGGGGACATCGGGCACAGCGTCGCGCTCTACGTGATCGACCCGCGCGGCTACCAGCGCACGCTGTACCTGTTCCCGTTCGCTGCACGCGACGTCGCCCGGGACATCCGCTACGTCGCAGCGACGGCGTGAGCCGTTGATCGAGCGGGCCGTACTCGTCGCGCTCCTGCTGGTCAGCGCCGTCTGGTACTGGCGCGGCAGCCGCAGGACACGCCTCCGTGCCGTCGGCGGGCGCCGCCGTCCGCCATTCCCGCCCTGGCGCGCGCTCGCCTTCTACGCCGCGCTCCTCTCGATCCTGGTCGCGCTGACGGGGCCCCTCGATCGGCTCTCGGAGGAGCTCCTCTGGGCACACATGGTCCAGCACCTCCTGCTGATGCTGGTCGCCGCGCCCCTGCTCGTGCTCGGGGCGCCCTGGCTTCCCTTCTGGCGCCCACTGCCGCTCGGTTTTCGCCGGCGCGTAGCCTCGGCCGTCGTCCAGGGGCCTAGGCTCGCGCCCGTGCACACGGCGGCCCGCTGGGCCGGGCTCCCGCTCGTCGCCTGGGCGCTCTTCAACGGCGACCTCGCTTCCTGGCACGTGCCCGCGCTCTACGACCTCACGCTTCGGAACCACGCGGTGCACTACGTCGAGCACGTCTCGTTTCTCGGGCTCGGCATGCTCTTTTGGGCACAGGCCGCAGACTCCCCACCCTTCCACTGCCGGCTGGGAGAGTTCCAGCGGGTCCTGTTCCTGACGGCGGGAGCGGTGGCATCCTGGCTGCTCGCGGTCGTGCTCGCTCTGGCGCCCTCACCGCTCTACTCCGGGTACAGCTCGATCCAACCGAGACCGGAGGGCCTCTCAGCCCTCACCGACCAGCAGCTAGCGGGGGGCGTGATGTGGGGACCGGGCTCGGTCCCGTACGCGGTCGGTGTCTTCTGGCTGCTCTACGCCTGGCTCGCGGAGGACGGCGGTCGGCGCCGGCGTCCTACGCGTCGCCTGTCGGTTAGCCGTGAGCCGCGCTAGCCAAGCGGCTCACGCTGCCTTCCGCTCCCCCTCCTCGGACGGCGGCTCTTGGAGGATCGCGCGCCGCTGCTCGGGGCGACCGCCGCCGGCGAGGAAGCCGATGCCGGCGATCGTGGCCAGCGCAGCGACGGCCAGGAGCGCGAGGATGAGGTTGATGGCTATCACGTCTGATCTCACTCCTTGAGTTTGAGTTGCTGGACTCGGATCCATACGTAAGCGGGGCAAGCTGAGATCACGATGAGAGCGGCCTAAGACTTCTCTGAATTCCGGAGATTCGAGCCGACCCGACTTGACATATGCTGGGTGCTGGCTTTTCTCGTCGGCGGACCAGCAATCCGCCGGTGAGGCCGGTGATTTCTCTCCGCTCGAGAGAGGCGTCATAGGAAACCGGTCACTTACTCGCAGCTTGAGGGTGAGGGGTTTCAAAACTCTGCCCAGGAATGAGCCCGTGGGGTGCACAGATTCAGTCGCGTGCAGAATCCCCTCCATTTGCAGCAAGATCGAATAAGTGCACCCCACGGGTCGGCGGCTTCGTACCTGCGAGCTTGTCAGTCATCGCGCAACCACGGTAGCGGCGGATCAGGACACTGACACCACAAGTCAAGAGCGACCCCGCCCGGCCGCACCTTAAGAGCATCCTTCTCGCGATGGCCATCTACCTCGCCCTCGGAGACAGCATCTCCATCGACGACTACACCGGCGCACGCGGTGGCGGAGCGGCGTCGCAGCTCGCGCGCAAGCTCGGCCTCGACCTCGTCGACCTCACGCGCGACGGCAACACGACACGCGGCGTCATCGCCGACCTCGATCAGGCACCGGGGGCCGCGGACGTCGTGACCCTAACTGCGGGCGGCAACGACCTTCTTGGCGGCGATCTCCCCCGCACGATCCTGCACCGGCTTCACCAGATCGCGGTGCGGATCCAGCCGCTCGGCGCCCGCGTTGTCATCAACACGATCTACGACCCCAGCGACGGCGACAGCGAGGTCGCACGGCGCGAGCTCGGTCTGTCGCGGCTGGCAACGATCGAGCTACGACGCAGACTGAACGCAGTCAACCGCGGCATTGCAAAACTGGCGCGCGAGCGCGGCTTCGTGCTCGCCGATCTCGAGCGGCTCTTCCGCGGACATGGCATCACATCGAACGAGCCATGGTTCGTCCAGGTGATCGAGCCCAACCTCGCCGGTGCGAGCGCCATCGCCGAACACTGGCACGAACTGCTGACGTCGCAGTAGCTCCCCCACGCGTGTACTTAAGAGGAACATCCCTGACACCGCAAGCCGTTCGGCGCCCGCCACACGACCAGCACCATCAACAGGCAGAAGTTCATTGCGGTGACGAGCCGACAGCTATCTGGTCCGCACGCCAAACTGATGCAGCTGGCTGGCGAAGCTCGCGTGGAGGAGTCCGAGACGGAGGCCGAGTCTTACCCAATCATCATTCGCTCGTTTAAGCCCGTTGCCGACCTCGATGATCGACTCCGACGTATCTTCACGGTACTGAGCCTCCCGCCTCTGGAAGAGTTGAGCGCGCAGGGACCTTGCATCACGCGCTCCGCGACGCGCGTGACCAGCAACGTGGCCGAGCCGCCGTTGGGGATGGGTTCTGGGGACAGGTGCGGGGATTCTGAGGGCGATTCAGGGGTCTCCGAGGCAGGTGATGCTTAGCGCCTGAACAGCAGAGAATGCAGGGAAAACGGCTTTGCGAGTGCGATCCCGGCCCACGGCAGTCACAACGCGAATCCTCCATGGTAAGTAGACGTGGCGGCGCGGCGGCCGCCACCGTAGCGGGATGAAAATGCCCAGCCGTTAGCGAGCCCCTGCGCCGTTCACCGCTCCGCGGAGGGGGCGAGGTCCGCGTCGACCTTGTAAGTCCGGAACCGTTGCAGCGATTTTGTCACGACTGCGCCGGCCGCGCTTTCATTTTCACCTTAGGAGGGGGTCGACGGTTCGAGTCCGTCAGAGGGCTCTAGGCATGGAACAGGTTTTGGAACAGCCAGGAGAAGAAGGCCTCAATTTGTCGCCTAGCTTGGCAACGCAGCTGGCAAGAAGACGCCCGCCGGCCCTAGAGCTAGCCCGATGCGAACGAACTGCTGCGGTCGCAGGTTCATAGCGGGGGCGGGATGTGGACACATTTCCCCGACCGCGTGACCTACCGTTTCACGGAGATTCGGCCACTGGAACCCGCATGAAGCTCGCTACCGCAGCCGCCACGCGCGGGACCATGCGTGCCGCCGCCGTCACGGGGCTGCCTCGAGGTCGATGGTCGAAAGCAACCGTGAGAGACGCATCGGCGACCTGATTTTGAAGCTCGCTTCCGCTAAACGACGGGAGCGTGACGAGGCAAGAATTTCCGCGACGGGGTAGCAACGCGTTTCGGGGGCGGCGGCGTCAACCAGGACGCGCCGCCCCGAAACCGCCGGGGTCAGACTGCGACCCGGCCGCCGTCGACGGGAATGACCGCTCCGTTCAGGTAGCTCGCCTTGTCGGAGGCGAGGAAGACGATCGTCTCCGCGATCTCCTCCGGGGCAGCGGCGCGGCCGAGGGGGATGGTCGAGACGATGGCGGCGAAGCCGTCGCCCTGCGCTTCAGTGCCCGGGGTGTTCGTCGGGCCGGGCGAGACCGCGTTCACACGCACCCCCTTCGGACCGTATTCGGCCGCCCACGCCTTCGTGAGCAGCGCGACCGCCGCCTTTGAGGCGCCGTAGGCCGAGAGACCGGCCATGCCGAACTCGGCCACCATCGTCGTGACGTTGACGATCGTGCCTCCGCCGCGCTCGACCATCCGCGGCGCGATCGCCGCAGTCAGCAGGAACGGCGCCTTGACGTTGACCGCGAACGTCTCATCAAAGGTCGCCTCCGGAAGCTCGTGCGTTGCTCCACCCGGAAAGACGCCAGCGTTGTTGACCAGGATGTCGACGTCGGCGGCACGCTCGGCGAGCGTACGGACATCGTCGTGCGACTCGAGATCGGCGCGCACAAACTCTGCCTCGCCGCCCGCTGCCTCGATCGGGGCGACCACTTCCGCGCCCCTCGCCTCGCTGCGGCCGCTGATCAGCACATACGCGCCCTCGCGCGCGAGCGCCTCCGCCGTCGCGCGCCCGATCCCCGACGTCCCACCGGTGACGAGTGCGCTCTTTCCTAACCAGGTCTCGGCGTTCATCAGGCTGCGAGCGAAGCCTGCGGCTCCGCCTCGATCGGCGCCTCTTCGCTCTCGCCGCGCGTGTTCGTGGCGCGCAGCGCGATGACGGCGGAGGCGAGTACGAAGATGCTCCCGACGAGCAGCCCTCGCTGGATTCCGGCGAACGCCCCGCACCGGGCGGCGTCCCGGCGAGAGCGGCACACGCGACGCGCTCCTCGAGGCGGCGCGGCGCCTGTTCGCCGAACGCGGCTACGAGGGCGCCTCGCTGCGCGCGATCGCCGCCGCCGCCGGCGTCGACGCCGCCCTCGTCGCGCACTTCTTCGGCAGCAAGGCCGACCTGCTCGCCGCAGCGGTCGACTGGCCGTTCGACCCCGACGCCGAGCTGCCGCGCCTGCTCGCCCGCGGCCCCGACCACGTCGGCGAAGCGCTCAGCGAGCTCTTCCTCCGCGTCTGGGACGACGAGCGCCAACGCAACCCGCTGCTCACCCTGCTCCGCGCCGCCACCACCGAGCCGCGCGCCGCCACGCTGCTCCAGGAGTTCATACGCACACGCCTGCTCGGCCCCCTGCTCGCCCAGCTCGGCTCCGACCAACCCGAACTGCGCAGCGACCTCGTCACCGCCCAGCTCGCCGGCCTCGCGCTGACCCGCTACATCCTGCGCTTCGAACCGATCGCCTCGACACCAGCCGAGCAGCTCATCCCCCGGGTCGCCCCCACGCTCCAGCGCTACCTCGCCGGCACGCTCTAGTCGGGCGATCCGAGCCGCGCCTCCTGCCTTCGAGCGCCCTGTTCGCCACCGGCGCCTCCAGTACGCGCGATCAGCGAAACACCTTCATCCCGTGGAGAGACGAGCCGCGCGCGATCGAAGGTTGGGCGAGGTGGCGGCGGAGTTGCGGAAGCAGTCGGCCTGCGCCCCCAGGATGCGGTACGCGCCGCAAAGAGCGCTGGCGCTGCGCCGTGACGGATCAACACCGGGGAAGCGACGCGCCCGTTCGGCCGAGCCGGCTCGTCGCCTTCGGGACCGGCGTGCGCTCCGGAACGAGCGCACGCCGGTTAGAGGACGCGATTATGCCGCCGCGACGTCCTGCTGTTGGTAGGCGAGGTCGGCTGCGGTGAGGCCTTCGAGTGCCACCCGAGCTGGGTGGCTTCGTTGAGCCGCTGCAGCAGGCGCTGCCTGAGCGCGAGCGTCGTGTAGCGCAGGAAGAGCTGCGGCTTTGCCGCGAGCTGCTCGGCAATCACCGTCGCGCGGTCGTAGAAGGCGTTCTTCGGGACGACCTCGTTCACGAGGCCCAGCGCCTGCGCTTCCTTCGCCTCGCCGGATGAAACGCTTTCGTCATACCTGTCACGCCAGAGGTCCTCTTGAGTCCCAGCGCTATCGCTCAAAGCGGTGCAAGCTTGACTTCGATCCTCGATAGTTCGGCGCCGAGTCGGACCTAACTTCTTCGCGCGTGTACCTATGAGCCGCACGATCAATCCGCAAACGTGCGCACTTACTCTGGACCAGTCGCATCACCTCTATGAGATCGTTGACGTCGAACCACCCTGAGCCGAGGTTGGCGTGTGGCCACATGTGGCGATTTCCCCACACCGTCCCACACCGGTCCGATTCCCAGCGCTGCGCGATCATCCGTTCGCGCGCGCGTGTACCTATAACGACGCCGCTGACGTAGCTGAGGCCGTCGGACACCGCACGGTCAGCACGCAGAAGTGCACCGACACCCTCGCACTCGCTCCGCGCGGAGTTGCCATCGCGCAGGCTGCACCCCGCGCGCGAGCTTGCGGCGGTGGGACGCATCGGCGACTCTGCCGGGATGGCGAAGACCTACCGGCTGAGTCCTGGAACGCGGTTGATCAACTCGCTCTTCCGGGTCCTGACCCGGCTCGGGTTGGGAGCTTCCTATCGGCACATCCTCACGGTGCCCGGGCGCAAGAGCGGGCGGCTCTACTCGACTCCGGTCGACATCATCGAGCTCGATGACCAGCGTTGGCTGGTCGCAGGCTATGGACCCACCAACTGGGTCCGAAACGTACGCGCCGCGGGCGAGGTGACGCTCAGTCGCGGCCGACAATCCGACCGCTTCCGGGTCGAAGAAGCCGACCGTCCGGCCGCCGTCCCCGTGCTTCGGAAGTACATGAGCGAAATCCGGGTCACCCGTCCCTACTTCGACGCCTCCCCGGACTCAGCCGACGAGGACGTGGCGGCAGAGCTTCCGAGACACCCGGTCTTCCGTCTCATTCCCGTGGTGAACGGCGGTCGACAGACAGACGCGGCCACATGAGAAAGACGTTCGCGAGCTCGTCCGCCGGCTCGAAGCCGTCGGCCTCACGGTCGAGTCGACGCCGGGGCACGACCGCGTCCTCCCGGGCGGGAAGCCGCTCCGGAAGCAGAACGGGATGCCGCTTACGCTGCCGTTCTCTCCCGACACGCTCCGCTGGCGCAGAGCCGCGATCGTCGAACTACGCAAGCTCGGCATCGACCTGTAGCACCAAGCACCAGAAACGCCGAAGCCCGCCGACCTTTCGGTCACCGGGCTTCGACGGCGACACGTTCTCACCCCCGCCCCGCACCTGTCAAGGCGAAACGTCGTCGCTGCCCCGTCCCGGCGATTCCCGCCCGGGCCGTCTCCGGACACCGGACGATGATTGGGCAGACGTGCGCTCTACTTTTGGTCCAGTCTCACTCGCTCATAAGCCTGAGCTGAGAGTGGCATTTCGTGCGGACAACTCATGCGCGTGCGCCGTATGAGCGTCTCGGCGACATGCCCTGCAAGAACTCGATTGTCCCTGCGAACTTGACGGATTCGGCCAGGCGCATCGAGTTCATGCACCCCCACGCATCCAAATCGAGCCCCGCGCGGAAGACCTTCCCGCAGACACGTTCTCCGAGCTTCAGCCCGACAGCGTTCGGCTCGCGAAGACCGCCAGCCGGCAGCATCCTCGGCTTCATGACCCAAATGGCCTTCGAGCTCGGATGGATCGTCACCGATGGGGACGCCTGCGCCTCAGCGACATCAACGCCCTCAACCACGCGCGCCGCCGGATGCTCTGGAACCGCGGCGAGTAGGTCCGCCCGATCGAGCTCGTCCCACAACGCCTCAATGCTCGACGGCTGCCGCTTGAAACGCCGCACTGAGTCTCGCTGACAGCCCTTGTCCCGCCGTCACGTTCCGCGCGCAGTCACAGCGACCGAGTCTCTGAACCTACGTGGTGTCACCACCATCGCACGACAGCTTTAACGAAGTTGCCGAATGGCCGCGAACGCGTCCTCTACTGCCTTTCCGTGTTGGACGAGAGTCTTTGCCCTGCTGAGTGCTGCGTTCTGCTCCTCACGCGGCATTCCTCGCAGCACCGCCTGGATGTCCGCGACCTTCAGTTCGTGAGGGTGGTGTTGCTCCACCCACCTTAGATAGGCGCTGCCAGAAAGCACTAGATACATCGGGTCGATCGCCCGTCCGTCGAGAGCTAGGTGAACGGGGTTGTGGTACCGCATGCGGAGCGTCGCTTCCTCCGTGTCGGCGTCGATTGACACAACGTCGACGCGTTTGAAGCCGGAGAGAATGCTCAGCGGGGACTCTCCAGGGTCATCGTCCCCGAAGCTGTCGCCAGCGATCAGATCGGAGCTTCCTGAATTGCCGCGCATGAGGTATGAGTGACCGCCGTCAAAGGTGTGCACGAGCACCGCCGCTCGCGGAATCGCCCCGTCCCAGCCCTCACGTACGCGAAACTCGACCAGGAAACCGCCCGGCAGTTCCGCGGCGAGGAACCCAGGAAGATCTCGGCGAACGTGGGGGCGAAGCGTGATCGTCTCGTCGGCAGCATTCCCCGCGCCCTTCCACACCCGTGACTCGTCGAGCCAGCCTCGTGACCTCATGTTCCACGCGTTTAGTCCGGGTCCGACGACTGTGAACTCAGAGTCGGGCGTTTCGTAGTCGTCGAAGGCGCTCATGATGTCCCAGGGATCCATGTAGTCGAGGTCTGAGCCGTCGATCCTGGAGTGCATGAGCCCGTAGACGTGACCCATCTCGTGGCCGAGGCCTGTCGGTCGCGGCGTCAGTGGGCCTTGCGCCACGACGCCGCTCAGGGTCGGTGACGCCCCGATGTCCTGCCAGCGGTTGGTGCACACGACGGTGCTGAAGAACGGCGTCAGATCGACTTCGTCCGCGACAACGGCGTCGCGCGCCCAGTTGATCAGCGCGTCGCGGGCTTTCGGACCGAGGTCGTTGTAGTTCTGCACGCTCCTGTCCAGCTGGTACCAGCCGAAGACCTGCGTGCCAGTCAGGTCGAGCGTGCCGTGCGAATAATCGTCGAAGTACCGGATCATGTTCCATGCAGAACCGACGTCGTCGACCGTGAACAGATCCTTGTAGTACTGCTTCGGGAACGGCTCGTCGTTCCCGTCATTGAACTTACAGAGGATCACCGCCCAAGGTGTTTGCATGCGCTCTCTCCTTTCCTTTCTCCTCCTCCTAGTAGCAGCGCTCGACGATTTCGATCAACCGCTCGCCAGCGTGGCGCTCGCCGCGGCCGCAGCTGTCGAGCTGGACGCCGGTGCTCGCGCCGTCAGAAGTAGATGTTGACGGGTGCGTCCAGAAATCGGTGACGCCCGCGTACGAGAAGCCGTCGGTTGCGTATCCGAGATCCACCTCCAGGCGGTCAGTCGTCGGGAGCGTGGCGTTCTGGAAGTGCAGGTATGCGCTAAGTTGAAGGCCCCCGCTGTTCGGCGAGCTCGTGGGCCCGGCGTCGGGGCCGATGGTGATGAGGGGCGAAACGGGTCGGACGGTCCGACGATGTGCGACATGACCTAGCGCAGGTCCGTTAACCCCGAGCCGGGTCACCGGTCAACATCTTCGTGAGAAGATCGACGGCGGCAGCAACGACGTAGGTAGACGGACCACCGCCTCTACGGCTTCGGCGCCGGTTTCGGATCGAAGATGAGGTCGTGTTTATCCGGACCGCCGTAGAAGCAGTACTCGCAGATCTCCTTTTGATGCGTTGGAATCTCTGCCATCGGGAACGGCAGCTCGTCGAGGTATTCCGGCAACCCTTCGTCCAGCTTGTATGAGTATTGATCTGCGAACTTACATCGGCCAGGATAGGCCGTGCGGTGCAGGGCTGAGCGTCGGTGAATGACGATCATTCCGAGTGAGAGCGCGACAATGTCCCGGTGCCAGCGGACGTATGGATGACTCCGATCGAGTCGATCAACCACGCTCACTGAAAGTGTGCGGTTGAAGTAGTCAAAGTAACCCCAGCCAGCCGCGCGAAAGACTCGGACCTGGACGGAAAATGCCGATGGGATCGGCTCAGACCCGCCAGCTAGGTCAGCGAAGTTGATTTTGATCTTGTTTGCCTTCGGGTCTGAGGCCGAGCGCGTAATCGTGAAGATCGTCTCCCCAGTGTCGGACCGACGAATTTGCCAGCGGATTCGTGCTTCGGGATCGTGCGCATCCCAAAGCAAAGGATCTGCTGTCAGCGTGTACTTCTGGGAGGATCCGATTCCCTCGATGGGGATCGCCCCCGCGCCGTTGATCGCTGCGACCGAATCGGGGCTTAGGCTGATGCGGCTGACCACAAGGCTGGGGAAAACACTGAGTTGGCTCACATCGATTCCAACAGGAACGCTGTCTGGACCGAAGAGCCGGCGCTTCTGGTGCGCAGCCAAAAGGTTTATCTCACCCTGCTTGACGATCCTGACCGGAATCGCCGCGATCGCGTCGCTTATCGCTCCACCTACGGCCGGAAGAGCAGCGCCTCCGCCCGGCGTCAGTGCGAAGAGGGCGATCACGCCCGGGATCCCGAGACCGTAAGCCCACCAATCGATGTCGATGTCGACACTCACGTTCTTCACATCGAGCCAAATCTCGTCCGACGGCGGGACGTAATAGTCCCACTGCCCATACTCGTCATCGACGACCTCGGCATAACCTTCCGTTCCGATTCGAGGCTCGGCATCGAATTTGAAGGTGCCGTCGCCAAAGTCGCCTTCTGCGTGGCCGCCGATGCGCAGTCGGTCGTTCTTCAGCTTGATCGCAAGTGAGGTGACTTCGGCGTCGTCAAGCCAATGGTTGATCAGCTTCCGGGTTTGCTCGGCGAGGATGGGCGCAAGTGCCGCATCGATGACGGCGGCGACGTCGCGCCCAGACAAGAACTCCACGACATCGCCGATCTTTCCGGCGGTCGCTACGCCCAGTCCCGGATTTACAACGTTGAACAGAAGGCTGAGGAATCCATCTCCTGCCCGCGCAGTTCCGCTCACGGTCGTCCCGTCAGCCACGCCGAGAAGATCGACAATTGGGACGAACTCGTCCGGCAGCACCGTTTCCACGTCCGAAAGTTGTTGGGCGAAGGCGGTCCCGGCTCCGAATCTGAACAACGGACCCTTGAAGAACGAAAGCCACGCCGCGGGGAGCGGAGGGCCGTCGAGCACAACCAGCGCCGAGTCCGTCACGAGGACCGGGGAAAAGTTCGCGACCGCGTCGTAAGTCACCTGCTCCATGAGCGGCCAGGGCCCGTTCACGATCTGCTCTCGAAGGGAAACATTGACGCCAGCGTCGAAGGTCATTGTCAGCCGAACCTGGCGTGGGGTCGCACTAACGCTGTCGGCCCCGCTGATGACGAACTTGCCGACGAAGCGGATCGAAACCTCGACGGTATCGGGCTGCGCAGCCTGAAGGCTCACCTGCGGCGCATCGACCCAGCCCGTGAGAGCCATCGATGGTAGACCGTTACCATCCACATCCGGAACCACAGAGCTCGGCGAAACCCAGCGGGGCAAGCGCCCGACCCGATGAGCCATCACCAACAGGTCATTGAGCCTGCCTTGCCCGATTTGGAAGGCGAGCCCGAAGTCCCCGTGCTTACTCATAGGCCGCACGAGCGACAAACTGGGCCGAGGATGTCGCTAGTTCGACTCCGCATCCAGTGATGCGGCCACCAACAGGAACAACTCCAGCTAACAAATCAGACGGCGGCACTGATGTACCGGTGACGACCGACGCGCTTGCTGAAGATGCGTGCGCTGTTTTTTTCCACGGGTTCCTCTCGGAGACCTGTGTCGATCATCCTCGACCCGCAGCCGATGATACTCGCGAATTGACCAGCTGACAACAAGCCGTGACAGGCTGGCCATGGGAGCTTTTCTACGAATCGTCGATCACCCCATCCCCGCCTTACATGTCGGCCGTTCACGAAGGCATTCCGTAAACCCTCGGAGTCACGTCAAAGAGCCACCACGACGGGCGCCGGCTGGGCGAGCCAAAGCCGGTTGCCCGTCCTGCCGACCGCGACCCTCACGACATTTCCCGCGCTCAACCACTTCGGTCCCGACAAGAAGCCAAAGCAGGTCGGGAAGGCTGTGTCTGCGTTCTTCGCCCCGGACACGCAGGCGGCTCGATGACGCGCCACACGCGCGACTCCCAGGCCCAACGCTCGCCAACGATCGGTCCCGCCAGGGCCTCATCCGGAGAGAACGAAACGGCAGCTCGAACAACTCGGCCCACGGGGCCGTCGACGCCTGATCAATTCTCCAAGGTCGCCGGACGCACCGGACCATGAAGTCACAGGTGTTCATGGTGGCCATCAGCCGGACCCATGTCATCGGGTCTCGACCTCCTGGTGCGTAAGGCTTCGGCTCGATCCCCGTCAGTTCTGCCACGCCGATATTTGCGTGCATGGAAAAGGCGCGCATTTGCAGGCCTTTTAAGTAGCGGGGGCACGCTATGGACCCATTAGCGACCTCTGGATTCCGCTTGAATCCTGGGTCGAATGGCCAACCTCGACGGCCTAGTGGTCTCTCTCAGAAGTTCGCGCGCGCATTGGCTCGGCGGAACACGCGTTCCTGACGGAACGCGGCCGCGAGCTTGGCGCCCGACGCAGACGACTGCGTGTCGTCCGAAGGAGAAACGGGCGCTGGCGGCGCCGACGCTACCGCAATGCGCCGTGGCTGTTGCGTAAATGACGCCCTACGCCCGCTGGCTCCATCGGCGACAGCCCCAAGCGACACGGCCGGCAAGCCGATGACTTCTGCATCGCCGCCAAGTCCTACTCGGTGACGATGGAAGCCTGCACCTTCGAAAGGAGAGGACCGTGCACGCAGCCCTTGTGACATTGACGATCGATCCGGATCAAGCGCCGGCGGCAGCTGACGCGCTCGTGAACGACATCCTGCCAACGGTCCGCTCCGCCCCTGGCTTCGTCGCCGGCTATTGGCTAGAGCCTGCCGACGGTCAGGGCTTCTCGATCGTCCTGTTCGAGACCGAGGAGCAAGCACGCGAAACAGCTCCGCCAGTGAGCAGCTGGGCCGCCCCCGGGGTCACCATCAGCGGCGTCGAGTTTCGGCGAGTAGCGGCGACCGCCTGAGAGTGTTCGGCCGGCCGCGTTGGCCCACTCGGCTGGTCTCAGATAGGCGGCCACTGCTGTCACACGGCGGCTCGTCTCGACGATCCGTACGGGGCTTCGCTGCCGCTCGCGCGTGCAGGCAGTCCTCCGAGACGGCGCCCGCGACACGCTCGCAAAGGACGAGAACGCGGTCGTCCGCGCCGATGCCGAACTCGCGCCTGCTTCCGCGGAGGGGCACGTGTGTCCGCACACCACATACGGCGCGAACTTGCGAGCCAGACCACGGCGCGCTCGGGTTCGAGCTGCGCTCCGACGAGACGTTCGCCGACGGGAAGATGCGCTGGATCGAGGTCGCGCCCGCAGGAGGGTCGACCGCGATCGTCGATCGCGCCACCGTTGGAAGGCGGCCCGACATCCGTCGACACCGCATCGTCATCTCGACCAGCGACATCGAGGCCGACCACACGGCGCTGAAGGCCGCCGGGGTCGACGTCGACGCGGAGATCGCGCACCGGGCCACCCAATGCTCGGGTAGGGGTCCTCCGCGCTCGCCTTTACGAGCGATGCGTCGACGCCCCGAGGTCCACGCTGACCTTTCCGGTCATCACCCTGCGACCGTCTTCTTCCGGTGATCTTCCCCGTCGGGTGGGCGAGGGCCGGCCGCTCGACCGCCGGGACTCCATGCCTTCCCACCCGCGCACGGCCGATCCCGACGGCCACGTCCCCGCAAGTGCGAGCCAGAACAGACTGCACTGTGGGGACGTTCGCCCAGTTCGATTCAGTGCGTGACCAACTCGACCGCGGCCGCGGCCTGTTCGATGAGTCCGGCCACCGCTGCCGGCTGCGAGATGTAAATCGAATGGCTGCCAGCGACCTCGACGAACGGTCGAACCCTGTAGGGCGCGGAAACTCTGATTCGGACGGCCGGGCTGAGCGATCCGTAGGATCGACTGGTGCTTTTGTTCCTCGTGTTCTTGGCGATCCGGAGGTTGCTTCGCGTCTTCGCGGGGAGCTCGTCAGTCGCCGCGCTGGAGCTGGAGAACGCGGTGCTCCGGCACCAGCTAACCGTGCTTCAGCGGACCGCGAAGCGGCCGCCGCTGCGGAGGCGTGACCGGCTGCTGCTTGCCGCTGCGGGCGGGGCTGCTGCCGCGGGATCGCTGGTCGGCATTTCTGGTTTCGCCGCAGACGCTTTTGCGCTGGCATCGTGAGCTCGTGTGGAGGAAGTGGAGTTACCGGCGCCGCTGGCCGGGTCGGCCGCCGCTCGATTCGGCGGTTCGCGAGCTGGTGATTCGCCTCGGGCGGGAGAACCCGCGCTGGGGTGCATCCGGATCCAGGGTGAGCTGCGCAAGCTCGGCATCCGGGTGGGCGCGACCACGATCAGGTCGGTTCTGAGGCGCTCCGGTTGCGGCCCGGCCCCGCGCCGGCGCGGTCCGTCGTGGGGCGAGTTCCTGCGCGCCCAGGCGCAGGCGATGTGGGCGTGCGATTTCTTCACGGTGGAGACGGCGTGGCCGCGGACGCTGTACGTGTTGTTTTTCATCGAGCACGGGTCGCGGCGCGTTCGGCTGGCGGCCGTGACCGCTAACCCGGATGGCGTCTGGATGCGCCAGCAGGCGCGCAACCTCGCGGTCGAGGAGCGGCTGCACGATGTGCGGTTCCTGTTGCATGACCGAGACGGGAAATTCTCGGGCCCGTTCGACGAGATCGTGCGCGGCGAGCGTGTGCGCGTCATCAAGACGCCGGTGCGGGCGCCGCAGGCGAACGCGATCGCCGAACGATGGGTGCGCAGCGTCCGCAACGAATGCCTGGATCACGTCCTGGTATTCGGGCGCAGACATCTCGAGCAGATCCTTCGCCACTATGTGACCCACTACAACGCCGAGCGCCCGCACCGCTCCGTGGATCTTGCACCTCCTGTCGCGGTGCGCGAGGCGCGCGGCTCTCCACCCAGCTCCAGCGTCCTCCGCCGGGACGTGCTCGGCGGGCTGATCCACGAGTACTACACGGCCGCCGCATGAGCGGTCGCGTCGCGAGCGAAGGGGCGTCCTTCGTCGTGGCGCGCAATCCGCAGGCAGACAGCAAGCTGCCGTACCTGTTGCGGCTGCCGCTCGAGGGCGGGCTGGTGCTGAAGGCGCGGGAGCCGTGGCCTGCGACCGCGCGCGTCTACTGCCACCGCTTCGAGGAGCCCTGGCCCCAAGACGCAGGGATCATCGAGCAGACGCCGGTCTTGCTCTGCCGTCGGCGCGGAGCGGCGATCGACCTCGTCCTTGACCGACCTCGGCGTGCCCGCTCCCAGGTCGTTTTCACGCAGGTGAAGGGACGCGAGGCGATCTTCTGGCAAACGCAGAAGACCGCGCGGGCCGCCAATCCCGGCGGCCGGATACCCCGCCGGCGCAGCCGCACCG
>WNGF01011354.1_pt1 | contig 15731 bp, 17 predicted proteins | sample 5400641 | NCBI WGS metagenome assembly WNGF01 (sample SAMN13153371, study PRJNA577476) | soil metagenome | isolation source: 80 cm soil or saprolite under grassland replicate 2 | place: USA:California | collected 2016-06-15
CCACACTCGCGAGCTCGCTCAATCCCTCAACCGTGGGCGCGCGCGTCACCTTTACGGCGAGCGTCACCGGTAACGCACCGACCGGAACTGTCGCGTTCACCGATGGAACCAACACGATCTACAAGTGCGCAGCGGTGGCGCTCGCCAAGAGAGGTAATACCGCAGGCAAGACGGCTCGTTGTAATACCAGCAGCCTTACGGCCGGCACGCACACCATCGGGGCGACCTACAGCGGCGATGCCGCCAATAACGGCTCGAGTGCCACGTTGACGCAGATCGTCAACCCATAAGGTTCGATACCAATACCGCACCCGACTCCGACCGCGGCCCGACTCACCAAGGCAGCATCGTGTCGTTGAAAGCAAAAAAGCAGCCGGTCTCGTGCCGGCTGCAGCGCTGAATGACAGCGCGCATTCCGGCCACGCTGCGGTCCACATCGACGCGCGCCCCCGGTTCGGTCTTCGCCCACCCCGGATGCAGCGCGAGCACCAGGATATGTCGCGGCTGCAGGTCGACCGCGAGCCCCTTTACGACGGCATTCAGACCCGCCTTGCTCGATCGATAGGCATACGATCCGCCCGTCATATTAAGGGCGATGCTGCCCATGCGGCTGGAGACGAACGCCATTACCTTCATCGGGCTCGCAGCGACATGCTCGACGAAGGCCTCGGCGAGCTTCATCGGACCGATCAGGTTGACGTCCAGGATGCGGTGCCAGTGCCCATAATCGGTCTTGCCGAAAGGCGGATGATGCTTCCCGAGTCCCGCATTGCTGACGAGAATGTCGATGGGCTCGTTGCGCAATTCGTCGGCCAGCGCGTCGATCGCCGCCAGGTCGGAGACGTCGAGCTTGAGAAGGCGCACATTCCCCTTGATCGCGCGTGTGGCGTCCGCCGTGTCGGGGTCAAGACACGTTGCGAAGACTCGATAGCCCTCGGCGGCATACTGACGGGCGAACTCGACGCCCAGTCCCGTATCACAGCCGGTGATCAGAACGGTTGGCATACATACCTTCGTCCTCAGCTCGTGCCGGAAAGCAGCAACGGCTCGCGCAGCTCGATATCCTGAGCGCGGAAATACAGGCGCACCGGCACGCGCGCAGAGCGTCCGGTGCCCGGTTTTTCGGCGGCCAGGCGGATGTTGTGGGAATCGTTGTCGGTGATGACGAAGCGGCCCACGGAATCGGTGGTTGCGCGCGTCTTCTCCACATACGTAGTGAAATTCAGCACCCAGAGCACGACCGTCGCGCCGGGAACAGGTTGCCCCACCGGGTCGACCACCCGGCCGGCGACGACGCCGTGACTGTGCATCGACACGTAGACATTCCAGAAGACGATGGCTGTGGCGATCGCCGCGGGTACAAGCACGAACCGGTTGATGACGAACCGCCTCCAAAGCGGAGTCTCGACGTCGTCGGCGCTCATCCCTTGGTTGCCCCGGAAGTGAGGCCGCGGATGAATTCTTTCTGCGCCAACAGGAACAGAAGGATGCCGGGCGCCAGCACCATGATGCAGAACGCATAGAGCGCGCCGGTCGTATCCTCCTGGTACGACAGGAACCGCGCCAATCCCAGCGGCAGCGTCTGCATGTCGGCGCTGCGCGTGACGATCAGCGGCCAGAGAAAGTTGTTCCAGGACCAGATGAAGCCGAGGATCACGTTGGTGGCGATCGCTCCCTTGGCGAGCGGCAACATGACCTTCCAGACGATGCGCCATTCCGCGAGGCCGTCGATGCGCGCCGCGTCGATCAGCGATCGCGGCACGGCGTCGAAGCTCGCCTTGAACACGAAGATGCAGACGATCGTCGAGCATTGCGGCAGCGCCAGCCCCAAATACGAATCGAGCAGACCCAGCCGGCCGGTGATTAGGTACGCCGGTATGATGGTCGCCTGGAAAGGCACCATCATGCAGGAGAGAAACAGCAGCAGGACGAACGCCTTGGCTGGGAAGTCTCGCGTCAGCGCGTAACCCGCCATGGCGTTTAACACCACGTTGGCAATCACCGCAATCATCGAGACGGCGACGCTGTTGGCGAAATAGCGGGCAAACGGGATGTAGTACCAGACGTCGACGTAATAGAAGGGATGCGGCGATTTCGGGAGGATGCTCGGCGGATAAGCGAAGATGTTTTCCCCCGTGACGCTGGTCTTCAGCACCCAGTAGAACGGGATGAGCATGAGGAAGCTGACGCCGACGAGCGCAAGATGAATCGGCCAGCGCGGATAGCGGTGCATCAGTCCGTCTCCACCGCGCCCGCGTTGCCGCCGGACAGGCGGTTAGCCATCCAGGCGATTGCGACCAGCAGCGCGAAGAAGACGATCGTCACCGCCGCGGCGTAGTCGAATCGCGTCTGGGAGAAACCGAGCTTGTAGATATAGGTGACGAGAAGCTCGGTCGCGCGCCCCGGACCGCCGCCGGTCATCACGTAGACCAAATCGAAGCTCGTGAACGAATTGAGCATTCCGATCACGATGCACAGGAACAGCGACGGTTTCAGAAGCGGAAGCGTAATGCGCCAGAACCTGCGGCGTGCGTTGGCGCCGTCGATCGCCGCCGCCTCATAAAGATTGGGCGGAATGTTCTGGAGCCCGGTCAGCAGGATGATCATGTAGAACCCGAGCATCTGCCAGATATTCGCGACGATGACCGATGGCAGCGCCCAGACGAAGGAATTGAGGAACTGGATCGGGCGGTCGACGAGATGGAGCGATCGCGCGACATAGTTGATCAGCCCGACCCGCTCGTCGAAGAGCCACCGCCAGATGATCGCGACCGCGACCGTCATCAGCGGATAGGAGATGAAGATGATGGTGCGATAGACGTCGCGCCCGCGGATCTCCGAGCTGACCAGCAGCGCAAGGCCGAGGGCGATGACGATCCCCACCGGCGCGCTGGCGATGAAGAGGAGCGTGTTCCAGAGCGCCTCCCAGAACACGTCGTCGTGAAGCATCTCCTCGTATTGATCGAGACCGGCCCAGCGCATCGTACGCAGCGGAGCCCAGTCCGCGAACGAGAGCACCACATTCCAGAGCAAGGGGATGATGCGATAGAGCAGGAAAATGGCGAGCGAGGGCGCCAGGAAGCACCAGACCAGCACCGCCTGACGCGTCCGCTTGCGCGCCAGGCGGGGCGGGCGGTAGGCGACCGCTGAAGCGACAGCCACGAGGAAGGCCGCCTCGCGTGGAGGCTAGCTGTTTCGGCTCAGCACCCGGTTGACCGCGCGTTCCGCGTCGGTCAGCGCTGCCTTCGCGCTCTTGCGGCCGAGCACCGCGTTCTGGATCTCCGGGTAAAAGGCATCCTTGAGCTGCGCGTCGAACGGCAGAGGCCAGTTGCCCGTGAACTTGTCGGTATGCTCGAGCTGCGTCTGCAGCACCTGCGCTCCCAACGGATCGTCCTTGCGCAAGTATTCGAGGCCGGCGCGATCCGCGGCGATGTTCCCGGTCAAAAGCTTCCGGCTCTGCGAGAACCGGGTGGCCCATTTGGTTCCCGTCACATGCTTGAGGAAGGCCCAAGCGAGATCGGGGTTCTTGGTGCTCTTGGAGATGCCGAAGCCATGGTTGGTTGGTGTGGCCCAATAACCCGGCGCCTGCGCCACACCCAGCGTGCTCTCGTTAATCCATGACCCCTGACCCTTCACGAAGAAATAGGACGACGAATGGGCGTGCAGCATACCGACGGTGTTGCCGGCGAAGGCGCCGTTCGGCTCCACCCAGCGTCCGGTCCAGGAGATCTTGTTGATCGCACCGCTGTCCGTGGCTTTCGCCAGACGGTCCAGGACAGCGGCCATCTGGGGCGTATTGAACGCCGCCTTCTTCATGTCCGGGGTAAGCAGCTCGATGCCGTTCATCTTGAACAACGGCCAGTAGAGCCAATCGAAATTCAAGGTGAGAAGGCCCGTCTTTTCTCCCTTCGCCATCTTCTGGGCGTAGCTCAGCAGCTCATCGAAGGTCGACGGCGGAGCCGACAGCTCCGCTTCCTTGAACAGCGTCTTGTTGTAGTAGAGAAGCGTCTTGGCGATGTAGAAGGGAAGCATGTAGTTCTTCCCCTGATACTGCCAGCTCGCCAGATAGTCTGGATTGAATAGCTTGGCGACCTCCGGCTCCTTTTTCAGATACGGCGTGAGGTCGAGCAATCCGCCGTTCGCCGCGTATTCGACCCATATTGCGCCCTGTAGATCGACCACGTCCGGCGCTGTGCCGGCGACGAGTTGGGTCTGATAGAAAGCCGGCAGCTCGGTGCCCTTCTTGTCGAGCCACTCGATCTCGACGCCGGGGTTCGCGCTACGAAAATCGGCGAATTCCTCCTTGAATAGCTGCTCCTGGTCCGCGATGTTCCAGGTGAGGTAGCTCAGCTTTCGTGCCGTTTGCGCGCGTGACGCATGGGGCACCGCGACTGCCGCAGCGCCTGCGAGGGCTGCCTGCAATATCGTCCGGCGTTTCATGGGTTCTCCTCCGAAGTGACCGTTTTTCGATGGGGCTTGTGCCTGCGGGATTGGCCTGATTTGGCCCGGAGGCACCGCACTGTGCGTACGCTCGATCTCGGCGGTCAAATGATAGCGCTTGCAAAGGGTAAGTCAACACGATGTTCTGCTCTTGTTGAGTCGGGTTGCATCGGCCTCGCGTCGTCATTGACCCTGCACCCGAAAGCGATATCATTCGCGCGATGGACGAGCCGCGCAGCCGCGTCATCTCCCGAGCCGAAATCTCCTGACGCTCATCGCGCGGGAGAGCAACTCATGGCGTCGGTGTCGCTCACCGAAGTAACCAAATCGTTCGGTGCTGTCGAGGTCCTGCATCCGCTGAGCCTCGAGATCCTTCACAAGGAATTCCTCGTGCTCGTCGGTCCATCAGGTTGCGGGAAGACGACCCTGCTGCGGATGATCGCCGGCCTCGAGGACGTGACCTCCGGCACGATCGCAATCGACGGCCGCGTCGTCAACGACCTGCAGCCCAAGGACCGCGACATCGCGATGGTTTTTCAGGATTACGCACTCTATCCGCACATGACGGTGTACGAGAACATGGCGTTCGGGCTGCTCTATCGCGAAGGACCGAAGGACGAGATCCGCCGGCGCGTCGAACATGCGGCCGGGATCCTCAATATCGGCGACTATCTTTCGCGTCGGCCGCGGCAGTTGTCGGGCGGCCAGCGCCAGCGGGTCGCCATGGGACGCGCGATCGTCCGCGATCCCAAGGTATTCCTGTTCGACGAGCCGCTGTCCAATCTCGATGCGAAACTGCGGGTGCAGATGCGCACCGAGATGAAGAAGCTGCACAAGCGGGTCGCGACGACGATGATCTACGTCACACACGACCAGGTCGAAGCGATGACGCTCGCCGACCGGGTGGTCGTGATGCGCGACGGCCGCGTCGAGCAGATCGGCACCCCCGACCTGATCTACAACCAGCCCGCATCCATCTTCGTCGCGGGATTCATCGGCTCGCCGACCATGAACCTCGTTGCGGCTCGGCTCGAACACCGGAACGGAACCCTCGTGGTCGCCCTCGGCAGCGAGGCGTCGTTCTTCGTCCCTCCCGAGCACTGGGCGGCCTATCGGGATTGGGTCGGACGAGACGTAATTTTCGGGTTGCGGCCGGAGCACCTGGCCTGGACCGACGCCAACGCTGACGCCACCACGGTCGAAGTCGCGGTATCGGTGATCGAGCCCTTGGGGGCCGATACGCTCGTCTTCTTCGAGATCTCGGGGCTGGAGATGGTCGCCAGGGTCCCGCCCGAAGCCGCGCGGGGTACCGGTGACCGCGTACGGTTGCGCCCCGACCTCAGGCGCATGCATCTGTTCGACCCTGCGACCGGAACACGGATTTGATCATGCGCGTGAAAGGCGCAAGCCGCAGACGCTCGTTGCGCAATCGATTTTCTGCCCAAGGAGAGCGCCGATGCGCCTATTGATCGAAGGAGCCCGCCACCGCTTGCAACGCGCGGCGGCCGCGCTGTGTGTTGTCGCGGCCTTCGGGCTGCCGGTGGCGGCATCGGCCGAAGTGAAGGAGGTGCAGATTGCCCGCGGCTTTGCAATTCCGCATCTGCCGATCATGATCATGGAGCACGACAAGTTGCTGGAGAAGCATGCGCTGGCCGCGGGCCTGGGCGACATCAGGGTCACGTATTCGACGATCGGCGGCGGCAGCGTCATGAACGATTCGTTGATCTCGGGCGCGCTCTCCTTTGGCGTCGGCGGTCCGCCGCCGATGCTCACCCTGTGGGACAAGACACGCTCAGGGATCCGGGTGAAAGGCGTGTGTGCCGAAGCGACCATGCCGCTGCTGCTCAACACCCGCAATCCCAATCTGAAGACGGTGAAGGATTTGACCGAAAGGGACAAGATCGCTGTGGGCGCGGTTAAAGTCTCCATCCAGGCCCGCCTCCTGCAGATGGCTGCCGCCAAGGCATTCGGTGACGCCGAATTCGCCCGCTTCGATGCGCTCACTGTCGGCATGAACTCTCCGGATGCGAGCGCAGCGTTGCGCTCGGGCGCGGGCGAGGTCAACACCAACTTCAGTCTCCCGCCTTTTCAGTACGCCGAGCTCAAGGTGCCCGGGATCCACACGCTGGCGTCGTCCAACGACATCATGGGCGGGCCGCACACGTTCACGATGGTCTATGCGACCAGCACGTTTCATGACGCGAATCCCAAGACCTTCCAGGCGTTCCTCGCCGCGATCAAGGAGGCCATCGCCATCATCAATCGCGACAAGAACGGTGTCGCCAGAATCTACCTCGAGATGACGAACAGCAAGGAGGCGGTCGCGGACATCGTGGCTATCCTCGACGACCCACTGGTGCAATTCACCATGACGCCGGTCGGTACGATGAAGTTCGCGGATTTCATGTACCGGATCGAGGCGCTAAAGAACAAGCCGAATTCGTGGCAAGACTATTTCTTCGAAGAGATCCACAACCTGCCCGGCAGTTGAGCCGGTGGGCTCACATGGCCAACGCTGACGCTCAGATCTTCAAGTTCGAATCCAGACGCTGAAGAAGACAGGTCTCCATTTTCGGAATGAAATGAAGGTCGGTCCGGGCGGCAAACGGTTCAGGTGTTCCCGCGGCACGTTTCAGACGGAACCAGCGCCTCGCTCGAAACATCATGGAGGAATTGCTTCGTGACGTTCGCGAGCTGCGTGGGCGCCGTGAATACCAAGGTGTGCGCCACGCCGGGAATCTCCGCGAAGCGTCCGGCGGGAAGGCGTCTCGCGATATCGCAAGCCCATTCGCGGCTGCAGATCGGATCGAGCTCGCCACGCACCACCAATGTAGGCTGACAGATATGCGCCAGTCGCTTCTCCATAGGGTCTCGCAAGCCGTAATAAAAGGTCTTCCATACGCGCCAGCGGCCGCACTTCACGTAATCATCACGCGAGATCGCCATCATGTCCGGAGGATCGTAGCCGAGGTTCTGCCGCCAGCGAACGAGTTGCCACAGAACGCTGCGCTCTCGCGGCGGAGTCGTCGGGCCTTGCAAGATCGCCACTGTAGCGATCGTGGGATGCCGGTGCAGAGCGGCGGCGATGATCTGACAGGCCAGCGAATTGCCCAGCAGCACGACGCGCTGCAGTCGTATCCGTTCCAGCCAGGCGGCGAGGCTATCAGCGAGCTCGTCGATGGTAAACACCTTGTCCGGCTTCGTGCTGTCGCCGAAGCCGGGAAGGTCGGGAATGAATACCGCATACTCGTCCATTAACGCCTGGGCCGTGGGCAGCATGTAGCGAGACGACAGCCCGAGGCCATGGACGAGCACGATTGGCCTGGCGCTTGGGGCCGACGCTCGCGTGCGCTTGTAAAACACTGAAAGACCTTCGACGTCGATCCGTGCGTCCTCGAAGCGGTTGAGATCGACGCGCTTGGACAGCGCCGCGTGCGCTGCTGCGGCCGTTTTCCGGGAGGCGAGGGCGCGAGCGTTCATGGGTTCGACGGGAGATGCATCTCTGCCTCGCGGTGGGCCAGCATCGCGCGCCACAGTGTCCGCCACGCCTTCCAGTCGTGTCCACCGGCAACGGTAAAGACTCGGTTTCGGGGCAAGTTGTTTGCCAGCAACGTATTGGCGCGGACGATCCAGTCCCGGTTGCCGTAGCCGAGATACATCTGCGGCGCCGACTGTTCCTGTGGCAGCGCATAGGCGCGCTTCAGCCACCACCATATGCGGCGAGGATAATCAGTGGTTGTAATCGCGCCCGGGTCCCACGCGCTCAACCCTCCGGCCGCGGCAATTTCCGCAATGAGATCGTCCTCGCCCAGGTAGGGCGCGAGAAGCATCAAACCGTCGATGTCGCTGGTGTTTTGCATCGCGTAAAGCAGGGCGCCAAATCCTCCCAGCGAGATCCCGACCAACCAGACCGCCTCGTAGCCGCAGGCTCGGGCAGGCTCGATCACGTCCTTGTGCAGTCGGTCGAGCACGCTCACCTGAAAGTAATAACCCGCATGCAAGTCGGCCACGAGCATATCGGCCGGTTTCCGGCTTGCGCACACCGCTTCCATGAAGCGATTGCGCTCGAAATCCTCCACCACGTCGCTAATGCCCGGCAGGAACACCATTAGCTCGGAAGCCTGTTGATCGCCACAGCTGAATTTCTGCACTACGAGTGGCGTCGCCGCCGAGAGCAGCCCTTTCAGTGCGGGATAGCGGCGCACTACGCCGCAGAGCGCCGCCCGGCGCAGGCGACGAAACCGATACGAAAAGACGCGTTTTATGTGCATGGCGTGTCGGTGCAGCGATAGCGATCAACGCGCGATTGGTGCTTTCGCGCGTGCCAGCGCGCTGGCCGCGGATCTAGGCCGTCCACGACAGGCGGGTGCCCGCGCTGTGCGAGCGTATGAAATCCCGGGCCGTTGCGTAAGGCATCGGCGGCAGCACGTGATTGACGTTGCCGAAGCGGCGCTCGAGATCGCGGCTGTAATTCACGAACGTGGCGAAGTCCTGGGGATACGCACGCCTATTGACCCCGACGTAATAACCCTGCTTGCGCGCTTTCGCAAGGCACTGGTCCCAATCCTCGATTGCCGCAAGTCCGATGGAGCGGACCCCATGCGAGAACAGCATCATGGCGATCTCGTCAAAGGGCGGGCGTCCGTCGAGATATCGCGTGAGGGACGCATGCGAGGGCAGCATGTTGAAGAACATCCAGAACGGCACCAGGCCGGCCCGCAACGCGCGGTGCGGGTCCATGAGAATGAACGATTCGACCAGCAAGCGCTTCGCTTCGATTCCATGCTCGCCATACCATTTCGCGTGAAGGTCGGCGATCAACGGGCTCAATTCCTCCGGATGGGAAAACGACAATCTTTCGACGCGATAGCCGTTGCGTTGCGCAAAGGCCTCAATCGCGCTGTCGAGCGTCTTCTCGAACCCCCATTCGGCTTCCGGTCGCAGCGCATCGGGTTCCGGCGCTGTCCAGCGTCGCACACTGGCGTGGGTTTGCTCGAGAAAGGCGGTCACCCGCGGGCCGCCGTGCAGGTATTCGTCCGCCGTCGGTCCGCCGAGCGCCCCCATCTGGAACACATAGCGATCGGCGAGCTGAGTGGTCGGCCACGGCAGTGCGCAGTCGACGATGCAGATCGTCGCCCCGGGCTCGAGGCACTGCTGCATGAATGTCTCGTAAGCGTCGGGAAGGCGCAGGTACTTGAGCCGAAAATAGGACATGAGCTGGACCATAAGCCGGTCCTGACTCGGATCGTGCATGTGATGCAGTTGCACGTCCTGGTGCTCGCCGAGGAACCGCAGCGCCAGCGGGCGCATGCGGGCAAGCTCCGTTGCAACGTCGTTCGGATCCAGCCGACGGTGAGCGACCGGCATGAGATAAGTCTGTGGCAGCCATGGGATCCCACACGCGGCACACAAATGCATGAGCGCCCCGTTGGACGAGCCGATCATCATCGCGGGCGGCATGTGGTTCACCAACCCGCCGACGCCGCTCATAAACGGCGTCGCCCATCGCGGGAACGAGCCCAGTGCGATGAAATCCTCGTCCCGGCAATGGCTCGCCAGCGCGCGCACCATCGCCGTCGCAGAATCGAAGTTCGCGATCTTTGGCTTCAGCGGGCGCTCTTTAGCAGCCGGTTGAATGTGGCGCATGTCGTGACGGTTGTGGGGTCAGGCGCTAGGTGATCATGGGCCCGAGCAAGAACCGGCTGTCCGGCTTCAGCTCGAACGACGTGTCGAAACGACGGCCTTGGTCGGATCTGGTCGATTCCGCGCGTCCTGTCATCACGTCGCCGCAAAGTAAGAGCTTGATCGTTCGCATCCGCGCATTGCGATTATATCGATAACCTCGCGATGAATGCGATCCGCCTGGTCAGCCATGCAGCCTCCTCGCGGAATCCTGCATTCAGATGGAAATCCAGCAGCCGCCTATAGCGCGCTACGACATCGAACCCGATGCTCTCCTGCAGCTTGCGCAGATCCACCGGACACAGATGCGTCGGGCGCGCATCGCTTTCGGCCAGGTGATTCGAGCCGTTCATGAGGCAATGGAAATAGATGCAATGCTGAATGCCGAACATGTGCGTCATCTCGTGCGCCAGCACCTTGCAGCTTCTTCGCAACAGCAGTTGCCCGGAATCCTTCGCCCCTTCGTTGCAGAAACGCGGATCGTAGCGGGCAAAGCTGTAGATGCCCACGCGCCCGCGCAGCGAAGCCTGGCCGAAGACAAAGTTCCACGATGGATCCGGATAGAGATCCTCCATGGTGATGCCCAGCAGCGCATATGCATCCATGTGCAGGCGCCCGCGCAGAAGCGCCAGAATATCGGTCGTGAGAAGCTGCCGCTGGTGTGTATACGAGTTCTGGCGCGCGGTAATCCCGCTCGCTGCAATGTCCAGCACTGGAAGAACGGTCACCTCGAGAGTGAAAAAGGCAGCGGCGAACATCTGCAGTCGTTCCAGCGGCGGGCTGCTTCCCGGGATGAATGAGCCCAGTGGCTGCAGGTAGAGCTTGCGCCGCCTGGCATCCGGCCGATGCGGCACCGAACGAACGAAGTCCGCAAAGCCTTGGCCCGGCTCCGGATGGTTTGCGAGCCAGTCATTGGGGCCCGGTACCGGTAGCGCAGCGAAGTCTCCATGCGGCTCCAAACCCCGGCGCAATGTGGCCGACAGCTGCATTGTGGGACCGATGGCGCTCGATTGTTCTTCGGGGCCGGGTGGGGTGAACGCAGCCATGCACCTTCACGATACGCGAAAAGGCGATGGATGATCTGTGCCTACGGGAACGGACGCGCAATCGGCAGCTCGCCGCGGATGCGCCATGTAATTCTTACCACGCGCCGGTACCTGGTGCCGATGCAAGGCCCGCGGCGCGGCGAAAGCAATGCCGGCGCCATCGGTTGCAAGAGCGAGCAAGCTAGCAGGATAAAGAAAGCTGTCAGGGCACGTTGTTTGCTTACTACACGACGGTCATTCGACGCGAGGAGGCAACCATGCCTGAACGGAAGACGATAGAGCGCGCTCGGGAAGACAAGCGCGAGGGCAAGGCACCCAGCACGCAGGCGGGTGAATTTGTGCGCGAGGAAATGGAACACATCCGGGAGGGCAAGCACGGCGCCCGCTCGACCAAGCAGGCCATTGCGATCGGACTGTCGAAGGCGCGCCGCGCCGGCGTCGATCTCCCGCCGCCGGAAAAGGGAACAGTATCGGAAAAGACCCGGCGCAGCGCCGAGCGCGCTTACGAAAAGGGTCAGCATGGCGAAACGGGCGTGTCGAGAACGCGCTCGCGGGCAATCGTCGGCGCGCTGAAGCGCGAAGGTACCGCGGCTGCGTCGAAACCGGCGCTGGCCCAGCAGGCGCGTTCCGCCGCCCGCCGCCGCGGCGCCGCCGATCTTTCTGCCGCAGCGCAGAAGGCTGTACGAACCAAGGGACCGGTCGAGCGCTCAGCCGCCGCACGCAAGGCAGCTCGTACCCGCGCGGGGAAACGCCGTGGCGCTTGACGCACCGTGATGGACATGGCCGCGTGCGTGCTGCAGCAGATTCCCTTTCGATGCAGCGCCGCCCTGCGGCGACCACGCCCGCGGCCATGAGCGGGCCCGAGGAGGAGGAGGATGGCACGCCAAGCTCCCGTAACGCGTCCAGCATCGCCGGCGGAATTATTGCCGCCCGGTCTGCGCGGCGCGCTGACCCCGGACTCGGGGACTCAAGCGTCCGAACAACCAGAGCCGCCGGTCGCGGAAAATGCGCAAGGCGAGATCGATCCGCAAGCGCGGCATCGCATGATCAGCGAGGCGGCGTATCGGCTATATGCACGCCGCGGATATGTCGAAGGTTTCGAGCTCGAAGACTGGCTGCAGGCCGAGGCTGAAGTTGACCGACAGCTCGGCAATCCCAGCGCGAGCTGATCGGAGCGTGCTCCGTTAGCTGCGTCTCGGCCGAATTTGCTGTGAGTAAGCTCGGTTTGGCGCGGGGATTCCCTGGTCGCTATAGCTAGCACCAGCTCGATACGAACGAACCCGACCAGGCCCGGCGAGCCAGTAAAGCATTGCCTACGCGGCCATCCTCTGGCCCGGCAGCTCGTTCTCCGACGCAGGCCGCACTTCTTGAAAATGTTCTGTACATGGGTCTTGACCATCAAGGCGCTGATATCCATTGCCTGGGCGATTTCCTTATTGAAGACAAAGCTTACGGAGACAAGTCACCGATGAGCGCGGACGCGGCCGAGCGCGTGCGCGAGACGACCGACGCCATCTATCGCGCCGAATCGCGCCGTGTCTTCGCCACGCTGGTCCGGCTGCTGGGCGATTTCGACCTCGCCGAGGAGGCGCTCCACGATGCCTTCCGGGCGGCGCTCGAGCAGTGGCCGCGCGATGGCGTGCCCGCGAACCCGCGGGCCTGGCTCGTGTCGGCGGGTCGCTTCAAGGCGATCGACGGCATACGCCGGCGCGCGCGGTTCGACGCCATCGAAGATGTCGCCGAGCAAGTCGAAGCCATCATCGATGATGCGCCGCTGCCAGGCGACAACGAAAACATCGAAGACGATCGGCTGCGGCTTGTCTTTACCTGCTGCCATCCCGCCCTGTCGCCGGATGCGCAGGTCGCGCTCACGCTGCGCGAAGTCTGCGGACTCACGACCGAAGAGATCGCGCAGGCTTTCCTGAGCGCCGCGCCCACGCTCGCGCAGCGCATTGTGCGCGCCAAGGCGAAGATCCGCGACGCGCGCATCCCGTACCAGGTGCCGGCTCCGGACGAGCTGTCGGAGCGGCTGGATAGCGTGCTGCGCGTGGTCTACCTGGTATTCAACGAGGGCTACTCTGCTTCGTCGGGCCCGTCGTTGACGCGGGTTGATCTCTCCGGCGAGGCGATACGTCTTGGACGGCTGCTCGTCGAATTGCTGCCGGAGCCCGAGGCTATCGGATTACTGGCGCTGATGCTGCTGCAGGAATCGCGGCGCGCAGCGCGCACATCGCCCGCGGGTGAACTGGTCCTGCTCACTGACCAGGACCGCACGCTCTGGAACCGGGACCAGATCGCGGAGGGGTCGGCTCTGGTGGAAAAGGCGCTTGTCTCCCGACGCTTCGGCCCGTACGCGCTTCAGGCGGCGATCGCCGCCGTACACGCCGAGGCGGTCAGCGCCGATGCCACGGACTGGAGCGAGATCGTCGGACTCTACGACGTCCTGCTGCGCGCCGATCCAACTCCTGTAGTAGAGCTGAACCGCGCGGTGGCGGTGGCGATGCGCGACGGCCCTGCGGCCGGGCTCATGCTCATCGACGCCATCCTCGCCCGCGGCGATCTCCGGGACTACCACCTGGCGCACGCGGCGCGGGCGGACCTGTGCCGGCGATTGGGGAAGGCGGCAGAGGCGCGGGTCTCTTATCTACGGGCCCGCGAGCTCACACGACAGGAGCCCGAACGCCGCTTTCTTGAGGGCAGGCTGCGCGAGCTGCGGGACTAAAGGCAGGTGCGTCGCGCCCGCCGGGCAGGTTGTCGATTTCGGCCGTCCCTGTTCGACTATCCGATGTAAACAGCCTGTGCACGGTCTGCTCGACCTACGCGAGCGGGGGTCGAGCTGCAATCCCACGACGCAACCCACTATCATCAAGGAGCGCCCGATGAAGTTCCTGTGCCTGATCTGCGCCGAAAAAATGATGGAGCACATGCCGGAGCCCGACGCGGAGAGGCACTACGAGGAGTACCGCGAGTTCACCGAAGCGATAAGGAAGAGCGGCCACTTCATCGGGGTCAACCGGCTCCTGCCCCCCAATGCCGCGACCACGGTCCGGGTGCGGCACGGCAAGGTTTCGGTCACCGACGGCCCGTACGCGGAAACCAAGGAGCAGCTTGGCGGCTATTACGTCATCGAGGCCAAGGATCTTCAGGAAGCGATCCGGGTGGCCGCGAGGATCCCGGGGGCGAAGACCGGGTGCGTCGAGGTACGACCGATCGCGGAGGACGCACCGACGCTCCGCGCGCTCGGATTGGTCGCGCAAGACAGCCCACGTTAACCAGGGCTGCCCGCGGCGCACAGTACAGCGAGCAGGTGTGTCGATTTCGCACTTCCCCGTTCGATTAGCTGATGAAGGCCCTGTGGGTTCGGGGCCGTCCGAAGATGTCGGAGCCGGGAATGCCTATCGTCACGAGCCGTTTGGGGATGTTGCGTCGATTGGGACAGACGTTGTCGATATCCGAAGCATGGTGTCGCGGACCGTGCTTGCCGGCAGGCTTGTGCTTGCGCGGATCCTCCGACAAGCTATTTCCCTGCCGCGATCGTGTTATCTCCGGCCGTCGCAAGCCTTTGCTGCACTCGCCCCAATATCGAATTCGACCGAACATAGGTGAACGAATGCCGATGACACTGGAAGTCGATGTGACAAGCGGATGGGGTCCGCCTGATCCATGGACTTGCGTGCCCGAGCCGCGCTATGGCGACGATCTGGCTGCCTCGGCAAGTCCTGGGAAGACAGAAAAGCCACGCTCGAAAATGCAACGGGTTACGGCGTTACGTGTCACACGCAGGTACGGCGTGCCGGCGGGGCGCATTTTCGCGACGGCGTCTCGTCCGCTGGCCCGCGTCGAAATCGATGCACACGTGAACGGCTCATTCTGCTTCGTGGATCGGCGAGACGGAGACGACCTGACGGAGTACGTCGGCGAATATATCGAGATCGTTCCGCCGCGGCGCTTGGTCTTCACCCTGTCTGCGGCGAAATACACGTACGTCAACACCCGCGTAGCGGTCGAGATCGCAGCGCTCACGAAGGGCTGCAAGCTGACGTTGATCCATGAGAACGTGCCGCGCCCGCACGCGGACCACGCGGAGGCTCGCTGGGTCGGCCTCCTCTACGGGCTTGGCGCAACGCTCGATTCGGCATCAACACCGTTCCACAATCCTCAGGAGTGAGCCATGAAATACTTATGCCTCGTATACCTCGACGAAAAGAACCTCGATGATGTTCCAGACAGCGATTGCAAGGCCTGCGGGGAGGAGCTTCGGAAGAATGGGCATCACATCGCTGCGGAGGCCCTGCAATCCGTTCATACGGCAACCACCGTGCGGGTGCGCAACGGCAAAGTGTCGGTGACCGACGGTCCCTTTGCCGAGACGAAGGAGCAGCTCGCCGGGTTTTACCTGATCGACGCCAAGGACTTGAACGAAGCGATCCAGTTGGCCGCGAAGATTCCGCCGGCGCGCGTGGGGAGCGTCGAGGTGCGCCCTACCAGGGAATTGGCCGCGTAACAGGCCTACCCTTTACTACGATCACTGCGAGGCCGAAGAAGATTGATGCTCGGAAGGAC
>WNGF01015178.1_pt1 | contig 15728 bp, 16 predicted proteins | sample 5400641 | NCBI WGS metagenome assembly WNGF01 (sample SAMN13153371, study PRJNA577476) | soil metagenome | isolation source: 80 cm soil or saprolite under grassland replicate 2 | place: USA:California | collected 2016-06-15
GGCGTCAGCTTCTGGCGGTCGCTCATGCGGCTCGACCTGATCGACGAGTTCCAGCTGTCCTTGTTCCCCTACGTGGCGGGCGAGGGCACCCGGCTGTTCGACGACGTCCCCAAGTCCTACCGGCTCGACCTGGTCTCCAGCACCGCCTCCAGCAACGGGATCGTCGAGCTGGAGTACCGCCGGCACCGCTAACCCAGCAGCCCAGTTCGCGAGCAGGGCCCGGACGGGGTCGCTGCCCATAGTCGCGCCAGTGACTACTGAGTTGCCTTAATCCCTGACCAGTGCTCAGGCGCCAGTAACGGCCACGTTGACCGGGACGAGGCAATCGACTTCGCCTTCGCGTCGATAGAACTCGATGAGCGGACGTGTGGGATCGTGGTCAGCGTGCTCGAAGAGCTCGTCGAACGCCGCCCCGATCTGGCCGTAGACACCTGGAGGGTCACCGATGAGCCTGAGCCGCAGGTAGCGCCCGCCCGGGATCGTCGTCTCGTCGAGACCGAGCGGGTTCTCTGTATCGCGGGGCAGGCGCTCGGTGCAAAGCCGATACGTGCCAGCTCGATTGTCGATTAGGCCCATCGTCCGACGCCCGTGCAGTGAGTCGAACCCCGACTCAAAGGCGGGCCACGCAGCTTGGATCGCGGCGAGGTCCAGAGGCACTTCCCTGCTAAGGGCAGCGGCGTCCTGGCGCGTGACGTTCGCGATCCTTCCCAGTCTCCCTGTGATGCCAGTCACCGCCTTAGCGTAAGAGAATCGACCGTTAAACCCAGCGGATCGTGTCGGCGACTACAGACTGTCGTTTACTCCCGGGTTCCTTACCGCCAAGCGTCGAATTCGGCGACCTTGCGCCTCGTGGATAATCGAAGCATGGAAACGGTCAACATCTTCAGTGCCAAAAACGTCGAGGGCAGGGTGGACGTGGGTCAGGCCGTCGGCTCGACCGCGACTCTGATGTTCATCTACGACCTCGCGCCCGGTCAGGGCTCCTCCCCGTACCACTACGAGTACGAAGAGGAGTGGCTGCTCGTCGTCGACGGCACCATCGTTCTGCGTGCGCCCGACGGGGAGCACACTCTGGAGCGCGGTGACCTCGTTTGCTTCCCGCCCGGTCCGGCTGGAGCGCACAAGCTGATGAATCGGAGTGAGTCGCCGGCCAGGACGTTGATGTTCTCAAAGCGGGGGCCGGCCATCGTCGTCTACCCGGACAGCGACACCATCGGCGTGTTCCCCAGCGACGAGGCAAACCAACTCGTCTTCAAACGGCGCACGGCGGTGCCGTGGGCGGAGGGAGAGGAGGGCTGGGACAAGGCCGTCTGACGCGTCGAGTGCGCCACTACAGAGTTGTTTTTATTCCCGACTGGCTCTAGCGACAGTACGCTCGCGCACGGCGTGCCTTTGTCTCTAGCGCGGACCTGGCGTTCTGTTGCGCAGCGTTCGTCGCCGTTTTGCACGTTTTCGCGGCTTTGCGCGGCCTAGCCGCGGCCTACGGAGTCGCTCGTCAGGTTCTGCAATTTGCTAAGCGAAGCAATTCGTCGACCACCTGGGTGGAGAGGCTGGGTGGCGTCTACATCTGTGGCTCCGGCCGGTTTCTCGTCGCTCCGATTTAGCGTGAGCATGAGTTCGACTCCCTCTTGGCCAAGCGGCCAGTCGTCATCGGTGCGCTCTTGGAGGCGGCGACGCATGGTGTCATCGTCGATGCGGAGGTTGAATATCTTGGTGAAATAGGGCAGAAAGCGGTCGCGATTGCGGCTGCTTCCACAGACAAATAACACTTCTGGTTCCGGGCTTTCGAGTTCGCTGACAGCCTTTTGCTGGTCCCACATGAATGTGTCGTGACGAATTGGCCCATCTGGGAGACCGGTGTCAGGGTCGGCATGGTAGGCCCAGGCACGGTCGGTACTAATAGCCTTGTAGCCACGTCGGATCAGCTCCTCGTAGACCGAGGATTTACCGGCACCAGATAAGCCCTCCACTAAAGTAGATGCGATTGGCTGGCGGCTTCACAGGCGGGATGTTCGTATTGCCGAGGAGCACTCCACTTAGGCCTGGGAACCTCCGGTACTTGGTGATCGGCACTAGCGGCGGGCACACGAGCGGAAGCGGTGATCGACGGCGCCCGGACTTGCAGACGTGAGTCACGAACCGCGGAACGGTCGTCGTGAGGCGAGGCGAGGATGCAAACTCAGCCCCGGTGGCGACGCCGGTCGCCACACACGACAACGCCGCTAGGCCAGCAAGGAGCTGCTGCTTCTTCATCTTCACTTGAGACTACGACCCGCGGGGTTCATCCGGTCCCTCGGGCGCGGCTGTCGCCTTTGAGTCAGTCAGAAGGCGACACGGAAAAGCAGCGAACTGGGCGGCTTCGGTTGCACGCGTGCGGTTCGGCTAGCCGCTCAGCCCAACCCGTCGCCGTTCCCACAGAAGGCGACGCAGTTCTTTGTCGTCCTTTCATACAGAAAGCGACGGGTTAAATACGACGCTCGCGGTTAGCGCATACGTCCGAGGCTGACGACGAGGTTGACCTTCGCGCCCCTCCGAAGCACCTTGCCGGGCTTGGGCGTCTGCGAGATCACTCGGCCTGTCTTGACGATCTTCGAGTAGACGCGGCGGATCTTGCCAAGGCGGCAGTTGGCGCGCGCGACCGCCTTCGTCGCGACCGGCCGCGTCTTTCCCCTCAGGTTCGGCACCGTGCAGAGGCCGGTGGTATTGCGGAGCACTGAAAGGGTGCCGGTGTCCGCCACGCCATTCGTGATCGCCAGGTCGGGTTTGCCATCGCTGTTCAGGTCGCCGCTCGCGACCTTTTCGGGGCTTTCTCCGGCTCCGTAGTTGCGTCGTGCCGCGAACGTGCCGTCGCCGCGGCTCGCCAGTACAGAGACGCTCGCCCCGTCAGAATTTGCCGTCGCCAGGTCTGGCTTGCGATCGCCGTTCAGGTCGGCGATCGCGACCGCTACGGGACTCGCTCCAGCTCGGTAGTCGCGCCGGTCTCGCAACGTGCCGTCGCCTCCATTCGCGAGGACGGAGACGGTTTCGCCTGTCTGATTCGCGGTCACGACGTCCGGCTTGGAGTCGCCATTCAGGTCGCCGATCGCAACCGATTCGGGCTGCTCGCCAGTGCCGTAGTCACGTCTAGCCTCGAAGCCGGCGTCGCCGCTGTTCAGAAGCACGGAGACGATATCCGCGTCGTCGTCGGTGATCGCCAGGTCCGGCTTCGCGTCGCCGTTCAGGTCGCCGATCGCGATCGATGCAGGGGTGGCGCCGCCTTGCCAATCCTGCTGGGCCCCGAAGCTGCCGTTGCCGGTGTTGAGCAGAACGGAGACGCTATTGGCGCCCGCGGTCACGAGGTCTGGTTTTCGGTCACCATTCAGGTCGCCGATCGCGATCGAGTGAGGAAGCGGTCCGGTCTCGTAGTCGCGCCGAAGTGCGAAGGTGCCGGCCCCTCGATTGAGAAGGACAGAGACGGTCTTTCCATCTCCATCGCCCCTGTTCGCGGTCACCAGGTCTGGCTTCGCGTCGCCGTTCAGGTCGCCGATCGCCATCGCTGCAGGGTCGGCTCCGGTTCGGTAGCTGCGCCGACCCCTGAACTTGCCCTGGCCGGAGTTGAGCAGAACGTAGACGCTGCTGATCTCATTCGTGACCGCGAGGTCGAGCTTCCTGTCGCCGTTTAGGTCGGCGATCGCGACGTCTTCAAAGGAGGCGCCGCCCAATTCATATGGCGTCGGGCGCGCGAACGAGGGCGCGGAGCCCGCAGCCTGCCCCACGACACCGAGCGCCAGCGCGACGCCGATGCAGGCGAGAAGGGCGGTGCAGACACGAGCGCCGTGTGCTCCGGGGCTTCTGCGATTGGAACGCGCGTGTACGAGGAGCTTCTTCATCTCTGCCTTCTTAGACGACGTGGAGGACTGCTAGACGGTACTAGCCATTGAATGATTAGTCAAGCTTAGCCTTAATTTGGCTAGCGTGTGAGTAGCCGTTGTCGCCTCGCCCGGGGCCTTCGGGTTGGTGACGACACGCGCCTTGACCTGTAGCCCCTCCCCGTCGAAGTTGGAACAGCTCGGAGAGCGCCGCCTGGTTGGGCGGCGTTTTCTGTTGTCGAGTTTCTGATGCTCGACCGTTTAATTACTACGAGTAGAAAAACTTCTACTTCCCGCTGAAGCTGGCGGCAACTTAGACGAGGTGAGCAGCATCGACACGACGAGGCAGATCGCCGACGGGCTTGAGCGGACCCGCGGTTTCCTCAACGACCACGGGGATGAGCAGTTCTTCTTCGACAAGAAGCAGTTCATTCCGCAGCGACTAGCCGTCGCGGTGAGCGACGTGGTCCCCCTGCGGGTCACGAGCGACGGGCTGCTGCGCTGGTACGACGACGGCGTGTACCGCGAGGGCGGCGACAAGGTTGCGGCGGCGATCGCGCAGGAGTTTCTCCAGGAGATGACCACCACCAGCCGAGTCAACGAGGCGGTGGCGTACGTCCAGCGCGACCAGGCCACACGGCCACTCAGCATTGACCCGGATCCGACGGATGTCATCCGCGCGCGCGACGGGATCATCGACCTGACCTCGGGCGACTTGACGCCTTACACGCCCGAGAACGCGACAACGGTGCAGCTGCCGTGGCGGTGGCGTACGGGCAGCAGCGAACACCCCAAGATCCGCGCCTTTCTCCTCGAGGTGTTCGGCGACGACGAGGAGATGGTGAGCATGGTCTACGAGATCGCGGGCTACCTGTGCCTGTCGCGCAACTTCCTGCGCAAGGCGATCCTGCTCTACGGCCACGGCAACAACGGAAAGTCCATCCTCCTACACCTGCTGGCGTGTCTGCTTGGCGCTGACAACATCGCGGCGGTACCGCTTCAGCGCTTGGGCGGCGACGACCGCTTTGCGCCCTCAGTGCTGGTGGGGAAGCTGGCGAACATCTGCGGCGACGTCGGACCGAACTCCGCGCGCGACATGTCACTGTTCAAGCAGCTGACCGGCGGTGACCCGATCTACGCGGAGCGGAAGGGCCAGCAGGGCTTCACGTTTCTGTGCGGGGCGGTTCCGGTGTTCTCGGCCAACGAGTACCCGAGGTCTCCGGACACCGAGCGCTCGTACATATCCACAGCCATGTCCGTTTCAGCGAGAGATAGCGGTTGCCCGCCGACCACGGCTTTGCCGGCGTCGGCTCATGTGCGGCCGGTCGATAGAACAAGAGTCGATCGAAGTCGTCATGGCTCCGCGCCAGCGGAGCCGGACTTCGATCGACGATGGAGGCGGCGGGAATCGAACCCGCGCAAGATTTCAATCAGGACCTGGTTGGCGATCTCGATGTCGCAGCTTGCCGCGTACCGACTTCGGGCGAGCTCAGGCCAGCGGGTCCGACGAGGTAGATCCGCCCGATCCCGGGGCGGTAGCCGAAGCGTCCGTTCAGACGCCTGATCGGCTCGTTGCGCGTCTCGTTACGCGCGTGGAGCTCCGTGTAGCCGTTCTCCGCCGCCCAGTTGACCTGCGCCGCCTTGAGCGCACGGGCAACTCCGCGCCCGCGCCAGGTTCGCTTCACCGCGGTCAGGTCGTGTTGGGCCGTCGTCGGCTGCGCGGCCGTGAGCGAGAATTTCGCGTACCCGACCACCTCGTCGGCGGCTAGCGCGATGAAGGTCGCCTCCGGGCGGTCGCCGGGGCCTTGCATGTCGTGGACGAGCCAGTCCTCGAAGGGCTCGACATCGTCGTCTTCGAAACCCGGGATGTCCGGTTCCGCCTCGAGCAGGACCTCGTAGATGTCGCGTGCGAGCTCTGGCCGCTCCGCCCAGGTGATGATCTCGACGCCGTCGGGCGGCTCGACGGGCGGTGGCGTGATCTCTCGGCGAGGTGGAGCACGAGGCCCAACTCACGCCGCTCCTCGACGAAGCCGCGCTGCTGCGCGAAGGCAAGGCTCTCGGGGTCGTTGTCGAGCACCGGTACCTCGATCTCCTTCAGGCCGCGCTCGGCGGTCCACGCGGAGATCGCGCCGTAGAGCGCGGCGCCGGCACCGCGGCGGCGCCGCTCTGGCAGCACCCTGACCATCGCGAAGACACGACCGGCTCGCTGCGACAAGATGACGCCGATCGCAGAGCCGACAGCGGTACCGTCCAGCCGGGCCAAGAAGTCGACGTGGTCGCGAGCGCTTGACTTGAACGAGCGCATTTCGTCCATCGTCAGCGCCTCGTCCGGCCGGACCGCGTTGAAGACATCGAGCGAGACCTGCTCCTCGGCCTCTCTTCCGCGCACCGGGAGACCTCGATCATGCGCCTAACACTACGAGCGCAGACACCGAGGCCTCCCATGAGCTGGAAACCCCTAGTGACCTGAGTCGTTGATCCGCTGGCAGTAGGCGGCGAGGCTGTCGAGGATCTGGTCTGCGGTCTTGTGCCAGACGAACGGCTTGGGGTTGTCGTTCCAGTTGGTGATCCAGGTGCGGATCGAGGCGACGAGGTCGCGGACGGAGCGGTGGGTTCCGCGTTTGATCCATTTCGTGGTCAGCTCGGCGAACCAACGCTCGACGAGGTTGAGCCAGGAGCTGTAGGTCGGGGTGAAGTGGAAGCTGAAGCGCGGGTGGCGGACGAGCCAGCGCTGGATCGACGGCGTCTTGTGCGTCGAGGAGTTGTCGAGCACGACGTGCACGTCGAGGTGTGCCGGCACCGAGGCGTCGATCAGGTTCAGGAAGCGGCGGAACTCCTCGGCGCGATGCCGCGGCGTCGTCTCGGCGATCACCTGGCCGGAAGCGACATCGAGCGCGGCGTAGAGGTTGGTGATGCCGTTGCGGACGTAGTCGTGGGTCTGCCGCGCGGGTACCCCGGGCATCAGCGGCAGCACCGGCGCCGAGCGGTCGAGCGCCTGGATCTGCGACTTCTCGTCGACGCAGAACACGACCGCGGCCTCGGGCGGGTTGAGATACAGGCCGACGATGTCGCGGACCTTGTCGATGAACTGCGGGTCGGGAGAGAGCTTGAACGCCTCCGTCTGGTGCGGCTTGAGCCCGAACGCCCGCCAGATCCGGCTGACCGCAGTCTGGCTCATCCCGGTCGCCGCCGCCATCGACCGCGTCGACCAATGCGTCGCGTTCGCCGGCTGATCCTCGAGCGTCTTCACGATCACCCGCTCGACGTCCTGATCGCTGATCGAGCGCGGCTTGCCCGGCCGCGGCTCGTCATGCAGCCCGTCGAGGCCGCGCTTGGCGAACCGACCCCGCCACCTCCCGACCGTCGAGAGATTGCAGCCGAGCCGCGCCGCGATCTCGGTGCTCGACTTGCCCTCGGCGGCCGCCAACACAACCCGGCAGCGAAACGCGAGCGCCTGCGAGCTCTTCGGCCGCCGAGCCCACCGCTCGAGCGCCTCCCGCTCCTCACCGCTGAGCACAACCTCCGCACGCTTCCCCATGACCGCCCCCAATCGTCGCCGATGATGACGACGTCATTCGCGGCCGACCCACGGGTCCCTGCCGACTAACGACTCAGGTCACTAGGTGGAGGCAGGCAGAAATCGAGCCCGCGCAAGATTTCAATCGCTGGCGGCAGGTGTTCTAAGGAGAAGCGGATCCACCTAATGAAGCTCAGCGAGGCGCTCTGCGACTACGTCCACGTCCGGCAAGTCCGCTTCCGCACCCTTGTTGAGGAGGGCGAGGACGGAGGCGGCGAGTGCTCTGCGTAGTGCGTCGGGCTCGACCGACCCGAGGTGTGTGCGGTCGAAGCCCGCGAGAGCCTCAGGCGAAAGCTGGTCGTAGCCACGCGCCTGCACAGCCGGTAGCCCGCGATGGAGGCACGCGAGAGAGAGGGCATGATCACGCACCGCGCCGACGTAATGTTCCGCCTGCCACACGCGGCCACGCTCGATGCACGCCCGTGCGTGCAGCGCATAGATGACGCCCCACCCGAAGATGTCCCGTACGACCGGGGGCGTGCGAATGAAGAGGCCCCCCTGCGGCCGGCGGCGAACCTCGGACTCGTTCGCAGCCGTCTCGCCAAAGAGAAGCTGGAATCGCGGCCCTGTGGGGCGGAACTCCGTCGCCGATGTCATGGAGAGGTCGAACTGCAGTGCGTCTGGCAGCAGGAATACGCGGTAGATGGTCGGCCCCGCTTTGAGGTCGGCGAGCTGTACCGCGTCTAGCTCCTCTGTTCGACGGTGAACACAGCTCGGCGATCCTAGCTCCGCCGAACTCGCGGGCCAGGGTCCGTTCCAGGTCAGCATTTATGGCCACTACGACCTCAGCGACCTTGAGCGGCCGATGGAGGCTCTGGCGAAGGTTCGTCGTGTAGACGAGGCAGAGCCACGGCGAAGGCGACGGTACGTCTCCACGTATGACCATTACTCGGCGGAGGCGCTCCGGCACGCGAACGAGGTTCTCGATCGGCTGCTCGCGGAGCAGCAAGGGCTCAAGCCGTTCGAGGGACGCTGCCCTGGCTGCGGCAAGGTCATCTCAAGTAGGCGCCCAACTGCGGCCGGGGCTGGTGCGCGGCGGTCTACCCGAAGTGGTCGAAGGACCAGCGGCGGGTGACCGCGGTTGCGCTGCGCGAGTACGGAGGGCTACTGCTCTTGACCGACGTGACGCTGCCGGGAACGCCGGAACAGGAGCGGCACCGCCGCAAGGTTGCGATTCCTGGGGAGCTGATCGGCGCGGCGAGCCGAAGGCCCTCTACAAGGCCAACCGGCGCTTCAAGCGGCGGATGCGCTGGCTCAAGCGCAAGGCCTACAACGTTGCCCGCTCGGTGCTGCGGAAGGCGGCTACGAGTTCGACCTGTGGGAGTAAGGTCGGTGACACCAGCGGTGTTTCGCCGGTACTCGCTGGTACGCCGGAATCGACGAAGATCAGCCACGAGACCGCCGTCGTCACAGCGCCCGTGATGGCCGGCAACAACAGTCCGCCGCCGCAGTGGCCGACAAGGACGACCGGGGTTTGACAGCGTGCTCGTTGCAGACCGGACGGCATCGATGCAGTACCGCCACTGAGGTGGCGGCGCAGTAGCAGCGCCGAGAAGCGACGGGACAACTACCTGTCGTCCTCGCCGCTCGAGCTCGCGCGCGACCGGCGTCCACACGTCCTGGGGCCGACGAGCGGGCTGTGGATGAGGACGAAGACGGGCGCAGCGGCGCCTGCCATCACCTACGGAGCATGACACCGCGCTTGGGCTCCGGTCGCCTACCAGATCTTGCGAAGCCTGAGCGCGCTCGTGGAGTACGGCTTAGAGGACAGCGCCGAGAGGAGCGCGCATCGAGTGTTGACCGACACTCGCCGCGGTTTCGCCAGGTACGCTCGCCCGGTCGAGCCGCTCAGTCCGGAACTGGCGCTCGTCGATCCGAATCTGGCGGAACGAGCGCGCGCGAAACTTGTCGACGCCGGTGAGGCGGCGCCGCCACCGGCCCCTGCAAGGGAGCCGGAGCAGGCGCCGCCACCGCTGCGTCCTTCGCCGATGCCCCAACACACGCATTCGGTAGCACCGGTCGAAGCAGCGACGTGTCGCCGGCGAAGCAATGGGCGGCGGGCGATAGTGGTGGTGGTTGCGATCGCGGCCGGGCTGGGCGGGGCAGCTGCGATTTGGGCTCGCTATGACGACAGCGGCTCGAGCTCTGGAGGACTGGATCAACCCGCGACACGGGCGCAGCGCGAGGAGTCGCCGACGACTGCCACGAGCGGGCACGGCGAAACGACGGCGGCGAGAGCATCGAAGCAAGCTCTGGGCGGCCAGCGCCACGTGAGGGCTGCGACGCGCTCCCGCCGGAAAGGGACTGGCGTCCTGGGTAGGCGAAGCGGCGTCCCAAGGCAGGCTTTCAGGCCGCCGCGAACGACCGCCTTCCACGTGCCCGGCGCGCCGGAGGAGCCGCTCGACGAGATCACCCTCCCCGCACGCGCCAGTCGCCTCGATGCCTGGCTCAGCTCGGCCCGCGGCCCCACCGCCGCCAACCAGCGCCATTGGCTCTACCAGCACGCCTGGATCGTCACCGGCGCGAAGTTCGGCTGGTGGCACGGCGCTGAAGCGCTCCGCGTCCTCATCCGCGTCGACCGCCGAGTCGAGTCCCAGTGGGGCATCGGCTATCGCAGTGAAGCAGCCGCGCGCCGAGCGCTCGCCGCAGTCGAGGCGAGCGCGAAGTGAGGCGCGAGCGGGAGCTGAACTCCCGCTCGCGCCCCTCCAAGGCGAGTTCCAAAAACCCAGAGACAGGCGCCGACGACACGCGCAAAGAGACAGATGCGAAACCGCGCGGAACGCCGTCCGGCTCTGCTCAGAAGCGCGGGTGGTGGGCGTCGCCTTTTGGGATCGCCCGCACCAGGTCACCGGCAGAGCTCCGAATGCGATCGAGCTCCACCCGATTCTCGACTTCGCCTGCCTTTCGGGGCAGCGCAAGAGTTTTGGGTGGCAGAGAAGGCGAACCTGTCGAGGCGCGACGCCGCCGAGGCCGGCGAGAGCGCCCCGCCCCGTCGACGAACTGAGGCCTCGATGTACGGGCGGAGAATTCGGCAGGCATGGTGGAGAAGCGGTGGGTTCCGCGCTATGTTTGGTGAAGTCGCGCTCGCCCTCAGCGAACGGCCCACACTTGCCGATTACTCGAACATGAAGCCGGCGTTCGCTCAACTCTCGCCGACAGTCCCCGCCACGTTCGCTGCGGCGATCGGGATCTCGCTCTCAGTCTTCCTGCTCCCCGGCCTGGGGGTCCAGGGAGAGCCGACGCCGCTGTTGCCCGGGATCGGGGGGGCCGCCGGGCGCGTGGCCGCGGATCTCCGAGCTACCGCTAACGAGCGCGCTTCGGAGCCAGTCGGGAAGGCTGCCTCCTCCGCGCAGCTCGTCGCTACCCGGACCGAGCATTTCGTGCCGCAGCGGCGACAGGCAGCGACCAAGGCGCACCGGGTACACCGCCGCGCTCGGACCGGGGTCGTGCGGCGCGCGCCGTCAGCCCCCGTGCAGGTGGCTGCGCCCGCCGCTCCCGCAACGCCGGTCACGACGCGCCGGTTCTTCAGCACTCCGACGACGGCAAAAGGCAAGGCGCGCGGCCACGGCCACGGCCATACGCTGAAGCCGACTGCCAGAGCGTCGGCGCCCCGTGCGCTCGGGCGCTCGAGCGAGCACCACCACGGACTCCCACCCGGAAACACCAAGAAGGCGCCGACCGCTTCGTCGCCTGCGCCCGCTACTTCTCCGAAGGCCAACGGCGGCGGGAACGGGCACAAAGGGGGCAAGAAATAGGGCGCGTCGCCAGCGGCCGTCTGCGGCTCGCCACGGGGTTGCTGCTCCTGGCTCTCCCGCTCGCGGTCGCCGTCTGGGCGTTCGGCGGATTCGCGGCCAAGCGCGAGCGGAACAACGCTGACCAAGAGCTCGTCCGGGACCTGAACTCGGGTGCTTCGGTGTACGCGAGGCTTTTACGCGACGCGCGTCACACCGCCGACCGTCTCGCAGGCTCCAGACGGGTCGGGCGCGCGTTCGCTCAGAGTGACAAGCTTACGCTCCGGGCAATCGAGCAAGCGCACCCGTGGATCATCCTCCTTCACGGCGCGGCGGGGGGATTGCAAGGACGGGCGGTCGAAGCGCGCGTCGACGTCATCGGCCGTGAAAGGACGATCGGGCGTGTCTTTGTCGTGCCCCCTTTCGGCCGGCGCCTCGTCCGGACTATTGGTGACGAAGCAGATCTCCCCGGCGGCCGTCTTGGTTTCCTACTCGACCATCGGCTCGTTCGCGCGGACGGTGTTGGGCGCATCGACTCGCGCCCAACGGCGGGAAAGCCAGCCGACGTTCGGATGCAGGCGCTCGAATACCGAGCGGTCGCCCTACCCCTCCGAGAGCAGCGAGATGCGCCGGTTCTGATCACGGTGCGCAAACGATCTGAGATCGCGGCTGCGGCCAACGACGTCCGTTGGCGGGTGATCGGCCTCGGCCTCGGCCTCATCGGCGCGTTCCTCGTAACGGCGTACGCCGTGGCTCCTGCGATCGCCCGCAGCCGGCTCTCGAGGCTGCAGCGAGACCAGGCCCAGCGCGTGCTCGCGCGACTCGGTGACGGCGTCCTCGTCGTCGACCATGACGGGGTGGTGCAGCTCTGGAACCAGGCGGCCGAGACGATCACGGGCCTCCGGGCGGCGGAGGTGCGCGGTCGCCGGGCGGAGGAGGCGATTCCGGGTTGGACGACGATCGCGACGTTCGTGCCGGTGGCGGATCGACCTGGGGAAGCGGACGGCCCCTCGAGCTCGGAGACGGTTCCGGTCGACGTCGCAGGCCGCGAGCTCTGGCTCTCGATCGTGGCCGTGGCGCTGGACGACGACACCGTCTACGCCTTCCGCGACGCGACGCACGACCGCCGACTCGAGGACCTCCGCTCGCAATTCGTGGCGACGATCTCGCACGAGCTCAGGACGCCGCTCGCCTCGTTGCACGGCGCGGCCCTGACGCTCAGAGAGCACGACCTGCCGGCGCAGACTCAGGACGATCTCCTCGAGATGATCGCCGAGCAGTCAAACCGTCTCGCCAACCTCGTCGAGGAGATCCTGGTGGCGGGCCAGCTCGACAGCGGGTCGCTCCGCGTCGTCGCCGACACCTTTGATCCCGAGGAGCTGGTGCGCGGAGTCGTGACGGTTGCCCGGTCCCGGGTGGGGGAGGACACGATGATCGAGGTCGTGGTGCCTCCGGTCGTGCCGAAGGCGCACGGCGACGGCGAGCGCACGCGCCAGGTGCTGCTCAACCTTCTCGACAACGCGATCAAGTACGCGCCGTCCGAGGGACGAATCGAGGTGGGACTCGCAGCGGTGGGCGACCGGCTCCGCTTTAGCGTCCAGGACCAAGGCCTCGGCATCCCGGTGGGCGAGCAGGAGCGGATCTTCGACAAGTTCTACCGCCTCGACCCCGACCAGCGGCGCGGCATCGGCGGAACCGGCCTCGGCCTCTACATCTGCCGCGAGCTCGTCCGGTCGATGCACGGGCGCATCTGGGTCGAGTCGGAGCGTGGGAAGGGTACGACCTTCGCGTTCGAGTTGCCCGCGGAGCCGCTGCCGGTTCCGGTCTAGCGCGGAGATCCACCTCGAAAGACCCTGGAAACCGAGTCTTTTCTCCAGTACGTTTGTGAAGCACCGCGGGCGATGTGGCGTTCTTGCCCACTGAGAGCGGTACCACCACTCCAGGCCTTCCAGCACTCCATGTCCGGCATCACGCAGAGGCTAGGCCGTGGACACAGCGATCTCGCTTGGGCCAGCGATGCTTCTATGTTTGTCAAGTCGTAAGCGGTTGGTTCTCGAGCAGCCGGTAGAGGTTGCGGGCGAGGTAGCGCTTGAGGCAGCGGCTTGCTTCGCAGCGACTCTTGCCTTCTTGGATGCGACGGTTGATGTAGGCGATCGTCGGCGGGTGCGCGCGGCGTCTGGTGACGAGGATCATGTGCAGTGCTCGGTTGAGTCGGCGGTCGCCGCCGCGGTCGAGGCGGTAGCGGATCGTTTGTCCCGACGAGGCTGGGATCGGGGCGCAGCCGGCGAGTCGCGCGAACGCGGCTTCGCCTCTGATCCGGCCGCGGTGCGATCAGGAGATCAGGATCTGCGCGGCGGCGAGCGGCCCAACACCGGGCTGGTCGAGCAGCTGCGGCGCCAGCTGGCGTGTGAGCGTCTCGATCTCGCCTGCGAGCTCGCGCTCTTCGGTGGTCAGGTGTTGGATGCGGCCCGCGACCGCGCGCAGCGCCTGCAACGCCCCGCGCAGCTCGACGTCGCGGTGCCGTTGCGGTCGCATCGCCGTCAGCCGATGCAGTAGCTGCGCGCGTGTAAGCGGTCGCAGCTCACTCCGCAGCGGCTCCGGTGTTGTGATCAACAGGTCCCGTAGCTGGCAGAGCCCCGCTCGTCGCGCGTTGACTGCGCCCTCGCGCGCCGCCATCAACGCGCGCAAAGCCTCTCGCTCGCCGCCGGCGCGCGGCTCCGCTGGCCGGGTCTGCGCAAGCACGCTCCGGGCGGCCCGGATCGCGTCGAGCGCGTCGGTCTTGCCGCCCGAGCGGGGCTCGCGCCGCAGGTGCCCGACCTCGAGCACCCGCTCGTCATGGCCGGCGAGGAAGCGAGTGAGGCCGGCGCCGAATGAGCCGGTGCCTTCAACCGCGAACGCCCTTCGTCCCGGCGCGTGCTCTCTCGCGAGCTCCAAAGCGCGCGCGTAGCCTCCGCTACTCGCGGCCACGCTCGTCTCGAAGACGACCCCGCCAGTCCGAACGTCGACGATGGCGAGCGCGTGCGTGTCGCGGTGCGGGTCGACCCCGATCACGTAGTCCAGCTGATCTGCAAGCATCCAAATCACCTCCAGCCCAGGTTGGGGGACACACTCCGGTGTCGGTCTGGGGGTGAAAACCGCAGGCGGCAGAACTGTGATGGGTCACGCCCGACAAGGGCGGACAGGCTTCTGATCAGGCCAGCAAGCGGGCGCCAGGCCGGCACCGGGCTCACTGTCCGGACAGATCACTGGAAAGACACCCGTAGCCGGGGTCAGCAGCCGGTAGAGGTGGCGGCGAGGTAGCGCTTGAGCAGGCGCGTGGCCTCGCGGCGGCTCTTGCCCTCGGCGATCCGGCGGGCGATGTAGTCCTTGGTCACCGGGTCGTGCTGGCGGCGGTGGAGGACGACCGTGTGCAGCGCCCGGTTCAGCTGCACCGTGTGCAGCGCCCGGTTCAGCTGCCGGTCGCCGCCGCGGCTGAGCCGCTGCCGGCTCGTCTGGCCGCTGGAGGCGGGGACCGGGGCGACGCCGGCGAGGCGGGCGAAGGCGGCTTCGGAGCGGACTCGGCCACGGTGCGACCAGGCGACGAGCAGCTGGGCGGCGACGATCGGGCCGACGCCTGGCTCGTCGAGCAGCTGCGGTGCGAGTGCCTGCACGTGGGCCAAGATCTTCTGCTCGAGCTCGTCGGCCTCGGCGCTCGCCGCTTCGATTCGTCGTGCGAGCGTGCGCAGCACGAGCCGTGCCGCCTGTTCGTCCGGCGCCGCGGCGGCCGAAAGGCGAAAGCGGCAACAGCGCTCGAGCAGCCGCTGGACGGGCAGCCCGCGCAGCTCCTCGCGGAGGCGATCGGGCGCGGTCACGATCACACTGCGCAGCTGCACGAGCGCCTCGCGGCGGACGTCGACGGCACTCCGGCGCGCGACCAGCAGCAGCCGCAGCGCCTCTCGGCGCTCCCCGGATCGCGGCAGCGCCAGCGGCTCGCTCGCGAACGCGGTAAGCGCGGCGCGGACGGCGTCGAGTTCGTCGTCCTTGCCGCGCAAGCGCCGCTCGTTCCGCGAGGAGCGGCCAACCTCGAGCACCGCCTCGCCGCGCCCGTTCAGATAGCGGGCCAGGCCGACGCCGTAGTGACCGGCGCCTTCAACCGCCCAGACGCGAGCACCGGCCGCATAGCGCTGCGCGAATCGCAGCGCCTGCGCGTAGCCACGACCGCTGGCCGACACCGTTTGCCGCGCGACAACCGCGCCCGCCGGCGCGACAACGACCGCCAGCACATGCTCGTCCCGATGGGTGTCGACGCCGACCACGTAATCCACCTCATTTGCAACCATCCCGATCGATCCTCCGGCTTCTGTTCGTAGGGTCCGGTGGTGCCGGTCTGACAAGGGAAACCGCGGCGGCAGGACGGTAATGAGTCACGCCAAGACGGCGGACAGGCTCCTGATCAAGCCAGCAGCGGGCGCCAGACCGGCGCCGCCGCGCACGCGCAGACAGTTCATTCCGAAGGCACGCACACGGCGGCCAGTCACCTGACGAGTCACACGCGGCACGGCGACAACCAGGCTGGCAACTGCCCCAGACAGA
>WNGF01005696.1_pt1 | contig 15723 bp, 13 predicted proteins | sample 5400641 | NCBI WGS metagenome assembly WNGF01 (sample SAMN13153371, study PRJNA577476) | soil metagenome | isolation source: 80 cm soil or saprolite under grassland replicate 2 | place: USA:California | collected 2016-06-15
TCAACTACAACGACGGCATCGGATCAACTCGTGATCTTGAGCACCTCGGTGAACCGAACGAGCCAGACCCTGACAGTCCAGGGAATCGCGTTCGGCAACCAGGCCCCGCAAGTGTGGCTCGAAACGCAGCCGCTGACGGTGATCAGCGCGACGAGCACGGAGCTTGTGGTGTTCCTGCCGGCAGCGGTGCCCGACGGCACCCACCTGCTGACGGTGCAGCGCGGCAGCGCGGAAAAAGACCGTGACGTGTTCAACACGAGCATCGGCACCCCCGGCCAGGGGCCGCAGGGTCCCGCGGGTCCCGTGGGACTGCAGGGTCCGGCGGGTCCGCAGGGTGATGTGGGTCCTGTTGGACCCGCAGGCCCTGCGGGACCGACGGGTGCCGCTGGACCGAAGGGTGACACCGGCGCCCAGGGACCGCAGGGTGTTCAGGGGCTGCAGGGTGAAGTTGGTCCCGCCGGCTCGAAGGGTGACACCGGCGCCCAGGGCCCGCAGGGTCTGCAGGGCGCGCAGGGACTGCAGGGTGAGGTGGGTCCCGTTGGAGCGGCAGGCGCTGCCGGAGCGACGGGCGCCACGGGAGCGACGGGCGCCACGGGAGCGACGGGCGCTACGGGAGCGACGGGCGCCACGGGAGCGACGGGTCCGACGGGACCGCAGGGGCCCAAGGGCGATCCGGGCGTGAGCGGCTACCAGATCGTGTCGACGGCGCTCTTCACGCAGCCCATTGCGGCCAACGGCACGACGACGCTTTCGGTGGCGTGCCCGACCGGAAAGCGCGTGTTCGGGGGCGGCTATGAAGCGTCCACGGGAGTCCTGCTGCACCCGGTCTCATCGTATCCGCCGACGACCGACACCTGGAAGGTGACGCTGCGTCTCAGCCAGGACACGGGCGCGACGATCGTCTTCCGCGTCTACGCCGTCTGCGGCAGCGTGCTCAACTAGTCACTGGAAACTGTGCGCGCGGGGCAGCTCGCCCCGCGCGTCTTCTCTCGCCAATCCCTGTCGCCTGTCGCTTGCCGCCTCTTCCGGCCGCTATAATGCCAACAGCATGAAAACTGCGGCGGCGGAACGACCCGTCCCTTTCACCACGATCTCCGGCCGTCCCATCGATCGCCTCTACACGTCCGACGACCTTCCCGGCTTCGAGTACACCCGCGACCTCAACAATCCCGGCGAGTTCCCGTACACGCGCGGCATTCACCCGACCGGCTACCGCGGCAAGCTGTGGACGATGCGGCAGTTCGCCGGATTCGGGACGCCGGAGGAGACGAACGGGCGGTATACGACGCTGCTCGCGGCTGGCGGCACGGGACTGAGCGTCGCGTTCGATCTGCCGACGCTGATGGGGCGCGATCCGGATCACGAGCTCTCGCTCGGCGAGGTCGGCAAGTGCGGCGTGAGCATCGCGTCGCTCGCCGACATGGAGCGGCTCTTCGACGGGATTTCGCTCGGCGAGATCACGACGTCGATGACGATCAACTCGCCGGCGCCGATGATCTTCGCGATGTACCTGGCGGTGGCCGAGAAGCAGGGGGCGGACTGGCGGACGTTATCGGGCACGATTCAGAACGACATCCTGAAGGAATTCATCGCGCAGAAGGAGTACATCTACCCGCCCCGCGAATCGATGCGGCTGATCACCGACATCTTTGCGTTCTGCTCGAAGGAAGTGCCGCGGTGGAATACGGTGTCGGTCAGCGGGTACCACATCCGCGAGGCCGGCTCGACGGCGCTCCAGGAGCTGGCGTTCACGCTGCGCGACGGCATCGAGTACATCCAGTACGGCATCGACGCGGGGCTCGACGTCGACGAGTTCGCCCCGCGGATGTCCTTCTTCTTCAATTCCCACAGCGACTTCTTCGAGGAGATCGCGAAGTTCCGTGCGGCCCGGAAGATCTGGGCGCACGTCATGCGGGACCGCTTCCACGCCAAGCACGAGCGATCGTGGAAGCTGCGCTTCCACACGCAGACCGCGGGCGTGTCGCTCACCGCGCAGCAGCCGTACAACAACGTCGTGCGAACGGCGGTGCAGGCGCTTGCGGCGGTGCTCGGCGGCACGAATTCACTGCACACGAATTCGCTCGACGAGGCGCTCGCGCTTCCGACCGCGGAAGCGGCAACGCTGGCGCTGCGGACGCAGCAGATCATCGCGCACGAAAGTGGGGTGACGAACATGGTCGATCCGCTCGGCGGGTCGTGGTTCGTCGAGCGACTGACGCTCGACATGGAACGGGGCGCGCACGACTATTTCTCGACGATCGATCGCATGGGCGGCATGGTCGAAGCGATCGAGCAGGGCTACCCCCAGCGCGAGATCGCCGAAGCGTCGTACAAGTTCCAGCAGGCTGTCGAGCAGCGCGAGAAGACGATCGTCGGCGTGAACGATTATGTGCAGGAGGAGGAGCCGCCGTTCCCGATCCTGTACATCGACAACACCACGGCCGAGCGGCAGCTGGCGCGCCTGACCGAGTTGAAGCGCACGCGCGATAACGATGCCGTGCGCCGCTCGCTCGACGCGCTGCGCGAAACCGCGCGCGGCACCGGCAACACGATGTATCCGCTCCTCGAATGCGTGCGCGCGTACGCGACGGTCGGCGAGATGTGCGACGCGCTGCGCGAAGTCTGGGGCGAATACGAAGAGGAGCCCCTCATTTGAGCAAAATCCGCGTCGTCATCGCCAAGCCCGGGCTCGACGGCCACGACCGTGGCGCAAAGGTCATCGCCCGCGCGCTGCGCGATGCGGGCATGGAGGTGATTTACACCGGCCTCCGGCAGACGCCCGAGCAGATCGTGGCGGCGGCGCTCCAGGAGGACGCGGACGCGATCGGCTTGTCGATCCTCTCCGGCGCGCACATGCATGTCTGCCCGCGTGTAATGGAGCTCCTCAAGGAGAAGGGACTCGACGATGTGATCGTGGTGGTGGGGGGGATCATTCCGGACGTCGACATTCCGAAACTCCGCGAGATGGGCGTCAAAGGCATCTTCCTGCCCGGGACACCGATGCAGGAGATTATCGACTTCATCGCTCAGAACGCGCGGCCGCGCGTGGAGCAGATCTGATGCCGCACAAGCTGCTGCTCGCCGACGACAGCGTCACGATCCAGCGCGTCATCGAGCTGACGTTTGCCGATGAGGACGTGCAGGTGCAGGCCGTCGGCGACGGGATGAAGGCGATCGCCAGCATCCAGGCCGATCGTCCGGATATCGTCCTGGCGGACGTCGGCATGCCGGAGCGCGATGGCTATGAAGTTGCCGCGTTCATCAAGGGGAATCCGCAGCTGGCGCACATTCCGGTGCTGCTGCTGACGGGTGCGTTCGAGCCTGTCGATGAAGCGCGTGCGCGCGCGGTCGGCTGCGACGGCGTGCTCGTCAAGCCGTTCGAACCGCAGATGGTGATCAATCGCGTCAAGGATCTGCTCGCCGGCCGCCGGCCCGGGGGCCCGTGGAGCCAGCCGCAGGCGCCGGCCGGCCCAGTGGCACGACAGGCGCCCCCGCCCAATGCCGATTTCAATCTGCGCGGGGCGGTGCCGAAAGAGGCGGCGCCCACGTCGTCAGGATCGCTCGAGGACTATTTCGATCGACTCGACGCCGCGTTCGCGAATCTCGACGGACCGGCACCGGCCGATGCCGCGCCGACGCACGCTCCGCCGCCCGGCGCGGCTCCAGCGGGTCCTGCCGCGTTTGCTGACGATCTGGCGGGATGGGATCCGGACCTGATTGGCGATCCGTCGAAGCCTGGCGCGATCCAGCCGCCGGCCGTCGACGTGGCGCCGCCGCAGCAGGCCGCGGCGCCGGCGGCACAGCCGCGGTTCGCGGCGCCGCCGCCTCCGCCGATCGCGCAGCCTCCGTCCGCTCGCGTCGCGCCACCCTCGACGTATGCCGCGCCTGCGCCCGCGCCTGCGGCCGCGCCCGCGCCGATGCCCTCGCTCGCGGAAGCGTTTGCGGCGCTGCTCTCGGCGGAGCAGTCCCGCCAGATATCGCCGTCGACGATTGGCGCCGGCGCGCAGATCGGCGACGAGGTGATCGAAGAGGTCGTGCGGCGGGTGATCGCGAAAATGGGCGACACGGTCCTCGATGTCGCCGAGCGGCTCGTGCGAGAGGAACTCGATCGCATCAAGCGGGGCTGACGGTAATGCGTTACCATCGGCGTTTATGCCTGCCGGCTTCGATCTCAATCATCCGGTGACCGTCCCCGACAAGCCCGCGCTGGAAGGTCTCGAACAGAAATGGAAGGCGCGCTGGGAGGAGGTGGCGGTCTACCGCTTCGATCGCACGCGCCCGCGCGCGGACGTCTTCTCCATCGACACGCCTCCACCGACCGTCAGCGGATCGCTCCACGTCGGCCACGTGTTTTCCTTTACGCACACGGACGTCGTCGCGCGCTTTCAGCGCATGCGCGGCAAAGCGGTGTTCTATCCGATGGGGTGGGACGACAACGGCCTGCCGACCGAGCGCCGCGTGCAGAACTACTTCGGCGTCCGCTGCGATCCGTCGCTGGCGTACGATCCGGCGTTCGTCGCGCCGGAGAAGCCGGGTAAACAGCCTATCCCGGTGTCGCGTCCGAACTTCATCGAGCTCTGCACGAAGCTGACGGCTGAAGACGAGAAGGTGTTCGAAGCGCTGTGGCGCCATCTCGGCCTGTCTGTCGACTGGTCGCTGACCTACGCGACGATCGACCGCCGCGCGCAGCGCGTGTCGCAGAAGTCCTTTCTGCGGCTGCTCCGGCGGGATCTCGCGTATCAGCTCGAAGCGCCGACGCTCTGGGACATCGATTTCCGCACGGCCGTCGCGCAAGCGGAGCTGGAGGATCGCGAGCAGCCGGGCGCGTATCACCGCATCCGGTTCCGGAAGGCCGATCAGCAGGACGAGTTCGTCGAGATCGACACCACGCGGCCGGAATTGATCCCGGCATGCGTCGCGATCGTCGCGCACCCGGACGACGAGCGGTACAAGCCGCTCTTCGGGCGGGATGTCATCACGCCGCTCTTTGGCGTGCGGGTTCCGGTCAAACCGCACGCGCTCGCCGATCCCGAGAAAGGCACCGGCGTCGCGATGATCTGCACGTTTGGCGACGTGACCGACGTGATCTGGTGGCGGGAGCTCGGGCTTCCGGTGCGCGCCATCATCCAGCCGAACGGCGCGTTCAGGCCGGTGTCGTGGGGCGAGGCGGGATGGGAATCGACCGACGTGACGCGCGCCCAGGCGCAGTACGATCCGCTCTCGGGTCTCTCCGCATCCAAGGCGCGGACGCGCATCGTCGATCAGCTCAGGGCGTCCGGCGATCTGCTGGGCGATCCGCGCCCGATCACGCACCAGGTCAAGTTCTACGAGAAGGGCGATCGTCCGCTCGAGATCGTCACGAGCCGCCAGTGGTTCGTGAAGACGATGGAGGCCCGCGACGCGCTGCTGCAGCGTGGACGCGACCTGCAGTGGCATCCGGGCTACATGCGCGCGCGCTATGAGAACTGGATCAACGGCCTGGCCGGGGACTGGTGCGTCAGCCGGCAGCGGTTCTTCGGCGTGCCGTTCCCGCTCTGGTACAAAGTCCGCGCCGACGGCACCGTCGACTACGACGCGCGGCTTGTTCCGGCGGAAGATCGCCTGCCGATCGATCCGTCCACGGATGTCCCGGAGGGTTACCGCGAGGACCAGCGCAATCAGCCGGGTGGCTTTGCGGGCGACCCGGACGTCATGGACACTTGGGCTACGTCGTCATTGACTCCACAGATTGCGGGGCGATGGGACGAGGACGCTGATCTCTTCGCGCGCGTGTTCCCGATGGACGTCCGGCCGCAGGCGCACGACATCATCCGTACCTGGCTGTTCGACACGGTCCTGCGCTCGCACTTCGAATTCAACTCGCTGCCGTGGAAGCACGCGGCGATCTCCGGGTGGATCCTCGATCCGGATCGCAAGAAGATGTCGAAGTCGAAGGGGAACGTCGTGACGCCAATGGCACTGCTCGAGGAGCACGGGTCCGACGGCGTGCGCTACTGGGCCGCGAGCGGCCGTCCCGGAACGGATACGGCGTTCGACACGGGGCAGATGAAGGTCGGCCGGCGGCTGGCGATCAAGCTCCTGAACGCCTCGAAGTTCGTGCTGGGCCGCCCGGAGCCGCAGGGAGACGCGACCGCGGCGGTCGATCGCGGCCTGCTCACGTCGCTCTCGCGGCTCGTCCGCGAGTCAACCACCGATCTCGACGAGTACAACTACACCCGCGTGCTCGAGCGCACCGAGACGTTCTTCTGGTCCTTCTGCGACGACTACCTGGAGCTCGTGAAGGGGCGGCGCTACGGCGATCAGGGGGACGCACTTGCCGCGTCGGCGAACGGTGCGCTGCTGATCGCGTTGTCGACGATGCTGCGGCTGTTCGCGCCGTTTCTGCCGTTCGTGACCGAGGAAGTCTGGTCATGGTGGTGCGAGGGATCGGTCCACCGGTCCGCATGGCCGTCTGCGGAGGAAGTGCTCGCCGTGTGCGGCGGCGCGGAGGACGCCCGCGGAGTGGAGGCGCTGCAGTTTGCCGCGGCGGTGCTCGGGGCGATCCGCAAGAAGAAGTCGGAAGAGCAGCGGCCGCTCAAGACGCCGGTGGCGCGCGCGATCGTGCGCGGTCCCGAGGCGCTGCTGTCGCTGCTTGGCGACGTGCAGGCGGACCCGCGCGCGGCGGGGCTGATCGATCGGGTTGAAACCGGTCCGGCCGAAGCCCTGGAAGTGCACGTCGAGCTCGCGCCCGCGGGAGAGGAGCGGAAGTCATGAAGTCGGTGCCGTTCGCGCCGCTCGAGCCTGCGCTGTATCGGGAGGCGGTGCGCCGCGCGCTCGCCGAGGACCTCGGGTGGGGGGACGTCACGACCGAAGCCACGGTCAATCCCTCGCTGCGTGCCCGCGGCGTCATCCTCGCGAAGTGTGACTGCGTGATCGCAGGCCTCGACGTCGCAGCGGAGGCGTTCCGCCAGCTCGATCCGTCGGCCGTGTTCACGCAGCGCGCGCGCGACAGCGCGCGCGTCACCCATGGCGCCGTGATCGCGGAGGTTCGCGGATCGGCGGCGGCAATGTTGACGGCGGAACGGACGGCGCTCAATTTCCTGCAGCGCCTGTCCGGCATCGCCACGCTGACACGCCGCTACGTCGCCGCCGCCGCCGGCAGCATCATCGTGCTCGACACGCGCAAAACGACGCCGACGCTGCGCGCGCTGGAGAAATACGCCGTCCGCGCGGGTGGCGGCATCAATCATCGCGCGGGGCTGGACGACGGGATCCTGATCAAGGACAACCACATCAGGCTCGGCGGCGGGGTCGCCGAAGTGGTGCGCAAGATGAAGGCGGCCCGCCAGGAGATGCCGATCGAGATCGAGGCGCAGACGCTCGAGCAGGTTGATGACGCGATTGCCGCGGGCGCCGACATCATCCTGATCGACAACCTTCCGGTGGATGTCGTTCGAGAGGCGGTCCGGCGGATTGCCGGCCGCGCGAAGACCGAGGTTTCCGGGGGCGTGACGCTCGAACGGCTTCCGGAGCTCGCAAACACCGGCGCCGATTACGTCTCGGTCGGCGCGCTCACACATTCCGCGCGCGCCGCGGATCTCAGCTTCGAGCTCGAGCCGGACGTGCATGTCTGATCCGGTTCCCGAGGAGATCGCCGCCGCCCTCGCGCGCAACGCGGAGCGGCGGGGATGTTTCGGCGACCCGCTCTACTTCTTCACGGAAACCGGTTCCACCAACGACGTCGCGGCGACGCTCGCCGAACACGGCGCGCCGGAGGGAGCCACCGTGATCGCGTCGTGCCAGACGGCGGGTCGTGGCCGCTTCGGCCGCGCGTGGTTCTCGCCGGAGGGTGCCGGCCTCTATGCGTCGCTCGTCTGCCGCAACGCGCAGGCCGCGCCGCTCCTGACGCTCGCGGGGGGCGTCGCCGCCGCCCAGGGCATCCGCACGGCGACGGGCCTTCCGGTGTTCATCAAGTGGCCGAACGACATCGTCACGGGGGAGGCTGGCCGCGCGCGGCGCAAGCTTGCGGGCATTCTCGCCGAGGCGTCGAGTGGCGCCGACGGTCTGCAGTACGTCATCCTTGGGTTCGGCATCAACCTGCGCCCGGCGGCCTATCCGCCGGAGCTTGCCGATCGCGCGACGTCCATCGAGACGGAGCTCGGGAGGATTGCTGACCCCGGCGCGGTGCTCGCGGAAACCCTTGCGGCGTTTCGATTGCTGTTCGATCGGCTCGCCGGCGGTGATCGCGAGCATGTGCTCGCGCGCTGGCGGGAGCTGGCGCCGTCGTCGCGCGGTGCGACGGTGGAGTGGACAACGCCCGCAGGGGACCTCCGCGGCACGTCGCAGGGCATCGATGATGATGGCGCGCTGCTCGTCGAGGTTGGCGCTCGCGTCGAGCGCATCATCTCCGGCGAGCTCCGTTGGTTGTAGGCCGGGCCTTTCAGGCACGGCACTGCACGTAGGGCCAGCCTTTATGGCCGCCGATTCTTATGCTGTTAGCCATTGACGTCGGCAACACGAACATCGTCCTCGGCGTATTCGACGGGGACCGCCTTGCCGAAAGCTGGCGTCTCGCCACGCTGCGCGAGCGGACGGCCGACGAGATCGGCATTCTCGTGACGCAGCTGTTCGAGCGCTCCGGGATCGCGCTCGATCGCGTGCAGGGGATCATCCTGTCATCGGTGGTTCCACCGCTGACCGGCACGATGGAGGAGATGGCGCGGCGCTACTTCGGCCAGGCGCCGCTGACGGTCGATCCCTCCGCCCACACGGGGATGCCCGTGCTGTATTCCCCGGCCTCCGACGTCGGCGCAGACCGCGTGGTGAACGCCGTCGCGGCCTACGAGGCGTATGGCCGTGCGACAAAGGCCCCCCTCATCGTCGTCGATTTCGGAACCGCGACGACGTTCGACGCGATCTCGGCGTCGGGCGAGTACATCGGCGGGGTGATTTGTCCCGGCATCGGCATCTCCGCGGATGCGCTGTTTCAACGCGCGGCACGTCTTCCGCGTGTGGATGTGCGGAAACCGCCGGCGGTCGTGGGACGCACCACTGTCACGTCGATGCAGTCGGGCCTTTTCTTCGGGTACGTGTCGATGGTGGACGGCATCGTCGCCCGCATGCGCGCCGAACTGGACGGGGGCGACCGCGCCGCGTGCATTGCCACGGGCGGAATGGCAGACATCATTGCCGGGGAGTCGACCGCGATCGAGCGTGTCGACCCCGACCTGACGCTGCAGGGTCTCCGGCTGATTTGGAATCGTAATCAACATCCGTAGTGTCCGCCTTCAGGCGGACCGACGCCGGTGGTGCTGGCCTTCCGCCTTCGCCAAGGCGCCGGCGGACCGCCGGAGCTTTTAGCGGAGGCTGGTCAGGCCAGCCTGAGATAAATGACGCCCGAGGATTACTGCCGCGACATCGAGACCTATCTCTGCCGCAAGAACGAAGGGCACCTGATCCGCATCGTCGGCCCGGCGTTCGAACAGGTCTGCGGCTGGGCGACACAGGGCGTGCCGCTGAAGATCGCCTTCCGCGGGATCGATCAGTACTGCGAGCGCTACTACGCGAAAGGACCGCGGCGCCGTCCCGTTCGAATCGAGTTCTGCGAAGGGGATATCCTCGATCTGTTCGACAACTGGCGGCGCGCGGTCGGCGTCACCGCGACGTCATCGGACGTAGTGGAGGAGCCCGCGCCGAAGAAGCCCGCGCTGGCGGCGCACATCGAGCGTGTCGTCGCACGGCTCACATCGATGCGCGCAGGCGGAGCGCGTAGCGCGGCGTTCGCGGAACGCATCGATGACGCCGTCCGCCAGCTCGATCACCTTGCCGCTGACGCACGCACCGTTCGCGGCGAGGCCCGCGCGGACATCATCGATCGCCTGCGCGTCCTGGACGAGGAGCTGATCACAGCCGCGGCGCAGGAGGTCAGCGCGGAGGCGGCCGCCGCACTGCGAAGCGAAGCGGACGGGGAGCTCCTGCCGTTCGTGCAGCGGATGCCCCCGAACGCGCTCGACCGCGCCCGCAGCGCCGCGTTCACGCGCCTGCTGCGCGAATCGATTGGATTGCCGATTCTGGCTTACGAGTGATGCTGAATCCCGGCGACGACGTGATCGTCACCGTCGAGAAGTCCGCGGCGGGCGGCCGCATGATCGCGCGCCACGAGGGGCAGGTGCTGCTGGTTTCCGGCGTCATCCCGGGCGAGCGCGCGTCGGTCCGGATCGAGCGTTCCGAGAAGCGGCTCGCATTTGCCTCCGTCACCGAGGTTCTCGAGCCGTCCGCCGATCGCCGCGAACCGCCATCCGACCCGCGGTGCGGCGGTGTCGTGTTCGCGCACATTGCCTACCCGCGCCAGGTCGCACTCAAGTCCGACATCATCGTCGACGCGTTTACGCGGATTGGACGCATCCCTCTCGGCTTGTCCGCCGGAGCTTCAGCGAAGGCGGGCGTTCACGTCGCGGCTTCGCCCGAACACGACTACCGCATGCGCGCGCGCTTTCACGTGCGAGACGGGCGCGCCGGTTTCTACCGCGAGGGCACGCACGAGGTATGTGACGCGCGCGAGTCGCGGCTCATGGCGGCGGACACGATCGATGCAGTTGATCAGGCGGTCTCGGCTCTTCTGAGCGCGGGTGTGCGGCCGACGACGATCGTAGTGAGCGAGAACATCCCGGCGGACGAGCGCGCGATGCACATCGATCTGGAGGACGACGCGGCGACGGCGGCAGAGGCGCTGGGCGAGGCGGTCGCTGCCGCCCGGCTGAATGGCGCTTCAGCGCGCGGCCCCGTGGGGCCGCTCGCGCGCGCCGGAGAGCCGACGGTTGGCGACACGCTGCTTCGACTCACCGCCGGCCGCGCGACCGATGGCCAGGTGCGCCGCCGCCCCGCATCATTTTTTCAGGGCAACCGTTTCCTCCTCGCGCCGCTCGTGACCGCGGTGCTCGACGTGGTTCCCATGGAGGGTTCAATCCTCGATTTATACGCGGGCGTTGGTCTCTTCTCGGTTGCGCTCGCCGCCACTGGTCGCACGCCCATCGTGGCGATTGAGGGGGATCGTGATTCAGGGGCCGATCTGAAACTGAACGCGGCACCTTACGCCACGGCGTTGCGCACGATACTCGGTCGCGTCGAGGATCACACCAAGCCGCGCGGGAAGCCGGCGGACACGATCATCGTCGATCCGCCGCGCACGGGAATTTCGAAGGAGGCGATGGACGCGGTCGCGCACCACGGCGCCTCGCGCGTCGTGTACGTGTCGTGCGATCCGCCAACGATGGCGCGCGACGCGCGCCGGCTGCTCGATGCGGGCTACGCGCTGGCGTCGCTCGACGGGTTCGATCTGTTTCCAAATACGCCGCACGTCGAGACGCTGGGTGTGTTCGTGAAGTAAATCAGTTTACCCGCCGTCCTCGATTCAACGACAGCCACCGTCACGCTGCATTCCCCGAAGATCAAACAGGAGAAGGGGAGAAACGGAGTATCTGTGCGGTGCGCTGATTGATCACTCCTGACGGAGCCGCGCGGCTTCAACGAACGCATCGAAGAGCGGTCTGAATTCGCCCGTGCGCCAGAAATTCTCCGGGTGCCACTGGACGCCGACGCAGAACGTGGCGTTCGGCGCCTCGATGGCTTCGATGACGCCGTCCGGCGCAACCGCGGAGGCGACGAGCTCCTTGCCGAGTTTCCCGACGGACTGATGATGCCGGCTGTTCACGCGGCACGTGCATGCGGCGTCGACAGCAGCGCCAAGCGCGTTCTGCAGGCGTGAGCCGCGCGTGATCTGAATGGGATGCGCGACGCAGTCTCTCGGCTCCGTCAGGCTGTGCGGCAGATCGGTCGTGACGGCAGACGGGATGTCCTGGAGGAGCGTTCCGCCCGCCGCGACGTTGAGCACCTGCGAACCGCGGCAGATCGCGAGCAGCGGCATGTCGGCTGTCATCGCGCGGCGCGCGAGATCGATCTCGAACTCGTCGCGTCCGGGCTCCGCGTCCGAGATCGTCGGGTGGCGCTCTTCGCCGTAGAGCACGGGATCGACATCGCCTCCGCCGGTGAGCAGCACGCCGTCGAGCACGTCAATCAACGCGCGCGGACTCTCGCTGACTTCGAGCACCCGCGCCCGCGCGCCGGATTGCTCGACCGACGTGAGGTAATCATCAAGCCTGCTGCACCGCGTGACGCCAATTACAGGGATCTTGTCCACAATGACACCTTCTGACGGTCGGCCTGAAGGCCGCCACATTATCCGACGACTCGCGGGTGGCGCCGGACGGGGCGGCCCCGCGCCGCACGCCCGAGCCACACCCGTGACAAGCGCACTTGGCGAGGGACGGCGAGGCCGACCTAAAGGTCGGCACCACCGAAGACCGACGTCACATCTTCGCCGGGACTGTGCATCCCATCAGTTCAAGAGCTTTCGCCAGCTGCATCCGGTAATACGCTACCGCGGCGGCGCGCCAGACGCGCACGTCCGCACGGTCCTCGTTGAGGATCGAATACTTGTGATAGAAGCCGTTGAACGCCTGGGCGAGGGCAAACGCATATTTCGCGACGACGGAGAGCTCCAGCGTGCGCACCGCCTGCTCGACGATCTCATCGAGCCGCGCGGCCTCGAGGACGAGCCCCCACAACTCATGCGCCTCGTCGTCCTCCGCCGTGAGCACGGCGTCGGGCGCCTCCGCAAGCGCGGCGATCACCCCCGCCTCGTCGATCCCGTGCCGCTCCTGGAGCTTGTTGAAGATGTTGTTCGCGCGGACGACGGCGTACTGCAGATACGGTCCGCTTTCCCCTTCGAAGCTGAGCGCCTCGTCGATGTCGAAGATGATGACCTTGCCGCGCGAGAACTTCACCATGAAGTAGCGGACGGCGGCGGTCGCGATGGCATTCGCGATCGCGCGCACCTCGCTCGCTGCCAGTTCCGGATTGCGTTTCGAAACTTCGTGAGCCGCTTTCTCCGACAAACGATCGAGCAGGTCGTCCGCCTTGACGCCGAGCCCCTTTCGGCCAGACACCTCGACGAACGGCCGGTCCGCATCATCGCTCGTGTCGTAGCCGAGCTCGCGCGCGGTCGCATGCGAGAGCGCCACCATCTCGTACGAATAGTGAATCGAGTGCGACGCCTGCTCGACGTAGCCGAGCACCGCGAGCGCCTGCTTCAACAGCTTCTGCAGGTATGACTGCCGGGTGTCGATGACATTGCAGACCCAGGACGCACGGCCGAACGACGGCGCGCCGGAGACGGCGGCCTCCGGATTCGACGTGGTCGACCACAACGCCGGCGGGCCATTCTCGAAAATCCGATAGTGAAAGTCCTTGCCGAGCAGGCCGAACTTCCATAACTGGTACGCCATGTCCTTGCCGACGTACGTCACGGTGCCGTCGGATCGGACGATGACTTTTTCGCGCGGCTCTTCCTCTGCGTCGGCGGAGGATTCCGATGCGGCAGGAGTGTCACCGGCCGCATCGTCGATGCGCATCACCCAGCAGCCGTGGAGCTTCCCTTCGGTCTGAAGGAAGACGGCGCCCGTCTTCTTCAGGAACTCGAACGCGTGCGTCCAGAAGTGCAGGCGCAGGATGTCCCCTTCCCACGTGAGGAGGTCGTAACCGATGTTCATGCGGCGCATCGTCTTCAGGTGCGCGCGCACGATGCGGTCGGCGATGAAGTGGGCCATCTCCGAGGTGTCGTTGCCGCCGTGCTCGATGTCGTGAAGCGCGCGCGCGCGGATTTGCAACCGTTCCTTATCCTCCGCGTACCATTCCGTCACACGGGCGTAGAGGTCCCAGCAGTAGTAATCGAACCGGCCGGCGTCGGCGATGAGGCGCACCTCATCGAGCGTCTTGTGCTCGAGCTCCCGGAACCCGACGGCAACGTCGGCGACCTGCACGCCGGTGTCGTCAATGTAATTCTGGATCTCCACCTCGCGGCCGAGGAACCGCAGCAGTCGGCCGAACGCGTCCCCGAGCGCGGCGTTGCGCAGGTGACCGATATGCGCCGCCTTGTTCGGATTGATCGCCGTGTGTTCGACGATCGCCTTCCCCTCCGCCGACACGGGAGGCACCGCCCCGCCAAGCCACTGACGCACGAACGACGGACGGTCGAGGAAGAAGTTGACGTAGCCGTTCGGCGCTGCCTCGATGCGAGACACGCCCTCGATGGCGCCCAGCGCCGCCGCGAGCTCCTGGGCAATAGCCCGGGGGGCCTTCCGCAGCCGTCGCGCGAGCTCAAACGCGAGCGGGACCGCGAGGTCGCCGAGCGCGCGGCGGGGCGCGGGCTCGACCGGGATGGCGGCCAGGATCGGATCGTCAGGCCCGACGTTGTACAGGCGCGTCACGGCCTCGGCGATGCGGGCGCGCACCACGCGATGAATCGGCAGAATCATGAACCGGTGTCCGTCATGGGGCGGTCTCGTCCAGTCGTGATACGATCTTCTTTCGGTTCAAGCTGCCTTTCAACCAATCGCCTGGCGCGCTCGTAATCATGAGGCGTGTTGACGTTCACGAATACGAGGCCACGTTCCACGCCCACTTCCGCGATGCGGAAGCCGGCGGGAAGCGCGGACGCTTCGTATGCGCCGCGTTCGAGCCGTGCGCGGATCTCGGCCGCGCACGCCCGCGAGTAAATCGCACACAGCGGTTCGACGCCGCGCGCGCTCCGCGCCACGACGACGTCGGCGCCATCGACGGACGCAAGGCGGCCGAGAACATCGGGCACGAGAAACGGCATGTCGCAGCCCACGATCAGCGTGCGATCGGCCGGCGAGTGCAGGAGTGCCGTGTAGATGCCGCCGAGCGGGCCGGCGGCGGCGATCTCGTCGGCGACGACGCGCAGTCCGCGCGCCGTCCAGAGCGGATCGGGACGGCCGACGACAAAAATATCGCGGGTGACGGACCGGAGCGCCGCCAGCTGGCGATCGACGATCGCAGCGCCGCCGACCTCCAGTGCACCTTTATTAATGCCGCCGAGCCGTGTCGCGCGGCCGCCGGCAAGAATGGCTGCCGCCAGCGCGCGAGAAGTCGTCGCCTCCAAGCGAACAAGAGTATCAAATCGGTACCCAGGGAAAGATGAGCGAACCGAGGATCGGACGCGTGCTCGTGGCGAGCCTTCACCAGGCAATCGCGGATGTGCTGCCGATGCGGCTGGAGTTCTACGAAAACTGGCTGAATCTGTCCGGTCTGCGCGAGGGGACGATCGGGCTGGCGCCGCTGTCCGCCGTCCTCAGCTTTCTGCGGACCGAGGGGCAAGCGTACGACCTCATTACGTCGCGCGCCGGAGAGTACGCGGCGGACTGGACGGTCAACAACATCAGAGGGCTGGAGCGCCGGGTGATCCTCGCGCTGCCGACAGGCCTTCGCGCGCGTGCGGGACTGCGGATCGCGCGCGGGCTCGTGCGGGCGACCTACCCGGGTTCGCGCGCGATCGTGAAGCTGAAGCGCGGCACCGCCTCCATCGACCTGCGCGGATCGCTCTTCTGCGAGGTCCGCGAGGCGACGATTCTTCCCTTGTGCGGGTTCTATGCCTCGGCGGTTGGCCGGATCATGCATCTCTTCGCGGTGAAGGCGGACGCGCGGGTCAGCGAGTGTCGTGCCGCCGGCCGCCGCAAAGGCTGCCTGCTCTCCGTGGTCGTCAACGGCGCTTCGGTCGAAGAACCCGCGGTGGCATGATGGTGCGCACCTGGCTGCTTGCGGCGGTGCTCGGCGTGACGGCCGTACAGCCGGCGGCGGCCCAGTCGTCCTCGGCTAATCGCATCCTCG
>WNGF01011756.1_pt1 | contig 15723 bp, 14 predicted proteins | sample 5400641 | NCBI WGS metagenome assembly WNGF01 (sample SAMN13153371, study PRJNA577476) | soil metagenome | isolation source: 80 cm soil or saprolite under grassland replicate 2 | place: USA:California | collected 2016-06-15
TCCGTCGCGCCCTGGACGGGAACCTCTGCCGGTGCGGGACGCACGTCCGGATCCTGCGCGCCGTGCGCGCCGCGGCGTCCGCGCGGTGAGCGACACCGGCACCCGGCGCACCGACCTACCCGCCGGCCTGCGGGCGTACCCGCGGCTCGACCGGTGGCTCGCGTTCCATCCCGACGGCACGATCACGGTCTTCACCGGGAAGGTGGAGATCGGGCAGGGCCTGCACACCGCCTTCGCGCAGATCGTCGCCGACGAGCTCGATGTCGATGTCGGCCTGGTGCGCGTCGCGCCGGTCGACACCGCACACAGCCCGGACGAGGGAGTGACCTCGGGGAGCCGATCGATCGAGGAGGGCGGGACGACGCTGCGGCACGTCGCCGCCGAGGCGCGCGGCGCGCTGCTCGACCGCGCGGCCGCGCGCCTGCACGCCACGCGATCCGAGCTGACGGTCGCCGACGGCGTCATCCGGTCGCCGTCGGGAGCGAGCGTCTCGTACCGCGAGCTCGCGTCCGACGATCTTCTCGCGCGCGAGGTCACCGGGGATGTGCCACTGAAAGCGACGGTGGAACGCCGGCTCATTGGCACGACCGTGCCGCGCCTGGACCTCGCGGCGAAGGTCACCGGGGCGCCGGTCTTCGTTCAGGATCTCCGGCTGCCGGGCATGCTGCACGGGCGGATCGCGCGACCGCCGAGCTACGACGCCGCGCTCCGCGCGGTCGACGGGGCCGCGCTCGAAGCGATGCCGGGCGTGCGCGCGGTCGTCCGCGACGGGAGCTTCCTGGGCGTGATCGCGGAACGCGAGGAGCAGGCGATCCGCGCGCTGCAACGAGCGCGTCGCGTCGCCTCGTGGGATGAGCGCACGGCGCTCCCCGCCGCCGATCCGCGGTTCCTGCTGAACGAGGCGAGCGAGGAGCTCGTGGTGCGGGAGCGGCACCATGCGACCGCGCTCGACCGCGCGGCGCGCGAGGTGACGGCTGAGTACTCGCGACCGTACATCGCCCACGCCGCGATCGGGCCATCGTGCGCGGTCGCGCGGCTCGACGACGGTCGGTACACCGTCTGGAGCCACAGCCAGGGCGTCCACCAGCTCCGCGGCGACCTGCGGAAGGTCCTCGGCGTGGGCGCGGACGCGGTGCGCGTGATCCACATGGAGGGCGCCGGCTGTTACGGCCACAACGGCGCGGACGACGTCGCGCTCGACGCCGTCCTCCTCGCGCGGGCGGTGCCAGGACGACCGGTGCGGGTGCAGTGGATGCGGGACGACGAGTTCGCGTGGGAGCCGTACGGGCCGGCGATGGTCGTACGGCTCGCCGCGCGGCTCGATGATCACGGCGACGTCGTCGATTGGCGCCACGACGGCTGGAGCAACGGGCACGGGAACCGGCCATCGGCCCGTTCGCCCGAGAACGTCGCCGGCGTGCTAGCGGCGGCGCATCTCGCGCGGCCGTTCGCGCCGTCGGCTCCGCCGCCGCCCCGGACCGGATCGAGCGCTGCCCAGCGGAACGCCGAGCCGCTGTACGACTTCCCCAACGAGCGGGTGGTGAACCATCACGTCGCCCGGACGCCGCTTCGCGTCTCCGCGCTGCGATCGCTCGGCGCGCATGCGAACGTGTTCGCGATCGAGTCATTCATGGACGAGCTCGCCACGGTCTCCGGGTCGGATCCGGTCGAGTTCCGGCTGCGCCACCTGCACGAGACGCGCGGCCGCGCGGTGATCGAGGCCGTTCGCGATCGGGCCGGCTGGCGCGCCGGCGAGAAGGGCGACGGACGGCGCGGCCGGGGCCTCGGGTTCGCTCGGTACAAGAACGCCGCGGCGTACGTGGCGGTGATCGCCGAGGTCGAGCTGGACGAGGCCATCCGGGTGACGCGCGTCTGGGCCGCCGTCGACACCGGCATGGTCGTCAGCCGTGATGGCGTCGTGAACCAGGCCGAGGGTGGGATCGTCCAGGCGGTCAGCTGGGCGCTGAAGGAAGCGGTCGGCTACGACGAGCATCGGATCACGACCCGGGGTTGGGCCGAGTACCCGATCCTCACGTTCAGCGAGACGCCCGAGGTCGAGATCGCGCTCATCGACCGCCCCGACGAGCCGCCGCTCGGGGTCGGCGAGGCGTTCGCCGGACCGGTCGCCGCGGCGATCGCCAACGCGGTCGCGAACGCCGGCGGGCTCCGGCTGCGCGACATGCCGTTCACCCGTGAGCGCGTCCTCGAGGCGATGGCCTGACCGACCGGCCCGTACGCGCTCGCCCGCATAGGATTGCGACCGTCATCGATGGGGAAGAGCAGGCGTCTTGGCGCGCTGTGGCTCATCTCGGGTCCGTGGCGCATCCCGGCCTTCGTCGTCGCGGCGGTCCTCGTGCTCCTCGTCGGGGCATCGGCCGTCCTCGCGTTCGAGGCACCGGCGCCGAATGGGACCATCCGGGGCCTCGGCGACGCGCTCTGGTACGGGGTCGTGACCATGATGGCCGTCGGCTACGGCGACCTCATCCCGGTCACCGGCGGTGGCCGGATCGTCGGCGTGCTGCTCATGTTCGGCGGGCTCGGGATCGTCTCGGCGGTGACCGCGACCGTCGCGTCGATCCTCGTGACGCAGAGGATCAGGGAGGGTCGGGGCTTGGATACGATCCGCGCGACCGGACATCTCATCGTGTGCGGGTGGAATCAATACGCCGAGCGTGTGCTCGAGGCGACCCTGGCGGCCGCGGGCGCGCAGGCGATCGTGCTCGTCAACGAGCTTCCCGAACAGACCGTCTCCGACCTCCTGCTCCGATACCGCGGCACACGATTCGTCCGTGGTGATCCCGCGTCCGAGGTGACGCTCGAGCGGGCGAACGTGCGTGAGGCCGCGGCCGCGATCGTCCTTGCGGACACCTCGCGGCCGGCGCCCGACGAACGGACCGCCCTCGTCACCCTCACGTTGAAGAGCCTCCGGCCCGACCTCGTCGTGACGGCCGAGGCGGTCGATCTGAAGAGCGAATCGCACATCCGACGCGCGGGCGCCGACGAGGTCGTCGTGAGCGGTGAGTTCAACGCGTTCCTGCTCTCATCGGCCACCGCAGCGCCCGGGATCCCCGCCGTCGTGCGGCCGCTGCTGACCTCCGGGGCAATGGCGCTCCGGCGCGTGGCGATCCCGCCGGACTACGTCGGCCGGACGTTCGGCGAGCTCGCGCGATCGCTCCGCGACGGCGACGGGACGCTGCTCATCGCGATCGTGAGCGAGGCGAAGGGCCTCACGCTCGACGACCTCCTGACCGATGACACCTCGCTCGTCGATCGCTTCATCTCGGATCAGTTCCAGCAGGCCGGCACGGAGTTCCTGCGCTTCGAGCGTGGCCGGATGCGCGCGGTCCTGAACCCCCCGGATTCGTACGTCATCCAGCGCGCCGATGCCGCGGTCGGCATCACGGGGCATTCATGACCGCGACTGACCTCGGGCGCTTTCCGCTGTTCCACGGTCTGGATGCGGAGCAGCTCCGCGCGCTCGGTGCGGTGCTCCATTCGGCTCGCGCCGCGGCGGGACAGGACATCGTCGTCGAGGGGGCTCCCGGCGGATCGCTCTTCGTGCTGGTCGAGGGGAGCGTGGAGACGACGAAGCACTTCGGCGTCCTCGGCGCCGACCAGGCACCACGGCAGAAAGTGCTCGTCCGCCTATCGGCGCCGCAGTTCTTCGGCGAGATCGCCCTCCTCGAGGAGACGCCCCGTTCCGCGACCGTTCGGGCCGCGACGGCCTGCGAGCTGCTCGAGCTGCGCCGGGAGGACTTCGAGGGCCTCGTCGCGGCCGATGTCCGGCTCGGCTACCTCCTCATGCGGAACATCGCCTCTTCGATCATCGGCCGCCTGCGCGGTGCCGACCGCGACATCCTCAAGCTCACCGCGGCGCTCAGCATGGCGCTCGGGAACCATTGAGCGTCGCCCTCGTCACGGGGGCGTCCTCGGGCATCGGCCGTGCCTTCGCCGAGCGTCTCGCGCGCGACGGGTATGACCTCGTCGTCGTCGCGCGGCGTCGCGGGCGGCTCGAGGAGCTCGCCTCCCGACTTCGGTCCGATCCGGGCGTCGCCGTGGAGATCATCGCGGCCGATCTCGGCGACCCGGCCTCGCTCGCCCGCGTCGAGCGGCGCGCCGGCGAAGGTCCCGACATCGATCTGCTCGTGAACAACGCCGGCTTCGGCGCGTACATGCCGTTCGCGCGGCTCGCGCCCGAGCGCGTCGAGCAGCTCATCCGGGTACATGTGGTCGCGACGACCCGGCTCGCGCGCGCGGTCGTGCCGGGGATGCTCGAGCGCGGGCGCGGGACGATCGTCAACGTCGCGTCGATGCTCGCGTTCTCGGCGACCATCCCACCCGATCCGATGCCGCATCGCGTCGTCTACGCCGCGACGAAGGCCTACCTCGTCGCGTTCAGCCAGGCGCTCGCGGCGGAGCTCGGCTCGAGCGCCATCAAGGTGCAGGCGCTCTGTCCCGGTACCGTCGCGACCGAGTTCCACGTGGTGCAGGGCGCGCCCGGTCCGTTGCCCGGATCGATGGATCCGGCCGACGTGGTGGCCGCGTCGCTCGCCGGGCTCGAGCTCGGTGAGGTCGTGTGCGCTCCGACGATTGGACGCCGAGCGGCTTCGCGCGGCGGCCGAGAGCGGACGGACGCTCTTCACCGGCCCCCGATCGGAGCGTCTCGCCTCCCGCTACCGGGGCTGAGCCGGGCGGATCGCGCGGATCTCCGGTGCATGCCCTTTTTTGCCTGCTGTTGGCCCGCGTCTTGCGCGCCTCGATCGGAGGTGGCGCACGTGACCCGCGCCACGGCATTAGCAAGGAGTGGGCGTGAGCTTCGACGAGAGCAAGCCGCTCGATCCCTCGCAGGTCGAGGACCAGCGCGGCGGCCGCGGTGGGGGGACCCTGGTCGTCGGCGGAGGCGCGCTCGGCCTGATCATCCTCGTCGCCGCGCTGCTGCTCGGCGTGGATCCCTTCGAGGGCCAGGCGCCGAGCGCCTACCCCGTGGATGGCGGCCCGAACACCGATGAGTGCAAGACCGGCGCGGACGCGAACCGTCGCGACGACTGCCGGATCGTCGGCTTCGTCGACAGCATCCAGAAGTACTGGACCGACGAGCTCGCGCGGCGCTCCAAAACGTACACGCCCGCCCGTACGGTGCTCTACACGGGCGCGACGCAGGCCGGCTGCGGCCTCGCGACGTCTGCCGCGGGGCCGTTCTACTGCCCGACCGACCAGAAGGTCTACCTCGATCTCGCGTTCTTCGAGGAGCTGCGGACCCGTTTCGGCGCGACCGGGGGACCGTTCGCCGAGGGCTACGTCGTGGCGCACGAGTACGGGCACCACGTCCAACACGTCCTCGGACTGCTGAGCGAGGGCGGCGGCCCCGAGCCCGGACCGCAGGGGACCTCGGTCCGCACCGAGCTGCAGGCCGACTGCTTCGCCGGGGTCTGGGCCCGGCACGCGAGCGACACCGGCTTCCTCGCCGCGCCGTCCGCCGCGGACATCGCGACCGCCCTCGACGCGGCGGCCGCGGTGGGCGACGATCGGATCCAGCGTTCGACGCAGGGCCGGGTCGATCCTGAGAAGTGGACCCATGGCTCCGCCCAGCAGCGCCAACAGTGGTTCCGCGTCGGATACGACGGTGGGGACTTCACGAGGTGCGATCCTCGCTGAGCGCCGGGCGCGGTCCATTCACCGAGCGCACCGTCGAGCGGGCCGGCGATCCGGAGGCGAGCCCGACGCCGTAGCCTACGGTCCGTGCCCGACCTGTCCTGGCTCCTCTGGCTCTTCCTCATCGCGCAGTTCTTCATCCCGCTCAGCCTGAAGCGGGTCCTCGAGACGCGGCGCCAGCGCGCGATCCGGGCGTTCGAACAGATCCGTCACGCCCGCGTGATCACGATGATCCATCGCCAGGAGACGATGAGCATCCTCGGCTTCCCGGTCGCGCGGTACATCGACATCGAGGATTCGGAGCAGGTGCTTCGCGCGATCCGGCTCACGCCGCCGGAGATGCCGATCGATCTGCTCCTCCACACGCCGGGCGGGCTCGTCCTCGCGTCCGAGCAGATCGCGTTCGCGCTCAAGCGCCATCAGGGGCCGGTCACGGTCTTCGTCCCGCACTACGCGATGTCCGGCGGCACGCTCATCGCGCTCGCCGCCGATGAGATCGTCATGGACCCGAACGCGGTGCTCGGCCCGGTCGACCCCCAGCTCGGCACGCAGCAGTCGTCATTCCCGGCCGCTTCGATCCTTCGCGCCCTGGAACAGCCGAACCCCAATCGGGACGACACGACGCTCATCCTCGGCGACGTCGCCGGCAAGGCGATGCGCCAGGTCCGCGCGACCGTGAAGCGGCTGCTCCTCGAGCATCAAAGCGAGGCCGACGCGGAGCGCCTCGCGACCACGCTCACCTCCGGAGAGTGGACGCACGACTATCCGCTCGACATCGAGCAGCTTCGATCGCTCGGGCTGAAGGTCAGCGAGGCGCTGCCGCACGAGATCTACGAGCTGATGGACCTCTACCCGCAGTCGACGCAGCGGCGGCCCGGCGTCGAGTTCATCCCCGTGCCGTACCCGCCTCGCGCCCCCGCGGTGCCGGGCAAGACCGAACGCTGATCGCGGACGGGCCGGAGGGCGGCTGTGAGCCGACCCTCGCGGCCCACACGCGGGCTACCGCGCGTTCGCGTCGTTGATCTGACCGCGGATCTCACCGCCCGGGAACGTCGAGGTGTGGACGTTCCCGTACGTCACGCCGGCCCGGATCGCGTCGATCAGCTCGCCGATCTCGCCGGCCGCGATGCCCTGGCTCGTCGGGCCGACGACGTCGCTCGCGACGATCGTCCCGGTCACGGTCGCGTCGCTCGTCGTGCCGGGCGGGCAGGCCGGCTTGCTCCCGCCGCCGCAGAGGAACGCGGACACGCCGCCCGCGGTCGACCGCGCGCCGAGATGGATGTGCGAGGCGGCGGCCGCGGTCGAGAGCCCGCCGTAGGTCAGCGTGTACTCGATCGTCTGCGCGCCGTCGTCGATCCGCAGATCGAGCGTGCCATGGCCGGACGATGAGACCGTCGGCACCTCTTCGTAACCGGTGAAGCTCGCCTTGACGTGACTCTTGTCGTTGCCGGCGATGACGCCCGACGCGGCGAGCCATGCGATGGCCAGCGCGGCGAGCCCGGCGGCGAATAGCCCGAGTGACCGCTTAGGCATTACGACCTCCTCGTTCGCCCCATGCCGGGGCCGACGCGAAGGGTACGTGTGTGCCGGTTCCGGCGATCAACGGACGCCCTCCGACGCTTCCTCGCCCGTATGGCGCGCGTCCAGCCGTGATCGCCGATGCGGCGGCCCGATCGCGGCGCGGTCAGCGTTCGAGGACGAAGAGCGTGACCTCGCGCCGGCTTCGCCGGCGGTACGTCGCGTACGCGGGCCACACCTGATCGAGCTGGGGCCAGAAGGTCGCCCGCTCTTCGAGTGTCGCCGCACGCGCGCGGTATTCGGCCTCATCGCCGCCGATCCGCACACGGGCGTGTGGGTCGGCCTCGAGGTTGCGAGCCCAGCCCGGCGCCGTCGGCCGGCCCCAGTTCGAGCTGGCGACGACCAGGCGCGGGCCGTCGCGGATGTAGAGGAGTGGTGTCGTTCGCGGCCGGCCCGATGTGCGGCCGATGGTCGTGAGCAGCAGCGTGGGAAAGATGCGGCCCGTGGCGAGGCTTCCGGTGCGCTGGAAGGCGAGCCGATCGATGCGGTGCGCGACGCGCGCGCCGAGGGCGGCGAACCACCGTCGGTGGCCGAGGGCGCGGACCAGGCTCACCAGCTCCCGCCGCCTCCGCCGCCGCCACCGGAGCCGCCCCCACCTCCGCCGCCGGAGAACCCGCTCGACCCGCCGCCGCCCGGCGTCGTCACGAGCGCGCTCGACAGTGTCGACGAGAACGACTGCATCGAGCCGGAGAGGCCGATCGCGTTGAGTGACGATCCGTCGTACCACCCGGCCGTGGCACGCTGGATGTCGAGCCCGGCGAACGCCTTCGCCCACTTCGTGACCAGGCCGAAGACGATCGCGTACGGCAGGTAGGCGGTGAAGAGCTCCTCGCGCTCCGCGAAGCGCTGCCGTTCGGTCTCCGCCGTCTCCATGTAGCGGCGGAAGCCCAGGACGCGACGGAGCAGCTCGCTCCCCGCTCCGGTGCGGCGCGGCATCCACCGGCTGGCGACGACCAGCGCGACCCCGGCGAGGCTGACCGCGATACCGAGGAGCCCCTGCCCGAGCAGGAAGCCGATGAGCGCGGCGGCGAGCAGGCCCGCGACGACGACCCCGCCGCCGAGGAGGCCCCACTGCATCCGCACGCGCTCGGGATCCGCGACGAACAGGTGGCCGCGCATCGCGTCGTCGTAGAGCGCGCGTTCGGCGCGTTCGAGCGTCGCGTGGAACGTCCCCTGGATGTCGGACAGCACGACCTCGTCGCGTCCGCCGAACAGCCTCTCGTAGAGGATCTTCTCGTAGGAGGCGAGCGCGGCCGGATCGCCCGTGCGCTTGTGCAGCCGCCAGTCCGGCTTCCCCGCCGTAGAGGCATCCTCGATGGCCAGATAGCCGCGCACCGCGAGGTCGACGATCGTCGCGGTGAGGTCCTTCGGGTCGGCGACCGTGTCGATCAGGACGCCGACCTGTGCGGGCTTGAGCCGCTCGGGTGGCTCGAACTCGGGGACGATCGTGCCGCTCGACGTGGCGTCGCGTTCGTCGCGGCCCTTTCGCCACACGCCCCACCCGACGAGCGCGATGCCCGCGAGGGCGACGACGCCCGCGCCGAAGAGCGCCGGAGGATCGACCGCGAAGAAGTCGGCGAAGACGAGCTCGTGCTTCTCGAAGAGGAGTCGCGGCTCGGCCACCGCGCCCTTGCGGAGGGCGGCGAGCAGCGTCAGCTGCTCGCCCGGCGAGAGCGTCCGGTCGGTGCGGTACGTCGCCGACCGCGCCGTCAAGTCGAACGGGCAGCGGACCTCCGAGCCGGTCGGTCCCTCGAAGCAGTCGCCCCGCTCGATCCCGCCCTGGGCCAGCGTGACCGTCGCGCTCACCTGGCGCGCCGACGCCGGCCAGTCCTTGCCGTTCACGTTCCAGAACAGCTCGTCGTGATCGGCGAACGGGTTGAGCGCGCCGAACACCCGGTACGTGATCCGGTACGCGTTTCGACCGGTCACCGTCCGGGCGGGATCGCCGATCCGGATGTGGACGACGACGCCGTCGTCGCCGTCCTGAAACGGCACGGCCGCCCCGGCGGCGTCGGTGACCCGATCGACGCGGAGGGCGTAGACGCGGTCGCGCTCGCGGTCGAAGCCGTACCGGATCGGGATGTCCCGGAAGATGCCGTGCTTCTGAAGGGCGCCGAAGTCGACGTCGATCGCCTCGGTGATCCGCAGGCTGTTGTCGGGCTGGATCTCGATCGTCGAGTCGAACCGCTCGATCGTCCAGCCCTCGTCGTCTTTGGGCTGGCCGCCTTTGGTCAGGCTCGTGACGAAGCCGCCGCCGACGGCTGCGATGAACGCGACCGCGAAGAGGACGAGCGAAGCGATGGTGCCGCGCGACATGCGAAGACGCTAGCGGTCGCGCGCTCCGGCGTCGACGATCGCCGGTGTCAGTCGGCCGGGCTGGAGAGACGCGGATCGAGCGCGTCGCGGACGGCGTCGCCGACGACGTTCACCGCGAAGGCGTCGCCGACGACGTTCACCGCGAAGACGGCCAGCATGATCGCGAGGCCGGGGAACACCGCGAGCCACCACGCGATCCGCAGATAGCGCCGCGCCTCGGCCAGCATCAGCCCCCACTCGGGCGTCGGCGGCTGCGCGCCGAGGCCGAGGAACGAGAGCGAAGCGGTCGACAGGATCGCCGTCGCGAGGCCGAAGGTCGCGATCGTGATGGTGGGGCCGAGGACCTGCGGCACCAGGTGGACGAACATCAGCCGGAGGTCCGTCGCGCCGATGCTGCGCGCGGCCTCGACGTAGAGCTCGCCCTTGGTGTTGAGCACCGATCCCCGGACGACGCGCGCGAAGCGCGGGATGCCGCCGATGCCGACCGCGATCATCACCTTCTCGAGGCCGCTGCCGAGCACGGCGACGATCACCAGGGCGAGCAGGATGCCGGGGAAGGCGAGCTTCACATCGATGATCCGCATGAGGATGCGGTCGGTCCAGCCGCCGAAGAACCCGGCGACCAGCCCGATCAGGCCGCCGACCGAGAGCGACACCGCCACCGCGGCGAGGCCCACCGTCAGCGAGATCCGGCCGCCGTCGACGAGCCGCAGGAGCACGTCGCGGCCGAAATTGTCGGTCCCGAGCGGATGGCCGGGCGAGCCGGGCGGCAGCAGCGAGTCGCGCAGGCTCTGCTGGTACCGGTCGATGTCGATCGCGAGCGGGACGAGGTACACGATCGCGGCCATCAGGACGAAGAGCGCGAGCGCGCCCATCGCCAGCCGGTCCTGCTTGAAGCGCCACCACGCACGGCGGTAGGGCCCGACCGTCGTCGGCAGCTTCGGCAGGCGTCGCTTGTCGGCGACGACCGCCGCCACGACCGGCGCGCGCGCGATGTCAGGAGGCTCGGATCTTCGGGTTGAGGTAGCCATAAGAGACGTCCACGAGCAGATTCGCGAGCACGTAGCCGGTGGCCGTGAGCAGGATCACGCCCTGCACCACCGGATAGTCCTTCGTCAGGATCGCCTCGATCGCGAGCTGGCCGATGCCCTGCCGCGCGAAGACGGTCTCCACGATCACGCTACCGGCGAGGAGGCGGCCGATCTGCAGTCCCACGATGGTGACGATCGGCACGAGGGCGTTCCGGAGGGCATGGCGGCCGATGATCGTCCGCGCCCTCAGCCCCTTCGCGCGCGCGGTCCGGATGTACTCGAGGCCGAGCACCTCGAGCAGCGACGCGCGCGTCAATCGCGCGATGAGCCCGGTGCCCTCGTAGCCGAGGACGAGGGCGGGCAGGATGAGGCGATCGAAGCCGCCCGAACCGGTCGCCGGAACGAGCCCCAGCGTCACCGAGAACAGCAGGATCATCAGGATCGCGAAGGCGAAGCTCGGCATCGAGACCCCACCGAGCGAGATGAGCATCACCGCGTGATCGATGGGCGTGTTGCGCCGCAGCGCGGCGAGCACGCCGAGGCCGATGCCGAGCACGACCGACAGGAGCATCGCGGCGCCGGCGAGCTCGAGCGTGCTCGGGAGCCGGTCGAGGATCAGGCGGGACACCGATTGATGGCGGAGGTACGACTGCCCGAGGTCCCCGCGCAGGGCGTCGCCGAGCCAGCGCACGTACTGCACGGCCAGCGGGTCGTCGAGCCCGAGATCGGCCCGGACCTGCGCCTCGAGCTCGGCGCGCTGCTCCGGCGATCCGACGCCCGCGGCCGCCGCGCCGAGCATCGCGTCGATGGGATCGCCGGGGATGAGGTGCAGGATCGAGAAGACGAGGAGCGAGGCGAGCAGCAGGACGGGGATCGATTCGACCAGACGCTTCGCGACGAAAGCGGCCACCGTGCCCCCTCCCGAGCCTCAGCTCGGATCACCCCTGACGTCGAAGCCCTTCTCGCGGAGGAGCGCGATCGTACTGTCCATCAGCGCCGCGACCTTGGGAAGAGGTGCGTCCATCCGGCGGATCTCCGCGAGCGGGCGGACGGGCCCGTGCTCGGCGCGGGCGTTCACCGGCGTCTCGCCGAACAGGCGGGCGAGGAGCGTCTGGATCTCGGCTGAGAGCAGGAAATCGACGAACGCCCGGGCCTCGCTCGGATGCTTCGCTCCGGCGATGACCGCGACGGTGTGGGCCTCGACGTGCGTGCCCAGCTCGCCCTCGCCCTGGTCGAGCCAGGCCTCGCCCACGGGGTTCCCCTCCATGTAGAAGACGTGGATGTTCGACGAGTTGGCGATGGCGACGGCCTTTCGCTCGCGGGCGAGCGCCTCGCGGGTGCGCAGATTCGACTCATAGATCCGCATGCCGTTCGCGAGCAGCGCGTCGATGAGGCCCGTCGTGAACGCGTCGCCCCTGCACACCCGAAGGGCGGCGAAATGCGCGACCGTGGTCGTCTCGACGACCGCGGCGCACGCCACCGCGTCGCGGAACCGCGCGTCGGTGAGCTCCTCGAGCCGGCGCGGCCACGTCGCGGCGTCGGCCACGACGGTGCGGTTCACCATCGCGGCGCGCGGCCAGGCCGTGAACGAGAGCCAGCTGAAGTCGGCAGCCCGAAGCCAGTCGGCGTAGCCGCGTGCGACCGGGGCGGCGTAGGGCTCGAAGACGCCGGTCTCGCGTACGACCTCAGGCGCGAGCTGGCTGTTCGTCAGCAGCAGGTCGGCCTGCGGATCGGCTCGCTCGGCGATGATCCGCTGCTCCGCGTCGTGGTGGTAGACCTTCTCGACCTTGGTCTCGATGCCGGTCAGGCGCTCGAACAGGAGGTAGACCGGCGCGAGCTCGGGCCGGTTGCGGCCCGAGTAGATGCGCAGCTCGCGACCCACCTCAGCGCGTCCCGGTCGCCGCGATCCGCTCGGCGCGTCGGCGCCGCCGCTCGAGCTCCTCGGGCGGGTAGACGTCGCGGAACGTGAAGTAGATCGCGAGGTCGTACACGATCTTGAGGGCGCCGGAGATGAAGAACGGCAGACCCAGCGCGGCGGCGCTGAACGCCATCCCCGCGAACGTCGGCGAGATCGCGGTCGCGGTCGTCCGGGCCACGTTCGTGATGCCGGCCGTCGCGGTGCGCTCGTCCGGGTCGACGACGGCCATCGTGTACGACTGGCGGGTCGGGACGTCCATCTGCGACACGCTCATACGTGCGAGATACAGCGCGACGGCGAGCCACGGGACGGGCGCGAGCGGCACGAGCACGAGCAGCAGCTGCGAGGGAAGGTGCGTGAACACCATGGTGTTGAGCAGGCCGATGCGCTCCGCGAGCCAGCCCGCCGCGAGCAGCGACAGCCCGGACAGGACGCCGACCCAGAAGAAGATGCCGGCGAGCGTCGCGGGCTCGAACCCCCAGCGCAGGAAGAACCAGTACGCGACGATCGACTGCACGACGAACCCGCCGGCGAACGCGTCGAGCCCGAACAGCGCCGAGAGCTTCGCGACCATCCCGGTCGATCGATGGATCCCCAGGAATCGCCGCTCCCCCTCGACCTTGGCCAGCTCGACGCGGTCGCTCAGGGTCACGAAGATCGCGAAGTTCACGAGCCCGACGAGCGCGTAGAGCACGAACAGCGGCCGATACACGTCGGCTCCATGAAGGCCCTGAGCGGCGAAGAACCCCACGGACGCGGCCGCGAGCGACCCGAGCGCGCCCGCGAAGTTCGCGGCCATGTTGTAGATCGAGAACAGCCACGTGCGTCGCTCGTTCGGCGCCGTCTGCGGCAGGATCGCCTGCTCCACGGTCTGGAAAACGCCGACCTCGGAGCTCGTCGCGCTGATCGTGCCGGTGAACGCACCGAGGACCAGGACCCAGAACTCGCTCGTGACCGCGAACAGGATCCCGCCGACCGCCATGAGGATCGCCATCGTCGCGACGGTCTTCCGGCGGCCATACCGGTCCGCGATGAGCGACCAGAAGACGGTCATGAGCGCCGAGCCGCCGATCGCCGCGGTGAAGGTCAGGCCGACCTGGATCGGCGTCATCCCCAGCTGGTCGAGGTACAGGCCGAGCACGACCGCGAGATAGCCGTAGGCGAACGTGCGCAGCACGCGGGTCAGCAGCAGCTTCTTCCCGTCGGGCGAGAGCCAGGCGAGGAGCGACAAAGGGTCCGCTACCTCGGCGGGATCACGAGCCCGCGGCTGCCGAGACCAGGACCTTCTGCGGCGAAAACGCGTCGTCGGCGTAGAGGTCCCACGGCAGACGACGGTATTCGTTCTCGCAGGGATTCCCCGCCGCGATCCAGTACTCGCCCGTCGTGAGGTCGACGATGCTGGACGCGATCGTCTGGTTCAGATCGGTGCCCTGCGAACGCGCATCGCCGTGCTTGCAGACCGAGTTCGGATGGCCGAAGTGGTCGCGTAACGCGCCGCCGATCGCGTCCCGCACGGCCGTCGAGGAGCCTGAGCCGTTGGCGGCGCGCAAGCCCTCGGTGAGGCGGGGGAGCCGCCAGAGCGAGTTCACCGAGAAGGGTCGGTACGTCTTCGCGATCTGCTCGGGCACGAACGCGATGAAATGGTTCGTGTGCACCAGCAGCCCGTCGGTCGGGTACATCCAGCCGTGCCGGTCCGGCGTCGTCTCGAGGTCGATCGCGAAGCCGTCACGGTGGGTGATGAGCAGATTCGTGCAGAGCGACTGGCGCGACTCGAAGACCGCGCGCAGCGCCGACTGCATCTCCGGAGCCTCGAGGATCTTGCGGCGGATGATCGGCTGCGGAACGCCGATGCCCTTGCCCCACCGCGTCCCGAGGCCGTTCGCGTTGAGCGCGATGCCGGCGGAGTTCGCACCGTGCCGGCCGACCTGGCCCGCCTCGGTCTGCATGATGATCGTCGGCTTCTCCGGCTGGGTGATGCGCAGGAGGATGACCGTGCCCGACGTCTCGCACCGCCAGTCCCAGTTCTGACCGCAGTACACGTGGCCGTCGCCCGACGCCTCGGGCAGGATCGCGTACGAAGAGCAGCCCTCCTCCGCCTCGTCCGCGAACGGGTTGTGGGTCGAGAGCTCGCCGCGTGCGTTGAGTGCCAGAACGTCCTCGAACTCGACCGCGGCGCCCTCGGCGATGCCCCGGATCTCGTCGCTGATTCCGGGGAGGTAGCTCTCGATCGGCCCCACCCACCGCGGGGCGTTGCGCCGGATCTCCGCCCACTCGAGCCCGGTGATGCGCTTGAACGATTGCTGGTAATAGCCGATCGAGTCGCGGATCTGGCTCCTGGCGGTCTCGCCATGCTGGCGGCCGAGCTCGCGTCGGCTGCCGCTGATCTCGATCGTGGGCAGGCTCGGTGTCGCCATATCGGTACCCCCTTGCGTCGCGGCCGCAGCGCATACTACGATGCTGCGCCGATGCCTGCAATCAGCGCTACCGCCACGCGCGCGACCCGAGCCGCCCGGCCGGAGCCCCCGGAGCGCCGCGAGCGAGGGCCGGCCCGCGCACGGTCCGCTCCGCATCTCGATGAGCGCATCGCCGCCCGCTGGGAGCACCTGCCGCCGGCCGAGCAGCGGGTCGTCGACTTCATTCGCGAGCATCGTGAGGAGATCGTCTTCCTGTCCGCGGCCGAGATCGCACGCGATCTCGCGACGAGCGACGCCACCGTGATCCGCGCCGCGCAGTCGCTCGGCTACGCCGGGCTGCCCGAGCTGAAGAACGAGCTCCAGGGCGCGCTGCGATCGCGGGCGACGCCCACGCTCCGGCTGGGCCGAAGCCTCGAGGAGCTCGGCGACGATCCGGGAGCGATCCTCGAGCACATCCTCGCGACCGAGCGTCAGCTGATCGAGGACGCGCGCGAGACCGTGCGCGCCGCCGACTTCGCCCGCGCGCTGGCCCTGCTCGACGCGGCGGACCGGATCCTCGTCTTCGGCATCGGGCCGATGGGGTTCCTCGCCGGCTACTTCGCGCTTCGCCTCGGCCGGCTGCGCCGCGACGCGCGGCCGCTCACCGGCCGCGGACCGGCGCTCGCGGACGCGCTCCTCGGCATGCGCAAGGGCGACGTACTGGTCGCGATCACCTTCGAACGCTCGAACGCCGAGACCGAGGCCGTCCTCCGGCGGGCCGATGCGCTGCGGCTCCCGGTGATCCTGTTGACGGACAATCTCGCTCTCGCGCTCA
>WNGF01015296.1_pt1 | contig 15723 bp, 15 predicted proteins | sample 5400641 | NCBI WGS metagenome assembly WNGF01 (sample SAMN13153371, study PRJNA577476) | soil metagenome | isolation source: 80 cm soil or saprolite under grassland replicate 2 | place: USA:California | collected 2016-06-15
TTGTGAGGTGAGGCTATGGACGGATTAACAATGAAGGTCGCGCTGACGATAGGCGCGTTGTTGTTGATCGGGTTTCTGTTTTTGGTGTGGAAGTTTTTCGCCAAAGTGTTCAAGCATGTCGTGATCATGCTGTTCATAGGCGCGGCGCTTATGACGTTCTTTTATTACCGCTACCGCTCGCTCCCGCCGCCGGCGTCGCCGTACAAAGGCAAACACGCTTACATGAAAGTTAACGGAGAATACATCGGCGTCGTGGAAGCGGAGGGGGAAGACAGCCGTCGTGGCAAGGTCTGGATTATTCGGCCGGTGGGAGGCTATCCGCAAAAATACTCCAAGTCGCGCGTGGAATTGAAAGATAAGATGGAGCTTAAACCGGAGCAGATTCCGACGCCGACGCCGGCGCCTGAGAGCAAACCAACGTCGGACAAACCCGAGAGTAAACCGGCCTCGGACAAAGCGCATAAGAAGAAGAAAAATTAGAGATCGGACGGCGCGGCGCGCGACGGCTGTGGCCGATTTGGCGATTCAGACTGGCGTCGTTTAGACTAGCTTTTTGAATGCATCAATAGGAGCTTCCGCCGAAGATTTTATGCCGTTGCACGAAACAGACGCCTTCGTCCTGCGCACTTTTACGATCAAGGAAGCCGACAAGATTTGCGTCTTCTTCACGCGTGAAGCGGGCAAGTTGCGCGGGGTGGCGCATGGCGCGCGCAGGTTGAAGAGCCGGTTCGGCGCGAGTCTGGAGCCTTTCACCGAAGTCTCGCTGGTCTATTTTCAGAAAGAGAACAAGGAACTGGTCTCGATCTCGAACTGCGAGATCATCAACTCGCAATTCGTCGAGGGGCTGACCAGCGAGACTCTGGGAGTGATCCATTACCTTGCCGAGCTGGTGATCGAATTCGTCCCCGACCACGAGCCGAACGAGAGAGTCTACCGCCTGATCTGCGCGACGCTCGAATCGCTGCGGCTGATCGGCGCGGCGGACGCGAAAGAGCTCGACGAGAAGCTGGCCGCGATCGTTCGATATTTTGAAATCTGGATGCTGAAGCTCGCCGGATTCTTTCCTCACTGGAAGACTTGCGGGGCATGCGAAAAGAATCTTTCGGGCGAGGCTGCGGTCTGGTTGACAAACGAAGGCATCCCGCAGTGCCTGGCTTGCGGCGGCGGGCGCGGCGAAGAGTTGAGGCCACTCGTGTGGCGGACGATTCATGAGGTTCTAACGCAACCCCCGGCGACGTTCCTATCGCCCGAACGTGACGCGCGTTCGATCGCTCAGATCGGCAATATCGCGGCGCGATTGATCGCTCGCGTACTCGAACGCGAATTGAAGTCATACGAAGTCCTGGATCGGTTGAGGCCGGTCGAATACGTAGAACAAAATCGTTATAAGGAGTTACGAACTGCAAATGAATAAGAAGTACGTCTATCTGTTTGCCGATGGCCAGGCCGAGGGCACGGGGAAAATGAAGGATCTGCTCGGCGGCAAAGGCGCCGGGCTGGCCGAAATGACCAACGCCGGGCTTCCGGTCCCGCCGGGGTTCACTATCACGACCGAAGCCTGCACGGCCTACTACGCGACGGGAGAGAAGTTCCCCGAAGGGATGTTGGACGAGGCGCGGGCCGCCCTGTCGAGAGTCGAACAGGCGACCGGCAAGAAGTTCGGCGGCGCCGAGAACCCGCTGCTAGTCTCGGTGCGTTCGGGAGCGAAGTTTTCGATGCCAGGAATGATGGATACGGTGTTGAACCTCGGGTTGAACGACGAGACGCGCGAGGCCCTGGCCCGTCTCACCGGCAACGAGCGCTTCTCTTACGACGCCTACCGGCGCTTCATTCAACTCTTCGGCAAGATCGTGCTGGGCATCGACTCCGAAAAGTTCGATCACAAATTCGACGAGCACAAAAAGAGACTCGGCGTGACCGAAGACACGCAGGTCGGCGCCGAAACGCTCGCCGAGCTGATCCAGGATTACAAGGCGATCGTCAAGAAGGAGACAGGCAAGGATTTTCCGACCGACCCGCGCAAGCAGATGGAACTGGCGATCAGGGCCGTCTTCGCTTCGTGGAACGGGCGGCGCGCGCGCGATTACCGGCGCATCCACAAGATCTCTGACGAACTCGGCACCGCGGTCAACGTCCAGTCGATGGTCTTCGGCAACATGGGCGAAGATTCGGGCACTGGCGTGGCCTTCACTCGCGACGTAGCGACCGGCGAAAAAATCCTCTACGGCGAATTCCTGCAGAACGCGCAGGGCGAAGACGTGGTGGCCGGCATCCGCACGCCGAAGAAGATCGCCGAGTTGAAAGGCGTCATGCCCGAAGTCTATGACCAGTTCCATCAGGTCGCCACTCGCCTCGAAAATCACTACAAGGACGTCCAGGACCTGGAATTCACCATCGAGCGCGGCAAGCTCTATATGCTCCAGACGCGCGTCGCCAAGCGCACCGGCGCCGCCGCCGTCCGCATCGCCGTCGAGATGGTCAACGAGGGCATTATTGACAGGGTGACCGCCGTGCAGCGCGTCGAGCCGGGGCAACTCGATCAGTTGCTCCACCCGATGATCGATCCGAAAGCGCCCGTCAACGTCATCGCCACCGGACTGCCCGCCAGCCCCGGCGCGGCTTCAGGCAAGGTGGTCTTCGACCCGGATCACGCCGAAGAGGAGGCCAAGAAGGGCGAGAAGGTGATCCTGGTCAGAATCGAGACTTCGCCTGAAGACTTTCACGGAATGGTAGCGGCCCAGGCGATCCTGACCGCGCGGGGGGGGATGACATCCCATGCCGCCGTTGTAGCGCGCGGGATGGGCAAATGCTGCGTGGCGGGCTGCAGCGATCTCAACATCGACTATGCCTCCAAACAATTCGCCGCCAACGGCGTGATGGTCAAAGAGGGCGATTGGATCACGCTGGACGGCTCGACCGGGCGCGTGATTTCAGGGCAGGTTCCGTTGATCGCCCCTGAAGTCAGCGGCGATTTCAAGACGCTGATGGAGTGGGTCAACGAATATCGCAAACTCGGCCTGCGCGCCAACGCCGACACGCCGCGCGACGCAGAGGTCGCGCGCGAATTCGGCGCCGAAGGCATCGGGTTGTGCCGCACCGAGCACATGTTCTTCGAGGGCGACCGCATCGACAGCGTGCGCCAGATGATCCTTTCCTCCGGTGATTACAAGGCTCTCGAAGTCCAGCTCAACGCGGCGAAGGCCGAGCTTGAGAAGGCCTCGAAAGATAAGAAGGCCGACGCTAAAAAGCTCGTCAAAGAAATCGAGAAGAAGATCAAACGTCCGAGCGAGCTGTATCACGGCGCGCTGGCCTCGCTGCTGGAATTGCAGCGCGAAGATTTCGCCGGCATCTTCCGCGCGATGAATGGCTATCCGGTGACGATCCGCACGCTCGACCCGCCGCTCCACGAATTCGTCCCGCACGACGACAACACGCTCAAGGAACTGGCCAAGAAGATCAAGATGAACTTCAAGGAGGCCAAGACCCGCGTCGCGCAGTTGCACGAATTCAACCCGATGCTCGGTCATCGCGGCTGCCGTCTGGGCATCGTTTATCCCGAGATCACCGAGATGCAGGCGCGCGCGATCTTCGAGGCCGCCGTCAAGGTCAAACGCGAAGGCGTCGTCGTCAAACCGGAGATCATGATCCCCCTGGTGGCCAACGTGAACGAGCTGAAGCTGCAGGCCGACGTAGTCCGCCGCGTCGCAAGCGAGGTCTTCGAGCGCGAAGGCGAATCGGTCGAGTACCTGGTCGGGACGATGATCGAATTGCCGCGCGCCGCGCTGACTGCCAACCGCATCGCCGAGGTCGCGGAATTCTTCAGCTTCGGCACGAACGACCTTACTCAGACCGCGATGGGATTGAGCCGCGACGATTCGGGCCGCTTCCTGCCCTTCTACGTCGAGAAGAAGATCTTCCCCGACGACCCGTTTCAGACGCTCGATCAGGAAGGCGTGGGGCAACTCCTCAAAATCGGCGTCCAGCACGGACGCTCGACGCGCCCCGATCTGAAGATCGGCATCTGCGGCGAGCACGGCGGCGACCCCGAATCAGTGATCTTCTGCCACAAGGTCGGGCTGAATTACGTGAGCTGTTCGCCTTACCGCGTGCCGATCGCGCTGCTGGCCGCCGCTCATGCGGCGCTGGCCGACCAGGTCAGCGCGACGGCTGTGGGAACAACGGCGTAGCCGCTTGATAGAGCCGGTTTGAAATGTGCGGATCGGGAAGCGACATTTCTCGATCCGCATGTTTGCTTAGGGGCCAATCCATAGGAGGGAACTATGAGTTATGACCTCTATTTCGCGGCCAGGGGCGGGCGCTCGGCCATCAGCGAAGAGGAATTCATTTCTTATTTCGAGAGGCGCGGACATTATCAGAGTGACACACAAGCTTGTTATGAGAATGAAGATACCGGTGTTCACTTCTGGTTCAATTACGGCGCCGAAGAGTCTGATGAATTCAGAGGGCTGGCTATGGACATGATTCGTGACGTCGAGTTCTTTAGTTCAGGGAATTGACCTGACGCGCGAAAATCAGCGCCCCTTGCGCTCAAACCGTCATGGACGGCGGGACCGGACCGGCCAGGCGCGAGACGTCCACGCCGCGCGACCATCCGACCAGGACCTGAACCGCCGCCGCATGGATGTCGATCTCAAGCGGTTCTTCTCCCGGTATCTCGAGGCTCACGATCGCTCCGGCGTCCCAGCCGAACCGATTCGGGTTAGTGCGCTTCGTGCCCTCCTTTCCGGTCTCGACGAAGCGCGGACGGCGCCTCGGATCATACGCTTGAACGACCTCGTCTTCTATGTCGAAGATGAGCACCCGATTCTGTGTAGTGCAAGCTACCCAGAGCGGCCTCCCAACGTACTTGATTCCCCCGTACCCGACTGCGGCCGTGACTGCGCTGATTGCTTCCACCGTCTTCTGGCCTTTGCTTAGCTTCGGAACCGTGATGGCGTCCCACGCGGCCGCCACGCTTTCGACCTCGGGCAACTGGAAGAGCTTCTTCAGTCGAGCGCGGGAGAGGGCCTCGTCCCCGCCGGCTTTTTGGGCCTGCGAGCGGCGGTAGAAGTAGTAGCCGTACCCGATCACGAGCCCGAACACTATGATGAAGTAGCCGTAGTAGCTCATCTCTGACTCCTTTTCACGTTCATTACCAATTCGAGTAATGAACGAATAATCTGTGTATTCTGATTTAAAAGATGGTAGACGGGGCCGGAACGATGTTGGATTCACCCGCAACAAATATCGAATCCCTGAACTCTGTTGGGGAAGCGCTGCTTGGGAAGCCTTTGGCCACTAATACCCTGCCGACTCGTCATCATTGAATATCGTGGGTTGTCTCAAAACTAACACCCTTGGTCTGAAGCAGGCAAGACCGGATATTGTTAGAGTGCTAGAGCCTGTTTTAAAAGTTCCTTGGAACCCTGAGCGGGCGCAAAATAATAGCCATGAGTAGAGCGCAGCGCAGGGAAGTATCGAGGAGTCGTCAGGCCCTGAAAGGGCAAAGCAGCGCTTTATTACTGCGCCCTTTGAGGGCTTGTGGGAGTCGGCGACCTCGACCAGGGAGCTTCGCTGCGCTCCTCCGGCTATTATGTTTGCGCCCCTGTGGGGATTCAGGTCGGACTAACCAGCTTTTAAAACGCCCTAAGTGGTCTTGAGACCGGAATCCCTGGCAATGCTCAAAATTCCCTCTCCGATAACTGATGCTAAAATCGGAAAAGTATTTCATGGAGCTGTGGTCTGGTTACTGGACGGAATGAAATAGATTGGGACTTCAGGTCGGACTAACCAGCTTTTAAAACAGACCTTTAGTCGGGTTTTTGCGGCGCAATGAAAACGCCCTGGGTACGCATCGCTTCCAGCGTGCAGGCTTGGGGAAAGATGCATTGATCGGAATTAGACACCCGAAGTCGCCTCGTTTGCGTCGAGTGATAATTGATTACAATCATGCGCATCCGGCTCTGAGCGCTGCGCGCCTCCAATGGGTCTTCCACCCATGACTGCACGCTGGAAGCGACGCGTACCCATCGCGCCCTCGGCAAAAGGCCAGTTGAAAGAAATTGGGTTACTTGCTAGTTTGATGTGCGACAATTAGTATCGCTGGCATACGCGCATTTTCTAATGGCGAATCAGCGCCGCGAGCGGTAGCGAGCGCGGCTGCCTGATTAAGTTGTTGGTGGGCGCCACGCTCGCTACTGCTCGCGATACTGATTGACGACGAAACGGATGAAATCCGTATGAACTGGAGAATACCGAACGCGATCTCTCTTCTCGCCCTCTTATTGGCCGCCGGCGCCGTAGCCTTCGCGCAATCAACCGCTCAATCATCAGACCCCAAAGGGGCGGACACGCAGGCGGCGGATACGCGGCAGGCGCCTCAGGTCGTCTACACGACTCCGCCAAAGACGTCCGTCGGAAAGTTCAAACTTGGCGAGTCTGAGGCTCGCGAGGTTCGGGGCAAAGTCACATTCACGCTCACGGCGGCGAACTACGACGACACCGTGGTCGGAACGCTCGTCTTCACGATTCCCGAAGAGGCGCGGAAAAAGATAGCGGAAGCCTCTGGCGAACCGTTAACTTCGATTCCGGCGATTGTGGCGCAAAAAGATGTGGCCGCCGGTTTCCGTAAAGGGACGTCGTGCCCTATGGTTAGTCTCGAGATAGGCGCGACGGAGATGGACGTGGCCGGGGCGAAGTTGAGTTTCGATCGCGTCGTGGTCAACGTCATTGAAACTCCTGAAGAGGTCCCGCAACATTTCTGCGTCTGGGCGCGACAGATCAACGCCAATCGCCAGCGCCGGGGCGTCATCGCCTCGCTTAACCGTCTGATCACCGTGGAGCCGTAAAGTGATTGCGCGTGACGCCCGATGTGCTAAAATGCGTCCGTCGTTCATCACCAACCCATTGACTTTAACAATTTTGCAGTAAAGTTTGGCGCCTAAGTTCGAGGCGCCGGAATTGAGCGATGATCTTTCCACCACCGACAGGCTGACGCCTGTTTTCCCGAGTCGTTCAACTCCCCTCTTGCGCTGGGATGTTTTTTTGAAGGTTTGAAGGGAGGATACGATGTGTAAAAACAGAATCTTTAGTCCGCCAATCATCTTTCTGCTCGCAGTATTTTTCTGCCTCATCGCAGTTCGCGTCGAGCAGGCCGCGCAGCAAGGCCCGCAGCCTGATAAATCCGCCAACAAAGAGTCAAACTCTCAACAGTCTGGCCCTCAGTCGCCCGGCCCTCAATCGTCTGCCGAAGTGGCGCCGGCGAGATGGCCGATTTTCTTGCCGAGAAAATCGCAACCGTCTGGCCCTCAATCGTCTGGCGGCGGGGCGCAGGAGCAGAAACAGGAGCAGAAACAGGAATCTAAAACGACTCCGACTCCTCCAACTCCTCCGGCTCCAGAGAAACAATCTCCGCTGCAACCGCTGCGACCTCAAACGAGCAATCAAGGAGGCCAGGATCCGCCATTCATAGAAAGAACTGATCTGGTCTCGCTGCCTGTCACGGTGACCGACGCTTATAACCGACTGGTGACCGGACTGGACAGACAGCACTTCGAGATCTACGAAGACAAGGTCAAGCAGGAGATCTCCTTCTTCAGCGATGACGACTCGCCGGTCAACCTGGGTATCGTCTTCGACGTTTCGGGGAGCATGAAAGGCAAGCTCGACCGCGCCAGGGACGCGCTGAAGGCCTTCATCCAAACCTCCCACAGCGACGACGACTTCTTCCTGGTCGGGTTCAATCAGCGCGCCAACCTGCTGGCAGAGTTCACCGACGGCGACGCGCTGGCCAACAAGCTCACGCTTGTCGATCCGAAGGGGCAGACGGCGCTCTACGACGCGGCGTATCTGGGGATCGAGAAGGTCAAGCAGGGCCGCCACAGCCGCAACGCGATACTCCTGATCTCCGACGGTCAGGACAACTCCTCGCGCTACACCTACGGCGAATTGCGCAAGCTGCTCAAGGAAGCCGGCGTGCAGATTTACTGCATCGGGATTGTCGAAATAGGCGGCGGGGCTGGCGGGACGTTGGACATGCAAGGGCAGGCGATCCTGGAGGAGATTGCAGGCATCAATACAGCATCGGCTACAATCCGACCAACGTGAAACGCGACGGCCAGTGGCATAAGATCAAAGTCAACGTCAAAGGCCCGAAAGGATTATCTAACCTGAAAGTGCAGCACAAGGAAGGCTATTACGCCGTAGCCGGCAAAGGCGGACGGTAGGCGTCACTCGATTCCTCGGTCCCGTTTTGAAAGGAGGACACGATGCGCGCTACACCTACGGCGAATTGCGCAAGCTGCTCAAGGAAGCCGGCGTGCAGATTTACTGCATCGGGATTGTCGAAATAGGCGGCGGGGCTGGCGGGACGTTGGACATGCAAGGGCAGGCGATCCTGGAGGAGATTGCAAATCGGGCGCGGAACTGGAGGAGATTACGACCCGCATCGCGCTCGAACTCAGGCATCAATACAGCATCGGCTACATCCCGACCAACGTGAATCACGACGGCCAGTGGCATAAGGTCAAGGTGAGCGTTAAACCACCGAAAGGGTGGCCAACCCTGAAAGCGCTGCATAAGGAGGGCTATTACGCGGGCGCCAGTGGCGCCATTAAGTAGACTGCCTCACTCTTCGTTATCATCGCTCTCGTCGCCCGATTCTTCGGACTTTTCATCCGATTTCTTCTTCTTGCCTCTTCCTTTCTTCTCCTTACCGAAACTCGCGACCGCCGCTTCCTCGGTGTCGAAGCTTTCGATCAGGTCGAGCAGTTGCGTGATCTTCAACGCTCCGTATACGCGGTCGGTCACGCCGACGAGCTTGAGAGTCCCTCCGGCTTCCTGAACCCGCTTGAAGGCGCGGACGATTTCGCCGATGCCCATGCTGTCGATGATCGGCACTTCGGTCAGGTTGAGCAGAATCTTGCTCGTGCCCGCCTGCAAAACCTTGTCGACGAGCATTTGCAATTGGAAACCGCCCTGCCCTTTGATGAACTTCCCGCGCATGTCAAGCGAGGCGACAGTTCCGAGATAATGAATTCCGATAGTGATCATATGTTGGGGTTTCTGATTTTAGATTGCGGACGCGGATCGCGGATCGCGAGTCGGCAGCGACTCTCGATTCGCGATCATCAGGGTTGCGACAGGCATTTTACCTGACACAATGCTAAGATCACAAAGGTCAGGAGTGGGATTGCGGATTGCGGATTGCGGATTGCGGATTGCGGATTGATAAAACTTTCAATCTCGATTTTGAGTCCGGGGTTGGACAGACTCAAAAAATCCGCAATCCGCAATCCGCAATTCGCAATCCCCAATCCCCACTCCCGACTGACGCTATGCAAACACAAATTTCAGTCGAACACATCCGCGCCGCTGGAGAAGTCGTCTATCGCGCGCTGAAGCCGACGCCGCTGATCGAATACCCGATGCTCGCGCGAGAAATCGGCGCGCGCGTCTTCCTCAAACACGAGAATCACCAGATCACCGGGGCGTTCAAAATTCGCGGGGGGCTGAATTTCATGAGCCACTTCGCGCGGGAACGCTCGCACGACGGCGTGATCACGGCCACGCGGGGCAACCATGGGCAATCGGTGGCTCTGGCCGCGAGCGCTTATTCGATCCCCGCCACAATCGTCGTACCGTTCGGCAATAACCCGGAAAAGAACGAGGCGATGCGCGCTTACGGCGCGCGGCTCCTCGAATACGGGCGCGATTTCGACGAGGCGCGCGAGGAGGTCGAGCGCCTGTCGAAAGCCGAAAACCTGCGCTACATCCATTCGGCCAACGAGCCGCACTTGATTAACGGCGTCGGGACCTACGCGATCGAAATCATCGAGGCGCTCAAGGATCGGGGCGAGAAGGCCGACGCGATCTTCGTCCCCATCGGGCTTGGCAGCGGCGTTTGCGGCGTGATCACGGCCTTCCGGGCGCTCTCGCCCGGAACCAGAATCTACGGCGTGCAGGCCGAAGGCGCGCCGAGCGTCTACCTCTCCTGGAAAGAAGGCCGCATCGTGGAGACCAAAGACGCCCGCACCTTCGCCGACGGAGTGGCCACGAGAGTCCCCGCCGCGCTGACCTTCGACATTATCCGTAACGGCGTCGACGAAATTGCGCTGGTCAGCGACAGCGAGATCATCCGCGCGATCCGGCTGCTCTGGCGGACGACGCATAATTTGGTCGAAGGCGCGGGCGCGGCGGCGACCGCGGCGACCGTCAAATTGCGCGAAAGGCTCGAAGGACAGAACGTCGTCAACGTTCTGACAGGCGCGAATCTTGATACCGACTCGGTCAAGAAAATCTTCCATTGAGGAGCAATCAAATAGGACTTATAGGTCCTATAGGACTTATAAGTCCAATTCAAATAACTATGCTGACTTTCAACGACATCCTGGAAGCCCGTGAACGACTGCAAGGCGTGGCTCACCGCACGCCGGTCCTCACGTCGAGACAATTCAATGAGCGCTCGGCCTGCGAGGTCTTCTTCAAGGCCGAAAACCTGCAGCGCGTCGGGGCGTTCAAGTTCCGGGGCGCGTACAACAAACTCGCCTCGCTCGCCGATGACGAGCGCAAACGCGGCGTACTCGCCTACTCGTCGGGCAATCACGCGCAGGCGACGGCGCTGGCCGCGGAGCTTCTCGGCGCGCGGGCGGTGATCGTCATGCCGCAGGACGCGCCGCAGATCAAAGTCGAGGCGACCCGCGCTTACGGCGCCGAGGTGGTCTTTTACGACCGCTACAACCAGAACCGCGAAGATGTAGGAGAGAGAGTCTGCCGCGAACGCGGGATGACGCTCGTCCCGCCGTTCGACGATTACGCGATCATGGCGGGGCAGGGGACGGCGGCTCTTGAATTGCTCGAAGATTTTCCCGAACTGGATTTCCTGTTGGTCCCGACAAGTGGCAGCGGGCTGCTCGCCGGATGCGCGGTGGCGGCCAAAAACATACGCCCGCAAATCCGCGTCTTCGGCGTCGAACCCGAAGCGGGCAATGACACGTGGCAATCATTCCGCAAAGGCGAGCGCGTCGAGATTCCCGTTCCCAAAACGATCGCCGACGGTTTGCAAGTTACCGCGCCCGGCAAATTGACCTTCCCCATAATCCGCGAACTCGTCGAAGACATCCTGCTGGTCAATGATCAGGAACTAATCTCGACCATTCGGTTCATCCTCGAACGAATGAAGACGCTCGTCGAGCCGTCGGGCGCGGCGGCGGCGGCGGCGGTCTTTCATCATAAGTTCGATTTCACGGGCAGGCGCGTCGGCGTTTTGCTCTCCGGCGGCAACGTGGACCTGTCGAAGCTGGCTTCGTACTTTGACACTCCCGAGGCCACTGCGTAGAATGCCAGGCTATGGCTTGGTTCAAGCGCGAAACCGACAAAATAGGCGCCCCGGCCCCGCCCGAAGAACGGACAGTCAAGACCGAAGGCATCTTCGTCAAATGCGAGAACGAGGATTGCTCGGCGACGATTTATCGCAAGGATCTGAAAGCCAATCTGAACGTCTGTCCGACCTGTGGCTATCACTTCCGGCTCAGTTCGCGTGAGCGTTTGCAGATGCTCTTCGACGGCGGTCAGTACGCCGAGCGCGACGCTCAAGTCGCGCCGACCGACCCTCTCGAATTCGTTGACACCGCCCCTTACGCCGACCGGCTGCGCAAATCGCAGAAGCAGACCGGAATGCTCGACGCGCTCCTCACAGGTGAGGGCCAAATGGGCGGGCGAAAGTTGATGATCTGCGCGATGGAGTTCAGGTTTATGGGCGGCAGCATGGGGTCGGTCGTCGGCGAGAAGATCACGCGGGCGATCGAGCGCTGCGTCGAGAAGCGGCTTCCGCTGATCGTCGTCTCGTGTTCGGGCGGCGCGCGGATGCAGGAAGGCGCGCTAAGTCTGATGCAGATGGCCAAGATTTCGGCGGCGCTGGCGCGGCTCGACGACGCCAGACTGCCATACATCTCGCTCTTGACCAACCCGACGACCGGCGGCGTGACCGCCAGCTTCGCCATGCTCGGCGATTTCAACATCGCCGAACCCGGCGCGTTGATCGGCTTCGCCGGCCCGCGCGTGATTGAGCAGACGATCCGCCAGAAGCTGCCCAAGGGGTTTCAACGCTCTGAATTCCTGCTCGAACATGGCATGCTCGACGCCGTAGTGGACCGCCGCGAATTGCGCGACTTCCTGATCAACATTCTGTCTTTCACCGGACCAGACCAATGAGATTGCGGATTGCGGATTGCGGATTGCGGATGCCCTGGAAGGGCGCAGGACCGAAGCCTTGGTCTCACGCCCTTTCAGGGCTGGAAGAGTTTTGGTCCCAACACCCCGGTGGTTTCTCCACCGGCTAATATCCGCAGCGCCTCCGGCGCAGAAGATGATTTTCTTGAACGCTATAGCCGCATCATCAAATCCGCAATCCGCAATCCGATACTATTGATCATCGCCGCGCTCATGTTAGCTTGCGCCGACGGCGCGAGTTCGTCGAAGCCCTCGGTCGAAAACACTCCGGCCCCGACGGCCGGCGCCGGGAAGGAAGATAAAACGAAGACGACCGCCTTCGACGGCGAGCGCGCTTTCAAGCACGTCAAGGCGCAGGTCGAATTCGGCCCCCACCCTGCGGGCTCGACCGCGATCGAAAAGACGCGCGAATACATCGTCCGCGAGCTTAATGGCTATGGCCTGAAGACGACGCTCGACGAATTCGCCGAAAACACGCCGCGCGGCAAGATGAAATTCAAAAATGTCATTGCCGAGCTGCCCGGCGAGAGTTCGAACGTCATCATCATCGCCAGCCATTACGACACGAAGCCGTTTAAAGAATTCACCTTCGTCGGCGCGAACGACGGCGGGTCGAGCACGGGCGCGCTGCTCGAAATCGCCCGCGTCATGGCGGCGAAAAGTCAGCCGGGGAACCAGGACGCCGGCCGGAAGAGGAAATTCACGTACTGGTTCGTCTTCTTCGACGGCGAAGAGGCCTTTTGCCGCGAGTGGAGCGAATGCATGAACGGCAATGACCACACCTACGGCAGCCGCCACATGGTCGAGCGGCTGCAGAAGGAGAAACAACTGGGCCGCGTCAAGGCGATGATCCTGCTCGACATGATTGGCGACCGGGATCTGACGGTCCCGCGCGAGGAAGGCTCGTCGCAATGGCTGGTCGAGGCGATCTGGGGAACGGCGCGACAGCTCGGCCATGCGAAGGAATTTCCGGACCGCCCGTTTGCCGTGGGCGATGACGACCACATGCCCTTTCTCCGCGCGGGCGTCCCCGCCGTCGACGTCATTGACCTCGAGTACGGTAGCTCTCCCGAAGATAACGATTACTGGCACACGAAGGAAGACACGCTCGATAAGATCAGCCCCCGCAGCCTGAAGATCGTCGGCGACGTCATTCTGCTCAGTTTGCCGAAGATCGAAGCGCAAATTCGCTAAGCCACGACCGCCGGGCGACGCCGCTTCCCTAATTTAATCGCGCCGGCGCCTCGTATCATTTGAGGAAAGGCGCAATTGTTGTAGTAAAATAGCTCCTGCAACCATCCCCCCCATAGTCTTTACCGTAGCTAAGTCAGAAAGGAAGGATAAGGTGATAAAGATGAAATGGGAATACAAGACAGTGGATTGGGGCGAGATTCGCAAGATCGGCTCCCGCGTAACAGGCGAAGATTTTATCGAGGCCAATGTCGACGCGGGGTTGAATTCACTGGGACAGGACGGATGGGAATTGGTGGGCGTTTACGTTGATGGCTATGCTGTTCACCGCACCAACAAAGGCGAGGAATTGCTCTCCAGCAGCCGCTACGTCAAATACACTTTCAAACGCCCCCACGGCGAGAGCTAAGGGTTTCCGGCGCCGGGCCGGTGGCGTCGTCAGCAGACGCCCGATGCGCGCCCGGCGCTATCTCTTTCCATGATCAATTACTTCTTTAATGTCAGCGAACAGAATTTTGGTGATCTTGCCGTCAGGGCCTGTGATTTTGACGGCGGGTCTGCTGAAAGGCTGAGTGCTTCGTAGGTTGTCAATTCGCCCTCGGACGCTTCGGCCGTCGTTGGTGATTACCTCGACATCATCGCTGTCAAGCATCCCCTGCAATCTTTCCATCATCGAGAAAAAATCGGTCACGGGCTTATTCCCCCCAGTCCCAAGATTTGCCAGACCAGCGTGAGCGCGGCCTGGTTCGGTTGAGTGTTTAACATTTCTTGCGGCGCCACTAGCAAACCCACGGCCTGAATCCCATTGAACACCAGGTGAGTCGCGACGCAGGGCAGCAATTTTCCCGTCCAGGCGCGCAACAGCGTCAACACGAAACTCAGTGAGAGTATGGACACCAGGGCGGCGACGCTACCCCAGTATTGCGGCGCATGGACCAGCGCAAAGAGCAGAGTCACAAAAGTCACCCCCGCGCCCTTTCCCATCAGGCCCTCGACGGTAGAATAGACGACGCCGCGATAGATGATCTCTTCGATCAGCGGCGCGGTCACCACCGCGAGCGCCGCGAACATAATGCGTACCGACATTCCCATCCTCAAATATTTTTCCAGGTCGGTCTCTTTGTGAGGCAAAATATGCTCCGCCAAGATCGCGACGCCAATCATCAAAAACGCCAACCCGATGGCGTGAACGAGCCTGAACTGCGGAATCCATCCCCAGCCCAGTGACCGCCAGAAAGGCCGTCGCCCGAACCTGGTGACGAACATCCACGCCGCCGCAAGCCCGGCCAACTGCATCACCAGCGTAATCGCGAGAAAAAATATCACGGCCGACTGCGTGATCTGAACCTCCGGCAGACTGCGGTTTGTCAACCAGAGGATGAAACGAAAAAGATAATCCAGGATCACCGCAAATGGGCCGCTGACGCCCCAAACTACAAACGCCCACAGCAAGTCCGACCACTTCGCCCCGGATTGCGGCGTCGTCGTCGGCTCAGGATGAAACGTAGGCGAGCATTGCGAACAGTACTCGCCCGGCCCGGGCGTCAGCGCCCGCCCGCAGGTGGGACAAAAATAAACAGTAGAGGACATAGCGTTTAAACCAATTGAACCCTCTTCACAGCCAACAACAAGGCGATGATCGTCTTCGAGTCTTCGATCCCGCCGCGCTCAACCATCCGCGCCGCTTCGGCGAAAGGCAGGTAAACAACCTCGACCAATTCGTCGTGGTCGAGGGCCTGTGAAGACGGAGCCAGATCGGTCGCCAGATAGACGTGAAGCTTCTCTTCACAGAATCCCGGCGTCGTATAGAACTCCGCCAGCTTTTCAATCCGCCCCGCGCGGAAACCGGTCTCCTGTTCCATCTCTCGCGCGGCGCACATTTCGGGAGTCTCACCGTCTTCGATTCTGCCCGCCGGGATTTCCAGCAATTCACGACGCGCCGGATGGCGGTATTGTTTTACCAGAGCGACGCGACCGTCGTCGAACAACGGCAACGCGCCGGCGCCGCCGGGATGGCGAACGACTTCGCGGATGATCTCGATCCCGTTCTCCTCGCGCAACCTGTCGCGTTCGACGTCGAACACCGCGCCTTTGAAGATTATCTCCGATTCCAGCAATTGTCGTGGCAAATCAGCGTCCTTTCTCGGCCGCGATATTCAATCATGCGCTTATTCAAGCGCGCAAGACGACCTGACTTTTGCCTTGAATTCCAGGCGAAATTCCTGTATCTGTTCCCGCGCAATCATAAAACGCGCCAGTTCAACAGCAGTCTCTTCAGCGGCAAATCCCAGTGAGGTGTTTCGT
>WNGF01006168.1_pt1 | contig 15719 bp, 15 predicted proteins | sample 5400641 | NCBI WGS metagenome assembly WNGF01 (sample SAMN13153371, study PRJNA577476) | soil metagenome | isolation source: 80 cm soil or saprolite under grassland replicate 2 | place: USA:California | collected 2016-06-15
CGGCCGTCGGGCGGGGAGCGCATGACGCGGCCTGGTGGTCGAGCTTCACCGCCGCGCTGAGCCGTCATACGCGCGCCGGCGTCCTCAGCATCGAGCACGAGGACCGACTGGTGGCGCCGGAGGACGGCGTCGCGGAATCCGCGCGCCTGCTGGCCGGGACGAACTGATGGAGCGAGCAGTGCGGCCGGCGACACTGGGCGACGTCGCCCAGCTTGCCGGTGTCTCGATGTCGACCGTGTCGAACGTCGTCCGGGGCGCGACGGTCGTCGCGCCGCGCACGCGCCGGCGCGTCCAGAGCGCGATCGACCAGCTCGGGTACCGCCCGAACGCCCTGGCGCGCCACCTCCTCCAGGGCCGCGCGACCACCGTCGGCATCATCGCACGCGACCTGCGCAACCCGTTCTTCGCGGAGATGGCCTCGCTCGTCGAGCGCGAGGTTGCGAGATTCGGCTTCGCGGCGATGTTCTGCGCGACCGAGGGCGATGACGAGCGCGAGGAGCAGGCAATCCGGGTGATGCTTGAGAACCGCGTCAGCGGCCTGGTGTTTCTCTCCTTTCTCGGTCGACCAGAGCTCATCGGGACGAAGATCAACGGCCAGATTCCGGCGGTATTCGTTGCGGCCGAGGAACCCTGGGCGGACTCGGTGACGGTCGACGAGCAACGCGGCGGCGAGATCGTGGCGCGTCACCTGATCGGCCTCGGCCACAAGAGGCTGGCGTTCGTCGGCCCGCAGGAGCCGGACCGCGCCGACGCCCGCCGGCTCGATGGGTTCCTCAGGGCTGCTGCGGATGCCGGCCTGCAACCGAAGGTGATCGCCTGGGACCCACCGGAAGGCCCACCCACCGTCGGCGGCGTTGTCAGGGATTGGCGCGAAATTCTCCTGGGTGACGATTCGGCGACCGGAATCTTCACGGCGAATGACTTCGCCGCCATCGACCTGCTGGACGTCGCGGATGCCCTCGGCGTCCGGGTGCCGCAGGGCCTGTCGATCGTCGGCTTCGACGACGTCGACATGGCTCGACTTCGGCGCATCAACCTGACGACGGTGAGCCAGCCCCGCGACACGCTGGTGCGGCTCGGCGTCGAAACCCTCCTGGGACGCATCGAGGAACGGATCACGGGCGATCCCCATGTGACTCTGGCCAGCGTGACCCTCAAGGTCCGCGGCTCGACCGCCCCGGCCCCGTAGCCGGCTACCTGGTCTTTGGCATGCAGGGACCCGCGGAAGCGCAGTTTTGGAACCTTGCAACGGCCCGAGGGCGCACCTATAGTGGTTTACCCGGTCGCACAGGACATCGGGAGGATGGATCGCTGACGAATCCATCGGCGGTGGAGGACCAGGCGTTCGAGGCCGCCCGGGAATGGGCGACCGCGGCGCTGCGGCTTGCGACCGACCCAGGCACCGACTCGGAAGGGGTCCGAAAGGGTGATCCCTTCGACATCGTCACGCCGGCCGACGGCCTCATCGAGCGGTACCTGCGGGCGCAGGTTCAGGAGCGTTTCCCCGGACACGCCTTCCTCGGCGAGGAGGAAGGCGGGGCGAGTGGCACGGATGGCTGGCAGTGGATCGTCGATCCCATCGATGGCACCCTCAATTACTCCACCGGCCTCGCCGGTGCGACCTGCTCGATCGCGTGCCTCCGAGACGGCCAGCCCGTCATCGGGGCGATCGCCGACATGGCCGCCGGCGTGGTCTACCGAGCGAGGGCGGGGACCGGCACCATCCTTGCAAGCGACACGCGGGGAGAGTCCAGGCGTTCGCCCACCACCTCGCCCGCCGGGGCCGCGCGCGTGTTCCTGGAGTTCGGTTGGGAGGACCTCGATCCCGTCATGGTGGGAACGATCGGAGCGCTCGCCCGGCCACGCCTGCGAGTCATCAGAATGGTCGGAGGGGCCGCGTATGCACTTCTCAACGTAGCCCTGTACGCGGGCAGCATGCTCGGGATCGGACTTCGAATCTGGGATGTCGCGGCCGGCATCGTCCTCGCCCGAGAGGCCGGCCGTTCGGTACGACTCTGGGAGGCAGGCACGCTGGTCCACCTCGTGGTGGGCAGCGCCGACGATCTCACGGAACTTGCGCCCATCGTTGAGCGCTTCGGTTCAAGCCGGGTGGCGCCCGCCGTTGCGTGAGGGCTGGTGCCCATGCACGAGGAGGAGGACTCATGAACAAGCGTCTCATGGCGCTGCTCTCGGTCATCGTGATCGTCGGCAGCGCGTGTTCGCCCGCGGCGTCGCAGACACCGGCCGCGACGGGCTCTGGGGCGTCGCAACCCGCCGCGACGACCGCGGCGACGCCCGTCAAGCTGACGGTCTGGGCCAGGAACTACACCGTCGAGAACGGGAAGAAGCAGCCGTGGGCCCCCGATCCCAAGGCGAAGCTCGAAGCCGCACACCCGGGACTCACGATCGAGCTCTCCGGCGCGACATCGGGTGACCAGTTCAACCGCATCGAGCTCAGCCAGGCTGGCGCGGTCGCCGACAAGCCCGACATCTTCCAGCTCGACAACATCTGGCTTGGCCAGTTCGTCGACGAGGGCATCACTGCCAACCTCGATTCCTATTACGCGAGCTGGGCCGACAAGAGCGACATCGTGCCGGCCTATGCCGACTCCACCAAGGTCAAGGGCAGCCAGCAGGCCGTCTGGTTCTACAGCGACATCCGGATGATGATCTGGAGCAAGGACGTCTTCAAGAAGGCCGGCCTCGATCCGGAGAAGGGTCCCACGACCTGGGACGAGCTCTTCGCCGATGCGAAGGCCATCAAGGACAAGGTCTCCGGCGTCAATCCTGTCGAGTTCCCGGCCTCCTCCGAGGAGAGCACGGTCGACCGCTGGTATTCGTACCTGTACATGACCGGCTCGAACATCCTGAATGCGGACAACACGAAGGCCGCGTTCAACGATGCCGGCGGCCAGAAGGCCCTCCAGCTGTACGTCGACCTGGTCAGCCAGGGCCTCGCCCCGAAGGCCGTCCTCAGCGAGACCGCCGACGACATCTACCCGCACGTGTTCTCGGGAAAGACCGGGATCATGCTGGCGACGGTTGGCGACGGCCTCGGGTCCCTGCCCGACGGCTTCGACGTCAGCAAGTTCCAGAGCACCATCGGGGCGGCGCTGCCGCCGCTGTGCTCGGGCTGCAAGCCGGCCACCACCGCGGGCGGCTGGATGCTCGCCATCAACGCGGCCAGCGAGAACAAGGACATCGCCTGGGAGTACATCTCGGCCGTCACGAACGGCGCCAACATGGTCCCGTTCGAGGTCGAGCGCACGCGCATCCCTGTCCGGACCTCCGGGCTGGCACAGGCCGACGCCTTCAAGGCGGACCCGTATTTCGCCGGGGAAGCGGAGGCCGCCAAGGTCGCTCATTTCCCGCCGTTCATCGCGAAGTACACGAGCATGATCGAGCTCCTCTGGACCGGCATGCAGAAGGCCATCAACGGCGACCTCTCGACAAAGGCCGCCCTCGACCAGGCAGCCGACAAGGTCAACAAGCTGCTCGCGCCCTAGGCAGAGCCGGCACAAACGCCGTCAGGGAGCCGCCGACCGCCATGGCTCGTGGAGCCTTCGGCCGGGCGACTCCCTGGCTGCTTCTCGCCCTGCCCCTGTTGCTGCTGTTCCTGTTCCTGCTCCTGCCATACCTGCTGGCCTTCTACTACTCGACGACCGGGGCCACGATCGGCCGGCTCCTCAACGTCAAGGAGGTCGGCCTCAAGAACTTCCAGGCCGTCCTGTCGGAGGACGCCCCATCCTTCATCAGCGTGGTCACGGTCACGGCCATATTCACGACCGGGACGCTCGTGGGATCGCTGGCACTCGGAACGGGCCTCGCTCTCGCCCTGCACACGGTCAGTGCGGGTATCCGTTCCGCGCTGCTCGCGATCTATCTCATCCCATGGGTGATCGCCGGGGTGATCATCGGCTATACCTGGCGCCTGATCTACGACCCGGCGATCGGGCTCGCCAACAGCGTCCTGGGGGCGGTGGGTGTCGGACCCGTCGACTGGCTCACCGATCAGGGAAGCGCCATCGCGGCCCTGATCGTGGCAAACGTCTGGGCGGGCTACGGGATCGTGCTGCTCGTCGTCAGCGGAGCCCTGGCGAACGTACCGCCGAACATCATCCTCGCCGGCCAGGTGGATGGCGCGTCCTACGCCCGGATCGTGCGGCGGGTGATCCTGCCCGCCATTCGTCCGACCTTCCTGCTCGCTGCCCTGGTCGCCCTCGTGAGCGGCCTCAACACCTTCGACCTGATCTACGCGATGACGCGCGGCGGTCCCCTGTACCACACCGAGACGATGGCCCTCGAGATGTATCGCCTGACGGCGTTGAAGGGCAACGTCGGCCAGGGCGCGGCGGTGACCGTGATCCTCTTCACGATCAGCCTCGCCCTCGCCGTGGCGTATGTGGTCATCTGGAGGCGTGAGGCCAGGAAATGGAGCTAGTCCGCCTGTCGCCGCTGCAGCGCATCGTGCGCGCCGCTGCCGTGGGGCTCGCGCTCGCCTTCGCCCTGCTGCCCCTCCTGTGGGTCGTCTCGATCGCCATTCGGCCAGGCAGCCAGGCGGTCTATCCGATCTCGATCCTGCCGACCAGCCTGACCCTCGACAACATCACCGGCGTCCTGTTCGGATCGACCGGGATCGGTCTCACGCCGTATCGCAACGCCGCGTTTTACGGGCTGTCCTCGGCGCTGATCACCGCCGTGGCGTCGACGCTCGGAGGCTACGCACTGGCTCGCTACAACATGCGCTCCGGGGAGGGCCTCCTGATCGTGATCCTCGCGCTCAGCTTCCTGCCGTCCGCGTCGAGGATCGTGCCGCTCTTCATCCTCACGTCGGCCTCCGGCCTGTACGGCACGGCGCAGGGCGTGATCCTCGCCTACGCGGCCGGGTCGACGCCACTCGGCATCTGGCTCATGGCCGGGACATTCCGGCAGATCCCGGTTCGGCTGGAGCAGGCCGCCCGAATCGATGGGGCGGGCGCGCTGCTGACGATGCGCCGGGTGCTCCTGCCGCTGGCGGTGCCGGGAATCCTGGTGGTCGGCACGCTGGCGTTCATCGATGGCTGGAACTCGTTCTCGCTACCGCTGATCCTGATCCCGAAGGACACGGCCCAGCCGTACACCGTGGCGCTCCAGCGGTACATCCAGGAGATCGGCTACGGCATCAACTGGCCTCTCCTGGCGGCCGGCAGCCTGGTCGCGCTCGTGCCAGTGCTGACCGTCTTCGCGATCCTGCAGCGGCGCCTGGTCCGCGTCGGCGGGCTCGGCGGCGCGATTCGAGGTTGAGTTCGATGGCGTTCGTCGTCGCGAATGGGACCCGACCGTGAGGTTGGACATCGAGGGCCTGACCGTCGAATACGGCCAGGTGGCCGCCGTGCACGGGCTCAACCTGACCGTTGGCCACGGCGAGCTGGTGGCGCTCGTGGGGCCGTCGGGCTGCGGCAAGACCACGACCCTCGGGTTCATCACCGGGTTCATCCGGGCCAAGGCGGGGAGAGTCCTGTTCGACGGGGTCGACGTCACGGGATTGGCTCCGCAGCGCCGCGGCATCGGTTACGTCTTCCAGGACTACGCGATCTACCCGCACATGACCGTCCGCGAGAACATCCGCTTCCCGCTCGACGCGGCAAGAGTGGAGCGAAAGAAGGCCGAGCGTGACGTGGACGAGATCGCCGGCCTCCTGGGCGTGGGCGGGCTCCTCGCTCGGCGGCCGCACCAGCTTTCGGGCGGCCAGCGGCAGCGGGTCGCGCTCGCTCGGGCGCTGGTGAAGAAGCCGGTGATCCTCCTGCTCGACGAACCGCTCTCGAACCTCGACGCCCACCTCCGAGTCGAGGTCCGGGCCGAGATCCGGCGGCTCCAGCTGGACCTGAAGATGACCACCGTCTTCGTGACCCATGATCAGTCGGAGGCCACGGCCATCGCGGATCGGGTCGCGGTCATGTCAGAGGGCGCCATCGTGGCGCTGACGTCTCCGGCGACGCTCTATACCCGGCCACCATCCCTCTTCTCGGCCAGGTTCATCGGCTCGCCACAGATCAACATCTGGGCCACCGAGGGACCCGATGAGGCGTTGGCCCGTCGGGTCATCCAGGCGCTGGTTCACGATGGTGGTGCGGGCCTGCTCGTCGGCGTTCGACCGGAAGACGTCCAGATCGGCGTCGGGGAATTGGAGGCCAACGTCACGCTGACCGAGCCGCTCGGGCGAGATGTCCTCGTTCATCTCGACGTTGGTCCGAGCTCGATCCGGGTTCTCGTCCCGGCGGACGAGGGAGCGAAACTCAGGGCCGGCGAGAACGTCCGATTCCGAATTGCGCCCTCGGACCTGCATGTCTTCGACGCTCCGACAGGGCGGCGCGTCGAGATCGACGCGGCCGGCGCGCGCCACCTGAACGACAGCACGGAGGTCGAGGGTGGACTGGCGGGCTAGGGGCGTCGGTCTCCGGGTTGGCGGACATCGCGGCGCGTCCGCGATCGCACCCGAGAACACGTACGCGGCCTTCGAGCAGGCGGCCGCCCAGGGCGCCGCCTACACCGAGACCGATATCCGCCAGACGGCCGACGGCGGGCTCGTGCTCCTCCACGACGCGACGCTCGACCGGACCTCCGATGGTCGCGGGCCGGTCTCGTCGATGACGCTCGCCGAGGTCCGGGCGCTCGACGCGGGCCGCTGGTTCGGCGACGAGTTCGAGGGCCAGAGGATCCCGGAGCTACCCGCCTTCCTGAGCTGGATCGAGGCACGGCCGGGATTCGGGGCCGCCCTGGAGGTGAAGGCACCGGGCATCGGCCGGGCGGTGGCCCAGCTCGCCTGGGCGGCGCCGGCTCGCGACCGCCTCGCGATATACGCGTTCGACCCGGCCGAGATCCGGGCGGCCAAGGCGGCCGTGCCGGGGCTGCCGTGCGTCCTGCTCCTCTATCTCGACGCCGATCCGGGTGGCGTCCTGGCGACGATCGATGCCTGTGGCGCCGACGGCGCCGACGTCCCGTGGCAGTGGAACGCGACGTCGCTGCTGGGCGAGATGCGGGAGCGCGGGCTCCTCATCGGCGGCGGCTCGGCCCGCGGTGGCGAGGCTGCCGAGCGACTCATCGCCCTCGGGACGGACATGATCGACACCGACGCGCCGGCGGAGATGCTCGCCGTGGTCCGGGAGCTGACGGTGAGCTCTTCCGGCCACTGATCGGCCGCGGCGGCACGGGCCCACGATCGGGATACGGATATTTGGGTCATCTGCACGTTTGAATCCTGTCGGGCGCGCCGATGTCCTCTCTCGGGACATCGTGGACGCCTGTCTCACGACATCGTGGGTCGAGTGCAGGGCACCCGATCCAAGCCTGAGTCCGGCGTTCAGGCACCCGTGGCTCGGATGACGTCGCGCGCCGTGGGTCGCCCGATCGGCAGGGCCCGCGGGATGAGCTCCGGGATTCGATCGAGGAGCCCCCACAAGGTCTCCAGGAACGGCCACGCGGGCCGTGGACCAGGACGTTCGACGGCCACGATCCGCCGCCGGATCGTGGCCGTACCGATGAGCTCGATCTCTCGAAGCGAGCCGCCCTCGATCGCGTCGGCAACCGCCGTCCCCGGGAGCAGCGCAACTCCAAGCCCCCGCTCGACCATCCGCTTCGCCGCCTCGATGTTGTCGACCTCCATTACACCCCGCGGGACGACGCCTGCAACGCGGAACAACGCGTTCGTCATGTCGTAGTAGCTCGACGTCCGGTCGAACAGGATGAGCTGGGCGTGGCGGATCTCCGAGACGTCGACCGCTCCCAGCTGGGCGAACGGGTGCTCCGGCCGGGCGACCATGACCAGCTCGTCCTCGTACAGCGGACGGCTGCGGACCCGCGCGTCGCGGAGCTGCCTGACGATTCCGAGCTCGACCTGACCGCGAGCCACGAGATCGACGATCTCCTCGGAGTGGCCCGTCCGGACGAGCAGGCGGACGTTCGGGTGAAGGTCCGTGAACCGAACCAGGATCTCCGGCAGGACGTAGGCGCTGACCGCCGGGGCGACTGCGAGCGCGAGCTCACCGGTAACGCCGTGTTCGAGCTCCCGGACGAGGGAGCCACCGCTGCGGATCGCCTCCATCGCGCGGTCGGCATGAGGCAGGAAGGCGCGACCGGCAGGGGTCAGCATCATGCCCGAATGCGTCCGCCGAAACAGCCCCGCGCCCAACTCCTCTTCGAGAGCCTGGATCCGGGCGGTGAGGGCCGGCTGACTGATCGAGAGCGCAAGCGCTGCGCGTCGCATGGTCCCCTGTCGGGCAATCTCGATGAACCCTTCGATCTGCGCGAGGAGCACGGGAACCACCTCGTGGTGATGATCGACATCGTCGATCACACGGCATTGATCTTTCGATTGGACGGATGGTCGGCCACATCGTAAGGTCTTCCCCCAGCCGCCGCAACGAGGTCGTCCACGCCATGGTGCCCAATGTGGATCTTCGGCATCCCGTCCCGGAGCCCGGCGCCTCGCTGGAGCCTTCCCCCCGTCGGGAGATCGCTCGGGTCGCCGACGGCGAGGACTCGCCCGTGGGCCCCGGGACCCGCCCGTACAGCTTCTGGGCCGACTGCGAATGCCCGGATGACTGCCTCCGGGATCACGAGAACGAATGATGGTGTCGGCGGCCATCCCCGCGATGAAGTCGTTCGAAACGCAGGTGGATGCCGCCCGCGAATGGGTTGCACAACCGCGGTTCAAAGGAATCGTGCGTCTACATACGGCCCGCGAGGTCGCCGCTCAGCAGGGCACCATCCAGCCCGACTACACCGTGGCGCGAACGGCCGCAGAGGGTTTCTACGCTCGACTTCGGGAGCTGTTCGCCCGACGCGGGCAGATCACGACCTTCGGTCCCTATTCACCCGGTCAGGCGGTGGTGATGAAGCGGCTGGGGATCGAAGCGATCTACCTGGGCGGCTGGGCCACCTCGGCAAAGGGTTCGCTTGCCGAGGATCCCGGACCGGACCTCGCGAGCTACCCCCTCAGCCAAGTTCCCGATGAAGCGGCCGGCCTGGTACGTGCGCTCCTCACCGCTGACAAGAACCAGCAGTTCGCGCGCAGCCAGATGGACGAGGAGAGGCGCCGATCGACGCCGGACATCGACTTCCGCCCGTTCATCATCGCCGACGCGGACACGGGCCACGGCGGAGACGCCCATGTCCGGAATCTGATCCGTCGTTTCGTCGAGGTCGGCGTGCCGGGCTACCACATCGAGGACCAGAAGCCGGGCGCCAAGAAATGCGGCCACCAGGGCGGCAAGGTCCTGGTCGGTCAGGACGAGCAGAACCGGCGGCTCAATGCCGCCCGACTGCAGCTCGACATCATGCGGGTCCCCGGGATCATCGTCGCCCGGACCGATGCCGAGGCCGCGACGTTCCTCGACAACCGCACCGACGAGCGCGACCAGCCGTTCATCCTGGGGGCGACCAACCCGGAGATGCCGAGCTACCGCGTCGGATTCCTGGCGATTCTCAAGACGCTGAACGAACTCGGGTTGGACGAGGTCCGGGGCCATCTCCTCTTTGAGGTGCCCGAGACCGAGCTCCGGCGGGCCACTGCGTGGCTTGCCCGGGTCGGGTTGATGCCGCTCATCGAGCGGAATGCCCGGGTCGCCCGAGAGGCGGCTGTCGGGACTGCGGTCGATGGGCGCCTCATCGACGGGGTGCTCGACGCGATCGACGCTCGATACTCGGACATCTGGCAGGCGGAGGCTGGCCTCAAGACGTACGCCGAGGCGGTGGCCGAGGTGCTCGAGCTCCGGGCCGGCGAGGGCGAGCGGTTCGACATCAGCCTCGAGGACTGGCGAGCCTTTGCGAGGGCCGCCGCGTTCTCCGAGGTCCGCGAGAAAGCGGAATCGCTCGGCATCCGGATCACCTGGGATCCGGAGCTACCCAAGACGCCGGAGGGCCTCTACCAGGTCCAGGGCGGGATCGACTATGCGATCGCCAGGTCGCTCGCCGCCGCGCCGTTCGCCGATCTGCTCTGGATGGAAACGAAGACCGCGAACCTCGAGGAAGCCCGTCGATTCGCGCAGGCGATCCATGCCGGGCATCCCGACAAGATGCTGGCGTACAACCTCTCGCCCTCGTTCAACTGGGACACGACCGGGCTGACCGACGACGAGATGCGGCGCTTCCCCGAGGAGCTCGGGAAGCTGGGCTTCGTGTTCAACTTCATCACGTACGGGGGGCACCAGATCGATGGCCTCGCCGCTGAGGAGTTCGCGACGGCGCTCCGTCAGGACGGGATGCTCGCCCTGGCCCGCCTCCAACGGAAGTTCCGGCTTCTCGAGTCCCCGTATCGCACGCCGCAGTCCCTCGTCGGCGGAGATCGGCTGGATGCGGCCCTGATGGCCGCGTCCGGACGGACCGCAGCGACGAAGGCCATGGGCGCCGGGTCGACGCAACACCAGCACCTCGTCCAGACCGAGGTGCCGACCGCGGTGCTGGACGACTGGCTTGCGGCGTGGTCGAGTCACTGGGATCGGCCGGGGAGGATCCGTGCCGAGCTCCGGCCGCACACCGCAGGGTCCGACCTCCTCGAGGTCCGGGTCGTGGACGAATCCAGCGAGATGCTCGCCAACGTGATCTTCGCGAGCATCGTCGACCGCCGGGGACGCAGCATCCTCTCGATCCGCGACCAGAACACCGCGCTGTCGATTCGCCGGCGGCGGCTGATGACGCTCGTCCAGCTCTTCCTCATCCATCGGTACCGCGCCGCTTCGCTGCACTACCTCACCCCGAGCGAGGACAATCAGTCACAGACGCAGCGGATGCGGGACCTCGGCATCTTCACGATCGTGCGCACCGAGATCGGCCAGATCATCGTCGCCGACGTCGACCGGAAGCGCGTCAGCGAGCTGGTCCGACCCGATGGCGAGCTGCTGGCGGAGCTGATCCGGAAGCCGGTCCGACAGATCGCATAACGCCGCCGATCGAGTCGAGCCACGACCCGATCCCGGCGATCGAACGATCGCCCTCGGCGTCGGCTCGACGCCGCCGGGCGGCGTCCGGATCAATCGTGGGACTCGAGCGAGCACTTCACGGTGGCGGCGTCAGGCAGGGCGTGTAGGTCGACCGTGCTCACGGTCCGCCACTCTTGGGCACCCGACCACGTATCAGGGAGCCACATCCCGCAGAGCGGCTACATCGACGGCGAGTAACTGCGGTCGAGGTACTTGTCGGGGTCGTCGCGGAACTCGAGGAGGCAGCCCTTTCCGCAGAAGGCGAACTCCGTGCCTTCGTGCATCACGGTGAGTCCCTTGGTCCGGGCCTCGTCCGGATCCACGGTCATACCGCAGACCGGATCCTCGGTTGGAGCGATCGTCCTTTGCTCGGTCATGTTGCAGCTGCCTCCTGCGCTTCGGCAATCTCACAGATGTCCGCGGAAACCGGGATGTCGGTCTCGGCGGCGCGCTCAGCGTCGAGAGCGGCCTTGATGTCCGGGTAGGCGTCGGACAGGAAGCACGAGAACAGGGCGGTCACGAGCAGCTTGGTGCCGTACTGGCCCGGCGCGACCGGCTGGTTGTCGGCATCGACGATCTCCGCGATCACCAGTTCCTCCTAGCGATGGAGTCGGCCGAGGCGGCATTCCGCTGCGATCCCGGCCATCTCGGTCGCCGCGTAGACATTGCGGGCGTGACGCGAGGTGGCCGGAAGCGCCGCAGCCGCAGCGCATTCGAAACGACCGTGACCGACGACAGGGCCATCGCTGCCGCCGCGAGGATCGGATCGAGCAGGATCCCGTTGAACGGATAGAGAACGCCCATCGCGACGGGGATGAGGACGACGTTGTAGGCAAAGGCCCAGAAGAGGTTCTGGCGGATGTTGCGCATCGTCGCTCGGGAGAGGGCGATGGCGGTCACGAGGCCGCGCAGGTCCCCGCTCATCAGCGTGACACCCGCCGACTCCATCGCGACGTCCGTGCCCGTCCCCATCGCGACACCGACCTCGGCCGATGCAAGCGCCGGCGCGTCGTTTACGCCGTCGCCGACCATCGCGACCGGCTTCCCCTCCGTCTGGAGGCTCTTGACGGCCGCCGCCTTGCCGTCCGGCCGGACGTCGGCGAGAACGCGATCGATCCCCACCGCGCGGGCGATCGCCTCCGCGGTCCGCCGGTTGTCGCCGGTCAGCATGACGACCTCGAGTCCGAGCCGGTGGAGCTCGGCGACGGCTTCGAGCGATCCGGCCTTCAGCGTATCGGCGATGGCGATCACGGCTGTTGCCCGGCCATCGAGGCCGACAAACACGGGCGTCTTGCCGTCGGCCGACAGGGCGTCAGCCTCGGCTTGCAGGAGGCCGACATCGATCCCGGCTGCCTCGAGGAAGCCTGCGCGACCAACGAGCACGGTCGACCCGTCGACGGCCGCCTCGACGCCCGCGCCGGCGGTCGCTTGGAAGGTCGTCGCCTCCGGGAGGACGAGCCCGCGCGTGTCGACCGCATCGCGAACGATCGCGTCGGCCAGCGGATGTTCCGATCCGCGCTCGGCCGCGGCCACCAGGGCGAGAAGTCGCGCCGCCTCCGGCGCCCCGTCGAGCCGCACCACGTCGGTGACGCGCGGCTTGCCCTCGGTCAGGGTCCCGGTCTTGTCGATGACGATCGCCCGGACCGAACCGAGCCGCTCGAGCGCCTCGGCGTCGCGGAAGAGGACGCCCGCCTCGGCGCCCTTTCCGGTCCCGACCATGATCGATGTCGGCGTCGCGAGCCCGAGGGCGCATGGGCAGGCGATGATGAGGACGGCCACCGTGTTGAGCAGGGCCAGGTTGAACGCCGGCTCAGGTCCGACGACGTACCAGACGACGAACGTCAGCGCGGCGAGGCCGAGGACGGCCGGGACGAAATAGCCGGTGACGATGTCGGCCAGGCGCTGGATCGGCGCGCGCGACCCCTGGGCCTCCGAGACGAGCCGGATGATCTTGGCGAGCACCGTGTCGGCACCGACCCGCGTCGCCCGGAACGTGAGGGTCCCGGTCGTGTTGAGCGTCGCACCAATGACGAGATCGTCGGTTCGCTTCGCGATCGGGATGCTCTCCCCGGTGATCATGCTCTCGTCGACACCCGAGGCACCCTCGACGACCACGCCATCGACGGCGATCGATTCGCCGGGGCGGACGCGGACGAGGTCGCCGATCCGGACCTCGGCGATCGGGACGTCGACCTCGCCGCCGTCGCGCACGATCCGTGCAGTCCGCGGGGCGAGGCCGATGAGGCGCCGGATCGCATCGGACGTGTGGAGCCGAGCCCGGGCTTCGAGGAATCGTCCGAGCAGAATGAGCGTGACGATCGCGGCAGCGGTGTCGAAGTACAGCGGCAGACCGGCCTCGCCGCTCATGACGCCCGCGGCCTCGAAGAACGACGGAAACACGATCGCCGCCAGCGAGTAGACGTAGGCGGCGGAGGTGCCCACGGCGATCAGCGTGTTCATATCCGCGGTGCCGTGGCGGAGGGCCTTCGCGGTGCCCGCGTAGAACGGCCAGCCGGCCCAGAACTGAACTGGGGTCGCCAGGGCGAGCTGGAAGAGCGGATCCGAGAGCACCGTCGGCAGCCACGGGGCGACGGTCATGCGGGCCAGCCCGCCCAGGATCGGGATCGTCAGGATCGTCGCGACCACGAGCCGTCGGCGGAGCGAGGCCAGGTGCCGGGTCGCCGCCTCGTCCCGCTCCGATCGCGCCTCCGCGGCCTCGGCGACGTCCGCGCCGTGGTCGGCCATGGCTGCCTGCTCGAGGCGCGCGACGTAGCCTGCGGCCTCCACGGCGTTGGCCAGGTCGCGAACCGTCACCTGGGCGGGGTCGAAGCGGACCGTCGCGGATTCGGCCGCCAGGTTGACGTTCGCGTCCTCGACGCCGTCGACCTTACGCAGGGATCGGGCGATTCGGTTGACGCAAGAGGCGCACGTCATCCCCTCGACGGGGAACGACACGATCTCGATCGATGGCCGTACAGCGGCGGTCATCGCGGTCTGCATACTCACTGGGAGTATCCTAACGGACCCGGCAGCGACGTCGACGTGCCGTTCGGCCTGTCTCGCGTCGGCGGCCTGGGCCGTTCGGAGGAGTTCCTCGCCGTGGGCGCGTCCCGTGGCTCATCACGAGGTGCATGCCGACGCAGACCAGTGGGAGCGCAAAGCGCGAGAGGGGCCGCACCCGGCGCGGCGGCCGCGAGCAGGAGGCCGGCGAGGGCGATCGCGCCGACGGTCATCGCCAGGCAGCGGCGAAGCAATCAGTTGATGACAACATCTCCGTTGCGCGATCGTCATCACATCGTCGCCAGGAGCCCGAAGCTCATTGCGAGGACCGCGAGTGCGAGCCCGGCCTTGATCCACGGGCTGTTCGAGCGGTTCCAGCGCCCGAGTTGGCCGAGGACGCGGCGGTTGCTGACCGCCAGGAGGAGGACGACCAGCGGCACGATGAAGGCGAGGTTATAGAGCGCCAGCAGTGCCAGGCCGGTCGTGCCACCACCCGACGCGTTGAGGACCGCCACGATGTCGAGGTAGATCGCCCCCGAGCACGGCACCGTGCAGATCCCGACCAGGACGCCGGCGATGAGCATGCCCGCCAGGCCGCCACGCTCGATCGCCCGATGCATCCGGCCGTGCGTGCCGGCCGGCGCCATCATCGACGGCCCCCAGCCGGGCAGGACGACGTCCTTGAGCATCCACAGCGCCATGACCAGGGCCAGCACGGCCGCGATTCTGGTTACCAAGTGGTCCTGGCCGAGCCAGCCGAGGAACGACAGCAGCCCGAGGCCGATGATGAAATAGGTCACCCACACCGCACCGACGTAAAGCGAGCCCGCGCCGAGCAGGCGGCGCCGGGCATCGAGCGTCGGGCTCCCGTCGGCGGTCACGGAATTGACCAGCGTGAGCGTGTATGTCGCGAATAGGACCAGCAGTGCGAACGCGCACGGGTTGAAGCCGTCGGCCACGCCCGCCGCGAGGACGGTGGGCACGGTGAGGCCTCCGAACGCGGCGGTGGGGGACCGGGTCGTGGCAGGTGGGTCGAGCGGGATCCATGCCTACGCCTCGACCGCGAGCTTGCCGTGCATCGTCGGGCTGGCCTTCCCGCCGCAGCAGGTGTCGCAGTAGATGTCGTAGGTCCCGGGTGTCGTCGGCGTCGTGATCTCGACGACTCGACGACTCTCGCCGGTGGCGCCCGCGGCCGGCAGCTCCTCGTAGATCCCGAGCTCGTCGCTGATCATCGTGTGGACGCCGTTGTGGAGATGTGGCGCCGCGTCGGTCGTCCACAGCTCGATCGCGACCGTCCTGCCCGCGGGAACACGGATCACGCCCGGGGTGAAGCCTGCCATGCTGAGACGGACCGGGATCGCGTCGGCGGTCGACGCCGCGCCACGCTGGCCGAACAGGTCGCCCGCCGCGAGGTAGACGCCCGCTCCGAGGACCGCGACGGCGACCACGCCGAAGGCTGCAGTGCGAATCCGCCCGCGCCAACCTTGCTGCGACTGGTACTCACGCGAGCCCGTGCGGTGTCGCCCGACGCGTCGGGCCTCGAGGGCGGCCGCGCGCCGGTCTGTCCGGGTCGTAGTCGGCCGGCTTGGCGTCATGGTCGAACCTTCCTGTCGTCGGTAGGCGCGAGAGCCCGCGCCCGCTCGAACTCTTGCAGGCTGATCTCGCCTCGCGCGAAGCGGACCCGCAGGATCGCGATGGCGTCATCGGCGACTGTTCGGTCGCTTGGCCTGCGGATGAGCGTCCAGATCCCCGCGAGCCCATGGC
>WNGF01005703.1_pt1 | contig 15714 bp, 14 predicted proteins | sample 5400641 | NCBI WGS metagenome assembly WNGF01 (sample SAMN13153371, study PRJNA577476) | soil metagenome | isolation source: 80 cm soil or saprolite under grassland replicate 2 | place: USA:California | collected 2016-06-15
GCTACCCTGACCAAATATCCATAGGCTCGACTCGTGGCCCGCGGTTCAGTGCAACGAAGGTTTCCGCAACGCCTCCGAGGGTCAGCGCTTGCCCTTGACTACAACCATGGCGTCGCAGAAACCTCACCATTCCGCGAATTAGTGACTGGCGAGGTCGGTGCGCGTCAGGCTCACCGGGTAGCATGGGCCTTGCCCAGATGCATGTGCGCGAGCTTGGCCAAATCCTTGAGCGGCAACAGCCGGCCCGCCGTGATCAGCGCCAGCAGAATTCGCGCCGCGACCTCGACGGGCTCAATTCCGAGCCGCGGATGACATTTCTTCTTCGGCAATTGTCCCCCGGTCGGGCGCCCGTCGTGCGGCTCCCGCCGCCCGGATGCGCGCCCCATGATCGCCACATCACTATTTGAGATTGAACAATGTGAGATTTTCGACCTGCATTCTGTCGGCGCACAAAAACAGTTCAAGGTTTCTTATGGCGCGCATACTGGTGACCGGTGGCAGCGGCTTCATCGGGGCCGGTGTCGTCAAGCACCTCGCCGCTCGCGGTGACGATGTCACAGCCTTCGACATGGCCCGCACGTCGCGCCTCGAAGCGGTGCTAGCCGAGCACCAGAACGCTGAATTCATAGAGGGCGAAATCACCGAATGGCCGCAGGTGATGACCGTCGTCAAGACGAACAAGCCTGATGCGATCGTTCATTGTGCGGCAATCGTCGGGGTGACCAATTCGCTAGCAAGCCCTATCGGTACCTTTCGCGTGAACGTGGGCGGCTCGCTGAATGTGTTTGAGGCGATGCGGCTGTTTGGCGTTAAGCGTGTGGTCAATCTTAGCTCGGAGGAGACCTACGGCGTCTTCGAGTCGGATCGCATCGACGAGACCCATCCGAACCGTCCGCTGAAACCGTACGGCATCTCGAAATACGCGGTAGAGAGGCTCGCCTGTGACTACGCGTCGAGTTACGGCCTCGAATGTCTCCACGTGCGCACGTGCTGGGTCTATGGGCCCGGATTGCCGCGGCCGCGCGTGCCAAAGATCCTGGTCGACGCGGTGGTCGCCGGACAGAAGCTGCACCTGTCGAGCGGTGGGGACTTCCGCGTCGATCATGTTTACATCGACGACTGCGTCGACGGGATCAGCAAGGTGCTCGACAAACCGCAGCACCGCTACGACGTGTACCACATCGCGACCGGCGAGGCGCCGTCGCTCGCCGAAATCGTCGACCTCATCAAGGAACTGGTACCCGACGCCGACCTCGCGATCGGACCAGGTCCCTACCGGTTCGTCGACGGGACCGAGGCCGTGCGCAAGGGCGCGCTCGACATCACGCGTGCTCGTACCGAGTTGGGATACGAGCCTCGCTATCCGATCAAGAAGGGGCTCGCCGCCTACATTGAGGCGGCGCGCGCCGGCAGGAGCTGAGACACGAGAAGGTCAACCATGGCGAAGGCGTCTAATCCCAAACGCAAGGCATTCACGCGCAACATCGCCCAGGTGCCGTGGAAGCAGTTCCCGGACCATTTCGGCGGGGCGCTCTCGAAGCCCTTGGTGATGCCGGAGACTGCTGGATCGCTCCATATCGATTATCGCATCTCGTGCTACCAGCCGATGGCCTATGTGGCGCGGCACAAACATCAAATCCAGGAGCAGATCTACCATGTGCTCGACGGCGAGGGGCTGATGGAGATCGGAGATGAGAGCCGCGTCGTGCGCAAACACGATGTCATCTTCCTACCACCCGGGGTCGAGCATTCAATCACAAACAGCGGCCTTACCGATCTCGTATTCATCGTCATCACCGCGCCGCCGACGGACAAAGCGGTGAAGTGAGCCGTCGGACTCGCTGTGGTCAGGAGGGCATATCGGTCGTCGCGGTGGCGTAGGCGGCCTGACGGCCGGCGCGGCGCCCCGACGCGAAGGCCCAAGCCAGATGGTGACCGTGGCCCTTGAGCAGCAGGCCGCCCTGACCGACCGATCCTGCGGCATAGAGTCCCGGAATTGGGCGGTCGTCGGGGCCGAGGACACGGTGCTCGCGATCGACGGCGAGCCCGCCTTCGGCATGGACGAACACCGCGCGCACGGGACCGAGGGCGATGTAGGGCCCGCCTTCGAGTGTCGGCCGATTCCCGGCTCGTTTGTTGTAGTCGGAGAGGGTGGCCGTGAGGGAGCCGTCCGGCATGCCGAGCTTTGTTGCCAGTTCGGCGAGCGTAGCGGCGCTCGTGCACACGTCCGGCCGGTTGCGACGGTAGTCGTCGACATACGCATAGGCCACACCGGGGGCCGTTGAGATGAAGTGAGGCCAAGCGGAAAACTGTTGGATGATACGGTCGTCGAGCAGAATGTACGCCACCTTGTGGGGCTGGTCGGGAACCAGATAGGCGGGTTTGTCGGTCTCGTCGGTAAAACGTTCGCCGCGACTATTCACCAGAATCGCGCCCTCGCCGAATAGGTTGGGCGATGGCGCGAGCGCAGTCGTCACGAAACTCATCACAAAAGGGCGCAGCAGCGCGCTCGGCAAATGATCGAGCGACCACGCCATGAGATTGGCAAGCGCGCGCCACGGCGGCAGGTTGAGCAGGATGTTCCGATTCTGTGGCGGGATGAAGCGCAACTCGGGGCCGAGCGCGAGATCGCCGTTGACGATACGCGCGCCAATTCTGGTGGCAAGCTTCTGACCGTCGCCCGTCGCGTTTACATTGACGCCATCGACCTTTGCCTCCTGTGGGCCCATATAGCGGGTCTTGAGCTCGGGATCGTTGGTGAAGTCGCCCGTGGCAAGCACGACACCGCCGCGCGCACGGAAGCGGCAATTCCCTGCTGGCGTGTGGCAGTCCACGGCAACGACCTGCCCCTCCTTCACGAGCAGTTCGACGGCGCGCGTGTTCAATCGTATGTCTGCGCCTGCGCGCCGCGCGGCACGCTCAAGATGCACGATGAACGATTGGGCGTTGGGCAGCACGTTGTGCATGCGCGGCTTCCGGTGTGGAGGCTCCGGCATCGGCCCATAGAAGCGGATGCCGTGCGAAAGCAGCCAACGGAACGTGTCCGGCATCGCATCTGCAAGCACGCGGCGTAGCTCTGGGTTGTCGCGTGGATCGAGATCGCCATTGAACCCAGCCATCTCACGCCAATGATCCTCGGGCCGATCATTGATGCCCTTGCGCATTTGATATGGCGTGGCGCTGGCCGTGACCGAGCCGACCGACCACGCGGTCGAGCCGCCGAGCGAGGCACTCTTTTCAAGGAGCACCACCGTACATCCGGCGGTGCGTGCCTCGATTGCGGCAGCAAGCCCGGCCCCACCGCCGCCCGTTACGACGACGTCGAACGTTTCCTCGGCAACAGCGATCACCATGGGTCTTGCCTAAAAGTCCGTCACGCGCGGCCGTATCCCATCGCCGCGAGCTTGTCGGCGCTCGAGAGAATGTCCTCGTCGGCCTGATGCGAGATGATTTCCAGGACCGGACGCTCGCAGTAGCCGATCTCGGCAAGGACCGGCGGAAATTCCCAGAATGGAACTGTGCCGAGACCGATCGCATCGTGCCGATAGTGCTGCTGACCGGTGTCGGAGAGATGTAAGAGCTTGAGCCGTTTGCGGCACCGGCGCAACGCGTCAGCAATGTCCTCGTTGATGAAGTGCCCGTTCGCGATGTCGTAGACGATGCCGATGTCGTCGTTGCTGTACCGGTCGAGCGCATCCATCAGTCCGTCTATGTCAGGTAGGAACGCAAAGGGCATGTTTTCGACCCACAACGCCGTGCCGGCCTTCTCCGCGAGTGGCACCAGTTCGTCGAGGGCCGTGAAAAAATAGCCGATCAGACGTTCGCGCGGCGCCGGAAATAGCGGATTGGCCTTGCCGGGCCCGATGACGACGCCGGGAACGCCGAGAGCGCCTGCGAGGGTGACGATGCCTTTGAGAAGATCGATGCTGTAGCGCCGCATCTGCTCCGCAGCACCCGCCACGTTGATGTCGACGTTTGGCATGTTGAGCGAGACGATGCGCAGGCTTCTGCTCTGCACGAAGCGGCGCAGCGCTGCGCGGCTCGCCGTTTCGTCATTGGGCGGCCACAGGTGCCCCGGATAGATCATCAGCTCGAAATCGGTGAATCCGAGATCCGCGAGATGTAAGAGGCAGGCCTCCGCGCCGAGGGAGATCGTGTATGAGTAGGTATTGCAGGCGAAGCTCGCCGTGTTGCGGTCCATTCGGCTGTCCCGTCCATCCCCCGAGGGCGCACCTTGGCGACGGCGGTGGGGGCTGCGATCCACGAAGGTCGGCGCACATCGCCTGTCGAGCTCCCACGCCGCCAAAGCCGGTCACGCCACTGCTAGAATAACCTTTTGATATCGCACGTTTTTGCCGACGTCATCACCCCGCCATGGCGCGTCTGCGGTCATCCAGGGCGGAAATTCTCATTCAGCATCGTGAGTTGACATTTAACAATCCAAAATATTGGATAACACATCGCGCTGTCTGCCGGCACGGGAACGTCACTGAGGCACCGCTTGAGAATGCGAGCGAATCGGATGGCGGCGGCAGGATCGACACAGCGATCCCACCTCGCGCCCGCGCGGGCCGATAACGATCCCGCTGCAGAATTTGATCTCGACGACCGCCAGCGCGGCGGCGTGCAATCGATCGAGCGCGCCTTCGCAATTCTCAAGGAGGTGGCGCACAACCGCGAAGGGATCGGGCTTGCGGCATTGAGCAAGCGGGTCGGTCTGCACAACAGCACCACTTTTCACCTCGTCCAGACGATGGTGTCGCTCGGCTATATCCGCCAGGTGAAGGACACCAAGCGCTATCGCATCGGCCGACCGCTGTTCGCGCTTGCGGCGAGCTCCCTCGACGAGATCGAGATGGTGAGCCTCGCGACGCCGATCCTGGAGGAGCTTTCCCGCCAGACCGGCGAAAGCAGCCACTTCGCAGTGCGGATGGGGCCTTCCGTCGTCATCCTCGCCCGTACCAGCGGTCCCGGTGCATTCCAGATGGCCGATCGCGTGGGCGTTGTTCGGCCCGCGCATTGCACCGCGCTTGGCAAGGTGATTCTTGCCGCGCTCGAGCCGGATCAGCTTGAGCGCCATCTCGAGCGAACCGAGCTGAACGCGTTCACGCCGAAGTCCATCATTGAGCCGGATCGGTTGCGGCGCGAGATCGAGGAAGTCCGCCGGACTGGAATCGCCTTCGACGACGGCGAGTTCGATCCCGAAGTCCGGTGCGTTGCCGTGCCCGTGCGCGACTTTACCGGGCAGGTCATCGGCGCCATCGGCATCTCGGGGCCGGTCTGGCGCTTGTCGATCCAGGTGTTGCAAAGTCGGACGCGCACGGTGCAGGAGGCAGCCGCTCGGCTGTCGTCCGGCTTCGGTTTTCAGGGCGGTTCGGCCACGGAGCGTCGCGATGATACCCCCGTGCGAGATTGAGAACTTGCGGTGTGTCGGCGACCTAATATTCGTAATATAAAATGGCTTCCGCCATTGTGAAAATAAGCGGCGGTCAGAAAAGAGGGCTGCAGTCCAGAGCCGGACTTCCTCGCTGACAGCCGCCTCCGCGAGAGAAAGCGTCGCCGGCGAGGTACGGGGACGGAGCGAGACAGGGAGGTCCGCGGTGGCGCTGCTCGTCACAGGCGCAATGGGCCATGTTGGTCTCGAGGTCGTCAAACAGGCGTTGGGCGCTGGCGACGCCGTGGTCGCACAATACCGAACTACGTTTCGAGCGGACGATGTGCAGGGTCTTACCGGCAGTGTGACCTGGGTCGCTTGCGACCTGGCGGATCAGAAGGCCGTCGACGCGCTTGCTGCCGCGCATTCGATCGACTCCTGCATTCACTGCGCGGCGGTGTCTAATGAGAAATACGCGCGGCCGCGACCGCTCCCCACGATCCAAACAAATATCGGCGCGACCGCGAACCTACTCGACATGGCCCGGCGGCAGAGTTGGCGGCGTTTGCTGTTCGTCAGCACGGGATCAGTGTTCCAGACCGCCACCGACGCGACAAAGCCGATCCTTGAAGACGCCCAACCTTCCGCGACCAACGTTTACAGCACCACGAAATATTGTGGCGAGCTGCTGACGCGGATGTACCGGATGCAGTTCGATTTGTCGGCATCCGTCGTGCGCGTGTCGTGGGTGTACGGGCCGCCGCTCGTGACCGACGATCCCCCTCGAGGGCCAATCCCGGCCTTCCTCAAGGCCGTGCTGAAGCGTCAGGCGATCAGGCTTCCGAGTGGCGCCGATTTCGCCGCGAGCTTTACCTATGTGAGCGACGTGGCAGCGGGATTGCTCGCCGCTTGGCGCGCGCGCGAGCTGCGCCATGACGTCTACCATCTCGGCTCGGGAATCAATTACACGGCGCGGCAGGTCGCGGACGCCGTGCGTGCTGCCGTGCCCGGCGCGATCATCGAACTGGGGGCGGGAACCGAGCCGTGGACGATCCACACCCGCATGCGCGGCCCGCTCGCGGGCAACCGGCTGGAGCAAGATACCGGTTTCGTGGTGACGCATTCGCTCGAACGCGGCGTTCGGGCGTACGCCGAATGGATGGGCGCGCACCCGGAGGCGCTGCAATGAGCGACATCGCCGCTCATCCGCAGATGGTCCGGCGCTCGCCGATCATCGAATCGATCTTGCGCGCACCGGGGGCGTTTTACCTTCTTTCAATCATGGGCGTCATGCTCACGTTCTGGACACCTGGCTTCTTCACCGCGGCGAATCTGACAAACGTGGCGTTGCAGGTCGCGGTCCTCACCATCGTCGCGCTCGGCATGACCTTGATCATTCTGACCGAGGGCATCGATCTCAGCCTCGGACCGGTTCTTGGTCTGTGCGGCGTCGGTGCCGGCCTCATGATCGTCGCCGGTTATCCGCTGCCGCTCGCCATCGGCGTCGCGATCGTAATCGGCATGTGTTTCGGCCTGCTCAACGGCACGTTGATCGCTGTGATGGGACTGCCGCCCTTTATCGTGACGCTCGGCTCATTCGGCATTGCCCAGAGCATCGCGACCGTGCTCACGCGCGGCGATTCGGTAGTTAATCTCCCCGCCTATTTCCGTTGGTTCAATGACGGCATTTTCCTCGGCATGCCGGTCCCGATCCTAGCAACGCTTGTGGTTTTCGTTGTCACCTGGCTGCTGCTCTACCACACCAAATTCGGCCGCTACGTGTTCGCGATTGGCGGCAATCGGCAAGCGCTAATCCTGTCCGGCAGCCGCGTGCAGGCCTTCCATATTGCCGTATACGTCTATGCCGGCGTGCTCACCGCCCTGGCCTCGTTCATCATGACCGCGCGCATGAACGCGGCCCACCCGACAATCGGCGTCGGCCTCGAGTTCGATGCCATTGCGGCCGTGATCCTGGGTGGCACGTCATTCGAGAAGGGACGTGGCGGCATCGCGGGAACCGTAGTCGGCGCGCTCGCGGTCGGCGTCCTGCGCAACGGCCTCAACCTAATCGGCGTCGGAACCGAATGGCAGGTGGCGGTTGTCGGCATCGTCATCATCACCGCCGTGGGGCTTGATTCGCTGAGAGGACTGAACGCATGAGCGTCGAGGCGACTCAATTGACGACGCGGCTCGGCGGCCTGTCCCCCGATCGGCTATTCTTCATTGGATCGCGCCTCGTCGCGTTGATCCTGCTCGTCACCGTGCTGTCGCTGCTGAGCCCCTATTTCCTCACCTGGCCCAACTTCATCAACGTGATGCGACAGGCGGCGCTCCAGCTACTGATCGCGGCCGGGCTGACCATCGTCGTGCTAACGAGAGGCATCGATCTCGCCATCGGCGCCATTCTCGGGCTTGCGGCGTGCCTATCCGCCTCCCTCATCAGCCAAGGTCATCTGTTACTCGGCATCGCCTCGGCCCTCCTGTCGGGTCTAGCCTGCGGCATGGTCAATGGCGTGCTGGTCACCTATGGGCGCATTCCGCCGTTTATCGCCACTTACGGCATGCTGTGGATCGCCCATGGGCTCGGCTACGTCTTCATGAAGGGCGAGGTGATTTACGGCCTGCCGGAGGGATTCCGCTTCATCGGCGCCGGCTTCGTCTCGGGCATTCCGGTGCCGGTTTTGATCGCTCTGGCGTTGCTTGTCGTGCTGCATCTGATGCTGCACACGACCGTGCTCGGCCGGTCGATCTACGCCATCGGCGGCAACCCGACCGCGGCGCGGCTGTCCGGCATGCCCGTCACGCGCCGATTGATCATGGTCTATGGGCTGAGCGGCCTGCTTTCCGGCTTCGCCGCCCTCGTGATCATCGCGCGCATCAACGCCGCCGATTCCAGCCTGGGCGAGGATCTCCTGCTGCCGGCCATCGCGGCCGTCTGCCTTGGCGGCACGTCGCTGTTCGGCGGCGTCGGCGGCGTCGGCGGAACGGCTGTCGGCTCGGTTATCCTCGCGCTCATCGTCAATGGCATGAACCTGCTCGGGGTGCAGACGTTCTGGCAGAACGCCGTTACGGGCGGGATCATCTTGGTGTCAGTGCTCGCGGACCAGCTCGGGGGAGCGCGACTGGTTCGACAACAATAATGTTCCCGATGATCGAACAAGGAGGAAGGCCATGGATCGCAGAACTTTCCTGAAGACTACACTCGTTGCGACGACCTCGACTGCCGCGTTCGGTAGCCTGCCACAGCTCGCGGCTGCTCAGGGCGGCAAGCCGGCGACGATCGCGTTCTTCGTCAAGAATGTCACCAACCCGTTCTGGAAGGCTTGCCGCATCGGCGCGGAAAAGGCTGGCAAGGAGCTTGGCGTGACCATCGAGACGGTGGCGCCGACGAAGCCCGACAACATCGAGGAGCAAACGCGCCTCGTTGAGGACTGGATCATCAAGAAGCCGGATGCGTTCGTGTTCGTGCCGGTCGACTACAAGGCCCTCGTGCCGTCGATCCAGAAGGTGAACAAGGCGGGAATTCCGGTCATCGGTTACGTCAACCGCATGACCGATGTCGAACTCGTCAGTTACGTCGGGTCCGACGACGAGACGCTGCAATACGAGCTTTGCAAGTACCTGTTCAAGGCGATGGACGGCAAAGGCAAAGTGGTCCATATCGACGGCGTGCCGGCGGCGATCACGGCGCAGAACCGCAAGAAGGGGTTTGAAAGGGCGGTGAAGGAGACCCCTGGCATCGAGGTTCTCGCTTCCCAGCCTGGCCAGTATCGGCGCCTGCCGGCGGTGCAAGTATTCGAGAACCTGATGCAGCGATTTCCGGTGATCGACGCCGTCGTATGCGCCAACGACGACATGGCGGTCGGCATCGCCGAAGCCCTGATCGCCGCCGGACGCGGCGGCGGGACCAAGGTCGTCGGTATCGACGGAATTCCCGACGCCACTGCCGCGATTGCCGCCGGCAAGGTGTTTGCGACCGCCGACTTCAGCGGCCACGATCAGGCCTATCTCGCAGTGACCGCGGCGGTGCGCCACCTACGCCGGCAACCGGTGCCGAAGGATGTCACGCTGCCGGTCGTCATCATCGATAAGGCGAATATACAAACCTTTATGAAGACGCCGGAAGACCGGGCGGTTCCGGACTGGAACAAGTCGACCGGACAAAAGGTCTGACGGACGTCTTGCCTTGGGAGGCGGGCGATCCCGCCTCCCTCATTCGTGATCCGATGACGGTGACCCGGGCCGTGCCGAACATGACGAAACCCCTCGTCGAGATGCGCGGCATCTCCAAGCGCTACGGCGGCGTCCAGGCGCTGCAGAGCGTCGACCTCGACATCTACCTTGGCGAGGTGCATGCCCTCGTCGGCGACAACGCGGCCGGGAAGTCGACGCTGATCAAGACCTTGGCAGGGGCGGTGATCAAGGACGAGGGCACGATCACCTTCGAAGGCCGGGCCATCGAGATCAACGCGCCGCGCGATGCCAAGGCGCTGGGCATCGAGACCGTGTATCAGGATCTAGCTCTCGCCGACAATCTCAACGTTTCCGCGAATGTGTTCCTTGGCCGCGAACTGACCAGGAACGGGGCTTTGTCATGGTTCCTCGACAACCGGCGCATGGAAAAGGAGTCGCGGACCCTCCTCGGCAAGCTCAAGATCAACATTCCAAACATCCGCCAACAGGTCCGCTCCATGTCGGGTGGGCAGCGTCAGTCGATCGCGATCGCGCGCTGCGTGTGCTTCAACGCCCGCGTCGTCATCCTGGACGAGCCGACAGCGGCGCTTGGTGTCGAGGAGACGCGCAAGGTCTATGGGCTGATCCGCGACATGCGCGAGCACGGTCTTGGCGTCTTGCTCATCAGCCACAACCTCAACCACGTGTTCGAAAACTGCGACCGCATCACCGTGCTCAAGACCGGACGGCTCGTTGGTTCGCGCCGCGTCGAGGAAACAACGCAGGATGAGATCCTGCGCATGATCGTCAGCGGCGTTACCGATAACGGCGCCCCCCCGGCGCGCGCGCCAGCGCGAATCGCAGCGGTTTAACAACGAGGTCTGCGGGACCGCCAGAGGTCCGACAAGCGATGCAGTTCGAGAGAGTATTGGTGACGGGAAGTGGCGGCCAGCTCGGGACCTACGTGGCTAACGAGCTCAAGGGCCGGTGCGAAGTCTTCGGATTCGACGTGAAACCGACGAGGTCTGCCATTCCGCATTGCGTCGGGGACATCACCGATGCCGCCGCGGTGGCTCGCGCATGCCAAGGCATGGATGCGGTGGTGCACCTCGCCGCAATCCCCAACATCTGGAAGGGGTCAGGCGATGACATCGTCCGGACCAACACGTTGGGCGTGTGGACTGTGCTCAGCGCCGCCGAGGAGTGCGGGGTGCAGCGGGTGATCCTATGCTCCAGCGATTCTGTCGTCGGCTTCACGGTTATGTCTAGCCGATTGAGTCCACCCGATTATCTGCCGATCGATGCCAACCATTTGCTACGCCCAACCGACGCCTACGCGATCAGCAAGCTGCTCGGCGAGGAAATCGGTCGCGGCTTCGCCACGCGGGGCCGGCTCGAGGTCATCGCTCTGCGGCCCGTCTTTGTACTCTATCCGGACATAGAAGGTGAGGTCAAAGCGCGGGCAGCCGATCCTGCGAATTACCGTGGTCCATTGGCCGGTGGCCGCAACCCGGCGGGCGGTGGACCGATGTGGCATTACGTCGATCCGCGTGACGCGGCACGCGCGTTCCGTCTCGCCCTTGAGGTCAAGCGGCCGCGCTTTGCGGCGTATTTCGTAAGTGGGGAGAACACGCTGGCCCCTGAGCCGACGCTCGAGCGACTGAGGCGCTATCTGGGTCGCGAGATTCCTGTACGCCGCCCAGACGTGTACCAGAACAATCCGTTGGCTCCGCTCTACGATCTCGACGCCGCGCGCGACGAGCTCGGATTCCAGGCCGAGCACGACCTAAGATCGCTGCTCTGTGCGTGCGAAACTGCCAGCGGATGACTGCCATGCCGATCTTCCATACCGCACATCTGCGCGTGCGCCAGGATGTCATCGATCGATTTCGCGAACGCCTGTTGCGCCACGCGCGGATAAGCCACGAAGCGGAGCCAGGCTGCCACCGATTCGACGTCCATCAGGAAACCGGCGATCCGACCCTGTTTCTTCTCATCGAGACCTATGCCGACGAGATCGCATTCCAGTCGCATCGCTCCTCGGCGCATTACCGCGCGTTCCGCGAGGACGTGAGGGAGTGGGTGACCGAACGAAGTTGGTGGCACTGGACCAAGCTCGAATCTGGGTAAAGGATCTCGATAGTCTCTCGATAAGATCAATGAAGTTCACCCCTCCGTCCGCTCGCCAGAGGAACGCCGTCATATAAAGCGGGTTGCCGGCACGAACATTGGCGAACGAGGATCGTAAAGAGCGGTTGCTGTAAGCACGGCCCAGGTCTCCGTTCCATAATCTGTCAATTCTGCGAATCAGTTTTCTGTCCGAATTTAGTCGCTCGTTCTCACCCTCCATGCCGCCTAGCCTCACGAACTCTACCCGCATGCATGTTAGGCTTGTTCCACTTTCACTCAAGATGAGCAAAGCGGCCTGCCGGCGCTCTTTGAGCGCGCGTGCAACCAAGGCCGCTTGCCGCCCTCGCGGAGCCGCCGGCGGTTCCCGAGGAGGTTGCAAAGACCACCCGCCGATGAAACATTCTGCCAAGACTTGCGATCGATAGTCCGCGACGGGCCTTCGAAACAGGGAGAATGCCGATGACAGATGCCACGCTTGCGACTCCGGCAGTGTCGGCCTCAGACACGATCATCACTATCGGAATCCTGCATTTCACCATCGGGGTACGCGATCACATCGCCGCCGCGAAGTTCTATTCGGAAGTGCTCGGCTGCAGGCACCTGCGCTCGAACGAGCGCTATTCCTTTATGGAATGCGGCGGCAGCTATTTTGTGCTGGCGAAGATCCCCCATCACGTCAATCCGAACAATCCCGGCGAAGACGCCCATCATCATGCCTTCATGGTAGCGCCGCAGGAATTCGATCGGGCGCTCGTAATCATGAAGGCGCGCGGCGTCGAACTCGTCAAATATTCCGATGAGGGGCACACCACATTCCCGGGCCGGCACGCCTATTTCCATGACGCCGATGGCAACGGCATCGAGATCATCGATCTCTACAAGAAATAGCGCGTCGCCACGCGTCGTGGCGCAACGTGCTTGTGTGTACCGAAAACCTTATCCGTATTTGATTACGCTACAGAATCACCTAACGTCAACGCGAGTTGATCGCGCTGTTAAGCTTCTTGCTGACCCTGTTCGCCTCGCTGTTCAAGTCGAAGAGCCAACTTGAGGCAGAGAACGCGGTACTTCGACATCAACTGACTGTGTTGCAACGCCAGGTCCTTGCTCGCGCCCATTTCACGAACAGCGATCGCCTATTCTTTGTCCAGAAAAGATCCGACGCTCGAAGCCTTTCCTGGTCCTAAGGCAACGGATCAATGCGCTTCGCGGCCGGACGCCGACAGTCCGCAGTTCCTGGGGCCGTGCCGCTGAACTCGTGCTGCCGCCCCTACGTTTCCACCAGATTGCCGACTGCAAGTATGACGTAGGCGATTATGGCAACCCAAAATGCGTACGCGGTGATGTACGGAATCGGCGTCAAAACGCTAACTACCGCGAGAACGGCGATCACAAGCGAAAGCACAAACACCACATGGCTGGAGCATGAAGTTTCATAGTCGCCTCCTTGCGCGATGGGCCGCTTCGACCCGGATTTTCCATCGGCCGATCGCATCTGATTCGCCAACGATGGGTCTAGCTAGGACCGATCCGCTTCTCTCGGCAATGGATTCGTTGCTGCGCCGCGGCAGAATGCGCCTGCTTGGCTGGCGACATGTGCATTATGCGCCGCCTCCACCGCATTAGCGCGCGATGCTGAGCGAATGGAGCTCAGTGAGCGGCTCCGGCTTCTGCTATCATTCAATCATGACGATCGGTATCACTGGACCCGGGCGGCGGGTGCCGTGGCGAGGCGCCGTGGTGGTGCTCATCATCGCTGCCATCGTCCTCTCGATCTGCCTGATCCTGCTAGGGCTCACGGGCGACTTCCTGGTCGATTGGCTATGGTTTTCCACGATCGGCTATTTGGACGTCTTCTGGACGACCATCGTCGCCGAAGGCGAAGTTTTCTTCGCCGTCTTCGTGGCGACCGTCATCATTCTGTGGGTGAACGGATCGCTCGCGTCCCGCTTCGGCCGGTCGCCGTGGACGCATCGTCCCGCCGACTTCGAATGGAAACGCACGGGGATTGTGACGTCGTCCGACGTGTTGGAATTCATGCGTCATCGGCTACCGTGGCCCTTCGTCACCGCCGGCGGCGCCAGCCTCCTCGCAGTGCTCGTCGCCTGGGGAGAGGTCCACAACTGGGGCGTCTTCCTGCAGTTCCTCTATCACGTGCCCTATGGCGCGAATGATCCGCTCTACGACAAGGACATCGGCTTCTATCTCTTTGCGCTGCCCGCGTATGTCGTCATCAAGAATTGGATGCTGCTCACGCTCTTGCTGAGCGCGCTCTTCGCCGGAGCGATCTATTGGATCCGTGGCCACATCGAGTACGACGCCCAACGCCGGTCGATGTCGCCAACAGCGATCGCCCACGGCTCGGTGCTACTCGGCGTCTTCTTCGCGGTGAAGGCCTGGTCCTACGGTCTCGACCGCTATCTGCTGCTCTACCATGACAATGGGGTGGTAGTTGGCGCGAGCTACACCGACATCCATGTGGAGCTGCCCGTTCTGTGGTTGCTGATCGGGCTTTCGATCGTCGCGGCATTCACCTCGTGGGCGAACCTCCGGGTGCGCACCTACCGACTTCCCGTGGCAGCGGCGGTGCTTGTCTTCGGCGGCTCCTTCTTGCTGTCCGGCGTGGTCCCAGCATTATTCCAGCGCTTGTTCGTCAAACCAAACGAGCTGCAGCTGGAGAAGCTCTACATCGAACGCAACATCGCCTTGACCCAGCAGGCCTATAATCTTCGTCAGATCACGGCGAAGCCGTTCCCCGCCGAACAGAACCTCACCTTCGAGACACTCGAGGCCAACAAGGCGACCATTGACAACATCAGGCTATGGGACTGGCAGCCGCTGATAGATACCTACGCGCAGCTGCAGGAGATCCGCACCTACTACAAGTTCCGTGACGTGGATGTCGACCGCTACTGGCTCGACGGCGCCTACCAGAGCGTAATGCTCTCGGCCCGCGAGCTGAGATCCTCGCTGCTACCGCCGAACGCGCAGACGTGGGTCAACCGTCACGTGCTCTTCACCCACGGCAACGGCGTGGTGATGAGCCCGGTTACCCGCAAGAGCGCCGAAGGGCTGCCGCTCTTCTATCTGCGCGATATTCCTCCGGTCGCGACCGGCGGCCCCGAAATCCGCGAGCCACGCATCTACTACGGGGAAGAAACCGACAGCTACGTCATCGTCAAGGGGAGCACGCCGGAATTCGACTATCCGAAGGGAAAAGACAATATCTACGCGGCCTATGACGGCACGGGCGGCGTTCCCGTGGGCGGGATCGCGCGGAGAATCCTCTTCGCCTGGCACTTCAACGACGTGAACCTGCTGCTCTCGAGCTACATCACTAGCGACAGCCGGGTCATGATCCGCCGCAACATCCAGGAACGGGTACGCACCATCACCCCATTCCTGCGCCTCGACCACGACCCCTATCTGGTGATCAGCGACGGGCGGCTGTTCTGGATGCAAGACGCTTATACGACGAGCGACTATTTTCCCTATGCACAGCCGGTGCAAGGCCTGCATCTCAACTACATCCGCAATTCGGTGAAGGTCGTCGTCGACGCCTATAACGGGACCGTTGACTTTTATCTGATGGATTCCGTCGACCCGATCGCCGCGACCTACCAGCGCATCTTTCCAGGCCTGTTCAAGCCGTTCGCGGCCATGCCGGCGGGCCTGCAGAAGCACATTCGCTACCCGGAGGACCTCTTCCTGATCCAGGCGCGGCTTTATCAAGCCTACCACATGGAGGCGGCCGACGTTTTCTATAACCGCGAGGATCTCTGGCAATTCCCGCGCCAGCCGGGCGGCGGCGGCACCGCCATGATGGCGCCTTACTACATCATCATGCGGCTGCCCGGGGAGCCGCAGGCCGAGTTCTTCCTCATGCTCCCCATGGTGCCGAGCCGCCGCGACAACATGATCGCGTGGCTCGCCGCGCGCTGCGATCCGCCCGACTACGGCAAGCTGATTGTCTACGAGTTTCCTAAGGAGAAGCTCGTCTACGGGCCGTTCCAGATCGAGGCACGGATCAATCAGAA
>WNGF01008530.1_pt1 | contig 15714 bp, 15 predicted proteins | sample 5400641 | NCBI WGS metagenome assembly WNGF01 (sample SAMN13153371, study PRJNA577476) | soil metagenome | isolation source: 80 cm soil or saprolite under grassland replicate 2 | place: USA:California | collected 2016-06-15
CCGGGAGCAGCGGTGATCTTCGCCGACGTGGCCTCGGAGATCTGCCTGGCGTTCCTGGAGCGCTACCCCACCCCGGAGGCCGCGGCCCGCCTGGGGGAGCTCCGGCTCCAGAGCTTCCTGAAGAAGGCCGGCTACAGCGGCAGGAGATCCCCGGCCGAGCTCCTCGAGCGCCTGCACGGCGCACCGGAAGGCATCAACGGGGTGGAGGCCGAGGCCAGGGCGGACGCCGTGCGGGCCATGGTCCGAGTCATGCGCTCCCTGCTCCGGTCGATCAAGGACCTCGACCGGGCAGTCGTCGCCCACCTGGGTGAGCACCCGGACGCCGAGGTCTTCACGTCGCTGCCACGCTCCGGTCAGATCAACGCTGCCCAGATGCTCGCCGAGTGGGGCGACTGCCGGGAAGCCTACCCCGACCCCGACTCGGTGGCGATGCTCGGCGGGTTGTGCCCCGTGACCCACGCCTCCGGCAAGCACCGGGACGTGAGGTTCCGGTGGGCCTGCAACAAGCGTCTGCGCCTGGCCGTCACCACGTTCGCCGACAACTCCCGCCACGCCTCCCCAATGGGCAGCCGACATCTACCGCCGGGCCATCGCTCGGGGCTGCGATCACCCCCACGCCGTCCGCATCCTGGCTCGGGCGTGGGCGCGCGTCATCTGGCGGTGTTGGCAGGACCACGCCGCCTACAACCCGGCCCTTCACGGGGCCGCTACCCGACTCGAAGCCGCGTGAGGTTGACATGGGAAGTGTCAGGCGTCGCCTCGGGCCGCCGCCGCCAGGTGCCGCGCGAAGTCGGCCTCCTCGACGAACCTCGTGGGCCGCAGCTGGCGGCAGCGGTCGTGGACGGCCACCGCGCACTCGATGTCGCCGGGCAGCGGGACCCACGCGACGGGCTCGTCCTCCGACGGGGCGCCGCCGCAGATCGCACACCACGGGTCGGACGGGAGCGGCATCATCAGCGCTCGCCTCGGGGCATCCCGGCCGTCGGGCCGGAGTGGACCCGCGCGGATCCGCCGGGTTCGGCGAGGGCGGCGTCGATGGCGTTGGACAGCGGATGCGGCGCCGTCGCCGTCTCGTCGCCGGGGGCGCGCAGCGTCTCGCGGAGCGGGCGGTCGGCGTGCATCGAGGCGGCTGCGCTAGGGCCCGTGGGGTGCATCTATTCAGATCACAGCGCTGACCTGGGCGTCTTCGCGATCTGCGGTCTTGGGTTTCCCTGCCGCTTGAGGCGGCTGGTCGGGCCGCGCGACCGAGTGAGGTGGCTGCCGGAACGCCCGCATCCATGCCTGCAACAAATAAACCCGAGACTTGAGTCTGAGAGACTCAGGTCTTCCGTTTTCCTGGAAGGCCGGGCGCGAGAGCATCGGGCATCCCGAAAGGCCCGTCAGACCCACCCGGCACCCGAGGCAAAATGGGCAGGTGAACCGCGCGATCCGAATAGATGCACCCCACACCGTACAGCCCGACGCCCGCCACCAGACTCCGAAAGGGCCCCCGCGCTCCCGCGAGGACCCGCATGGTCCCCACGCCGGCCCGGAGCCCGGAGGCCACCGCCGGGGGCTGCCGGACGAGGAGGGCGATGGCCAGCGGGGCGCCGATCGCGGGGACCATGCTCACGGCGAACAGCCACCGGAAGCCCAGCCCGCCCACGAGGGCCGCCGCGACCAGTACGTGCTGCGGCTGCGCAGGGCCTGCGCACGCGTCGTCCGCTTGCAGGGCGAGCCCACCATCGAGCACGCCAACCCCATGAGGCACCGCCGGGGCGAGGCGCGCACATGGCGCATGTACTACGACATCGGGAACTCGCATGCACTACCGGCTTCGCGCCAAGCGGCCGACGTGGCGAACGCGGGCCCGCTCGGCGCTTGGCGTGGCGAAGACGGCCGCGGCGATCGTGGCGTTCGAGCCGCATAAGCGGCGGTCGCTCGCGCTCCTCCGCATGGCGGTCGCCGACTACTGGGCCGGCCGCTTGGGCAAGCAGGTGGACCCGAGACCTGGAACGCGGAGGGCGGCCGGAGGTAGCGACTGGAGGGCCGCTGACACAAACTTCCTCCGGGGGTCTTGCCGTATTCACTGGTGGAGACTGGTTGGAGAGGCCGAGACTCGGCGCTCATCAGGGGCGGTGGCGAGCATTCGGGAAACCCGCCAGGTCGGCAGGCGGGACGGAAGCCGCGAGCTCCCCGTGCTCCCCGTGCTCGCGCAGGTCCCGGTCCAGCTCCTCCGGTTCCCGGCGCTGCTCGTCGCCCTCGTCGCCATCGCGGCGCTCCTGGCCGCCGCCGCATCGTCCAGCGGGCTGTTCCTGTCCTCCGCGGCCGACGGGGCGGTCGCGATCGACCTCTCGGCGAACCGCCACCGGCCGGCGCTCACCGTCACGCAGTTCGGCTCCGTGACGGCTTCGTTCCTGGCCCCGAGGTCCAGGGCGCTGACCGGTGCGGTCGCGGGGCTCCTCGGACTGGGGCCGCTCGTCGTCACGGTGACGGGCCTGCAGGTGGAGGCGTCCTCGTCCGGGGGCAGCGGAGTCCCCGCCCAGGTGGTGGCCCGGACCGGGTTCCGGTCGCACGTCCGCGCGGTCGCCGGAAGTGGAACCGGCCTGTGGGTCCCGGAGTCCCTGGCGCGACGCATCTCGCTGCGGCCCGGAGACGAGCTTATGGTCGCGTGGGGTAAAGCCGACGCCACGGTCCCGGTGGGCGGCGTCTACCGGGACCTCCCTTCCGGGCGGCTGCCGGAGTTCTGGCAGCCCGTCGCGACTCGGCTGTCGAGCGCGAACGGCGCCGCTCTGCCTGCCCTGCTGGGCGAGCCGGACGCCGTCTTCGCGGCGCTGGCGCCGCACGCGCCCTCGGCCCGGCTGGATTGGGACTTCCCCCTCGAGGTCTCCGCCCTCTCGCTCCAGCAGGCGCAGGTCCTGGCGGCGGGGCTGACCGCGGTGACCGACGGGCTGGCCAGCCCGAACATCGCGCCCGGCTCCGCGTTCCGGAGCGAAGGACAGGGCGCGGCTCCCTACTCCTCCACCCCGCTACCCGAGCTCGTGCGAGGGGCCACCGAGCTGGAGGGCTCGATCCGGACCACCTCGGGAAGTGTGGCGGTGGCCGGCATCGTGATCGCGATGGTGGGGATGGCCGCGGCGGGCGCGTACGCGGTCCGGCGGCGGCGGGTGGAGGCCTCGCTGCTGTCGGCCCGCGGGATGAGCCCCGTATTGCAGGGGCTGCGCGCCGTGGTCGAGTCCGCGCTTCCGGCCGCTGCCGGAGGCGCGCTCGGATGGGGCATCGCACTCGCGCTGGTCCGCCTCCTGGGGCCGTCCTCACTGATCGACCCAGCGGCTCGCGAGGCCGCGGCGTCGTCCGCGATCCGGGCCGTGGCCGTGGGGCTGCTGCTGTACGGCCTGGGGGCAGCGTTCGCCGCGCGCCGCGAACTGGAGGAGGTCACTCGACGCACCTCCCGCATCCTGAGCCGCGCCCCCTGGGAGGCGATCGCGCTCGTACTGGCCGGTGCGTCGCTGTACGAGATCCTGACCAGGCCGGCCGGCGAGCCCTCCTCGGGCCCCGATCGGCTGCTGCTGCTGTTCCCGATGCTGTTCGTCGGGGGGCTCGCCGGGCTGACGGTCCGCCTCCTACCGCGCGTGCTCGACCGCATGCGCCGGCGCGTCACCGCTCGCAGGATGCCCGCTTACCTCGCCGTGCGGCGGCTGGCATCCGCGCCCCGCGTCGCGCTGCTGCTGGTGGCGGGCTCGTCCGTGGCCGTGGGGGTCCTCGCCTATGCCGGGGTCCTGTCGGAGACAATCGCGCGGACCGCCGGCGCCAAGGCGGCGGTCCTGGTGGGAGGCGACGTGGCGGTGCCCCTTCCGCCCGGGCCGGGCGGCCCGCCGCCGGACCGGCCCCCGCCGGGGACGCCCGGCCCCTCGACGGTCGTCCTGCGTCTTCCGCCGGCGACCCTGGTGCCCCGGACCCCGGTCGACGTGCTGGCGGTGGACGCCCGGACGTTCGAGGCCGTGGCGCGGTGGAACGGCCACTTCGGGGGCCCGTCGCTCCACGAGATCCTGGCCGCGCTCTCGGCACCGGCCGGGGGCCGTCTGCCGGTGCTCCTGGCCGGCGGGTCGCTCTCACGGGAATCCACGCTCCGCGTGGCCGGGCAGTCTGTCCCCGTCACCGTGGTCCGGCAGACGGCGGCTTTCCCCGGTATGACGACGTCGGGGCTGCCCCTCGTCGTCGCGGGCCGGCGGGCCCTTTTCGCCGCCTCGCCGAGCTTGGCGACGCTGAACGGGACCGCCGCCGAGCTATGGGTCCGCGGCGCCCCCGGCACGATCCTTCGCCTGCTGGCCGGCGCTGGCATCGACACGAGCTCCGCCCGGACCGCGTCGAAGGTCCGGGCCGAGCCCTCGCTGCTCTCGCTCTCCTGGACGTTGGGGTACCTGCTCGCGCTCGGCGTCGCCGCGGCCATCGTGGTCGTCGCCGGGTTGCTCCTGTACCTCCAGTCGCGGCAGGCGGCGAACGACCTGTCGTTCGCGCTGGGCCGGCGGATGGGCCTTTCGGCCGGGACCCAGCGGCGGGCGGTGACCCTGGAGCTCGGCGAGATCCTGGGGATCGCGTTCGTCCTGGGGACCGGGCTCGCGGTCGCGGCGGCCGCGCTCGTGCGTGCGAAGCTCGACCTGCTGCCCGGCGTCCCGGGGCCCACCATCTTCGCGGTGCCCTGGCTCCTGCTCGGGGCGACGGCTGCCGGGTTCCTCCTGGTCGCCATAGCCGGCGCGCGCCTCGTGGGGCGCCGCGCTCGCAGGACGAACGTCGCGGAGGTGCTGCGCCTTGCGACATGAGCCCCGAGCGGCCCGTACCCGCGCGGTCGCCGCCGTCGTCGCCGGGCTGGTCCTGGTCGCGGCCTCTTGCGCGCCCGGGCCCCGGCCCCCCGGCCGGGCGACCCCCTCGGAGTTCCGGCCCGAGGGCCGCATCCTCGCCCTGGGGGGCCTCCGTGGCCAGAGCCTGCTCGACGTCACGCTGCCCTCCGGCAGGATCCGCGAGCTGCGGCTGCCCGCCACGCTCGAGTACCTGGACCAGGCGTTCCCCTACGCCGGCGGGTCTGCGCTCGTACCGGCCCAGCGGACACCGAACCCGCGCGACGGATACCAACTCTGGCGAGTGTCGGCGAGCGCGGACGCCGTGCCGGTCGGTCCCGCGCTGCCGGGCTTCAACAGCTTCGCCCTCCGGGGGAGCCGGGCCCTGGCCTGGCGGTGCGTGGGTGACGAGCGGGTCTCGGTCCTCGACCTCGCTAGCCCCGTCCGGTGGGTGCCGGTGGCCACCGGCTGCCCCGCCGCGCTCGCCCCCGACGGCCGGCACGTCGCCTACGTGCAGGGCGGGACGCTGTGGTCCAGGGAGCTTCCCGACGGGCCCGCCGACCGTTTGCTCCGGCTGGCCCTGGCGCCTGGGGTCAGGCGCAGCCACATCAAGCCAACGGCGACCTTCGGCATCATGTCCTGGGGGGACGGCGGGATCGCGATCCCGGTCGGCTCGTACGAGCATGCCGCGCTCCTCGTCCGGGACGCCGCCGGCAGGGTCCGGGTCGTCCGCCTGTCCGGGAACTTCGGCGGCATGGCGTGGCAGCCGGGAGGACGGCTCCTCGCCTACAGCGAGTACTCGCCAGCCCAGACCGTGGACATCCGCACGCTGGACACCGCGACCGGCGCGACCGCGCTCGTGGCCGTCGGCAGGAACTACGGCCAGTTCGCCTGGTCACCTGACGGACATACGCTGGCCGTCGCCCGGACGGCGGACGTGGTGGCGTTCGTCGGCCTCGACGGTCGGCAGGTCGGCGCACGAGACATCGGAGGGGTTCCCGATGCGTGGACGCCATAGGCGGCGCCGCCTACCCCGTCCGGAGCTCCCGGTGTGGGCGGGAACCCCCGTCCGCCTGCTCCGGTTCCCGGGCGTCGCGGCAGCGGTCGTCGGCGCGGCGGTCATCGCCGCCATGACCCTCGGCGTAGCTCCCGTGCTGCTGGCCTCGGGGGGGTCGGCGGCCCTGCGGACCCGGCTCGAGAGCCTGAGCGGGCCACCGATCGCGCTGTCGGCCTCGGTCACGCTGGCGTTCGGCCCCGGCGCCGCCTCGCTCCGGCGGCAGATCCTTGCGGATGCCGTCGGGCGCCTCCCCCTCGGCCCTCCCACCATCACGATGATCGACTCCGGGCAGACCGAGGTCTCCGGCGGCAACCACCCTGGGAGGACCGGCACCGTGCAGCTGGTGGCCCGGGGAGGGTTCGAGGGTCACGTGCACCGGTTCGAGGGCGCGGACGGTGCCGGGGTGTGGCTCCCGGCGTCGGTCGCGCGGGACCTCGGCGTCCACGCCGGAGACCGGATCCGGGTGACACTCTCCGGCACGAGCGCCGAAGCCCGGGTGGCGGCCGTCTACCGCGACCTGGCCCCGGCGCGGATCCCCGATTTCTGGGCCGCGCTGGCGTCCCACATCGCGGTCGACCCCGCCTCACCACCGCCGCCGCCGTTCCTGCTCGCCGGCCTCGGCCAGTTCGAGGACCTCGCCGGCCGGTTGGGCAGCACGGGGACCCTCTCCATCGAGTACCCGATCGCCGGAACGCTCCCGCTCCCCCAGGCGTCTCGCGTGGCGGCGGAGCTCCAGCGCATCGCCGCCGACGCGGCCGACCCCACGAGCCCGCTCAGCGGGGCCTTCGACTCCGTGGGCTCGAACCTCGAGGCCATCGTGGCCATCGCGGAACGGACGCACGACGGCACGAGCCAGCCGGTGCGGACCATCTCGCTGGCGGGGGGACTGCTCGCGCTGGTGGCCGCGGGCGTCACCGGCCAGTTCATGGCCCGGCGCCGGCACGCCGAGTACGCGCTGCTCGCGTCCCGCGGGGTGGGCCCGGTGCGACTGGCCCTGCGGACCGCCGTGGAGGCCGTCCTCCCGGCGGCGGCGGGCGCGGCGGCGGGATGGGTGGCAGCGCTCGCGCTTGTCCGCCTCCTGGGGCCGGGGGGCGCCGTGGGGTCGGACGCGACCCGGTCCTCCGCGATCGCCGTGGTGGTGGCCACCGCGACCGCGCTCGCGGTACTCGCCGCGGTCACCGGATCGGCCGCGCGGGCCGAGGGCGGCGACCGCCCATTGTGGCTGCGCGGCGTCGTCGCCAGGACGCCGTGGGAGGCTGCGGCCCTGGCTCTGGCCCTGGCCTCGCTGTACGAGATCGTCACCCGTGGCGCGGTGCCGGCGGCGGACGCGACCGGGCGTCCCCACGTCGACCTGCTGATCCTGCTGTTCCCGTTCCTGTTCCTCGCTGGGACGGCGGGCCTGGTCGTGCGGACGGGTCGCCGGCTCCTCCCCCGGCTCAAGGCGTTCGGCCGCCGCCGGTCGCCGTGGGCGTTCATCGCGATGGCCCGGCTGGACAGCGCTCCCCGCCTGGCCACGCTGCTGGTCACCTCCTCGGCGCTGTCGATCGGGATCCTCGCCTACGCCGCAGTGCTGTCCTCCTCGATCGCCGCCACCGCGACCGAGAAGGCCTCGCTGTCCATCGGGAGCGACGTCGCCGTGACCGTGGGGAGCCCGCCGGTCGTCCCCGGCCACCCAGGGTTTGGCTGGACTCCGATCGAACGGGTCCTGACAGTCGGCGTGGGGCCCGGGTCGGGCCAGGCGCAACTGCTCCTAGTCGATCGCCAGACGTTTGCCCGCGGCGCGTTCTGGGACTCCCGGCTCGACGGCTCCGTGGGCAACCTCATGGCCCGCCTGCGCGGAGAAGGGAAGATCCTCCCCGTCGTGGTCGTCGGAGGCGCGGTCCCCTCCGACGCCCGTCTCCAGGTCGGGGGCACCGAGACTCCGCTCGCTGCGGTCCGGACCGTGCGCTACTTCCCCGGCGCCCCTGCCGGCCGGATGACGCTCGTCGCCGACCGGGCCGCCGTGAGCCGCACCGTGCCGGTCGACCTGCACGGTGTGGGGCACTCCTTCCAGCTATGGGCGAAGGGGGACCCGGCCCGGATCGTCCCAGCCCTCGCCCGGATCGGGTTCCCCACCAGCTTTGCCAGCACCGTGGCCGGCGTCCGGGCCACGCCCGCATTCCTGGCGCTGTCGTGGACGTTCGGGCTGCTGCAGGCGCTCGGCGTGCTGGCCGGCGCGGTGGCCGCGCTGGGGACCGTGCTGTACCTCCAGGCCCGGCAGCGCAGCCGCGAGGTGTCCTATGTCCTGGCCCGGCGGATGGGGCTCCGCCGGGATGCACACCGTCGCTCGATCCTGCTGGAGCTCGCCACGATGCTGGTGGCGGCGTTCGTGCTCGGGACGAGCTTCGCGATCCTGGCGGCGGCGCTGGTGCACGGACGGTTGGATCCCATCCCGAACCTGCCGCCCGGGCCGCTGCTGCACGTCCCGCTCGGCGTCCTGGCGATCGCCGCGGCCGCGACGGCGGTCGCGGCGGTGGCGGGGGCCTGGCGGGTCCAGGGACTGGCCGACCGGGCCGAGGTCGGGGAGGTGATGCGGCTTGCCTGACGCGGAGGTCTCCGGCTCCGAGGACGCGGCCACGTGCCGCGGCGTGGTGAAGATCTACTGGACGGCAACCGGGGAGGTCCACGCGCTGAAGGGCATCGACGCGGCCTTCCCATCCCGGGCCATCACGGCCGTGGTCGGGCCGTCGGGGTCGGGGAAGTCCTCGCTCCTGCGGCTGCTCGCCTGCATCGACCGGCCCACTGCGGGACAGGTGAGCGTCGGCGGGCAGGAGGTCTCGGCCCTCGGCGCGACCCGCCGCCGCCGCGTTCGCCGGAAGCTGATCGGGTACGTGTTCCAGCGTCCGTCCGACAACCTCGTGCCGTTCCTCACCGCCCGCCAGCACCTCGAGGTGTCGGCCAAGCTCCGCGGGGTGAAGTCGCGCGAGGAGCGGGACCGCCTGCTGGAGTTGCTCGGGATCTCGGGCCGGGGCTCGCACCGCCCCCACCAGCTCTCCGGCGGCGAGCAGCAGCGGCTGGCGTTCGCCTCGGCCGTGGTCGGCCGTCCCGCGCTGGTCGTGGCCGACGAGCCGACCGCCGAGCTCGACAGCGAGTCCGCCCGCGCGCTCATGGAGACCGTCCGCCGACTGCGCGAGGAAGGCATCGCGTTTGCCATCGCCACCCACGACCCGCTCACCGTGCAGATGGCCGACCGGACTCTGTACCTGCGGCACGGCGCCCTGGAAGCCGAGACGCACGAGCACCGGACGCTCTCGGTGATCGACGCCTCGGGCCGGATCCAGCTCCCGCCGGGCGCGATGCAGTTGTTCCCCGACCGCCGTGCCGTGATCGAGCTCCAGCGGGAGGGCGTGTGGATCGCCCCACCGTGACCCCGGGAGACGCCGCGACCTGGAAGGGGGATGCGGAAGGCGAACCCGCCGCGCCCACGCCGGCGCTCGTCGTCGTCGAGGGCGTGCACAAGTCCTACCGCCGTGGGCCAGAGATCGTACACGCCCTCCGCGGCGCGTCCTTCGAGCTGCGCGAGGGCGAGACCGTTTGCCTGGTCGGGCCGTCGGGATCCGGCAAGACCACGCTCCTCAACGTGCTGTGCGGATGGGAGCAGCCCGACCGGGGCACGGTGATGTGGCCCTCGGGGGCGAGCCTTCCCCTCACCGACCGGGGGTGGGCCGACGTCGCCATCCTCCCCCAGAGCATGGGTCTCATGGAGGAGCTCACTATCCGCGAGAACGTCGAGCTCCCTACGCAGCTCGCCCCCGGGCCGGACCGAGCGAAGCGCGTCGAGGGGCTGCTGCGGTACTTCGGCCTGGCCGGGCTGGCCGACCGGTCGCCGGGCGAGGTCTCGCTCGGCGAGCAGCAACGTGCCGCCGTTGCCAGGGCACTCGTCCTACGCCCGCTGTTGTTGCTGGCCGACGAGCCTACCGGCCACCAGGACGAGGCCTGGGCCCGGTCGGTGCTGCGCGGCCTGACGCACGCGGCCCGGGAGGGAACGTGCCTGCTGATGGCCACCCACAACCCCGCCGCGGTCCGCTACGTCGGCCGCCTCCTTACGATCCGCGACGGCGAGACCCACGAGGAGGACCCGGCCCGGTTCGCCCAGGCCGCCCAGGTGCCGGTTCACCCTTGACGCCGGAGCGGCACGCCCGGCCGCGGCGCCCGCCCCGGCGTCACAGTCAGCGGTGGCCGCGGATGTGGAACTTCATCCGCCGAAGCAGGTGACGGCGGGCCCGCCGGGATGCCGCCAGCTGCGCATGGCGGCGGGCCTTTGGGGGGATCGGGGACCGTGAGGGGTGCACCTATCCAGTGTCATGCCGCTTCCCTGTAGTACTCATGGATCAAGCCGCCGAGACGATCACGACGATTCACGGTGCCGTCAGTGCTGGCTTCAGCCGTGGACGGCTCGGGGACTGCCAGCTCGAGACCTCGGTGCGGTCGGCTCGCGTTGTAATGCATCACGAACTCCCGCAGGGCCCCCTCCAGGTGCCGTCGGCCGAGGATCAGCAGGTGGTCGAGGCACTCCCGTCGTGCCGTTCTCACCCACCGCTCGCCGAGGGCGTTCGCCTTCGGGGCCCGGATCGGCGTTTTGATCACCCGGACGCCCTCGGTCCGGAGCACCTCGTCGGAGGAACCGGAGAACTTCGCGTCGCGGTCGCGGAGCACGAACCGGACGCCTCGAAGCCGCTCTCCCACCGCGTGGTTGCGGGCCTGTTGGGTCACCCAGACAGAGTCCGGGTTCCTGGTGACGCCGAGCACATGTACGCGGCGTGACCAGAGGCGTCGCCGGGCCGAGAGCTTGGTCAGCGCCTTACCTCCCATCGTCACCAGAAAGAGACCTGAGCAGCGCACACATGGACTCCGTCGACAAAAGTCATCCGGCGGCTGCTTGCCTTGTTGCAAACATTTTGCAAACGCACCGGACGTCACCAGCCAGCACGGGACGGCACCAGGCGTCACGAAGGGCCCCGGTGTTCTGGACTGCGCAGCACGCCGCAGCACCCGACAGCACAGGACAGCACGACTGTCCTCGAACTTCAAAACCGACGAGGGGATGAAGATCCCCTGGCGGGTTCGATTCCCGTCCGCCTCCGCTATCAGGCACTTTGGCTCCGGCGCCTGGATTCGTCGAGCCTCAGGGGGCCTCACCGGTCGAATAAACGGTGAGGCCCGGGTGTGTCCGATCAGAGGTACGCACCGTCTACGAACGCCCGGGCGGCCTCCTCGACGGGCGACGCACCACCTTCGTCGATGAGATCCACCGGCCTCCGGCCGCCCAGCACCCGGTTGCGCGACCGAAGCCATTGATCGATCCCCTCCGGCGTGAGCGAGTCCTCGAGGATCTGCACGATGGGTTCGATCGCCCTGCTGGCCGAGCCGCTCATGTCTGTGTCCCAGCATGACACGGGCACGGGCGGGAGTGCTCCAGCCTCCTCGGCACCCTGACTCGCCAATCGATCGTTTGCGCTGTTCTAACTCCGGCGGCCAACGCCCTCCGCCTCGCCCCGCGCCAGTCGCCAAGGGATTGGGCCGCGATTGCGTCACGCGGCCTTCATCAATCACCTCCACCACTCTCCCGGGCCCACGGTGGGGCCTGGCTTTGGGGAATGGGAACGAGCGCTCGGCGTCGGAGATGGGGGTTCGGGCGAGGTCAGGAACACCGGCGCGCCGCCTCCGGACCACCAATCGTCCAGGAGTACTCTGGCCGCGGTCCTGGCTCACTGTGAGGCCCGGAACCTGAGCCCCCGGACCTTGGAGTGGTACGCCGACCGCACCCGCCGGTTCGCGGATTGGTGATTGGATCGTGAGACCGCGCGCCGTGCGAGCTCCGGTGGTCCGATCTCCAAGCCTTCGTGCTGGACCGTCGGCGCCGGGGCTTCGCCGCCAACACCGTCCACGGCTACGCCCAGGTAGTGAGGACGCTCTGCCAGCACCGGCTCGCGTACATCACCGAGGACATCACGTCCGGCTTCGAAATGCCCAGGGTCCCCAGGACCATCATCCCGACGTTCACCGACGCGCAACTCGAGGCGCTCCTCGCCGCGCCCGACAAGCGGACCTGGGTAAGCATCCGGGACGGGACCATCGTCCTGGCCTTGGAAACGTTGATCCGGGTCTCGGAGTTAGTCGGCCTTGAAGCCGAGAACTTCGACCTCGACGAGGGAATGCTCCGGGTCATGGGAAGGGGCAGAAGGAACGGACGGTGCCGCCCGGGGGCGGCCACGTCGCACGTTCCGCGCCGCAACCGCAGCGCGGTGCAGGAACTTCGGGCCAGCGACACCTGCTTCATCACCCGGTACGGGTGCCCCATGGGCCGGCGCGCGGTGCACGAGATGATCGGCCAGCACGCCGGAGCTGTGGGCATCGAGGGCGTCCGGTGCTCGCCGCACACACTCCGGCCACCGGAGCCAAGCGCTTCATCCTCGCTGGCGGCAATGTGTCCACGCTTCAGACGCTCCTGGGCCACACGACGGTGGTCATGGTTCGCCGCTACGTGGAGCTCGCCGACGTGGACATGAAGGCCCAGCACGACGCTTCAGCCCTGTCGACTCCCTGCTTTCGAGGCTGAGCCCGAAGAGATGAGGTCCCTGAGCCGTGAGCGGCGGATTATGAGTCCACAGCGTTCGTGATGCCCCGTCCATCGGGTCGGTCCCGTGCTCCCGAGTCCAGTTCAGAGGGCCCGTTTCGGGCCCCTCGTGACGTCTGGTGTTGTCCTGTGCGTTCCCGTTGGGGAGCAGGCCGGTAGCGACCCAAGCACGTCGACCGGGCGATCCGCGCCTGGACTGGAACCGTTGGGGGGGCGAGCCTGCGGCGAGCACGAGCATGCGCAAGACAAGCTGAGCCAGGAGGCCACCGTCGAGTTCATGCCGCCCTATTGGGCTAGCTTGAGCGCCGATCTGACAGCGCTACCCGCAAGTAGCTCCGCGGTATCGATCATGGGGGCGCTCGTCGACGCGCTAGTAGAGTCGGCTTGTCACCCGGTGGAATCGTCCGGGTCGGCTCGAATGAAGGGAGCCACGACTATGCGCAGGTTCATGATGATCATCAAGGGAGACCAGCCGCCCGGGGAGCTGCCGAGCGAGGAGATGTTGGCCGCGATGGGCAAGTACAACGAGGACCTCGCGAACGCCGGCGTCCTCGTCGATCTGTCGGGACTCCACCCGACCGCTGAGGGAGCACGCGTCAAGTTCGCCGGCGGAGAGCGCACCGTGGTCGACGGGCCCTTCCCAGAGTCGAAGGAGCAGGTGGCAGGCTACTGGATCATCGAAGCGAAGTCCCTGGCGGAGGCCATCGAGTGGGCGAAGCGAGTGCCGTTCGAGACCGGCGGCGCTCACGGGTACGACCGGGAGTCTGGCGCGCAAGGTGAGATCGAGATCCGCCAGCTCTTCGAGCTCGACGAACTCGGTGAGGGGCCGGCGGTGGAGCGCGCCCGAGAACTCGAGAAGGGCCTCGCGCAGAAGAAGGAATGACCACGACCCGCAATCCACCAGGCCGTTACGCCACGACGTGATATCAGGTCATCATGTTGCTGACCTGCGAGATGGCGGCCGCGAAGCAGCGCGAAGACCGAGCGCAGGTCCGCGACAGGCTCTGCCACCGCCTTGCTCATCCGATTCTCGATTCGACAGTGTTCCCATCCTCTACCCGGGACGACAAGATTGGTCCGCGGCGAGCGCACCGTCGCCATGAGCGGTCCTCCGGCGGGAAGATCAGGCGATCAACGCGATGCCCATCGCGAGCAGCCAGAGTGACCACGTGATGTAGAGGACTGGGATCCCTGCTCCAGCCAGACCCCATCCCCGCTCTTCGTTCGGACCGAGGAACTCCGCGGAGCCGACCGCGAGCCCGGCACCGATCACGACTCCGGGCCATCCCAGCCAGGTGGGCAGCGCCGTTCCCTGGATGACACCGACGCCGATCAACACGGACCAGATGCCGGTGAGGAGGTAGCCGAGGTGCTCACCCACGCCGACCCCGAGGTACTGGTGCAGAGCACGGAAGACGGCGGCATGGACCTCGCGCTCCTGAGGCCCGAGCGTCGGATCCGCGTACGCGCGGGCGAGCGCGGGGACCACGTACACCCACCGCAGGAGGCCGAGCATCTGGACGAGACCGGCGAGGACTCCGATGGTCGTCGCCACCGGGACGATGCCCCCGAACCCGAGGACCTGCCCGAGTAGCAGACCGGCGCGACGATCAGCACCGCGCCCGCGGCACGTTCTACGTTCACGGCACACCCTTGGCTGCCGTCCCCCGGACTTCGGGAGCCGCTCGGAATAGGAATGCGAGGAGCAGCCAGGTCAGCAGCCCGAACACGAGTGCTCCGCTTGCGCCGAAGATCGGGAACCGCTCATCGATGTTTCTCGAGATCACATACGAGGTCACGAACCAGCCAAGCGCCCAGGCAGGCGGGGTCGCAAGGGCCCACCAGAACGCACCCGGGATCCTTTGTCGTGCGAGCACCAGCGCCTGCAAGACTCCCACCGCGACACCGTTCACCGCACCCATGAGGGCGAGGTCTTCCCGGTCGATCCCGTAATCGACGAGGCCCGCTCCCGCGACCAGGCCCACGGCCATCCCCGCAGTCGTCGCCGGGATCCACAGCCACGAGACCCACTGTCGCAAGGCGAACCACTCTGCCGCTCCGATGACTGCGCCCACGATGAGGCCCCCGGCGAGCGCTGCTCCCACGGAATCGACTCCGTCCACGACCAGGTCTGCGATGTACCCCCCGATCGGGAAGCTGACCAGGATCGCCACCGGCCAGAGCCACATCCGGCGCGCGGTACTCGTCCCGTCGCCTGACGTATCCATGCTCGTGCCTCCTTTGGGCGCGGAGCATTTCAGTCTCTTTCATCCGGAGCCGAGATGCACGCCTCGGTCGATCTAGCGGTCCGCCGCATCGCGGAGACAGGCGGCGCACAGCTCAACGGGTCGAGCGTGAATCCTTCACCGTTATCTCATCAGCGAACGGATTACCACCCCCTTCATCGCGGTGGTCATCGGATTTCGGTAGCACCGGGGCAAGCCGCCAGCGTGCGGATCAGCCCGCGGCGGGTAGAGAGAGGGAGAGAGGGAATGCGCAGCCGGGCGACCCCACGCTTCCTCCCCGATCTCTCCACACGGAGGTGGACTGGAATGGAACCCGCCTGCCGCTCTCGATCGGGATGGTCTGGGAACCGCTACCCCGCCACGAGCGTATCGGAAGTCAGCGAGGGAAAGCGACGGACCGATGCATTCCAAAGCCAGCGTGATCCTCTGGCTAGCCGCAGCGGCAACCGTGGCTCTCACCGCCTGCACCTCTGGCGGGGTGGCTCCATCCGGATCGCAGGTGACAGCTTCTGCGCCGTCCACCCGACTTTCGCCAGAGCTACCCGCGAATGGGGCCCCGGCCGCGGCGGTCTCGGGAGCCATCGACCTGGCTACTCTCACCGGCCGGATCGCCTTCTCCGGGGGTTCCCCCGGCGCCGAGGACGTGTACGTCGTCAATTCCGACGGGACCGGCTTGAGGAAGGTCACCACCGATCCCGAGGCTCAGTTCGATCCAACCTGGTCTCCGGACGGAAGGCGGATCGCGTACCGGTACCAGAAGGGCACCGACTTCATGACCACGGATATCTACCTCGCCAAAGCCGACGGCTCCGGCGCAACCAACCTCACTCGGAGCGCCGGATCGGTGGACTGGGGCCCGGCCTGGTCCCCGGACGGATCGAGGATCGCCTGGAACTCGGACCGGGACGACCCCGGAGGAGGAGTGCTGCACGGTTTCCTCATGAACCCCGACGGGTCCAGTGCGACGAGGATCCCCGCCGA
>WNGF01007588.1_pt1 | contig 15710 bp, 13 predicted proteins | sample 5400641 | NCBI WGS metagenome assembly WNGF01 (sample SAMN13153371, study PRJNA577476) | soil metagenome | isolation source: 80 cm soil or saprolite under grassland replicate 2 | place: USA:California | collected 2016-06-15
TGACGGTGAAGGGGGGCAGGAAAAAGGCGGCCCAGAAAGCGAACTCGATCCAGCTCCGCCCGGGAAGGTCGGTGCGGGCGAGGAGCCACGCGATGAGGACGGCGAGGGGAAGGGAGAGCAGCTGGCGGACGAGGGTCACCTTGAAGGTGTTGACGAGGGCGCCGCGAAGTCCGGGCTCGCCGAAGGCGGCCCGCCAGCCGTCGAGTCCGTAGCGGGCAGGCTGTCCCGGCGGGGCGATCTGAAAGCTCTGAAGGGCGACCAGCACCAGCGGGAAGACGACGCAAAGGGCGACCACGGCCAAGACCCCAGTGCAGAGGATGGACTGGAGCTCGATCCTCCGCGGCGCGCGAGCGTCGATGGCCTCGGTCAGGCCGGCCACACGCTGACCATGTCGGGAGGGAAGCCGAGCTCGACCCGATCACCTTCGCGCCATGCGCGGTCCCGGGGCAGGAGGAGCACGATGCGGTGCTCGCCGCCCAACGCCACCCGCGCTTCGTACCGGTCGCCCACAAACGACAGCGTGTCGATGATTCCGGGGAGTCGATTGGCCTGAAGCCGGCCCGGATCTTCGCGACAGACCTCGATGTCCTCGGGCCGGATGGTCACGTGGGCGGGCACGCCCGGGGCGAGGGTGGCGCTGGGCGCGGGCCGGCCGATCAGCGTGCGCTCCGCCAGGGATCCGTTCAGGCTCACCGCGACGTCGGCGGCGCCCGATCCCACCGCGCCGACCCGGCCGTGGAGGATCACCGTCTGGCCGAGAAAGTCCCGCACGAACGCGGACGCCGGCTCCTCATAGAGACGGCGTGGAGAGCCGACCTGCTCCACGTGCCCCCCGTGCATGACGGCGATGCGGTCGGAGAGGCTGAGAGCCTCCACTTGATCGTGCGTGACGAAGAGCACGGTGATGCCGAGGCGGCGCTGGAGGAGCTTCACCTCGATCCGCATCTGCTCGCGTAGCTTTGCGTCGAGGTTGCTGAAGGGCTCGTCGAGGAGCAAGAGATCCGGCTCGTACACGAGAGCGCGGCACAGGGCCAGGCGCTGCATCTGCCCGCCGCTCAGGAGCGTGCCCGGCCGGCTCTCCGTGCCGCTCAGCCCTACGAGCTCGAGCACCCGGGCGACCTTGTCGCGGACGAGCGCCCGCTTCATGCCGCGCAGCTCGAGCGGGTAGGCCACGTTCTCGAACACGGTCATGTGGGGCCAGACCGCGTACGACTGGAAGACCATGCCGAGGTTGCGCTGGTTCGGGGCGAGAAACAGCCGGCGCGGGGCGGAGGCGACGAGCCGGTCCCGCAGGGTGATTTCGCCCGCGTCGGGATGCTCGAGGCCTGCGACCAGCCGGAGGGTGGTGGTCTTGCCGCATCCGCTGGGGCCGAGGAGGGTGAACACCTCGCCGCGCCGGATCGAGAGCGACACGTGGTCGACGGCCGCCGCCGCGGCGGCGCCGAACCGCTTGGTGACGCCGTCGAGCGAGAGGACTGTGCCGTGGCTGCCGGACTCCGCCCCCACGCGTCCGCCTGCTACTTGATGACGGCCTTGCCGATGTCCTGGGTCTTGACGACCTCGGCCAGGTTCTCCTCGGCGTCCACCTGCAGCAGCTTGGCCCCACGCGGGACCACCAGCGAGGAATTGCCCGGCTCGACCCCGATCCGCCGACTGTTCGTCTCGATCTCGCGCGCCCAGACCACTTGCCCCTCCTTGGTCAAGAGCCAGTTGATGAAGACCTTGGCCGCGTTCGGATGGGGGGCGCGGTTGATCAGCCACACCGTGCTGCTGCTGGAGTTCATGGTGTCCATCTCGGGAAAGTGGAAGATCTTCAGGTTCTTGCCCAGTCCCTGGCGCTGGAACTGACTGAGGAGCAGTGGGTTGACCCCAAGAGCGATCGGATAGCGACCCCGGACCATGAACTCGACGATCTGGCGCGTGTCCCGGCTGAGGGCAGGCTCCTGATCGACGAAGAGCTTCTTGATGATGTCGTCGCCGAGATTGAGGCGTGCGCTCGTCATTCCCCAGAAGGAATCGCCCATGGTGCGCACGTCGGGCAGGAGAAGCTTGCCCTTCCACTTGGGATTGAGGAGGTCCGTGAGCCCCTTGATGTCTTCTTTCACGAGATCGGTGTTGACGGTGATGCCGGCGCCGCGCACGGAGCAGAAGCCATAGGCGAGCGCGCGATCCTTGACGATGGCGAAGCCACGCTCGTATCCGCCTTCCCACCCCGCGTCATCCGTCACCTCCGGCAGCACGATGACCGGCCGCACGGGATCCCACACTCCGGCCGGGCGCAGCACCTGGAGGGCGGTGCTCGTGGGGATGGTGGCGACGTCCCAGGTGTAGAGGCTGGCCTGGCGCTCCTGGAGAATGCGGGGGGCGAAGTCCTGCGAGTGAAGGCCCGTGTGCTCGATCTTGATGTCCGGATACGCCTGCGTGAAGGACTTGAGGGCCCGCTTGTAGCCGTCGCCGGGGAAGGTGTTGACGACGACCTTACCTTCCTTCTTGGCCGCCGCGACCACCTGTGGCCAGTCGGAGGGCGGAGCGGCCGCCCACGTGACGGAGGCGGTGCGGGAGAGAGCCGTTGCGACACCGCCCAGGGCCACCGCCTGCAGAAGCCGGCGCCGGGTGATCCGCGCCGGAGCCGGTGCTACATCGCCGCCCTCGAGGGTAGACACCGGCTCATCCCGCGGCGGGTGACGCCGTCGCCCGATTCCGCATCTGCTCCTGGAGATATCTCACGGACACACGACTCAGAGGCACCGCCTGCGGATCGAGACCGTCGGGATTCTTGTACTCGAACGGGGCGTTCCGGCCGCCGAAGTGCCGGGTGACGACCAGGCGGCGCCACTGGATGACCTCGGCGTCAGTCGACGAGAGCTTCTCCGGGGTGTCGTAGCGCTGATTGATCATCACGCGCTCGTCCTGCCTCGAGAAGTTGTACTCGATGATCCACCGGTGCACCGCCTGATACGACAGGCGCTCCCAGAATCGTCCCACCGCGGTCTTGGGCCGCGTGCAGTGGTAGTACCAGACCCGCGTGCGGTGCTCCTCGACGGGCACGCACATGCGGGTGTAGAGATCCCAGCCGAACTCGGCGCGGAACATGCCGGGGAGGTGATGGCCACCGCACCACTTGGCGGAGCGCGGCGGAGGAATATGACGACGCGCCCGCTCGGCGAGCGGCCGGGAGAGCCACGTCCAGAAGCGGCGGTAGTTCGTCTTCGGCCACTTCCGGCCGTCCGCGTAGACATCCTGACGCCGGTTCTGGCGCATGTAGTTGCTCTCGGCGACATCGCCGCCGAAGCCGTTGCCCACGAAGATCGGGTGCTCACCCTGCGCGCCGCGGGCGATGAAGCCGCTGCGCGCCACCACCACCGCGTTGCGATGCACGTAGTTGACGTGCGAGTCCATCGAGTTCTCGAGGGCGATCTCCCAGTTGCACCGCCACTCGACCTGGCCGACGAGCACGAGGGTGTCGTGGTCGAAGAATTCCTCGGGCACGTCCTCCTCGATGGGGGCGGGGGCGTCCTCGCCGATCCACACGAAGACGAGGCCCTTGAGGGTGCGCGTGGGATAGGCCTTCGCTTCCGTGCCGGCCTTACCGCACACGCCCGAGTCCGGGCCCTCGGAGAGCACCATCACGTTCTTGCCCGACTCGTCGTAGACCCAGCCGTGGTACGGGCAGGCCACGGTGCCGCGATAGTGGCAGTCACCTTCGCTGAGGCGCGCGCCGCGGTGCGGGCAGATGTCCTGGATGGCCGCCACCTCGCCTTGGGCGCCGCGGAACAGGCAGATCTCCTCGCCGAGCATGGACACCTTCACCGGCTTGCGCGTGCCGACGTGGCGGGCCTCGATGGCCGGATACCAGTAGTTGCGCAGACCGAGGGTCGGAATCAGGTGCCGGATGTCACCGCTGAGCTTGGGGATGCTGCCGTTGGTCGAGGGGCCGTTGGTCGAAGGGCCGTCGGCCGCGTGGAGTCGGCTCGGTTGGGGAGTGGGAGTGGACACGGGCGCCTCCGCTCTTCAGGGCTTGAACACGGCAAAGCATTTGTTCGAATTGAACGACCACGTCTCGATGAAGTCGCACTGGTCGGGCTTGCGGCCCAGCTCTTCCATGGCCCCGGCCAGCATGTACCAGTTCAGCATCTCCTGCTGCCCCGAGGCCTCGATGGAAGCCAGCGGCGTCTTGCGCCACGCCTCGTAGTCGCCGACCCGCAGCGCCTCGTAGAGTCGCCGGTCGGATTCGATGTCGGGGTAGAGCTGATGGTTCTTGTCGGTGAGAAACGCGTGCGACCAGCTCGAGGAGGCGATGAGGGCCGTGCGCCAGGGACTGTGGCGAATCACCCGTGCCGTGGCCGCCCCGACCTCCATGCACCGCTTGGGAGAGGGCGACGGCGGGTCCAGGGCGGCGTCGGGAAGGGGCGTGGCGAGACTGCCTCGCCCCCCGCGCTGCGCGATCACGCGGCGGCCGTAACAGTTCACCTGAAACGCCACAACCGGATAGGGAAAGCCCACGCGGTCGTAGTCGAGGAACATGATGGTGTTGAGGAATGCGTGGGCGAGGCCCGGATGGTGCAGGGGCTTGTAGGCGTACGCCATGTCCACGCCTTCGTCGAGCAGCCCCGCGGCCAGATACTTGCCGGCTTCCCGGTGGCCGGTGATGCGGATGATCGTGTCCGGCGGCTCGGACCACACGTTGGGCGGGAGGCCGGGCTTCTGCCAGGGCCGCGCCTCGACCTCGTCATACGCGAGCACGCAGAAGGGCGGAATGATGTCGTCCTTGAAGTTTTCGTGCTGGTCGTCGCCCCACACGATGACCAGCTCGGGCCGGAACTCGTCGAGGGTACGCCGCGCCTGGCGGAACTGGCGGACCAGGGCGTCGCGATGCCCGGCCGCGCTCGCCGTGCCGCCGTCGTCGCCGTACTCGCGGCGCATGGCCTCGGGCCAGCCCGCGGGGTCGCGGTAGCGTTCGGGAAGGCCGGGGTCCTGGAGCACCCGGCGGAGGATCGCCGCCATATCCTTGTCCAGACCGTTCAGCGGCGGGTAATGCGTCATGCCGAGGCCGAGGATCTCGCCCATGGGGTCGTTCCTCCACGTCTGCGTGAAAGCTTGGGCAACGTTAGTCTGGCCGTCGCGGACTGTCAAGCTTGCTATACTTCCGCGACGGAGCGACGTGATCGAAGCGATCGACGTTCACACGCATATCTTCGCCCGCGGCTGGCCCGACTTCGCGGCCCGCTACGGAGGGGACCGCTGGCCCCGCCTGGAGGGCGATCCGTCCACCGGGTGCAAGCTCTACCTCGGGGCGACCTTCAACCGGAGCCTCACCCCGCACGCCTTCGACCCCGCGCGTCGCGTGGAAGACATGGACCGTACGGAGGTGGCGACCCAGCTCCTCTCGCCGGCTCCGCCCACCTTCTGCTACTGGGCGCCGCCCGCCGCCGCTGCGGAGTGGCACCGGATGCAGAACGACGTCATCGCGGACATCGTCGCGCGGCATCCTCGGCGTTTCCTCGGGGCGGGAGGGTTGCCGCTGCAGGCGCCCGACCTCGCCGTGAAGGAGCTGGAGCGCGTGGTGAGGACGCTGCGCTTCCCCGCGGTGGAGATCGGGGCCAACGTGGACGGGCGTGATCTCGACGACACTAGCCTCGATCCGCTGTGGACGGCGGCGGCGGCCCTGGACGTCGCCGTCTTCGTTCACCCTCAGGCGCCGATCCTGGGCGACGCACGCTTCCGCAAGAACAACCTGACCCAGGTGGCGGGCTTCCCGCTCGAGACGGCGCTGGCCATGACGCGGGTGATCTTCGGCGGCGTGCTCCAGCGCTGGCCCGCGATCCGCTGGTGCTTCGCCCACGGGGGTGGCGCGTTTCCGTATATCGTGCCCCGGCTCGACAAGGGCTGGCAGGTCGCCGATGCGGCGCGTGCCGCGATTCCGGAGCCCCCCAGCCACTACGTCCGCCGCGTGTGGATCGACTCGCTGACCCATTCGCCCCGCGTGCTCGCCTTCGCCCTCGACACCTTCGGGAGCGAGCGCATCGTTCTCGGCAGCGACTATCCGTTCAAGCTGGGCGTGGACGACCCGGTGGCCGAGCTCGACCGGCTCGGCCTCGATGCCGCAGCCCGCCGGCGTGTGACCACCGACAACGCGCGCGAGCTGCTCGGGCTTCCCACCCCAGGTGGCTGAGCCGGGAAGGCTCGACTCGGCCTAGCGCACGACGACGAGCTTGGTCGTAGGCTCGAGCCACGCCCGCGGGGCCTCCTCCCACGGGACGATCGTGGTGGGAATGGCCAGGGGATCCAGGCGTCCGGAGGCTACGAGCGCGAGCACTTCGGGCAGGAGGCGGCGAGAGTCGGCGCGAGAGACGTGGAACGTCACCCCCCGCGTGTACATCTCGAGCAATGGCATCGGCGTCGACTTGCCGAAGTAGATGGCCACGCTCGTGCAGTATCCGTAGTCTTCCGTCGAGCGGAGCACGGCGGCCAGCCCGTCGGCGTCTCCCGTGCCGTCGACGGTGATCAGGGCGCGATCGAAATGACGGGGCCACGCGCCCTGCTGCTCCGTGACCTCGGCGCCGAGAGCGGCGGCGGCCGCCAGGGAGCGCTCGTCGCTGTCGATGTAGCGGACCCGCCGGGCACCTGCGGCGAGGGCGGCCGCCACCGCATACAGCGTCACCGACTTGACCATGCCCCCGACGACGAGCACCTCGGCCCCCGGCCGCTCGCGGAGCGCGGGGACCACGGCCCGGTAGCCGTCCGCGACATTGTCGGGGAGGGTCGCGAGGGCGGTCGCGGAGACATGGACGGGCGCGGGAACGAGGAGGTGATCCGCGGCGGGAACGGCGAGGAGATCCGACACCGCGCCCCCGAAGCCGCCCCCGGCCTCGCCGAATCCGAAGGCGGCGCCGACGCGTGCCCGGAACGTCACGCAGCCTCCGAAGCGTCCGTCACGGCATGCGCGGCAGGCTCCGCACGAGACCTGGAACGGGACGAGGACACGATCGCCGGGCTTGCGATCACGGACCGCATCACCGACGGCGAGCACCTCGGCCACCGTCTCGTGACCGAGGGCAAAAGGGCCGGGGAAGAGGCCCGCCATGGCCATGGGCAGGTCGAGATCGCATCGAGCCACCGCGAGCGGACGGACGAGGGCGCCCGCCGGTCCGGGCACCACGGCATCCAGAGCCTCCTGCCATTCGACTCGACCCGCCTCGACGTATGTCAGCTGGCGCATGACGGCGATCAGTGTACGCTCACGCTCGCGGCCGCGTCCCCCGCTGGCGCGAATCGCGATGGGGCGTCCCGCCTCGCTGCCCCGATGCTATAGTCGCCGGGTGACACCCGCCCTCTGCCGTCGACTGCGCGCCGTCGCCGAAGCTTTCGAAGAGCCCCGGCCGTGATGGGGTCTTCCGAAGGAGGCGGCGCGGCCTCCTGGCGTCTCGGTTTCGATATCGGCGGTACCTTCACCGATTTCGTGCTCCAGAACGCGAGCACGGGCGCGGTGTTCGTGGGGAAGGCGCTCACGACACCCCGCGATCCCGCGGAGGGCGTGATGCGGGGGCTCGGCGCGCTGCTCGAGGTGGCCCGCGTGCGCATGAGCGAGGTGGAACAGGCGGTGCACGGGACGACCCTCGGGGCGAACCTCGTCATCGAGCGCAAAGGCGCGCGAACGTTCCTCGTGACCACTCGAGGTTTCCGCGACCTGCTGGAGATCCAGCGCCAGTTCCGGTACAACCTCAACGACTTCTTCCTCGACAAGCATCCGCCGCTCATTCCGCGCGACCAGATCCTCGAGGTGACCGAGCGCATGCTGGCCGACGGAAGCGTCCACGTTCCCCTCGACGCGGCCGGGACACGCGCGGCGCTCGCCGCCTGCCGCGACGCCGGCGCGGAGGCGCTGGCCGTGGTCTTTCTGCACTCGTACGCGAACCCGGCCCACGAGGCCGCCGTGCGCGAGCTGGCGGACGAGATCGCTCCCGGGCTTCCCGTGATCCTGTCCTCCGACGTGTCGCCGCAGTACCGGGAATACGAGCGGACGAACACGACTGTGGTCAACGCGTATATCATGCCGCGCTTCTCCCAGTACCTGGGTGCTCTCAGCGCCCGCCTGACCGAGCGCGGGTTCGCGCGCCGCCTCTACGTGATGCAGAACAACGGAGGCATCGCCACCGCGGAGACCGCCGCGGCCTTCCCGGTACGCTCCCTCGATTCGGGTCCGGCCGCGGGCGCCATCCTCGCCGCGCATATCGGCCGCCTCACCGGCCACGAGGATCTCATCGCCTTCGACATGGGCGGCACCACCGCCAAGGCGTGCCTGATCGAAAAGGGCGTACCGACCAGCACCGACCAGCTCGAGGTCGATATGATCGGCATGCGGAGAGGGAGCGGCCTGCCCGTGCAGGTCCCCAGCGTGGAACTCGTGGAGATCGGGGCGGGCGGGGGAAGCCGGGCACGCACCGAGCGAGGCATCCTGCGCGTCGGGCCGGACAGCGCAGGCGCCGACCCTGGGCCCGCCTGCTACGGTCTCGGGGGAAGCGAGCCCACCGTGACTGACGCCAATCTGATCCTGGGGTATCTCGACCCCGGCTTCTTTCTCGGAGGGGCGCGCCGCCTCGACGTAGCCGCGGCCACCGCCGCCGTCGAAGCCTACGTGGCCAAGCCGCTGGGCGTGAGCGTCGTCGATGCCGCATGGGGCATACATCAGCTCGTGACCCTCAACATGGAAGGGGCCATTCGTGTCGTCTCGATCGGGCGGGGGAAAGATCCGAGAGCCCTCGCCTGCGTCACCTTCGGCGGCGCCGGTCCCATCCACGGCGCGCGGCTGGCCCGGAGCCTGGGGGTGGCCCGCGTCATCGTCCCGTTCGCGGCGGGTGTCGCGTCGGCCATGGGGCTACTCACCGCCGACGCGCGCTTCGACCTCGCCCGCACATTCATGGCCGCGCTCGCCGCCGCCCCATGGAACAGGATCAATACGCTCTTCGCGGCCATGGAGGCGGAGGGCGCGGCCCAGATCCTCGCCACCGGACTGGGCGGACAGTGGCGCATGCGGCGGCTTGCCGAGGTACGCTACGCCGGGCAAGGGCACGAGCTGAGTGTCGAGATTCCCCCCGGCCGGCTCGGGCCGGAATCCCTCGCGAGTATCGAGCGTGCCCACGCCGACCTCTACGCGGGGCGCTACGGGTATGCGGAAGCGCCGGGGACGTCGCTCGAGGCGACCAGCTGGAAGCTCGAGATGAGCTGTGGCGTTCCTGCCGTGTCGCTGAAAGCGGTGCCATCGCCCGAGGACGGCAGCTCCCGCAAGGGCGCGCGGCCGGTTTATTTTCCGGAGCGCGGCGGCTTCGTCGACTGCCCCGTCTACGACCGCTATCTGCTCGGCGTCCACGCCATGGTCACCGGTCCGGCCGTAGTCGAGGAGCGGGAGACAACGGTCATTCTGCTGCCGGGGGACCGTGCCGCCGTCGACAGTCACGGGAACCTGATCATCGACGTGGACAAGGAAGGATAGGCGATGGCCATGATCGGCTCACGCGTGAATCCCATCACCCGGGGCGTGGTGTGGGCGGCCCTCGAGTCTATTGCCGACGAGGCGGGCGCGGCCCTGCGCCAGACCGCGTATTCCCAGGCGGTGCGCGAGGGCCGCGACTTCTCCGCCGCGCTCTTCAACGCGCGCGGCGAGATGATCGCCCAGGGCGACTTCAGCCCGGGCCATCTCGGAGCCATGCCTTCGATCGTGCGCCACGTCATGCGGGAGTATCCGGTGGAGTCGATGGAGCCGGGCGACGCGATCATCCTCAATGATCTCTACATGGGCTCGGGGCATCTCCCCGACTTCTTCATCACCGCCCCCGTCTTCCACGGCAAACGTCTCGTCGGCTTCGTCGTGGATTGCGCCCATCAAGTGGACGTGGGGGGCGCCGCCGCCGGCTCCCAGGCCGTGGAGGGAATGACGGAGTTTTACCAGGAGGGCATCCGCGTCCTCCCCACCAAGCTCTGGCGCGGGGGAACGATGAACCGGGAAGTGATGCGGCTCATCACCGGCAATGTCCGCGTGCCCGACATCGTCGAGGGCGACCTCAAGGCGATGCGCAACGCCGCCCGCGTGGGTGAGCGACGGCTCCTCGAGCTCTTCGATCGCTACGGCGCGGAGACCGTGCTCGCGTCCTGGGACGAGATCCTCGCCCACTCCGAGCGCGAGATGCGGGCCGCCATCAGCGAGGTGCCCCCGGGACGCTACGCGGCGGAAGACTTCTATGACGACTGCGGGCGTGGCACCGATCCCCTCCGCGTCTTCGTGACCGTCATCGTGGAGGGTGACGAGATCACCGTGGACTTCGCGGGCTCGAGCCTGCAGACGCGCTCGGGCATGAACAGCGCCTTCAACTACACGCTGTCCTATACCTGGCACGCGGTGAAGTCGGCTCTCGTGCAGCAGACCATTCCGCAGAACGCAGGCACCATGCGGCCCATCAAGGCCAGCGCCCCTCTAGGCTCGCTCTTCAACCCGCGCCCCCCCGCCGCGGCGGGCGGGCGCGCCGTCATGCAGCAGCGGATCGTCGACGTCATCCTCGCCGCCCTCGTCCAGGCTGTGCCGGATCGCGTGATCGCCGCCTCCTCGCACTGGGCCAATCCCATCTTCGAAGGGCACGATGCGCAACGGGGCAAGCGTTTCGTTTACTACGACATCGCGGTGGGCGGCATGGGCGCCCGGCCCACCAAGGACGGGGCGGAGGCGGTGTGCGGCTCGTTCAACCTCGAGAACATCCCCGTGGAGGTGAACGAGAGCAATTACCCCATCGTGATCGAGCGGCTCGAGCTCATTCGCGACTCGTCGGGGGCGGGCACGTTTCGCGGTAGCTGCGGCCTCCGCAAGGACATCCGGTTCCTGGGGGCCAGTGGATCGCTGTCGAACCTGACCGACCGTCACAAGTTCACGCCCCCCGGCTTGCTCGGCGGCCTCCCCGGGGCCCTGGGGGCGACCATCCTGAACCCCGATACCGAGGGCGCCCAAGTGCTTCACTCGAAGGCCATTCACCCGCTCGCCCACGGCGACCTCGTGAGCATGCGGGTGTCGGGGAGCGGCGGATATGGCGATCCCCTCCTACGGGACCCCGCGCTCGTGGCGCGCGACGTGGTCCTGGGCTATGTGTCGTGCGAGCGCGCGCGGGAATGGTACGGTGTGGTCGTCGACCAGGCCACGGGCACGGTCGACCGTGTCGCCACGGAAGCTCTTCACCGCAGCCGACCCTCTGCCGAGGAGACCCCAGCATGATCGACGGACGCACCATCGAGCACCTGTGGACGCACAAGACGCAGGACCATCCGTGGCTGGCCGACGAGGAGCTCGTCATCGACCGTGCCGAGGGTGTCTGGGTGTGGACCCAGAACGGCAAGAAGCTGCTCGACGGCTTCGCCGGTCTCGCCGTGGTCAACGTCGGCCACGGCCGGCGTGAGATCGCCGAGGCCATCGCCGAGCAGACGGTGCGGCTCGCCTACTACCCGACCACGCGCCAATTCTCCAACCGGCCGGCCGCGGAGCTGGCCGCGAAGGTCGCCACCCTCGCCCCCGGCGATCTCACGTATTCCATGTTCGCGGTGAGCGGCTCCGAGGCCAACGAGCGGGCCATGCAGATCGCGCGGCACTACTGGCTGGCCACGGGGAAGTCGGGCAAGCACAAAGTCATCTCGCTTCAGGGCGGCTATCACGGAGCCACCGCGGGGACGTTGGCGGTCTGCGGCCTCCCCGACATGGTCAAGGCGTACGCGCCGCTCCAGGTTCCCGGATTCGCGAAGGTGGCCCCACCCCATCCCTATCGCGACCGGGGCGCCGGCACCGACGAGGACCTGGTGCGGCGCCGCGCGGCCGAGCTCCGGGAGGCCATCGAGCTGGAAGGCCCCGACACCGTCTCCGCCGTCATCCTCGAGCCCATCCTCTCCTCCGGCGGCATCGTCGTCCCCCCGCTCGGATGGCTCCGCGCCGTGCGCGCCGTCTGCGACGAGCTGGGTGTGCTGATGATCGCCGACGAGGTGATCACGGGCTTCGGCCGCACCGGACGGTGGTTCGCCGTGGAGCACGAGCACGTGGTGCCCGACCTCATGTCCGTGGCCAAAGGCATCACCTCGGGCTATATCCCGCTGTCCGCGACCATCGCGCGGCGGCATCTCGCCGATGCTTTCGCGCCGGACTCCAAGCAGGAGAACGTCCATCCCAACACCTATGCCGCGCATCCCGTCGCGTGCGCGGCCGCCCTCGCCAATATCCGCATCATGGAGCAGGATCGGCTGGTGGAGAACGCCGAGGCCATGGGAGCGCGTCTCCTCCAGGGGCTCCGCGACGCGCTCACGAAGCGCGAGATCGTCGGGGAGGTCCGAGGTCGCGGGCTGCTCGCCGCCGTCGAGTTGGTAGAGCCGGGGGGTACCGGACGCTCGCTCGACGCCAAGCACGTGGCGGAGCTGGACCGGAAGGCCTGGGATCGCGGGGCCATCGTGTACGCGCGTGGCAGCGTGGTGCGCTTCGCGCCTCCGCTCTGCATCACGGCCGCCGAGGTCGACGAGCTGGTCGGCATCGCCGCCGACAGCATCGAGGCGCTGGAGCGGGATCTCGGGCGGTGACGGGAGAGAGGCCGCCGTCACGCGGGTAGCGGCACGCGGGGCGCGCCGGGCACGATGGCGATGTGCAACGGGTTCAGACCGGGAATCCGGCCGGCCAGCGCATGGATCGCGTCTTCCGCCTGGTCGAGGGGAAACGAGTGGGTGTGCATTTTCTCGAACGGGTACCCGCCGGACTCGATGAGCTCGATGGCCCGGAAGGTGTCGTCGACGGACATGCTCAGCACGCCGCGGATGGTCAGCTCCTTGTAGATGATGTCGTCGACGGGCAGCTCGTGCGCCAGCTTCTGCCCCTTGAGGCCGGCCACCACGATCCGGCCCTTGCGCAGGGCGATGGCCACGGCGTGGTTGAGGGACTGCGGCGCATAGGGCGTGGTATCGACCACCACTTCCGCCCCGCCGCCCGTCGCCTCGCGGGCGCGCGCGACCACGTCTTCCTAGGGCGAGCTTGTGCGCGTCGCGGCTGAGGCCGGTGATCACGATCTGCCCGGCCCCGGCGGCGCGGGCGGCGATGACGCAGCAGAGCCCGCGCTGGCCGGCGCCCAGGATGACCACACGGTCGCCGGGGCCGGTGGAGGGGATGGTGCCCGCCCACGAGAGCCCGGCGGCGAGGGGATTGAACATCACGGCCACGCCCGCGGGGATCCGCGCGTCCATCTTCTTGACCACCGAGTGGGGAGAGAGGTACATGTGCTCGGCGTATCCACCCCAGAGCTGCGGGGGCCTCGACACGTCGGTGTAACCATAGGTGCCGCCCCGGGTGCGGCAGGCCCGCGGCTCGAAGCGGCCGCACGCGGCGCAGCGACCGCAGCCGTAGCCTGAGCGCACGGCGACGCGGTCGCCCTCCGTCACGCCCCAGCGCGCCTCGGCCTGCGCGCCGATCTCCTCGATGACGCCGAGCGGCTCGTGGCCCGGGATGACGGGATACTGTGTGTAGTCCTCATGCTGGGGGGCGGCGCCTTCGTACTGCTCGTAGTCGCTACCGCAGATGCCGCACGCCTCGATGCGAAGGAGAGCGTCATCCGACCCGATAGCTGGGCGCGGGAACTCTCGGTGCTCGAGCGTCTTCGGCTTCAGGAGCACGGCCGCGCGTACCGTCTTTTCCATGCGAAACCTCCCGGCGACCGGAGTGGCGGTCGCGCTGGTCTGCACCTCTCGTCCCACGAGCCGAGTCGCCGGAATTCTTGCACATCTCGCCGCCTCCTTGAAGCGCGCGAGAGCCCTTGACCTGGAGTCCGGTGGGCGCGCAGAATCCCCGGGATGCGCTCCTCGGGTATCGTGTAGTGGCGACCGAAGTCCTCCCCGGCCGGCTGGTGCTGGGGCTCCGTGCCCTGCTCGCCCTCCTGTTCGGGCTAACCGGCCTCTTCATGATCGTGCTCGCCGCCCTCGTTCCCCGTGCCTCGACCATCCTCATCGTGCAGTTCTTCGCGGGCTTCGTCCTCCTGGACGGTCTCCTGTGCATCACCGCCGCCGCCCGGTCGATGATGCGCCCGCTGCCGCGCGCCCTCGTGGCGCTCGAAGGGGTGGTGGAGGTGGTCACGGCGATCGCGGCGTTTGTCTTGATCGGGAATCTGGACAAGCAGCCGCGCGGCTGGATTCTCCTGCTCATCGCGGCCTGGGCCACGATCACGGGAGCCCTCGAGCTCGGCTGGGGGCTCTCCGTCGAGATCTCCCGGGGCCGGGCGCTCCTCGTGACCGCCGCCCTCCTGTCCGTGGCCTTCGGCATACTCGTGTTCGGCTGGCGGCCGCCCGACCTCGTCACCGCGGTGTGGCGCCTCGCCGTCTATGTCGTCTTCCTCGGGATGCTGCGTCTGCTCGTGACGCTCCGCCTGCGGGGCCCGCTGACCGGCCAGAGCTAGAGGAGAGACTCGATCTTTCTGAGGAGGCCTCGATGAAACACGGATTCCGTGTCCTCGACAGCGACCTGCACACCATGGAGCCGGATGGCCTCTGGGAACAGTACCTGGAGGAGCCGTTCAAGAAGTTCGCCCCCCGCTTCACGCGGCCCACGGAGGGCGCGCCCAACCAGCCCATCATCAAGATCGGCGAGGTCGAGATCGCGGAGATGTCGAAGCGGCCACGCACGGCCGTGGTGGGCAAGAGCCTCCAGGAGCGGGCCTTTGCCCGTCATCCCCACTACGCGGTGGCGCATGCGCGCGGCTACGACGCGGCCACGCATCTGCAGGCCATGGACATCGAGGGCATCGATTCTGCGCGGTCGACCCGGAGCGGCTCAAGTTCGCCGCCCAGCTCGCTTTCCACGACGTGCCCTCCGCCGTGGCCGAGGCGAAGCGGGCCGTGCGCGAGCTCGGGGCCATCGCCGTCATCGGCAATCCGAACCCGATCCACGGCCGCCACGTTCACGATCCCGCGTTCGAGCCGCTGTGGGACGCCCTCGAGGAGCTCGGGGTGCCCGTGGGCTTTCACCCGACCGGACAGTCCTCGCTCAGGGACGACATCGCGCGCCGGTACCTGGACACACCGAACGGCAGGGTCATCGGCGTCTCAGGGCGGAATCCCATCGAGCTGATGATGGCGTTCGGGAGCATGGCGGCGGGCGGGGTGCTCGAGCGGCACCCGCGGCTGCGCTGTGCGTTCCTCGAGGGAACATGCGGGTGGCTCCCGTGGTATCTCTGGCGGCTCGACGAAGCGTGGGAGAAGTTTGGGCCGGGGTCCGAAGTGCAGATCTCCGAGCTGCCGAGCCAGTACTTCTTCCGCCAGTGCTATATCGCCACGGACGCCGACGAGAAGCCCCTCCGCCAGGTAGTGGAGGCGATCGGCGACGACAATATCGTGGTCTCCACCGACTATCCGCACTCGGACGGGCTTTTCCCGGTGGCCATCGAGGAGTTCGTCCAGCTCGAGGGCGTCAGCGACAAGACGAAAGCCAAGATCCTCTGGGACAACTGCGCCCGCCTCTACAAGCTCTCCGCGACAGGCTAGGCCTGCATTATTCACGAACGTACGGAGCGCGAGGCGGCCGGGTCCTGTCGTCGGGGACGGCGCTGGCGCAGCCGGCTTCGCCACCCTACGCGTCGTGAATCGCAGCCCTGCGGGCTGCGCACACTCGCGAAGGGCCCACTCCGCCGGCTGCGCCAGCGCCGCCCCCGACGCCACCC
>WNGF01020761.1_pt1 | contig 15690 bp, 6 predicted proteins | sample 5400641 | NCBI WGS metagenome assembly WNGF01 (sample SAMN13153371, study PRJNA577476) | soil metagenome | isolation source: 80 cm soil or saprolite under grassland replicate 2 | place: USA:California | collected 2016-06-15
CGAACGAAACGGGGCCCCGGAACCAACCCGGAGCCTCGCCGTGTCTGGGCCCGCCCCGGCGCCCCGCCGGGCGTCGCGCGATCGTCGTACCGGAACGGCCGCTCGTACAGCGCTCACACCGCCGCCAACACCAGCCCCGCCCACACGGCCGCGCCCACGGCGACGTGCAGCGCCTGGAGCGCCTGGGGAAGCCCGAACAGCACCATCGCGGCGGCGACGGCGACTTGCACGGTGACGAGGGCAACCACGCACCACGCGCCGCGGCTCCGGGTGCGTGCTGCCCACCACAGCGTATAGCCGAACAGCGCGTACGCGAGCAGCCGATGTGTCCAGTGAATGTGCTGCAGGAAGTTCCCATCGGGCACGACCTGCCCGTTGCACAGGGGGAACCCGAGACACGCCGATGCGGCGCCGGTGTTCGCGGTCAGCGCGCCGAGCAGCACGGTCACAAATCCGAGGGCCAGAGCCCATAGCCCCGCCCGTGAGGGCGGGGCTTCCCCCCGCGCCGCGACCAGCAGCGTCGCGAGCAGCAGCATCGCCGTGCCGAGGTGCAGGATCACCGTCCAGGGCGGGAGCGCCAGCTTCACGGTGATGGCCCCCAGCCCCACCTGCACTGCGAGCAACGCAAGCGCGACGTACGCCGCCACCCCGGGGCGGTGGAGGGTGGTGGAGGGCGGTGGAGGGCGGTACGTGATGGGACCGTTGGACGTTCCCCGGTTCCCGTGTCCCGTGTCCCGTCTCAGCCGCCACGCGTACCCGGCGAGTGCGACCACCAGCACCGAGACCGCGGCCGCGGCGAGCCGATGGTTCCACTCGATGAGCGTGCCGATGTCGTCGAGCGGCGGGAACAGCTTGCCGTGGCACAGCGGCCAATGGTCGCCGCACCCCATGCCGGAGCCGGTGATGCGGACGACGGCGCCCAGGACGATGAGCAGGTAGAGCCGGTGATGCGGACGACGGCGCCCAGGACGATGAGCAGGTAGGTGCAGGCGGCGGCGGTCCAGGCGAGGCGGGTGAACCTGGGAGGCATGGCGTCGGAATCTATACGTGCGGGTTAACCCGCGGCTTCGGTGCGCCAGTGAACTCGCGGCTCGGCCGAGCCGCGGCTTCAGACGCGGTAAACCGGCCCGTCGTGCGAAGACCCGCTTCAGCGGGGAGACGCCGAGCCGCGGCTTCAGCCGCGCACAACGAGCCGCGGCATCGGCCGCGAACCTATATATTCGCGCCTCATGGCAACACCCACACCGATCGCCGCCGACCGCTGGGGCGAGCGGCTCTCCCGCCGGCTGGGCTTGTGGAGTGCCGTGGCCGTGCTCGTGGGCTCGACGATCGGGAGCGGCATCTTCCGCACGCCGGCCGGCGTCGCCCAGCGCATCGATGACGTGCCGCTCTTTCTCCTCGCCTGGGTGCTGGGCGGCGTCGCGGTGCTGTGCGGCGCGCTCACCTATTCGGAGCTCGCCGCCGCGTTCCCGCGCTCGGGCGGCGTGTACGTCTTCCTGCGCGAGGCGTTCGGCCCGCTCCCTGCGTTCCTCTTCGTTTGGGCGGAGCTGTGGGTGATCCGGCCCGGCGCGTTCGGCGCGATCGGCATCACGGCCTCGGCCTACACGCTTCGCACGCTCGGGCTGGATCCCGGCGCCGTCGTCGCCGCCCTGGGGCCCGTGGAGATCCGGGCCGAGCAGCTGCTCGGCGCGCTGTACATCGCCTTCGTGGGCGCGGTGAATTACTTCGGCGTCCACCGCGGAGCGATTCTCCAAAATCTGAGCACGGCGTTCAAGGTCGGCGCCCTGGCCTTGCTCGTGGTGCTGGGGTTCGCGTTGGGGAGCCGGGCGGCGGGCCTCGAGGGAGGCGTCTTCGCCCAACGCGCCGCGGTCGGACTGTCTCCCTTCTTGCTCGCGATGGTGGCGATCCTCTGGGCGTACGACGGATGGGCGGATCTCGCGTTCGTGGGGGGCGAGGTGCGGGATCCACAGCGGACCCTGCCGCGGGCCTTGGTTCTCGGCACCGCGACGGTCGTCGTGCTGTATCTCGCCGCGAACCTCGTGTACCTGTATCTCATTCCGATCCAGGCGATGAAGCACGCAGAGCTCGTGGCGGCGGACGTAGCGCGCCTCGTCATCGGGCCCGCGGGCGTGGTGGTCGTGTCCGCGGCGATCGCGGTGAGCACCTTCGGGACGCTGAACGGCTCGATGATGACCGCGCCGCGGATCTTCTTCGCGGCGGCCGACGACGGGCTCCTGCCGAGGCCGATCGCGCGTGTGGACCCCCGCACCTCGGCGCCGACCGGGGCGGTGACGCTCATGGTCGTGATGGGCATGATCTTCGTCCTCATTCGGACCTTCACGCAGCTGGCCGACCAGTTCATCATCGGCATCTGGCCCTTCTACGCTCTCGCCGTGGCCGGGGTCTTCGTGTTGCGGCGCACGCGCCCCGAGCTCGAGCGCCCCTACCGCACGTGGGGATTCCCCGTGGTGCCGCTCGTATTCCTGCTCAGCGCGGTGCTGCTGCTGGGGAATTATCTCGTGTCCGAGACGGCCGCGTTCGCGCTCGACATCGGGATCATCCTGAGCGGGATCCCCGCGTACTTCCTCTGGCTGCGGTACCGGTAGTCGGTCATCACGGCCTGACCCCTTCTCCTTTCTGGCGTCCTCACGGCCTGACCCCTTTTCCTTTCCGGCGTCCTCACGGTCTGACCCCTTTTCCCTTCCGGCGTCCTCACGGCCCGACCCCTTCTCCCTTCCGGCGTCCTCACGGCCTGACCCCTTCTCCCTTCGGTCGTCCTCACGGCCTGACCCCTTCTCCCTTCCGGCGTCCTCACGGCCTGACCCCTTCTCCCTTCCGGCGTCCTCACGGCCTGACCCCTTCTCCCTTCGGTCGTCCTCACCCCCTGGCCCCCTCTCCCTTCGGGAGAGGGGGAACGAGAGTCACCCATCGTTCCCCCTCTCCGCATGGCGGAGAGGGGGTCAGGGGGTGAGGACGCGACGGAGAGGGGGACAGGGGGTGAGGACCCTTCGGGAGAGGAGGAACGGCAACCCACCTCCACGTCACGAAACGATTCGCTCCTCCCGGCGCTGCTCTGGTTACCGGCAGCGGGGCTCGACGCGCTACTCTCGGGAAATGGATCCGCTCCGCCGCGTCACGCTCGCCCGCAAGTTCGCCCTTGCGCGGCAACTGCGCCGCGCCGCAACCCCGGCCGAGCGCCACGCGTGGTCGCTGTTGCGCAACCACGGCGTGCTCGGCCTCAAGTTTCGCCGCCAGCACGTCCTCCACGGCTTCATCGTAGACTTCTATTGCGTCGCCGAGCGGCTCGTGTTGGAGCTGGAGGGGGATGCGCACGACGGCAACGAGCGACAGGCGTACGATGCTGCCCGCGCGGCGTTCCTCGAGGCCACTGGCTACCGCGTGGTGCGTGTCCGGAACAGTGATCTTACACGCCCGAAGCTGGAAGCGCTCCTACGGCGGGCACTCCGGAGGTCGTCGATAGTTCCCCCTCTCCCGAAGGGAGAGGGGGACAGGGGGTGAGGACCCCACGGAGAGGGGGACAGGGGGTGAGGACCAACGGGGAGAGTGATGGATAGCGAGAATGTCCGAAGGGAGAGGGGGCCAGGGGGTGAGGACCAACGAGGAGAGTGATGGGTAGCGAGAATGCCCGAAGAGAGAGGGGGCCAGGGGGTGAGGACAAAAGGGGAGAGCGACAGGTAGCAAGCGTGCCCGAAGGGAGAGGGGGCCAGGGGGTGAGGACCTGAGCGAGGGACGGGGAGAGATCGGTCGAGGAGCACGGATCTAGGTTCCCGAAGGGGGAGGGGACAGAGGACGGCGGCGAGTGACGCAGCCGTTACGTGGCGTTGGTTGACGACCCTTCGGGGGCGGGGCACATTTACCGCGCCCTGACCAACCCGTGCGGTCGGCCACGCCTGCCGGAGCCTCCGCCATGAAGAGATTCGTCGGCTCACTTCCCGTGCTCACGGTGCTCATCGTCCTGCTGCCGCTCGCGCGAGTCGCGGCGCAGGGAGTCACGTCGGCCGCGGTGGTCGGCAGGGTCACGGACGATGCGAACAGCGCCGTCCCCTCCGCGACGCTCACGCTCGCCAACCCGTCCACCGGCGCGCGCTACGGCGCGCGCTCCGCCGAAGACGGCCGCTTCTTCTTCGAGAACGTCCAGGTCGGTGGGCCGTACAGCCTCCAGGTGCGTGCGTTCGGCTTCGAGGCGGGCCGGGTGCCGGACATCTGGCTGCGGCTCGGCCAGCGCCTGGTGCAGGACGTGGCGCTCAAGCGGGCGGCGGTCGAGGTGGCGGGGGTGACCGTCACCGGTGAGGCGAACCCGCTGGTGTCGGCGTCGCGGACGGGCGCGCAGACGTTCGTGTCCGACTCCATCATCCGCCGCCTGCCGACGCTCAGCCGCAACTTCACTGATTTCATCGTCACCGTGCCCCAGGTCGTCACCGCCGGCGTGCCCGGGGCCACCCTCGGCGGCCAGAACAACCGCTTCAACAACATCCAGATCGACGGCGGCGTGAACAACGACGTCTTCGGCCTCGCCGCGAGCGGCACGCCCGGCGGCCAGGCGAACGCGCATCCGATCTCGATCGAAGCCGTGCGCGAATACCAGGTGCTCCTCGCGCCGTTCGACATCCGCCAGGGCAGCTTCGCCGGCGGCTTGATCAACGCGGTCACCAAGTCGGGCACGAACGCGTTCCACGGCTCTGCGTTCGGCTTCAATCAAAACGAGACCTTCGTCGGGAAGGATACGGCGCACGTGAAGGCGTCTGACTTCACGCAGTCGCAGTACGGGGCGACGCTGAGCGGGCCCATCATCAGGGACCGGCTGCATTTCTTCGCCTCGGTCGACGTGCAGCATCGGGAGGCGCCGTTCGTCGGCCAGCAGATCGGCTCGGACCCGACGGGTGGAAACGACTCGATCGGCGTGGGCATCACGCAGCGCACCGCCGACACGGTGGCTACGATCCTGCGAAATGTGTACGGGTTCGACCCCGGCACGTGGGGCGCACCGACCCAGGGCAACCCGGACAGGAACGTCTTCGGTAAGCTCACCGGGCAGCTCGGGACGAACAGCCAGCTCGAGGTGTCGTACAATTTCGTCGCCGCCAACCAGGACGTCCTCATCCGCAACGCAACGGCCACCGGGTTCCGCGACGGCTATCAACTGTCGAACAGCGGCTACAATTTCCGCACCAAGACGCACACCGGCCGGGGCAAGTGGACGACCACGATTGGTAACTATTCCAACGAGCTGCTCGTCGGCTACCAACGGATCCGGGACAAGCGCTTCCTGCCCAACACCGTGCCGTTGATCTTCGTGGCGGGAGATCGCGGCGGCACCAGCGTCGCGGCGGGAGCCGACCGCTTCTCTCAAGCCAACTCGCTCGATCAGGATATCTACGAGGTCACCGACAACCTCACCTTCGCCAGGGGGAGCCACCTGATCACCCTGGGCACGCACAACGAGTTTTTCCACTTCTTCAACGTGTTCTTCCCGGCGTCGATCGGCGTCTGGAGCTTCGCGAACCCGGGCGCCCTACTTGCGGGCAACGCTTCGCGGTTCGAGCGGGCGCTGGCGCTCCGCCCGGAGGGCCCGAACGCGGACTTCCACGTGCGCCAGTTCGGGTTCTACGTGCAGGACCGGGTGACGCCGCGGCGCGGGCTTTCCGTCACCGCCGGACTCCGCGTGGATGTCCCGGCAATGGACAAGCCGTCATCCAACCCGACGCTCCCGTCCTCCGTGCTCGCCGTGAACACGGGCGACTTCCCGAGCGGCAACGCCCTCTGGTCTCCCCGCCTGGGGTTCAACTACGACCTGCGGGGCGACCGGTCCACCGTGCTACGCGGAGGCGTGGGCATCTTCAGCGGCCGGCCGCCCTATGTCTGGATCTCCAATGCGTTCGGCAACACGGGGCTCGAGCAGGCCACCCTCATCTGCGATGGGGCCTTCACAGGCACCGGCGGCACCACGCTGGGCGACACGGTTCCCGCGTTCCGCATCGATCCCAGCAACCAGCCCCAGTCGTGCGGCTCCGAAGGGCCGGGGTCGGTCGGAGCGGCGGCGACCGCGCCCTCGATCGTCTACTTCGATTCCGACTTCACGTTTCCCCAGAACCTGAAGATCGCGATCGGCGCCGACCACCAGCTCCCGTGGGGGATGGTCGGCACGTTCGACTTCCTCTACACGAAATCCATCAACCAGTTCTACATCACCGACGTCAACCTGCAGGGTCCCATCGCCGCCTGGTCCGGGGAAGCCGGTCGCCCCCTCTACGGCACGATCAGCGCGGGCACCGGCACCGCCGGCTCGGCCACCGCGACGCCGGCGCGGCTCACGCCCACCTCCGGAGCCGGTGGCTTCCGCGACGTGTTGCGCCACGAGAACCGGAGCGACGACCGTTCGTTCTCGGTCACGGGCCAGCTGCAGAAGCGCTTCAGCGACGGCGTCGAATTCGGCGTCGGCTACACCTACTCGCACACCGAGGATCTGTTCTCGCTCACTTCGAGCATCGCCAGCTCGAACTACCGGTTCACGACGCTCGACGGCACCATCGCGAGCCGTAACCTCCGGACGTCGGTATTCGATATCCCGCACAAGATCACCGCGAGCGGGACGATGGACGTCAGGTGGGGGGTCCAGCTCTCGCTCATCTATGTCGGGCAGTCCGGTTCGCCCTACAGCTACGTGGTGTCGAACGACGTGAACGCCGACGGCTTCCCAGGGAACGATCAGGTCTACGTGCCCCGCAACCGGGCCGACATCTCGCTGGACGGGAATGGCAGCGGAAGCGCGCAGGGGGGGATCGGCTCCGTGGCCCAGCAGGACTCCGCCTACGCGGTGCTGGACGCTCGCATCAACTCGGAGGACTGCCTGCGCGAGCATCGCGGCACGCTCTTGCCCCGCAACAGCTGCCGTAACCCGTGGATGAACTTCGTCAACGCCCGGCTGGCGAAGCTGTTCCAGACCGTGCGCGGGCAGTCGATCGAGGTCGCCGCCGATCTGTTCAACGTGCTGAACGTCCTGAACGGCGACTGGGGCCTGATCCGCCAGACGTCGGGCTTCGAGGAGGCGAACCTCCTCACCCGGACGGGCTTCGACTCGGTCAACCAGCGCGGCATCTACGCCTTGAGCGTGCCGCCCCGCGAGCAGGTGCAGACCAACTCGTCGCGCTGGCGGTTGCAGTTGGGAGTGAAGTACACCTTCTAGGGATTGAGAGGCACAGAGGCTAAGAGGCACAGACGCGCTCACCGGCACCCCTGAGCCTCTTAGCCTCTCAGCCTCTGTGCCTCTGTGCTACGTCCTCGCCCTCCCCAGGAGCCACACCCCCGCCGTCCCGAAGATCAGGTTCGGCACCCACGCCGCGAACGTCGGCGGCAGCACGCCACCGGCGCCCACCGCCTTGGAGAGCTGGAACATCAGCAGCGCGATGATGATGCAGGCGAACGGCACGGACAGCTTGAGGGCGCGGTCCACGCGCAGCTTCTTCGTGTCCGAGCCCGAGCGGAACAGCGCATCGATGTACCGCCCCAGCTCGGCATAGCCCATTTCGGCCGGGGCCTTCGGCTCGGCGAGCAGGTCGGCGGGCGTCTCGTGCAGCGCGCGCGTGGCGAGCGTGTCGAACGTGAACGCGCTCTCCCGGTCTGGGCCGAGGAGATAGCGCACCGTGCCCCGGGCGAGCGTCCAGACGGGGCCGGAGCGGCCCGTGTCGTACGCCGCCCGCTGCGCGGCGATCAGGATCGTGGGGTACTCGGCGCCCGTGCCCTCACGCTGGAGAATAACGTCGCGCATCTCCCGGCTGCCGGTCTCGAGCGAGCGGATCGCATACACCCAGCCGCCGTCCGCCCGGTACACGAAGTTGTAGCGCGAGGCGGACGAGCGGACCTGCTTCTCGCCGAGCAGCTCCGCCCGCCGGCTCGACGTGACCGGCGTCAGCTCCGTGAGCCCGCTGTCCATCAGCGCGGCGGCGGCCGACGCGATGAGCAGCGGCCGGATCAGCCGGTGAAACGAGATCCCGGATGCCTTCGCCGCCGTCAGCTCGGAGTGCCGCTGGAGCAAGCCCACGGTGAACACCACCGCGAACAGCACCGCGACGGGCAGCACGAGCGAAACCGTCTCGGGCAGGAAGTAGGCGTACGACAGCGCCAGCTTCTCCTTCGAGATCCCGCGCCCCAGGTAGCTGTCCAGCTTGTCCGTCAGGTCGATCACCATCACGAGGAACGGGAATCCCAGCGACGTGATGAAAAATACCTTCGTCCACTCGCGCAGGACGTAGCGGTCGAGGGTGGTCATGCGTCGGACGGCGGCGCGCCGGGGACGCCCGCGGGATCGTCCCGCGCCACGCGTCCGCCGCGCCGCGGCAGCCAGCCGATCAGCGCCGACCACCCACTCCCGTAGGCGGACTCGCCCGGCCGCCGGACGACCCAGAGCGCCACCAGACCCACCACGCCGAAGATCAGATTCGGCGCCCACATCGCGACGAACGGGGAGACGATCAGCCGGTCTCCCAGCTCCTCGCCCCCGATCAAGCCGACGTAGTACACGGTGAAGACCGCGAGGCTCAACCCGATCACCAGGCCGACGCCGCCGCGCTGGAACCGCAACGCCACCGGCGCCCCGATGAGCGCGAAGACGACGCAGGCCGCGGCGATCGCGTACTTCTTGTGGATCTCGACCTCGTACATCGCGGCGCGCTGCCGGGCCGAGCGCACGCGCTGCTCCTCGGCCGTGGTGGCCCCCGCGGTGACGAGGAGGGGGGGCGGCGTCCCGGTGGGCGGCATCGGGGTCGGCGTGAAGCGCGGCGGCTGTGGCCGGGAGCGCCGCGGCGTCTGGGCCGCGGCCTCCGTCGGGGCGAGCCAGCCCGCGAGCCTCCGCAGCGCGCGGCAGTAGAGCCCCGGGGGCGCGGTGTCGGGCACGAAGGGCGGCGCGCCGTAGACGGGCGCCAGGCCGGCGAGCCGCCGCAGATCGTTCTCCACCGCGGCGCGCGCGTCCTGGCGCGCGCGGTCCGCGTCCCGGCGCGACTGCTCCACCACCGCCCGCATCTCGCAGACCGTCATCTCCCGGTCGCTCTTGTACGTGTCTTGGGTGTGCTCGAGCGTGTTCCCGATCCCGACCACGCGGAGCCGGTTGGTGCGAAAGAAGGTGCGGTTGAACTGCGCGGGGTCAGTCCGATTCACCTCCTGGATGTCGCCATCCTCGAGCGTCAGGTACAAATTCTGACCGCCGGGGGTATAAGCCATCCGACCCGAGTCGGCGCCGATGATCCGCCGGCGCTCGGCATCCCCGAGGTCGTAAATCGTCACCTCCTTGAGCTTGTTGGAATTGGGGTCGATGCGGGTGGCGCGCAGGAAGAACTGCCCCGGCACGACTTCGTTGATCACCTGTTCCTTGAGCGTGAACGACGGCTTCTTGCGCTGGATGTCCACCTGCAGCGTCTTGAGCCGGTGGTTCGAGCGCGGCAGCAGCTGGTCGCTCCACAGGAAGGAAAGCACGGCGACGGCCGTCGCTCCGCCCAGCGCCGGCGCGATCACGCGCAGCAGACTGATGCCGCTCGCCTGCATCGCGGTGATCTCGTTGTCGCCCGCGAGATGCGTGAACACGTAGAGCACCGCGACCAGCACGGCCATCGGCAGCGTCACGGCGATGATGAACGGGACCGACAGGACGAACACCTCGATGATGACGCTCCAGGGCAGCCCCTTGCCCACGAGGTTCCCGAATTGCTTCGCGATCTGATTGAGGAGCATCAGCGAGGTGAGCGCGGCCAGCGCGAAGCCGAGCGGGGCGACGTGTTGGCGCAGCACGTAACGGCTGAGGGTGCGCATCGGTCGCGGGATTATACCGTCCCGAGCTCCAAGTCTCCACAGGCGCCGTTCCAACCCCCTCGACGGCTGCACACCTCCCGGCCGTGGGCGCGCGTCGCAACAGGCTTGGTCGGTCTGGTCGCCGTTTCGCTCGTCATACCCCAGGCCCAGGCGCAGGATACGGCTGCCGTGGCTCATCCCTCCCGGCCCCCCGCGCCCCCCGGCTCCCCGGCAGTTGTCCTCGTGTTTCCCTGGACGCCGCTCGCGCCGCCGCGCAACGCGGCCCTCGTCCCCGGCGGCCGGCTGGGCGCGCGCACCAGCGCCGCCGTGGTGGCGGCGGACTGGGAGCGCACGGTGCTGGCGGCGCGAGCCGCGGGGCTCGGAGCGCCCGCGCCGCTCGCTCGTGCTGCCGCGGACTCGGCTGCGGCCCCCCCGGCCCCCGCGGCCCCCCCGACCGCGCTGGCGCCCGCGGGCGCCCGCGGGATCCTCGGCACCTACGCCGATCTCGGAATGGAGCTGCGCGTCCGGTTCGAGCTCAAGGCCGATCGGTTTCGAAACCTCAAGTGCACCGCGTTCGAGCAGCAGCAGGCCCTCTCGGGCTGCCAGGCGAAGTTTCCGACGATCACTCCCGTCCCGCAATACGCCGTGCGCACCGGCGGGATCGTGGGCCGCCGGCTGCACGTCAACGTCGATTTCGACAGCCAGCGCGAGTTCGACGCCAACAACAACCTGCAGGTGTGGTACGAGGGGCTCGAGGACGAGATCCTGCGCCGGGTGGAGGCCGGCAACGTCACGTTCCAGATGCCGCCGTCCCGCTTCATCAGCGCCGCCATCCCCGCGAACAACTTCGGCGTCCAGGCGGTCGCGCAGCTCGGCGCGCTCGAGTTCCGGGGGATCTACGCGCAGCAGAAGGGCAACGTGGTGCGGGACCGCGTCTACGACGTGGGTGAGACCACGACGCAGCCCATCGACCGCATCGCGCGCGACCTCGACTACGAGGCCGGCCGGTTTTTTTTCGCCGTCGACCCGGCCCTGATCCCCGGCGCCCCAGCCGTGGACATCCTGGCCATCGACCGGCTCACGCTCCCCGACTCGCTGCGCGTCGGGAGCCTCCACGTGTACCGCGTGCGGGCCGTCTCGCCGACCTCGAGCTCGAATCAGAACATCGGCGGCGTCCGTGCCGTCGCGTGCGGCCCCGGGCCGACGCGGGCCGTGGACTGCGGCGCGCAGCGGGCCGGCCCGTTCCAGTGGGAGCTGCTCGTGGAAGGGAAGGACTACTACGCCGACCCGACCGGGGCGTGGCTCGCGCTCGCGACGCGGCTCGACCAGAGCGATTACCTGGCGGTGTCGTACATCGCGGCGGGGGAGACCGGCTGCGGCCCGGCCCGGCGCTGCGTCGGGACCTTCCCGGTGGCGGGGAACCCCGACACGGGCGTCGTGGACACGCTGCGGCTCGTCTACGACCCGAAGCCCGGCGTCACCGCCGCATCGCCCTCGTTCCGGTTCGAAATTCGGAGCGCATACCGCGTCGGTGGGGGCGAGGTGGACCGGGTGTCCGTCGCGCTCGCGCTCACCGTGAACCAGCGGGAGCGCCCGCTCCTGGGCGGCGACACCTATCTGGCCCGCCTGGGGATGGCGCTCGAGTCGGACCCGACCAGGTTCGACCAGTACAACCGGCTGTTTCCGCGCACCCGCGACCCGCAGCAAGGCGCCCCGCTGCGGGACTACTTCGTCGTGTTCCCGCACTTGGCACCGTTTGCCGACTCCGCCCGGCTCGCGCCGGTCGAACGGAACGACTCGTTGTACCGGACGCCGCGGCCGCTGCTCGCGACCAACTCGCCGCCGTCGGTCTTCGCGCTCGGCGTGCGCGCCAGCGTCTCGGCGTCGGGCGACAAGAGCCAGCTGTCGCTCAACAGCTTCCAGATCCGGGACGGCTCCGAGAAGATCTACGTGGGCGGCCGGCTGCTGACGCGCGACACGGACTATACCATCGACTACGCCACCGGCCAGGTCACGTTCAAGAACCCCGACGCGCCGCGCGCAGTTCGAGGAGCGCGCGGCGTTCGCGGTCGCGCCGACGTCGATCTACGGTCTGGCGGCCCGCTACGACCTGGGTGCACGGGGGGCGGTGAACGTCACCGGGCTGTTCCAGGAGGAGCGGAGCGCGTTCACCCGGCCGCCGCTCGGGTTCGAGCCGTCCTCGAATTTCATCGGCGGGGTGAGCACGGAGCTCCACTTCCAGCCCGCCTTCGTGACCCGCTTGGTCGACGCGCTCCCCGCCGTCCATACCGATGCGCCGTCCTATCTGAGCGTCTCGGCCGAAGTGGCGGTGTCCCGCCCCTCGAACCGGGCGGGCCAGGCCTACATCGAGGAGTTCGAGGCCGAGGCGGCGCGCTTCATCTCGCTCGCCGAGCGCAGCTGGCACTGGGGCAGCGTGCCGGGCACGGGGCGTGGCGCCGAGCCGTTCGGCATCTCGGCCGGCTTCGACCCTGCGGACGCGGCGGCGCTCACCTGGCAGAACGTGCCCCTCGCCGCAGACGGGCGGCCGATCCAGTTTCTCGCGCAGCAGATCGACCCCACCATCCGACTCGTGGGCCAGGCGCAGTCCGCGGAGCAGGTGCTCTGGCTCATGCTGAAGCCCGACACGGTGCTCGGCCTCGCCGACGCGCGCACGGGGAACCCGAACTGGGTGCGGCCGCACCGTGACGGGCCGCGCTGGCGCTCGGTGACCCAGGCCCTGTCGCCCACCGGGATCGACCTGTCGCGTATCGAGTACATCGAGCTGTGGGTGTGGGAGGACAACCACCGGGTGGCCAAGGCGAACCGCGCCGCCCTGCTCCTCGACTTCGGCGCGGTGTTCGAGGACGCGCTCGCCTGGGTCCCCGAGGCTTTCAGGGTCTCGCCCGCGGGGGACACCACGTACTACGGCCGGCGCGACGTGGGACGGGGCCGGCTCGACACCGAGCGCGACGCGATCACCCACTCGTGGAACGCGGTGACCGACGACGAGGGAATCCTCTCGGACCGCGTGACCGACGGCATCGTCGACTCGACCACGGGCGCCGTGAGAGACACGCTGCCGCTCTGCAGCGCCACGCAGCGCGGCGTCCTCCAGGCGTTCTTCTTCGGCGACCTGGGGTCGCGCTGCGGCCGGCACAACGGCTTCGTGGACACCGAGGACTCGGACGGCGACTTTCAGCTCGACTCGGCCGCCGGCGTTCGGACGTCGGAGAGCTTCGTGCGCTTCGTCTTCCCGATCGGGGACGAGCGCTTCTACGTGCGCGACGGCGCCATGCTCCCGGCGCTCACGAACGGGCAGCCCGACGGCCTCTCCGGCTGGCGGCTGTACCGCATCCCGTTCCGCGCCGACACGATCCAGGTGGGGAACGTCAACCTGCGCCAGATCCAGAGCCTGCGGATCACCGTGGTCGCGCCGCACACCGCGGGCCCGGGACAGCCGGATCCGCAGATCTACTTCGGGCTCGCGCGGGTGCGGCTGGTCGGCGCCTCCTGGCTCAAGCGCGCGGACACGCCGATCCGAGGGCTGGCGGGCGACCGGGGTGAGGGAACGGGTGAGGTCATCGCGTCGGTCGTGAGCACCGAGAGCCGCGACCTGGGGTACGCGCCGCCGCCCGGCGTGTTCGATGAGGCGGGGCGCCGGGACGCGGGGCTCCAGCTCGCGACCGCCCAGATCAACGAGCGCTCGCTCCGCCTCCTGGCCACGGGCCTCCAGACCGGCCGGCGGGCGGAAGCGTTCCTCCGGTTCACCAGCGAGGGGGATAAGAACTTCCTCAAGTACCGGGAGCTCCGGGTGTGGGCTCGCGGCCGCGGCCCGGGCTGGGAGGACGGCGATCTGCATGCCTACGTCAAGGCGGGCAAGGACCAGAACAACTTCTACCTGTACCACACCCCGGCGCGCACCAGCTCGTGGGAGCCCGAGGTCGTCGTGGACCTGAGCCGGTGGCTCGCGCTGCGCGCCCGGATCGAGCAGGCCTGGCTGCGCGGCGACACGGCCCGGATCTATCCCGGCTGTCCCGACACGACGGTCGTGCCGTTCGACTCCGCCTACGTGATGTGCGACGGGGAATACATCGCGCACGTGCGAGACCCGGCCACGACGCCGCCGAACCTCGCCGCCGTGCAGGAGATCGCGGCGGGGATCCTGCGGGTCGACAGCCGGGTGTTCGTCGGGCAGGCGGAGTTGTGGGTGGACGACGTCCGATTGAGCGGCGTCGTGCGGGACGCCGGCACGGCGGCCGCGCTGGACCTGACCCTCACGGCGGCGAACCTCGCGGACGTGGCCGTCAGCTGGTCGCGCCGCGGCGCCCAATTTCGCCAGCTCGGGGAGGACCCGCGGTACGTGACGGACGACGCCGCGAGCCTCGCGGGGACCCTCCGGCTGGAGCGGTTCCTGCCCGACCGCTGGAGCATCGCCGCGCCCCTGACCGTGCGCTACGCCGCGACAGCCAGCGCGCCGTTCTATCTCGGTGGCACCGACATCCGCGCGGACGCGCTGGCCGGTCTCCGCACGCCACGCGCGACCGCGGCGAGCTACGCCCTGACGGTCCGGCGCCTCGGCCGTTCGCAAACCCCGGTGATGCGCTACCTGGTCGATCCGGTCGTGCTGTCCGGCGCGTACGCGCGGGGGACCGCGCGGGGCGATCTCGCGCTCGCCACGGCGTCGAGCTACTCGGTCAATCTGGACTACGCGCTCGCGCCGGGGGCGGGCCCGGGCGGGCGCGGCCGGGTGCGCCTCGCGCCGAGCGCCGTGCGGCTCCGCTCGAGCCTGGCGGGCGAGCGGGGGTCCCGCTTCACGTTCGCGGTCCCGGTCACGCGCACCGCGGACTCGGGGCTGGCCCCGGCGCGATCGCGCACGAAAGTGTGGCGCACCAGTGGGGGCTTCGACTTCCTCCCGCTGCCCGGAGTCCAGTTCCGCGTCGACGCGGCCTCGCGGCGAGACCTGCAGGACTATGGAGACTCGACCACCGTGGGCCGACTCATGCGTCAGGGCCGCCGCACGGTGCTGGGGCAGGACATCGGCGTCGAGACCCAGCGCACGGTCACCACCGCCTACAGCGCGACGCCCCGGGTCGCCGAGTGGCTGCGCCCGCGCGCCACCCTCACCACGTCCTTCAGCTTCACCCGTGACCCCAACGGCCGCGCGCCGGTTCGCGACGCGGGGGACTCAGCCGGCGGCTTCCACGTGCCGGCGGCGTTCTCGAACCAGCGTCGCCTCGAGCTCGCCGCCGGTGTGGCTCCCGCGCGCCTCGGCCGCCGGCTGTGGGGCGACAGCGCCGCCCTCGCCCGGTTGCTCGGTCGCATCACCACCCTCGACCTCTCCTACGGTCGCTCCCAGACGTCCACCTACGACCGCGTGCCGGGCAGTCCATCGGCCGGCTACCAGCTCGCGCTCGGCGGGTTCGACGCGTTCAAGAGTCAGGGCGGCAGGCTCGCGCTCTCGGCCGGGGACAACTCCACCCTGAACGCCGCCGCCGACTTGGCACCGCTCGCAGGGATGCGCGTGAACCTCAACTACCGCCGCACCCAGGGCGTAACGTGGGCGCTCCGCACCGACCAGCAGGTGCCCCTCCGCTCCACCGGTCGCGAGTGGCCCTCCGCGAACGTGAGCTGGAGCGTCTCGGCCGGTGGGACGCCGCTCGGCCGCGTGCTGACGAGCCTCGTGGCGCAGTTCGGCTACCGCGAGCTGCTCACGTCGAGCGACCAGCCCTCGTTCGCCGGGAGCGACGCCCGCTCCGCGCTCGGAAGAAGCACCGAGCGCTCGGTCCGGCCCGGGATCGCGCTCGTGTGGCGGCCCGGCCTCTCCACGGCGTTTGACGCATCCCGGACGACCAGCGACCAGCTCAGCGCGGACAACCTGGTTCACACGGCGCG